>UMHC01031702.1_pt1 | contig 58001 bp, 67 predicted proteins | sample 1965381 | NCBI WGS metagenome assembly UMHC01 (sample SAMEA4836083, study PRJEB28245) | human gut metagenome | biome: gut microbiome; material: fecal sample | place: Denmark | collected 2008 | reverse complement strand
CTTTCACAAGCCTCTGCCTTTAGGCAGGGGTAGTTGACTTTAATTTTTATTTCTTCACTCTTGACAAGATGTCTGCTAAAAGAGCTTTTTTCCGATCGTTTGCACTTTGAGCATTCAGTTTTGCTTCGCGAAGTAGGAGTCGCTTCTTTTCTCGCTCAAGTTTTTCTCTGTAATGCTTTCTCGCTTGATGAGCGCGCTCCTGTGTCCACTCAAAGGGCGCTTCAATCATCTCAATGCAGTCAACGGGGCAGGCTATTATGCATAAGGCACAGCCGGTACACCACTCAGAGATTACACCGTGAAGTCGTTTAGGAGCTCCTACAATAGCATTTGTTGGACACACCGCAACACATTTTCTGCATCCGATACATTGCTCTGGTTTAATTCGCGCCAATTCTAACGGTACTTCGTGGCCGTATTCGGGATCAAGCGGCACAACGGGGTGACCTGTGATGCGAGATAGTGCTTCGATTCCTTTTTGGCCTCCGGGAGCACAGCGGTTAATTGGCGCCTCTCCCATGGCAATGGACCATGCGTAATTTCTGCAGCCGTCAAAACCGCATTGTCGGCACTGTGTTTGCGGCAAGACATCATCAATCGCGTCTACTAAATGTTCACTCATAATGTCCACTACCAAAAGTTTTCAGCAACGTAGGTGCCAAGTTTTTGCCCTCTCGGTGCGGTAAAACCACGCTCTTTGAGGACTTTTTTCATAGAGTCAACGAAACCGGGATTACCGCAAATCATTGCTCGAACCCACTGCGGTGTCAGTGTAAATCCCATCTTTTCAAATTCGCCATCAGTAATGGCCTGAGGCACACGTTTGGTGATTTCACCGCACTTTTGAGGATTATCTTCCCTGGTTGTCGCAACAATAAAACGGAAGTTCACCTCACGGTTTTGCTTGCTAACAGCCTCCATAAACGCGTCCGTGAGGGTAATATCATCACCGCAACGGCCGCAGTGAACAACAACTACGTTATCGAAACGTCGCCAGGGATTGTCTTTCACAATGGATAAAAACGCTGACAAACCGGTGCCCGAAGCAAAACACATGAGGGTGCCGCCTTCTTGAAGTCTTTCAGGTAGCATTAGGCCGTAAGCTGTGTCATCTAGATAAAGTGTATCGCCGGCTTTTTTCTCAAAAAGTTTGGGGCTGAGAGCGCCGTCAATAACTCGGGCCACATAAAAACTGATTTTGTTTTCACTCGGATGGCTCGCAATAGAGTAGGGGCGAAGCAGAAAATCTTCTTCACTTTGCGGGTCCTCTTTGAGCGCTATACCGCATCGAACAAATTGTCCGGGTTGATAGTGAAAGCCTTGGGGCTTTGTGACCGAAAAGAACATCACCCGATCGGAGTGAAGAGACAACTCTGTAATCGTAACGGCCTGTATTGCCATATTGCGAACCTCCGGAAAAATCAAGCCCGCCCTAAAGTGGACGGGCTTGAGAAACACAACGCCAGGTACTATTCCGTTTTCAGGTACTGACGTTTATTGGGAACACCGTGCCATTTATCAGCATCAGCAGGACGCGGACGCTGACGAGTAATGGAAGGCCACTTTTTCGACAGTTCTGCATTCAGGGCAATAAATTCTTCTTGTCCTTCGGGCACATCATCTTCGTGGAAAATGGCTTCTTCGGGGCATTCTGGCACGCAGACCGCACAGTCAATACATTCATCCGGATCAATAACTAAGAAATTGGGGCCAACGCGGAAGCAATCAACGGGGCAAACGGCTACGCAAGCCGTATCCGTGCAGTTAATGCAAGCGTCGCAAACGACATGAGCCACAGTATTTTCTCCCTACTGAAAGTTTTTATAGATCTGCGAATTTTAACGCAGTTATCCGTGAAAAAGGCTAGACTAATGCCATGATAATCTTCTGCAAAGGCTTTCATTGTGATTATTGAATCATTATTGGACACTGATCTATACAAGTTCACCATGATGCAGTGTGTGCTTCACCAGTTTCCCGGTGCTTCTGTGGAATATCGCTTTCGTTGCAGAAATGAAGGCATTGATTTGCGTCCTTACAGACAGGAAATTGAAGCTGAGGTTGATCATCTTTGCACACTTCGTTTTAATGAAGATGAACTGGAATATTTGAGGTCTTTGCGTTTTATCAAAGATGACTTTGTTGAATTTTTGAGCCTTTTTCAATTAAAGCGCAAATACATCGATATTTCGGAAAAAGACGGGCAGCTTGCTATTACGATTAAAGGACCATGGCTGCATACCATTCTTTTCGAAATCCCTGTGCTTGCCATTGTCAATGAAACTTACTTCAAACATATTGCCCCAAATATTGATAAAACTGAAGGCCGCAGGCGATTAGATGAGAAAATCCGCATGATTGAAAATGAGCCTGATCGTGAGTTGATTTCTATCTCGGACTTTGGCACTCGCAGACGCTTTTCACGAGTCTGGCAGAAAGAAGTGCTTGAAACGCTCAAATTGAGGCTACCTCATGAATTTGCAGGAACGAGTAATGTGCTCTATGCCAAGGAGCTCGGTCTCATTCCGATGGGAACGATGGCTCATGAGTACCTGCAAGCCTGTCAGGCTTTGGGCCCCAGGCTTCGTGATTCCCAGACCTATGCTTTTGAAATGTGGGCTAAGGAATATCGGGGTGATTTAGGGATTGCACTTACAGATGTCTACGGCATTGAACCATTTTTAAAAGACTTCGATATGTACTTCTGCAAACTCTTTGATGGTGTCAGGCAGGATTCCGGTGACCCAGAAAGCTGGGGTGAGCGCATGATCGAGCATTACAAGGCTAATCGTTGTGATCCTAGGACGAAGACTTTTATTTTCTCTGACAGTTTGACTTTTGATCGGTTAATTAAGCTTTTCAGGCGCTTTAAAGGCAGAGTCAAGCTGGGATTTGGTGTCGGAACCAATCTCACCAATGACCTGGGACCTGAACCGCTTAATATAGTCATTAAGATGGTGCGAGCAAACGGTCAGCCCGTTGCAAAAATTTCTGATACTCCAGGAAAAAGTTTGTGTGACGATCCGAGTTATCTAGCGTATTTGAAACAAGTTTTTGGAATGAAACCGTAAAGTTTTGAAAAAAAGATACACAAAGACTTAAACTCTTATACAATCAAAGGATTAACTTAAATCAAAAAAAGCAAAGGAATTAACAAATGATTCAAAAACTGCTTTTGGGGGCGTCTTTGACGGCTTTACCGATGCTAGCCAATGCGGCTGGTCTCAACGGGGCTGAGCTTTCCATCGCTTGGGCCATTCCATTTGCCGGAATTTTGTTGAGCATCGCGCTTTGTCCGATGTTGGTGCCACATTTTTGGCATAACCACTTCGGTAAGGTCGCAGTAGTTTGGGCGCTTTTGTGTGCCATTCCGCTCTATATGGTCTACGGTACAACAACGGCAACAGGTGCCATTGCTCACGCTATTATCGGTGACTACATTCCGTTTATTATTTTCGTGGGAGCCCTTTTTGTAGTTGCTGGCGGTATTCATATTCGTTCCTCTTTTGAAGGAACCCCTCTCATGAATGCAGCCTTTTTGTTTGTCGGTGCATTGCTGGCCAACGTGATGGGTACGACGGGCGCTGCAATGCTTATCATTCGTCCTTTGTTAGAAGCCAATAAAAACCGCCAGTATCGAATGCACACATTCATCTTTTTTATTTTCCTGGTGGCCAATATCGGTGGCAGTCTTACCCCTTTGGGTGACCCTCCTTTGTTCCTGGGCTTTTTGCGCGGTGTTGATTTCTTCTGGACTACAGAGCATTTGTTCCTTCCGATGATGTCGACTTTGCTCTTTTTGCTCTTGATTTATGTCATCTTGGATACGATTGTCTATAAGAAAGAGGATCAAAAGACTATTCACTTTAAAGAAAAGGAACCTTTTAAGATTGAAGGGGCCATCAATATTGTTTTCTTGGCCGGTATCGTGGGTAGCATGCTTTTGTCTGGTTTTTGGAAGTCCGGCATCAGCTTTGAGGTTATGCATGTTCAACTAACGCTTGAATCCATCTTAAGAGACGTATTGTTCCTGACCTTTGCTGGTTTGAGTCTTGCCTTTACGCCAAAGATTGCCCGTGAGAGCAATCAATTTTCTTGGGATCCTATCCTCGAAGTAGCAAAACTCTTTTTCGGAATTTTCTGCTGTATCGTACCAGTACTTGAAATGCTGCGAGCAGGCCACGACGGTGCGTTTGCTCCGCTAGTGGCTTTAGTAACTAATGCCGACGGCACTTTCAATAACCATATGTTCTTCTGGTTAGCCGGTTCTCTGTCTTCGTTCCTGGATAACGCTCCGACCTACCTTGCCTTCTTTAATTTGGCAGGTGGTGATCCGATGCTACTGATGAATGAAGATTCCCACACCTTGATGGCGATCTCTATGGGTTCTGTATTCATGGGTTCGATGACCTATATTGGTAATGCGCCTAACTTTGTGACGATTTCGATCGTTCAGGAACGCGGCGTGAAGATGCCAAGCTTCTTCGGTTATATGATTTGGTCGGTCGGAATCCTGGTACCGACATTCTTCCTGATGAATCTGTTCTTCATCTAGAAAGAAAATCTGAAACGGATGAAAAAGCCTTGGGAGAGTCTCCTGAGGCTTTTTTGTAATACTCAAAAGAGTTTTGAAATGATAAAATCAGCGCAATTTCAATGTGATAACTGATTAACGAAAAGAATTTTTCTTTTATTTTAGTGCTGAATGTCTGAAAACTTAACTTTTGCTTCTTTCGGTCTGCATGACAGCCTCATGCGCGCTATCTCTGATATGGGTTATGAAATACCCACTCCTATTCAAAAGCAGGCTATCCCTTTGGTGCTTACAGGCAGCGATGTGATGGGAGCAGCTCAAACAGGAACGGGTAAAACGGCCAGTTTCGGTCTGCCTTTATTGGAGCGGCTGATACCATTGGAGAATACCAGTATGTCACCGGCGCGGCACCCGGTGCGAGCTTTGGTTTTGACGCCGACAAGAGAATTAGCTCTTCAGGTGCATGAAAATTTGCAAAGTTACGCCAAGTACACAGAATTAAGAACAGCTTGCGTATTTGGTGGGGTTGATATTCTTACGCAGCAAGATGCTCTGAGACGGGGAGTTGAAGTATTGGTTGCTACGCCCGGTCGGCTTCTTGATCATGTTGAGCAGCGCAATACCGCTTTGAGTCATGTAGAGATCGTCGTGCTCGATGAGGCCGATCGTATGCTTGACATGGGCTTTTTACCTGATATTTCCAGGATTCTTAAACTGCTGCCCGCAAAAAGACAAAGCCTAATGTTTTCAGCGACCTTTTCGCCTGAAATTAAAAAATTAGCTGCTAATTTTCTCAATCAGCCCAAGCTCGTCGAAGTGGCTAGGGAAAACTCCACGGCAAAAACCATTCAGCAGAAACTTTTCGAAGTGCATGACTCGGAAAAAGTGGATGCGCTTTTGGATTTGCTCGATGATGAATTGTGTGAAGATGCAAATAATATTTTGGTCTTTGTTAATTCCAAAATTGCTTGCCGTCGTCTTGCACGCACATTAACTCAATACGGCATTGAAGCTGACGCTATTCACGGAGATAAAACTCAGGATGAGCGCACTAAAACGCTCGAAGCATTTAAGCAGGGCAAGGTTCGTGTGCTCGTTGCTACGGACGTAGCTGCTCGTGGTTTGGATATTGCTGACTTACCTGTTGTTATCAATTACGATGTGCCTTTTAATGCAGAAGATTATGTGCATCGTATCGGCCGCACCGGACGAGCAGGGATGAAGGGTTTGGCTCTGACATTAATGTGTCCCGGGGCAGATGAAAAAAATGTCACAGCGATTGAAACTTTGATTAAAGAGCACTTTAAGCGGATTCGTCTGGATGTTTCTTTGCATAAACGCCCTTCAAGAGGACCGCGAAAAACTTACACTGCACCGCCTGTGACACCAGTAAGTACGGATCCTTTTTTTGATGAGCCCTACGTACCGAGTACGCCTGAGCCTGAAGTAGCAAAAGAGACGGTTTTAAATTCGCAAACAAAGCCAGCTAAGAAAAAGCCTCGGGTGGCTGCGCTGTTAGGCGGTTTCCCAAAACATTAGTCATCTAACTGCCCGCATACTGAATTACTTCAGTATGCGGTCTCTGACAAACCTCGTTGCATTTAAAAACTCCCCTTTTTTGTTTCTAACCCCTACAATCTACTACTGTCAATTAACTGCTGGCCCATTGAGCTTTTCTTCTGCCTCAGGGAAAGGCTTGGGTTTTATAACGAATAGGCTGGAGTGTCTTATGTCTGAAGAAAAACAAGCCGATAGTCTGCTTGCTCGGCAGATGGCTATTCCTCTGTACGCCGATAAAAAGCTTTTTACTGGTGAAGCGCGTCTGGCTCACGCCGATGGTATGGCTAATATCGTTCGTGGGATTCGAGATGATGAGGAATTAATTTCTGCTTGCTACCTCTTTACCGTCCATGACTGTCTAAGTAACCCGGAAGAGTGGCTTAAGAGTAATTTCGGAAGCGGTGTGGCTGAGTTAGTGACTGAGTTGCATCGTCTGATCGAATTAAACGGCAAGACTCGCCTGATGCCGATTGCCGAAGATGAAAAAGGTGAAGATAAACTCATGCTTAAAGCGCAAGATGCGCTTTTAAGAAAGATGGTTTTGGCAATGTGCCGGGATTTGCGCGTGGTCATTCTGAGACTGTCGAGCCGATTACAGACTCTGCGCTACTACGCTATGAAAAAAGATGACCCTGAGGGCGCAAAAGCTTACGGGGCAGACACTTTGGCGCTTTATGCGCCGCTTGCTAACCGCTTGGGTATTTGGCAGATTAAGTGGGAGCTTGAAGATCTTTCGCTGCGTTTTACAAAGCCTGAGATCTATAACGATATCGCTCGTCAGCTCGATGAAAGCCGTGAGGCAAGATTGGCGTTTATGCGCGATGCCGTTGATAAAATCAAAGAGATGCTCGCAGAAAAAGGCATTGAAGCAGAGGTTTCAGGCCGTCCGAAACATATTTACTCCATCTACAAAAAGATGGAAAGAAAGCACTTGCGTTTTGACCAGCTCTATGACGTTCGTGCTCTGCGTATTATTGTGCAGACCGTTGAGCAGTGTTATGAGGTGCTCTCCATCGTTCAAGCAAATTTCCCAGGTGTGAGTTCTGAGTACGATGATTACATATCCAACCCGAAGCCCAACGGCTATCGGTCGTTGCACACTGTGATTTTGGATGCGAAAAAGCGTCCAATTGAAATTCAGATTCGTACTCGTGAGATGCATGAGTACAACGAACTCGGTATGGCTGCTCACTGGCGCTACAAGGAAGCCGGTAATTCAGAAAAGAGCACGCAAAGCGCAGAAGACCAAAAAGTAGCTTGGTTGCGGCAGTTGCTTGCTTGGAGCAGTGACGTTAAACCTGAGGGGCCTCAAGGACTCGAGGATGATCACGTCTATGTGCTCACTCCCCAGGGGCGTGTGGTCGAAATGCGAACCGGTGCTACACCGATTGATTTTGCCTATCACTTGCACAGTGAATTGGGTCACCGCTGTCGTGGTGCAAAAGTCAACGGTCAGATGGTGCCGCTTAATTACAAACTAAAGACCGGAGAAACGGTAGAAATTGTTGCAGCCAAAGAAGGCGGTCCGAGCCGTGACTGGCTCAATCCAGAATTAGGTTTTGTGGTAACCAACCGTGCCCGAGGTAAGGTGCGTCAGTGGTTTAACCAAAAAGCTGTCGAAGAAATGGTTAACACCGGACGGGACATGATCGAAAAAGATCTGGCCCGTTTGGGTAAAACTACCTTTAAGCTGGAAGAATTAGCTAAACGCCTGGGGTACGACAGCGTTGAAGACCTCTACGTTGGAGCTGCCAAAGAAGACTTCGGCTTTAAGAGTATTGAAAAAGCACTCAAGCCTCAGGAAGAAGAGAAAAAAGAGATTTTCACATCAAAATCAAAAGCAGAACACGCTAAAAGTCAGGTTTTGGTGGTCGGTGTAGACTCTCTTTTGACTCAGCTTGCTCGGTGCTGTCATCCGGCTCCGCCTGATAAAATCGTCGGTTTTGTCACTCGTGGCCGAGGTGTGACGATTCACCGTGCAGACTGTCCCAATATTCGTCACTTAGATGAAAAGGGTCAGGAACGCTTGATTGAAGTCAGTTGGGGTAACGCAGAAGGTGCTGTTTTCCCGGTTGAGGTTTTGGTCGTCGGGCAGAATTTACCTGGTCTTTTAAAAGACATGAGTGAAATTTTCATGAAAGAAAAGATCGCCATTGTCGGCATGAGTTCGCAAATTGTTAAAGGCGATATGCATTGGCGCTTTAATGTGGAAATTTCTCAAGCAGAATCTCTGAAGCGAACATTGAAAGCTATCCAGGATTTGCCTGGTGTGTATAACGCAAGAAGAACTTAGGACACAATCATGCAAGTCTCCGCGAAACTTTACTCATTTTTTCAGCAGGTGTTGCGCTGTCTAATTTATGTTGGAATCGGTCATACCGCCTTCGAGGTGGTCAGTATTTGGCGCTCGCCTGAAATTTCTGAGCTTTGGTACTACGGTTTGGCAGTGCCCGGTCTTTACTATCTTGTCCCGATCCTTGCTTTAACGATTTTTTTAGCAGTTGTGCAAAAAAAATAACTGATTAAAAATCCTCAACCTTTTTTGTGGTCCCAAATTCTTTGTTCAAGAATAGGGACCACTTGTTTAGAGTTGAGGATTTTTGTCTTACGCCTCTAGTGCGTCTTAATCAACTTTTTTGTCCGACAGTTTTGGCAAGCAGTGCATCACAACCATTAAAGCCAGTGCGATTAAAGCAACAGCAATGATTAATTGCAGACCGTCAACCATGAAGACAAAGGTACCGGCAGACAGTGCACCGATGATGCGCCACACAGACATACCAAGGGCGGTCATTGTTACGCAGAACATGATCGTCATCGGGATATAAAGCATCCAGCCTTTGCGTCCAGTAGCTTTTAAGAATACGGCCAAGCTCGTGAGCACCAAAGCAGACAACAGTTGGTTAGCCGAGCCGAAAAGCGGCCAAATGCTCATGTAACCAGCTAGACACAGGAGATAACTTAAAACCAGTGTCAAAATCGTGGCAAAGACAGGATTCGTAAAAAGCTTTTGCACTCCGTTCTTTTCAACACCTTCGGGCGGAGTGAAGAGTTCCTGCAGACTCATACGTCCGATACGGGCAACAGCATCAACGCTTGTCAAGGCCAAGGCTGATACACACATCGTCATAATGCAGGCACTAACATCTGTGGGCAAACCGAAAATATCGGTTAAGAAAGAAGCAATAGAGTTAGAGAAAAGTTGGAAGGGGGTGCCAGAGGGTAAAAGACCGTCAGTGGCGGCAGCGCATACAACGATCAATGCGACAACACCTAAAACAGTTTCCACACACATGGAACCGTAGCCCACCAAACGCATATCTTTTTCGTTGGCAATCATCTTGGAAGACGTGCCCGAGGAAACCAGGCTATGGAAACCGGAAACAGCACCGCAGGCAATTGTGACAAAGAGCATCGGGAAAAGATCAAGTCCTTTGACTTCAAAACCGACAAACGCAGGCATATTGATATCAGGGTTCTTGATGAATACACCGATTACACCGCCTAAAATCATGCCGATCAAGAGGAACATGCTCAAGTAATCGCGCGGCTGTTTCAACAACCACATAGGCATTACAGCAGCACAGAAAAGATAAGCGAAAACCACATAGCGCCAGGTGACGGCATCCGCGTAGATGGGGTTGGCAATGCCGATCCAGAGCATAGCGACCATCAGTACAATGCCGACGACCAACTGTTCAGTTCCAGAGGGTTTCCTGTACTTGAGGTATAAACCAAAAGCAACAGCCACAAACATATAAAGAATCGAAATTGAGGCTGCAGCGGCATTTGGCATGATTTCTGCCCCTTGAGCCGTAAAGCCGTTAAAGGTATTGGCAACGATGTCGCAGAAAGCAGAGATAACCAATAATGTAAAGAGCCAGCAGAAAAGCAGGAAAAGCTGACGCCCAGTGCGGCCGATGTATTGTTCGATCATCATGCCCATGGACTTGCCGCCGTTTTTCACAGAAGCATAAAGGGCTGTGAAGTCTTGGACCGCACCAAAAAAGATGCAGCCGAAAATCATCCAAAGGGTGGCAGGCAACCAGCCGAACATAGCAGCAATAATCGGGCCAGTGACAGGGCCTGCACCTGTGATGGACGTAAATTGGTGAGAAAACACCGTCCATTTACTAGTCGGTACATAGTCATTGCCATCATTTTTTGTCTGAGCGGGCGTTTTAGCATTGGGGTCCACACCCCAAGTCTTCTCCAGCCACCGTGCATAGAAACGGTAACCGACAAAGAGCGCCACGATCGTACAAGCCATTAAGATTAAGCCGTTCATGGTGTTTTAGTCCTATCGATTAAAAAAGTTGAAATAAAAATTACACATACAAAAAGGCCGCCTATCCGTTGGCCCGATTTATCGGGCTCAGATCAGGCGGCCTGATAAATCGGGAAGTATCAAATTCGCAATCGAATGACTTCAGCCAGATTTTTCACGCCTTGTCTAATTCGTTCTGGATCAACAGTCACGAATGAAAGTCGGAAGTGATTCTTTTGAACTTCAGAGCCTGCATAAAAGGCTTCGCCCGGAACGTAAGCTACATTGTGAGCCAATGCATCACGGGCCATTTCCGTTGCATCAATGTGTTCAGGCAGTGTTACCCAGATAAACATACCTGCTGTTGGATGTGTCCAAGTCACGCCTTCCGGCATATATTCTTTTAATGCATCAAGCATTGCATTGGCATGAGTCTTGTAGCGAGCACGCACACTTGGGAGGTGGTGCACCAGAAGATCTTCGCTAAATACTTGAGCCGAAATCAATTGAGTGAAGGTGGAAGTATGAAGATCCATAGCCTGCTTAAGTTGGGCTACCTTATCAAGTACAGCTGCCGGAGCAATGATGTAGCCCAAACGGAAGCCCGGGGCAAGAATCTTGGAAAGCGTTCCTAAACGAATAACTCGTTCAGGTGCCCACTTTCGCAAAGAGGCCGGAGGTTGCTGGTCGTACCAAAGTTCTCCGTACGGGTCATCTTCTACAAGAAGCATGTCAAATTCGCGTGCCTTTTCGCACAAAAGTTTGCGTCGTTCTTCTGAAATCGTAAGGCCAGTCGGATTGCTGGCAGTCGGCATCACGTAGGCAAATTTAGCACCGCGGCAGACTTCTTCGGTAAATGCTGCAGGATTGAGGCCCTCGGTGTCGCAAGGCAAGCTCACATAGCACGGATCACAAAGGTCAAAAGCTTGCAAAGCACCCATGTAGGTGGGAGATTCAACTAAAACTTTGTCGCCTTTATCAAGAAAAATACGGGCAATTACATCCAAGGCCTGTTGGCTACCCGAGACAATCTGAACTTGCTCATATTCTGTTGGGATGCCTTTTTGAGTTTCTCGACGGGCAATTTCACGGCGAAGTGCAATTTCACCTTCGACCATAGAGTATTGCAAGGCATGCTTACCTTCTTTAGCGATAACGGTCTGACAGGCTTTTGCAATTTCCTCGAGTGGGAAACCTTCCGGAGAAGGCAGGCCGCCAGCAAAAGAAATGACGCCGGCAGGTAGCTTCAATAAGTCACGAATTACTGAACTGGTAGGTTTGGAGGCGAGCGCCGACCAACGCGGCGTCGGTTCCTGCACTGTAGACATTTACAACTCCTTTCTGACTGTTTTTTTACATTGTCTCAAATTGTCGATTAATGTTTATAAGGCAAATTCCTTAACTTCTTTGTTAAGTTGTACTCAAATAGGTTGCTCTACCTAGTTTTTTGTTATAAAAAAGGCTTTTTCTAGATAAAAATACTTAACTGGTTGAAACTAAAAGAAAAGCCGCCGAACCTTGATGGACACGGCGGCTTAGGGACGTAAAAGTTGAAACGCTTAAATCAAAAGATCAGCCAAACGTTTTTGTTTTGGTTCAGCATGACGCTTTTCAAAGATATCCGTCCAACGTGTGACTTGTTTTCTTACCTGACTGGGAGCTGTTGCGCCGACATGATCGCGGGCTGCAATACTTGCTTCCAACTTGAGCGCTTTCTCATAGACATCTTCTTCGATCAAATCGCTGAAGCCTTTGAGTTCTTCAAGAGTAAGTTCAGCTAAATCACAGCCTCTTTCACTGGCAAGCTTAACAACAGAGCCCACTACATCATGAGCTTCGCGGAAAGGTAGGCCCTTCTTCGTGAGATAGTCGGCTAAGTCGGTCGCAGTGGGGTAACCGGCCTGAGCAGCTTTTTTCATTTCTTCACGATTGGGGGTGACACCGGGCATCATTTCAATGAACGCACGCAACGTATCCTTGACGGTATCGATTGCGTCAAAAACCGGTTCCTTATCTTCCTGGGTATCTTTTGCGTAAGCCAACGGCAAACCTTTCATTAAAACCGTAAGGCTGATGAGATCGCCTGCTACGCGGCCAGCTTTACCACGGGCGGTTTCTGCTACGTCAGGATTTTTCTTTTGAGGCATGATGGAAGAGCCCGTTGTGAAACGATCGGGCAACATCATGAATTTAAAGCGTTGGCTCATCCAGTAGATTAACTCTTCGGACAAACGTGAAATGTGCATCATGATCAAGGAGGCTGCAGCTGTGAATTCAATACAGAAATCTCGATCACTTACAGCATCAAGTGAATTTTGCATGACTGCTTCAAATCCGAGGAGCTGAGCAGAGTAGTTGCGATCAATCGGATAGGTTGTCCCTGCCAGAGCAGCAGCACCCAGGGGCGATTGATTAACACGGCGGCGAAGATCAATTAAGCGAGTTCTGTCACGTTCGAACATTTCAACGTAAGCAAGAAGGTGATGACCGAGCGTGACAGGTTGAGCGACTTGCATGTGCGTAAAACCCGGCATAATGGTGTCGGTTTCATTGGCAGCTAAATGAACGAGTACCTCTTGAAGCTCGCTCACCAAATCGGTGATCGTATCAATTTCTTCACGCATATAAAGACGCATATCAGTGGCGACCTGGTCGTTTCTCGAACGACCCGTATGCAAGCGCTTACCGGCATCACCGACGAGCTGGGTGAGACGTGCTTCAATATTTAAGTGCACATCTTCGAGTTCAAGCTTCCATTCAAATTGACCTGAACGGATTTCTTCGATGATTTGTTTCATACCGCGCTTGATGTCGGCTAAATCTTCGTCGTGAAGTACGCCACACTTGTTCATCATGGTCGCGTGCGCGATGGAACCAGCGATATCAGCCAGAGCCATACGCTTATCAAAATCAACGCTAGCGGTGTAGCGCAAGACAAAATCAGCGACCGGTTCGGAAAAACGGCCCGACCATGCCTTTTTCTTTTGTGCCAAAGGGTCTAAATGTTCTGTAGCAACAGTAGTCATTTCTTACTAACCTTTTAAAAAATGGTTGTTAGGCATTGTACGCAATTCGATGATGATATTGATCCTATGAAGCATTGTTTTTTGAGATTTCTAATTAAAAATGCTAAGAAAATCAATTAATTAGAGCGAATTTTGTCGACAAATTGAACTGATAAATAAAATAACTGAACGTTAATGTCGAAAAATGAAAAAATAGATGATCAGATGATTTTTCTCAGCTCTTTTTAAGAATAACGTGACAAAATCGCCCCGTCAGATATTTAGATGATAGGTAAGAGGCTATGTCAGACGTCATTACGATTGCTACTAGAGAAAGTCCTTTGGCTCTTTGGCAGGCTGAGCATGTTCAAGCTCTACTGCGCGAGCGTTATCCTGAAAAAAAGGTCGAATTATTGGGTATGACCACTCAGGGCGATCAGATCCTAGATAAAACACTTTCTAAGATCGGCGGAAAAGGTCTTTTTGTTAAAGAGCTCGAAATTGCTATGCAAAAGAAGTTGGCTCATTTGGCCGTTCATTCTTTAAAGGATGTGCCGATGGAGTTACCGGAAGGCTTTGTGCTTGCCGCAGTGAGTCAGCGTGAAGATCCCAGGGATGCATTTGTCAGTAACCGCTATGAGTCACTTGAAAGCATGCCAGCCGGCAGTGTTGTCGGAACGGCCAGTTTGCGTCGTGAGCTGATGCTTCGCTCAAGATTTCCTCACCTGAAGGTTAAACCAGTCAGAGGGAATGTCGGAACGCGTTTGAAAAAGTTAGACAGCGGTGAGTACGATGCTCTCGTTATGGCTAGTGCTGGGTTTAAGCGTTTGGGCTTGAAAGACCGTATTCGGGAAATCATCAGTGATGATGTGTCATTGCCTAGCCCCGGGCAGGGAGCTTTGGGTATTGAATGCCTGCAAAGCGATCTGGATACGCAGCAGGCAGTAGCGTTTATTAACGATGAAAAAACTCGTGCCTGTTGTTTAGCCGAACGGGCAGTGAGCCGCGCTTTGGGCGGTTCGTGCCAGGTACCTCTAGCTGCTTATGCCACAATTGAAGACTCCGTTATGAGACTGCGGGCTTTGGTCGGTGACCACACGACAGGAGAAAGCGTTTCGACTGAGGTAAGAGGCGATTGGCAAACATACGAACAATTGGCTCAAAAAGCGGTTGAAGATCTTTTAAAACAGGGCGCTCGGAGCTATATTGAAAAATTATTGAGTAAATAGTCGACATTGTGGTTCAAAATGATTCATTATCGAAAACCGATTATTTTGATGAGGCCTGGGGCTTCCAATGAGCGTTTGGCAGAAAGGCTCAACAAACTTGGAATGAATATCTGGAAGTGGCCAGCCTTTACTATTCTGCCGCCAGTTGATCCGGAGCGAATAAGGGAAAAACTCTCTGATTTAAATAGCTTCGATATGGTTTTATTGGCCAGTCCCGCAGCTGTGGCCGCAAGTGCTGTTTATGTGAAAAAGTGGCCCGAACATATTACGTTAGCTACGATCGGTTCGGGAACCGCAAGAGTCATTCGTGCTGCTTGGGGGGCGGAAACGCCGGTGTTGTACCCTGAGGGAGAGACTTTTGAGTCGGGCTCTGAGCATTTATTTGAGCTTTTAAAAGCGCGAGGCTTTCCGGCCCGCGTTTTGATCGTCAGAGGGCAAGTCGGCCGCGAATGGCTCCGTGAACAGCTTTTGGCTCACGGGACTGACGTTGAAGTGTTGCCCGCTTACCAAAGGGCTCCTTTAGAACTTTCTACGAGTGAACTCGATAAGTTGCAGTCTTCAATTTCTGGACCGGCTCCGATCGTGTATTTAACGAGCAGTGATGCTGTGGGCGTTTTGCTTCATGCGGTCAAGACCGTCCCCGGTGCTCTGGAGTGGCTTCAGAAAGGATTTGTGCTTACTATTCACCCGAGACCCAAAGCTCAGCTCGAAGAGGTTGGATTTCGCAACGTCGCTTTGGTTTCGGCCAAAGATGAAAAGGTGCAGCAGGCGATTGAAAAGCTTCTTGAGATCGTCTGAAGCCTTGTTTACAATGAATCGGATGAGTTGGCGTGCGCTCTTTTTGAGCGCACGTGTTTTTAAAATTTAAACAGAGGAATTAAGAATGTCCGCTTGGATTTTAGGTCATAAAAACCCTGACAGCGACAGCATTATTTCGGCTATCGCCTGCGCAGATTTGTATCGTCAAAGAGGGCTTGATGTGGTGGCGGTTGCCCAAGGTAAGCCTGCTCCTGAAACGGCTTTTATTTTGGATCGCTTCGGCTTGACAGCACCTGAAGTGGTATCAAGCGTAGCCGGTCAAGACCTATATCTTGTTGACTTCTCTGATAAGGCTCAGGCTCCTGCTGACATTGATCAGTGCAACTTAAAGGGCATTGTGGATCACCATAAATTGGGTGATATTACGAGCTATTCTCCCATTGAAGCAGTCATTATGCCAGTCGGTTGTACCTGTACGATTTTAAAGCGCATGTATGACTACCTTGGACTCACAGTTCCGGCCGGTGTTGCCGGTGCAATGCTTTGCGCTATTTTGTCCGATACGGTCATCTTCAAGTCTCCGACCTGTACGCCTGCCGATAAGCAAGCTGCAGAGCAATTGGCTTGTATCGCTGGTGTTGCCGATATTCAGGCCCTCGGTATGGAACTCTTTACGGCTAAGAGTGCAGTCAAGGGTGTGGCTCCTCGAGATCTGATTTTCCGCGACTTTAAAGATTTCAACATGGGCGGCACAAAGGTCGGTGTTGGTCAGCTTGAGTTAGTTTCTCTGGACTTAGTTGCTAATATGAAGGCAGACATTGAAGCCGAATTGGCTCGTGTGAAGTCTGAAGAAGGCCGCCACACAGCTTTATTGCTTCTTACTGACATTATGAAGGAAGGCTCAGAGTTATTGATGGCTTCTGATGAACCGCAAAAAATTGCTGTTGCTTTTGGCAAAGATCCGGCCTTGCTGGCTCAGGGCAATTTGTGGCTCGAAGGCGTGATGAGCCGCAAGAAGCAAGTTGTTCCGGCACTTGAAGCCGCTTTCCGCTAAAGTCAATTATGATTTAAAGTTCAAGGCCGGGAACGCATCTGAGCACTCCCGGCCTTTTTTCGAGACAGCTTATGATTTACGTTCATGCCTACCCATTTCGCGTAGATGATCCGGAACGCAATGTCCGGACTATCACTGCTTTAGCTCGAGACAAAAATTTGTCAGAGGGCGATGTCCTGATTTTTCCTTTTCAGGCTCTCACGGGTACAGTTCAGGACTACTGGTCGATGCGGCCGGAGAATAAACAAAGAAATGAATATTGGCTTAATAAATTGGCGGTCTCTCTTAAAAATTTTCATACAAAAGTGATATTGCCAGCGGTTTTGAGTGAGGGTCTGGGCGTTTTCTTTATTGAAAAAGGAAAGATAGAATCGTTGGATTTCGAATGGATTAGTGGTGGCATAGCTGTCAGGCAGGAAAATAGCCGTTTGAATTATGACCTCAATTTCAGAGCGGCTTGCGTGGGGGAAGCATTTCAAGCAAGCAATTCACCGAACCTGATTGTGGTCGATGGTCAGGGCTTTATGGATTCAAAAGTTTGGCTTGGACAATGCCGAGTCGTAAAAAACGGACGCACCAAGGCTAACTACATGGCTTATCCTCATGCTTTTACCCCTGAAGAAGGCTGCGTATCGTGGCTTGATGAATGTCATGAGCGCTTTGCAGCAATGCAAATGGCATTGACCCTGTACGTCAAACGAGGTGGATTTGAAAAAATTTCTTTAGGCCTCTCGGGGGGCTTAGATAGTGCTGTGGTTGCTGCGCTTGCTGTGAGTGTAGTAGGAGCCGAAAACGTCAATGCCTATATTCTACCTTCACGTTTTACGAGTACAGAGAGTTTTGAGGATGCTGCAGCGCTTGCTAAGAATTTGGGTTTGAAACTGCGAGAATTGCCCATCATGCCGGCTGTTGATATGCTGGCTGAAACAGCCTCACGCTACGTTCCTTATTGGGGTGATAAAGGACTAATGCAGGAAAATCTTCAGGCTCGCGTCCGAGGCCTGCTTTTGATGTCACTCAGTAACGCCGATCACTCTTTAGTGTTAAATACCGGAAATAAAAGTGAGCTTTCAGTCGGCTACTGTACCTTGTATGGCGATATGGTCGGTGGCTTAGCGCCTCTGGCTGACATTTACAAGTCAGATCTGTACAGAATGTGTTACAGCGTTGAATATCTCTCGAGAGTAATTCCGAAAAATATTCTGACAAAAGCACCCACAGCTGAATTAAGGGACAATCAAAAGGATGAAGATTCGTTGCCGCCATATGAAAAACTCGATGCCGTTCTCAAGGATTTGTTTGAGGGGCAGATGGATGGTAAAAGACTTCGTAAGAAATATGGTTCGGATTTGGCTGTTCGCGTAATTAAATTAGTAAAAGGGGCCCGCTTTAAACATATTCAGGCTCCGATGGGGGTTCAACTTTCAAGCTGTCCGGTAAAAGGCCTCAGCCAAGCATTCTATGAAGGTCTTTTGCCCAAACAGTTTTAATCAACTATGATAAAAAAAATTTTAGGCAGAAAGGAGAGATCGTGAAACAGGTTGTCGCCATTATCAAGCCATTTAAATTGGATGATGTTCGTGAAGCTTTGTCGGATGTGGGTGTGCAGGGACTCACCGTCACGGAGGTAAAAGGTTTTGGCCGTCAAAAGGGACACTCGGAACTCTACCGTGGTGCAGAATATATGGTCGACTTTTTACCCAAAGTAAAAATTGAAGCGGTGATGAGTGAAGACTTGGTTGATCAGGCTGTTGAAGCGATTTTAAAGGCAGCAAGAACCGGCAAAGTGGGAGATGGGAAAATTTTTGTTTTTGATGTGGAGCAGGTCATCAGAATCAGAACAGGAGAGACAGACGAAGCGGCAGTCTGATTTAGGATCAAAGTAAGATCTTAGTTTCATCTATAAAAATTAACATGGCGGTTTCTTTGATTTAAATCATTGAAAACCGCCTTTTGTTTTTAGTAAACTCCTGAAGACTGTCGAGCAGTTTTTTTGGGTTTTTACGATAGCAACGGGTTTGTTAGAGGATGATGGGTACTAAGGCATTAATGGGCGATTCGACAGTAGCCAGATATGTTTTTTCACAGTCAGAGGCTTTTTCAAACCGTCGCGTCATTTTGTTGAAAGGGTTTGAAAATGTCCAACTATACCGTCTCTTTACTTCAGGCTTCTTTTTATAGCACACCTATTATTTCACGTTGTTTGATTCACCCGGTTGACGTTCAAAAGAAAAGTCCGGATGCAAGATCGTGGAAAGCCGTCAATGATGAAATCTTGTCTCAAGTTCCTTCTAAATCCCTTTTATCTTTGACCGTTAAGGATTTGACCCGACAGCTCAATTTGCTTGCTATGCAACACATTAACGGCTGGGTTTTCAATGCTCAAAGAGCGATACTGGTTAAAAATCAACTGCAAAACGCATCGCGCCGTTATAAGACAATACGTGATGGGGTTTTTGCTGATGAATTAAAGTCTGTGATTAGATCGCTTTTTAGCCGCAACCCGCGCTTTCAGGCTAGATTAAGTGAAAAGGATTCTCTTGATGAAGCAGTCGAAGAGGTCACCGGTAGAGCTTTAAGTCACTGCCGTTTCACTTGGGAGATGAGTCTTTTTACGTTGTTAGACAAACGTTCATTCGGTATCAGATTGATGGCTCTGATGTTTGATGAACTCTATCGTTTGCTTGAATCCCAAAACACAGACGGACATATGATGCTATCGAGAAAATTTACTCAATTTGATCGTTTGGCAGACAGACTGGGACAGTTTGCCGGTGTAGATCCTCGGTTTGATCAAGCGCTTGCTGACTATAAGCAGTCTTTGAGATGTTTACCCAATGACGGTTCGCCCCTCTATGAAGGGGGCCTTAAGGAATTTTGGCAGGAACTCACCCGTTTAGGGGATTATTTAAAAAATGAATTGCAAAGTGACTTTTATGAGCAACCCACAATCACGAATGACTTCAACGAGGATTCTTTGCATTGGGATGTTGATGCCGACAACACAATTGATGATCTGATTGTTTGGGAGCAGTGTGATATTGATACGGGCGTTTCAATTACTTCGATAAGTGATTTAGATCAGAATAATTTTTTAAATTCAGATCCGTTCAACATTTGAGAAAAGGCTCAAAAATCGATACCATACTAAACTGATTTTTGTCAAAAGAGGCAGAGATGGATTTTAAAGTTCGATTGATGAAGATGGATCGCCTCATCAGTGAAAAGGGCGTGGTGACTTTTGAAGAATTACAGAGAGCAACAGGAGCGGCTCCGGCTACTGTAAAGCGTGATATTCGATATATGCGCGAAGAACTGAAGGCCCCGATTATTTTTTCCAGAATTCGGGGAGGATATCTTTTTGCAAAAAACCGAGCAGAAGCCAAGCGAGATGACTTCTATGACCGCAAGTCCATGTGGTTTACTCCAGATGAGCTCTACTGCATGGTCAAGACGCTTGATGATTTTTCTGAGCTAGAGAAAAATCGAAAAGGCTATCTCACAAAAGACTTGAGACAGATGGCCTCTCGAATCCGCTCCAGTATGTTTGAAGAACAGGCAAATGCCGATGAGCTTTTAAAGCGCGTTCAGATTCGTGAACCGAAGAGAAAGCCAATTGTAAGTGATACTTTTGAGGTGATTGGTCAGGCACTCGTACATCGTCAACGGGTTCGCATTGTTTACTATTCCGAAAGCAAAAAAGAAGAAACCCGCCGCGTTGTCAGTCCCATGCGTTTGAATTATTACCGCAACCGTTGGTATTTGGATGCTTGGTGTCATGAAAGAGGTGCTCTGAGAAGCTTTAACATCGAAAACATCCGCTATGCCGATATTATGCAGATGGGTGTGAAGATTGTGCCGATGAAAACGGTTGAAGCTGAGCTTGATCGATACTACGGAATGTACCGATCTGGAGAGCTTCAATGGGCACGCATTCGCTTTGCCGGATCAGCTTCAAAAATCGCCAGTCAAATCATCTGGCACCCCGATCAAATGGAGCTTTGGCTCAAGGACGATCTCTATGAGCTCACAATTCCTTACTCTGGCAACAGTCCTGAGCTAGTCGGAGATATTTTGCGATACGGGCCTGCAGCCAAAGTTGTAGAACCAGAAAGTCTCAAAAATCAGGTTCGTGAAGCTTTGCAAGCTTCTTTGAAAAATTACGATAAGTGATGGGTAGGTAAAGTGGCTTTGCATCGTTCTTACCATTATCGGCATAAACCCAGAGAGACACATACGCGTGCTCAGACTCAAAAAACAAGCCCAGAGCAGGTTGCCGAAGAAATTTTCTTTTGCGGCGATCCGCACGGCTCCTTTGATCATATCCTTCAGGCGGCAAAAGAACACCGTCCGAAAGCTATGGTGATTTTGGGTGACCTGCAGCCGCCAGCTCCTTTGCATGAAGTTTTAGCGGATATTTTAAGTTTTGTTGATGTATGGTGGATTCCCGGCAATCACGACACGGATAATGATCTTTTTTATGATCGTCTCTGGAGAAGTGAACTCGCTGGTCATAACCTACATGGCCGTGTGGCATTGGTAAACGGAATTCGAATTGCTGGTTTGGGCGGAGTTTTCCGCGGTCAAATTTGGATGCCGCCTCAGGCCCCCAACTACATGTCTGCCGGTGCATTTATCCGTCGTATCGGCCGCGGTAATATGTGGAGGGGAGGACTGCCAAGACGCCATCGTACCTCCATCTTTCCTTCTACCTACGACAATCTCATGGAGCACAAAGCCGATGTGCTGGTGACCCATGAGGCGCCGGGGTGTCATCGCAAGGGATTTTTGGCAATTGATCAATTAGCTAAAAAACTGCAGGTGAAATATCTCTTTCACGGTCACCAGCACGAGGATAGACATTATCCGACTTACTACGGATTTACGCCCCGGGGAGTCGGCTATCGAGGCATAGTCAATTTGAAAGGTGATGATATTGTTGCTGCGCAGATTGATCCCCGTGAGGCTATGGAATTTGCTGAACAGGCCCAATCGCTTGAGCGTTTTGAAAGAGCTATGTTTAAGCGCTTAGGCTAATGCCTAAGCGCTCAGTCTCAAAACTTCTTTTTACTGTTAGGGAAAGACTTTGGATGATCGCGCCTCGGAGCAGGTTTTGTGCGCTTTACTGACGGAGAGATATTAGGCTTAATCTCTGGAGCTTTGTTGCTTATTTCTTTATCCTCAAATTTCGGCATGGCAAATGTAATCGAGACATCTTTAGCGATGCGCTTGCGTGCCTTCTGAGACAGCCAAGTTTTGATCATGGCAACGCCCACAGCTAAAAGCACAGGTCCAAGAATGAGTCCAAGGAACCCGAATGCGATCACGCCACCGAATACTCCGAGGAAAACCAGAGAAAGCGGCAGAGACGAACCTCTGGCAATAAGTAAAGGTTTTAAGAAGTTATCTACGCTGGCCACAGCCAATGTGCCCCAGGCAATCATAAAGAGCGCAAGGCCGATTTCATTTTGAGCATAAAGCCAGATTGCAACCGGTCCCCATACAAGGGGCGGTCCGATCGGAACAACCGATAAAATGAAGACGGCTACGGACAAAAGTAGTGTTCCGGGAGCGCCCACTATAATAAAACCAATACAGGCAACAAGACTTTGACCCGCTGCTGTGCCGACTATGCCATAAACAACACTGCGGGTTGTGTTAACCAGAATGTGTGAGAGCTCGTGGCTGAGTTCGCCGGAGACTTTTTCTAAAAAGTCATTGCCTTTGCTTGCCAGCCATTCTCCGTCTCGATAAAAGAAAAAAGCGATAAAAGCAACGAGAGCCATCTGAACAAGTCCATTGCCGAGTGCCCAGGCAATCGTGAGGACTTCTCGTGTTATCGGGTCAATCATTTTGCCCATGTAATCGGCTAGCGCCTGAGGTTGGAAAACAATCGCAAACTGACTGTATAACCACGGACCTATTAAGGGAATCTCTCGTAAGCCCTCTGGAGCACTGATTGTGTGGATATATTCGGTTAAGCCTGAAATTGCGCTGGGTAGCTGCTGAGCAATGGCAGCTGATAAAAACATGGTCGGAATGATCAGGCAGACTACAAGCAAAGTTACCATAAGAAACGCTGCGACTGTCGGTCGATTACCCAAACCATTTTTAAATCGCTTAAATAATGGCCAACTGACGACGGTGACAATGGCGGCAATGATGATGGCTGTCAAGAAAGGCTTAACAACAAAAAAACACCCCAGAGCAATAGCCGATCCAAATAAGATACGTATTAGGATGTCAATGCGTTCTCTTAAGTTAACCATTTGTTTATGAATAAAAATGAAGCAACAACACAGCCACTAGTCTAAACGAAAATAACTTTGAGCGTACGAATAAGAGCTTGAACCGTTAAAATTTTTAAAAATATTTTTTTTGCTGGAGAAAATTAAATGCCGACAATTACCGAAGAAATGATTAAACGCGTAAAAGAAGTGAAGACATCAAGCGAACGGGTCTTTGACGGAAACTTTCTCCATGTTGACAGAGATAGCGTGACAACTGCTTCTGGTTTGGCCCGTACGAGGGAATTTATTCGTCACCCAGGCGCTTCTGTCATCATCGCTTTATTTGAAGATCAAACAGTGCTATTGGAATTTCAATGGCGGCAACCTTGTGAGATGGCTTTTTGGGAGTTGCCAGCTGGAAAACTAGATCCCAATGAAAAACCAGCCACGTGTGCCAAGCGAGAGCTCGAAGAGGAAACAGGATACCGGGCAAGCGAGTGGTTTTATTTGGGAAAAATTCACAACGCTATCGGTTATTCTGATGAACATCTCGAATTTTTCTTAGCTAAGGGTTTAAAGACTGGAGCACGCCATTTAGATGAAGGTGAGTGCCTAGATGTGTTCAGAGTGCCTTTTGAGGAAGTCAGACAGATGGTTCTTAACGGTGAAATCACTGATGTGAAAACCATTGTGGGGATTTATTGGCTTGAAAAGTATCTGGAAGGTAAGATGGCTGCAACACCTTGTTAACTCTCGACAAAATCAGGCTATTTGTCGACTATGGAAGAGTTTGAGATGGCTCAAACTTTTGCCTGTTCACTTGACGGGATTTTCAATAAACTGAGCCGAAGGGCCGCACTTTTTATGAGTCGGTAAGTGTTTGAATAAAAATTTTATGACGAGGAACTATGTCTGAGACCATTTTGCAAAAAGTACCGGTCGGTGAAAAAGTGGGCATTGCTTTTTCCGGCGGTTTGGATACGTCTGCAGCTTTGCGCTGGATGAAAAATAAGGGTGCATTGCCTTATGCCTACACGGCTAACCTCGGCCAGCCCGATGAAGACGACTATGAAGCAATTCCCCGTCGTGCCATGAACTATGGTGCAGAAAAAGCCCGTCTTGTTGAATGCCGCCCGCAACTGGTTGCTGAAGGCATTGCTGCTATTCAGTCTGGCGCTTTCCATGTCACGACTGCCGGTCAGACGTACTTCAATACGACTCCGTTGGGCCGTGCCGTGACCGGTACAATGCTCGTGAACGCTATGCGTGAGGACGGTGTTCATATTTGGGGTGACGGTTCTACCTATAAGGGTAACGATATTGAGCGTTTCTATCGTTACGGTCTGTTGGCTAACCCTGAATTAAAGATTTACAAGCCCTGGCTTGACCGTGACTTTATTAACGAGCTGGGTGGACGCGCAGAAATGAGCGCGTTTTTGAAAGCCGAAGGTTTTGACTATCGTATGTCAGCCGAAAAAGCCTACTCTACAGACTCTAACCTTTTGGGTGCCACCCACGAAGCAAAACACTTGGAGAGCTTACAAACAAGCATGAAGATTGTTAAGCCGATCATGGGTGTGGCTTTCTGGGATCCGGCTGTTGTGATTGAACCGGAAGTCGTCACGGTCACTTTTGAAGAAGGTGTGCCAGTTGCATTAAACGGCAAGACTTTTGATGATCATGTTGCCATGATGTATGAAGCCAACGCTATCGGTGGCCGCCACGGTTTGGGTATGAGCGATCAGATTGAAAACCGTATTATTGAAGCGAAGAGCCGTGGTGTTTATGAAGCTCCGGGGATGGCACTTTTGCATATTGCCTATGAACGTTTGGTAAGCGGTATTCACAATGAAGACACCATTGAACAATATCGCATCAACGGTATCCGTCTTGGTCGTTTGCTTTATCAAGGCCGCTGGTTTGATTCTCAAGCTATCATGCTTCGTGAGTCGGCCCAGCGTTGGGTAGCAAGAGCCATTACCGGTACGGTGACACTTGAATTACGCCGTGGCAATGACTACACCATTTTGGATACCGTAAGTCCGAATCTGACCTATGAACCTGAACGCTTGACGATGGAAAAGGGTGACTCGATGTTTACGGCTGAAGACCGTATCGGTCAATTGACGATGCGCAACCTTGATATCGTGGATACGAGGGCGAAGTTAGGCATTTACGCCAAGTCTGGTTTGATTTCTGGCACGAGTGCTGTGGCGCTATTGGGCGGAAGCAAAAAATAAGACCTTTTAGTCTTTAGTTTTTAAACGGGTGGGGAGAGGACTTTCCCCATCCGTTTTTCTTTTAAGGGACTGATTTCTGAACGCCGAAGGCGACATTTATATTCTTTTTTGAACGTAGCGGCAGAAATAAGACAAAGAGGAAAAATTTAGTTTTTCAGCAATGTCTGTTAAAGAATATTCCTTTTGTAAAAGCAGTCGACATATTTCCTGCATGGTGAAGCGATCAATAAAGTAGGAAGCGCCTTTGCCGCTGACGTGGCGCTTAAGTACCTCACTGATGAAAACATTATCGTGATTCCTAAGTCAACGCATCGGCAAAGAATGCAAGAAAATATCACTATTGGTGATTTTTCTTTAACTCAAGAAGAAAGGTCTCAAATTCGAGCATTGAGCGGTCCAAAGCCACTTATGGCCGACTTTAATGATCCAGAACTGGCGAAATTTCTTCTTAATTACGAGAAAATGTTTGCGCCGAAATCGTAAGAAAAACCGTTAAAATTGCCGCCATCAGTGATTTTTTTCTAAGGTTTTTTGAGTGTCTGTACCTTTTGAATTCAGAATCGGGTGGCGGTATACCCGTCAGGGCCGCAGAGGTCGCGGCAAAAATGGGTTTATTTCATTTATCTCTGTGATGAGTGCAGCCTCCATAGCATTGGGTGTTATGGCACTCATCGTCGTGCTATCCGTAATGAACGGCTTTCAAAAGGAAGTCCGTGACAGAATGCTCTCCGTGATTCCTCATGTTGAGGTCATCAGCTATTCAGGGGCTTTACAAAATTGGCAGCAAACGGCTGAAATTGTGTCAAAAAATTCTCATGTTTTAGGCGTTGCTCCTTACTCCTTCGGACAAGGTCTTTTGAGTACCGGTTCCAGTGTTCGCGGAGTTTTATTAAGAGGGATTGATCCTGGATTGGAAACTAAGGTATCAGATATTGATAAGCAGATGGCCTACGGGAAACTCACGGATTTGCAAGCAGGTGAGTACGGTATCGTATTGGGCTTAGATTTAGCCCGATTACTTCGTTTGAGTGTCGGCGACAAAGTCAATGTCATTATTCCTCAAGGCCGGGCAACACCAGCTGGAATTGTTCCTCGAATGCGTGCCTTTACTTTAACCGGGGTGTTCTCATCTGGCCACTACGAATATGACAGCTCAATGGCACTGATTCATATTAAGGATGCACAGACGCTCTTTCGCCAAAACGGACCAGCTGGACTTCGTGTGCGAGTCGATGACATGAATAAGGCTCCCCAAATATCTTTTGAAATTTTGAAATCTTTACCAGACACTTTTGCTGTAACCGATTGGAGCAGACAGAATCGCACATGGTTTGCGGCTGTTCAGGTTGAGAAGCGGATGATGGCTATTATTCTCTTTTTGATTGTGTTAGTAGGTGCTTTTGGGTTGGTTTCCAGTATGGTTATGACTGTCACTGAAAAGCAGGCGGATATTGCCATCTTAAGAACGTTAGGTGCCTCGCCTGTTTCCATCATGACGGTTTTTATGGTGCAGGGTGCTGTTGTGGGTATTGCCGGTGTAGCAAGCGGGGTGATATTGGGTTTGCTTTTATCCTGTAATCTTGATGTGATAGTGCCAGCTATTGAATCGCTTTTTGGCATTCAGTTCTTACCTAAAGAGGTCTACTTTATCAGTTCTCTGCCATCGGATCCGAGAGCTGAGGATATTGTGCCGATTGCAGTCTTTTCTTTGATACTGTCGCTTTTGGCAACGATTTATCCTAGTTGGCGGGCAGCTAAAACCAAGCCCGCGGAGGCCTTACGCTATGAGTGAAAAAATTGAAAACGTTATTATCGCTCAGGGAGTGCGAAAGGCTTATCGGGAAGCAGAACGCTCCGTGGAGGTTTTAAGGGGCATCGATCTAAAAGTTCGAGCCGGGGAGCTTTTGGCTGTTGTCGGTGCATCGGGCTCGGGTAAAAGTACACTTTTACATGTTCTGGGCGGATTGGACTCTATTGATCAGGGTGAAGTCACAGTTGCCGGTCTTAAAGTTCATGCTTTAAATGAGGTTGAGCGCGGAGAACTCAGAAATCATAAGCTTGGTTTTGTTTATCAGTTTCATCACCTCTTGCCTGAATTTACAGCACTAGAAAATGTTGCCATGCCTCTGCTTATTCGGCGTATGGATGAAAAGCAAGCTTTAGAGGCAGCAAAGAAAACATTGATCGCTCTAGGTTTAGAGGATAGGCTGTTGCATTTGCCTTCTCAAATGTCAGGGGGTGAGCGGCAACGCTGTGCGATTGCCCGGGCGATGGTAACGTTGCCCGCCTGTATTTTGGCCGATGAGCCGACTGGGAACCTTGACAGACAAACTGCTAACGGTGTTTTCGATAGTCTGGTTCAACTAGCCAAGAGCCATGGGACGGCATGTGTTATAGTGACGCACGATTTGGATTTAGCCGCGCGTTGCGATCGCGTGGTTACGATCGAAGACGGTGTCATTAAAGCTACTTAAACCATGACAAGCTACCTTGATACTCACAACCACGTTGGCCTCACAGATCTTAAAGAGGATTTGGATGATCTCGGGCAAAAGTGCCGTGAAGCAGGTATCCGCGCGGGTGTAATTACTACAGGTACAGTCGGGGATTTTGAACGGGTCTCGGAAGTTGCCCGAAAGCTTCATTGGGGCTATTGTGTTGGACTGCATCCTTTGTATATTCGTGAAGATTATCAGGCTGATTTGCAGTATTTAAAAGAGTTTTTGTTAGCTCATCTTGATGACGAGCATTTGGTGGGAATCGGAGAAATCGGTCTTGATTTTTACGTAGAAGGGTTAGATAGAAGCAATCAGGAAAAAGCATTTGAAGCACAACTTCAATTGGCTCAGATTTTCAATCTTGCTGTTTCGGTTCATAGCCGAAGGGCGCTTTACCGGGTAATGGCTTTAATGGCTCGGTATCCCAAAGTTCAGGCGGCACTTCATGCGTTTTCTGGCTCTCAGGAAGAGATGAGACAAGTTATAAAGCGTGGTTATTATGTGGGTTTTGGCGGTGCAATGACCTATAGCGGTAGTAAACGTGTCCGTCAGGCGGCCTTTGTGTGTCCAGAAGATAAGATTCTATTGGAAACAGACTCACCAGACATGTCCCCCTCTTTTTCAGAAACAGGGCACTCCAGCCCACTGTTTTTACCACGGTATCTCAAAGAGCTCGCGTTATTGAGAAAAGTGACGCCTGAGCTTTTGGGGCAAAGAATTTTCGAAAATTCTCTCAACGCTTTCCCTCGAATGAAAAAGCTTATTTTTCGTTAGAAAAATTTCGTTTCAAAACCATGACTTTGAAATGGTTTTGAATCCCTGAAATACCCGCTTTCGAGGAGCTGTTTCTGCTAAAATGCCTCCTCGAAATGGTCCTGAGGGATCACGGTTTTAATATATTCGGACGGCTTTTTCGTTCGAGTCCTTTCTTTTTAATCTATTTGGGGAAATACAATGGCTATTGAACGCACCCTTTCCATCATCAAGCCGGATGCCGTTGCAAAGAACGTCATCGGTCAAATTTATACGCGTTTTGAAAACGCCGGTCTTCGTATCGTTGCTGCTCAAATGCGTCAATTGTCTCAAGCTGAGGCAGAAGGCTTCTATGCTGTGCACAAAGAACGTCCCTTCTTTAAGGATTTGGTGGCTTTCATGACCTCCGGCCCCGTGATGATCCAAGTGTTGGAAGGTGAAGGCGCTATTGCTAAGAACCGTGAATTGATGGGTGCAACCGATCCGAAGAAAGCTGCTCCGGGAACGATCCGTGCTGATTTTGCTCAAAGCATTGATGCTAATGCCGTTCACGGCTCTGACGCTCCGGAAACGGCTGCCGTTGAAATCGCTTACTTCTTCCCGACCTTGGCTATTTGCGAACGCAAGTGCTGCGGTTGCTGCTGCGGTAAGTAATGTCTTTTAGGACGAGGTGCGGCGTTATCACCTCCTTTTTTGCCGCACTTCGTTCTTTTTATTCCGAGTCGCCGTTTGGTGACTCGTTTTGCACCACGAGGGACATTTTTTCAAAGTGATGACTCAAACTATTGACCGTGTGAATCTCTTGGATTTGGACCGTGAAGGTCTGATCGAATTCTGTGAACAAATGGGTGAAAAGCGTTTTCGCGCTATTCAGCTGTTACGCTGGATTCATCGTCATTGTGTGGGTGATTTTGAAAAAATGACCGACTTGGCAAAGTCGTTTCGTACAAAACTTATTGAGCACACCGAAATTAGGGCGCCGATTCCTGTTTGGGATAAAAAAAGCGCAGACGGGACCCGCAAATGGCTTTTTGATGTGGGTAACGGTAATGCGGTCGAGACGGTTTTTATTCCTGAAGATGACAGAGGAACACTTTGCGTATCGACTCAAGCTGGCTGCGCCATGGGTTGCCTTTTTTGTTCAACCGGTAAGCAAGGCTTTAACCGCAATTTAAAAACTTCAGAAATTATCGGACAGCTTTGGCACGCTGAAAAAACGCTGCGAGAAGATATGGGCATTACGGATCCGGCCGATCGTGTCATCAGTAATGTTGTTCTGATGGGGATGGGAGAACCGCTTCAAAATCTTGACAACGTCATCAAAGCGTTAAAGTTGATGCTCGATGACAATGGCTATGGCTTGAGCCGAAGACGTGTAACAGTGTCGACCTGCGGCTTAACGTTGCAGATGGATAAACTTGCCGCAGCTGTGCCTGTGGCACTTGCTGTTTCGCTTCATGCTCCGACCGATGAGTTGCGCGACCAGATTATGCCGATTAATAAAAAGCATCCGCTTGCTGATTTGATGCAGGCCTGTAAACGCTATCTGGCTCATGCACCTCGAGACTATATTACTTTTGAATACCTTCTCATGGGGGGAGTCAACGATAGACTCGAGCATGCTCGGGCACTTGTTAAGTTGGTGAAGGGGGTGTCTTGCAAGTTCAATCTCATTCCTTTTAACCCTTTCCCGGACAGTGATTTGAAAAAGCCCGATCCGAAAGACGTAAAAGCCTTTCAGGACTATTTAATTGGTCAGGGTATCGTAACGACAGTTCGAAAAACTCGCGGTGATGACATTGATGCTGCCTGCGGTCAGTTAGCTGGAAATATCAAGGACAAAACCCGTCGTGCAGAGCGTCTGGTAATACAAAAAGCACAGGCGACCTTTTTAGCCAAGGAGAGCTGATGTCTGTTTTTTCTCTTCGTCATCAGACGCATAAAGTACACGTCCGCTACGGTGACAATGATGTCACTATCGGGGCTGATTCTCCGATTCGAGTTCAGTCCATGACTAATACTTCGACAGCTGATGTTGAGGCAACAGTTAAGCAAATTTTGGCTCTTCACCGCGCGGGCAGTGAATTGGTGCGCCTCACAGTCAATACGCCTGAGGCCGCCCGTGCAGTCGTTCGGATTCGGGAAAAATTGGATCTGTGTGGTTGTGATGTGCCTCTGGTCGGAGACTTTCACTACAACGGTCACAAGCTTTTAACAGAGGTCTCTGAGTGTGCAAAAGCCTTATCTAAATACCGAATTAACCCCGGTAATGTCGGTCGGGCTGAGCGCGGAATGGAAAACTTCGCCCGTATGGTGCAAGTTGCTATTGACAATGATAGACCGGTTCGCATCGGAGTCAATGGCGGCTCTTTAGACCAGCAGATTTTGGCTCGAATGCTTGAAGAAAACCGCCAAGCGTCTATGCCCGAAACCCCTTCGGAAGTGCAGCGGCATGCAATGGTGGCTTCTGCTTTGCAAAGTGCACAAGCGGCAGAAAAATTAGGCCTGCCTGCTGACCATATTGTGCTTTCGGCAAAAGTGTCCGGAGTCCAGGATTTAATAGCTGTCTACAGAGAATTGGCCTCACAGTGTCATTATGCACTGCACCTAGGTCTCACAGAGGCCGGAATCGGCTCTAAGGGTATCGTGGCTAGTGCTGCCTCCATGGGTGTATTGCTTGCTGAAGGCATCGGTGACACAATCCGTGTGAGCATTACCCCAATGCCGGGGTCAGCAAGAACCGAAGAGGTTCGGGTGGCTCAAGAAATTCTTCAGACTATGGGGCTTCGCGCCTTTTCGCCCCTTGTGGTATCGTGTCCAGGATGCGGTCGAACTTCAAGTGACCTATTTCAGCATTTGGCTGCGAAAACCCAGCAATATCTTATTGAAAAAACTCCCGAGTGGAGGAAAAATTGCAGGGGTTTTGAGAATATGGTCGTTGCGGTTATGGGCTGTGTAGTCAATGGCCCGGGCGAAAGCAAACACGCTAATATCGGAATCAGTCTGCCGGGTAGCGGCGAGTCACCGGTTGCGCCTGTTTATGCCGATGGCGAAAAAGTCGCTTCAATCAAGGGAGAGGCGAATGATGCTGACGGTATTGCCGACCAGTTTAAGTTATTAATTAACGAGTATGTGCAAAAGCACTACTTGAAATAAAGACGTATCTTTGAAAGAGAGTTTTTAATATGGCTAAGGTACAAAAAATTGCCGGTATTCGCGGCATGAATGACATTCTTCCGTCAGAAGCTCCGATTTGGGAGTATTTCGAGGAGTGCGCCCATGACGTGCTTCGTGCATACGGCTACAAACAAATCCGAACGCCGATCTTGGAAGCAACCTCTCTTTTCAAACGTGGTATCGGTGAAGTAACTGATATTGTTGAAAAAGAAATGTATTGCTTCACCGATTCGCTCAACGGTGAAGAACTTGCATTGCGCCCTGAAAATACTGCGGGTGTTGTTCGCAGTGTGATTGAGCATAACCTGACATACAACGCTCCTCAACGTCTTTGGTACTTTGGTCCGATGTTTAGACACGAACGTCCTCAGCGTGGCCGTTATCGTCAGTTTCACCAGCTGGGTGTCGAGGCTTTGGGCTTTAAGGGGCCGGACGTTGATGTTGAACAGATTTTAATGGCACGACGCCTTTTTGATGATTTAGAAATCCTGCCTTTGAAATTGGAATTGAATTCGCTTGGCAATTTAGATGAGCGAAAAGCTCATCGTGAAGCGCTTATCAAGTATTTTGAATCCAACCAGGATATTTTGGATGAGGATGCCAAACGCCGCTTATACAGCAACCCGCTTCGTATCCTTGATACTAAAAATCCGGATATGCAGGAGATGGTTGAAGGGGCTCCTAGACTTTTGGACTATCTCAAAGAAGAAAGCTTGTCCTTCCTGCATCGCATGGAAGAATTGCTTTCTGTTGCCGGTGTGGACTATACGATCAACCCTCGCCTTGTCAGAGGGCTTGATTATTACAACCACACAGTTTATGAATGGGTTACGGATAAGTTAGGCTCTCAGGCCACAGTTTGCGGAGGCGGCCGTTACGATCCTCTTATTGAAATGCTGGGCGGCCGTCCCACTCCTGCAGTCGGTTTTGCTATGGGAGTCGAACGCATTTTAGAAGTCATGAAGGAATGCGGGTTCGAGTCAGGGGAACCAGATACTGAAATTTACGTTTTGCATCAAGGTGGGGCTTCTCAAGGCTACGCTATGATGTTGGGAGAAATCTTGCGTGATGCTTTTTACGAAGTAATTGTTCACGCGGGTGAAGCGAGTTTGAAGAGCCAGATGAAAAAGGCCGATCAAAGCGGAGCAAAATATGCTTTGATTTGCGGCGAAGATGAAACGGCTCACGGACGTGTGACAGTGAAATGTATGCACGGAGAGGAAGGTGAGCGTTTTATGAAGCAAGAAACGCTTGACTTACAGGATGCGATTCAATATTTTGTCAATTTGAACGACGACTTTTTCAAAGAAGACGAGGAATAAGGCATGGCCTACGATTTACAAGAACAAGAGTCATTAGATGAATTAAAAGCCTGGTGGGAGAAGTGGGGCAATCTGGTTCTTTCCGTTATTACTGTAGTCTGTTTGGCTTTTGCGGGTTATAACGGTATGAAGTGGTGGGAGCGTCATCAGGCTCAGGAAGCCAGTGTGGCTTACTCTTCTCTTCAAACGGCAATTATGCAGCAAGCTGAGCCTGCTTCTGTGCAGAAAATTGTTGATGCATTGATTGAAGATGCAGGATCAACTGTATACGGTCCTATGGGAGCTCTGAGCGCATCGCGCTATTTAGAAGCTAAAGGTGAAAGTGCTAAAGCCCAAGAGCTTTTGCATTGGGTGGTTTCGGAGTCTGACCGACCCGAATTTCAAACTGTTGCCCGCGTGCGTTTGGCAGGCTTCTTGTTAGATGATAAAAAATATGAAGATGCTGTTGCACTTTTGGTGGCAGCTCAGCCCACGGATCGCCAAATTGCGTTGGTTAATGATCGTTTAGGAGATGCTTATTTTGCAAAGGGTGATATTGTCAATGCACGTCGTGTTTGGCAGGAAGCTCTTAAGCATCCGATTGATCCGGCATTAATGGGTTTTGTTCAATTGAAACTTCAAGCTTTACCTGAAGAAGCCGAACAACAGAAGCAATAAAATTTAAAGGTTTAATGATGAAAAAAACACTTCTGGCATTGGCAGCCGCAGCGGTTTTGGCTGGTTGCAGTACACCGAGTTCTCAAGCGCCTACTGAGCTTGAGGACTATAACTCTATTGCAGAACCCGATGTGATTTGGTCTAAGAATGTAGGTGAGAGCCTCACAAATTATTTGGTGCCGAGCGTTGTGGGCAGTACGGTCTATGCGGCCGGTGGCAATACGCTTTATCGGCTTGATGCAGAAACGGGTGATGAGGTTTGGAGTCTTGATACTGACGCTCCGATTGCTGCCGGTGTAGGCAGCGACGGGTATATCGTCGCTGTTGGTACAGCTAAAGGAGAGTTGGTTGTCGCCGATGCTGAAGGTAAAAAACTTTGGTCAACTTTCTTAACGAGCGAAATGGATGCTGTGCCGCTTGTAGGTAATGGTTTGGTCATTGTTCGTACGGCAGATACCCGTGTGACGGCCTTTGATGCAACAACCGGTGAGCAACGTTGGCGTTACCAACGTCAGGCTCCGTCGCTCACGATTAAAAATGCTTCCGGCATGATTTTCTTTGGGCCGATGATTTTGGTAGGCCAAAGTAACGGTTATCTTTTAGGCTTGTCTCCGGAAGGTCGACCGGTTTGGCAGGCATTAATTTCCGAGGCACGTGGTATCACTGAGGTGGAACGTTTGGTCGACATTTTGGGCTCGCCTATGGTCAACGGAGACCTTTTATGTGCTTCAGCTTTCCAGGGTAGATTGGTCTGTATGAATGCTGTAAACGGTCAGCTGCGTTTCACGCATGATGTGACCGCGATGACGCCTCCGGCAGCTGACGACTGTTTTGTTTACATCGGCAATACGGCTAGCGAAATTTATGCATTTGACCGTACCCGTGGCTATCCGGTCTGGAAGAATGAAAACTTAAAGTGGCGTGGTGTGCGCGCCATTACACCGATGTCTGGCGTTGTGGCCGTTGGTGACAGCGAAGGCTATATTCAAATTCTCAATCCCGAAAGCGGAGAAATTATTGGCCGCACGCAGTTAGACGGAGCAATTATTTCGCCGGCTCAAAGTTATGAGCAAGGTGCTATTTTCCAAACAGAAGAAGGTGAAGTGGCCTTCATCAAGGTACAGTAAACGATGCTTCCTGTGATTGCTTTGGTAGGACGTCCCAATGTTGGGAAATCCACCTTATTTAACCGACTTACTCGATCCCGCGATGCTTTAGTGGCTGATTTCCCGGGCTTAACGAGAGACAGACAGTATGGCGAGGGTCGTGTCGGCCCGCGTCCCTACATCGTGGTTGATACGGGTGGCTTTGAACCTGTGAAGAGCCAGGGTATTGTTAAAGCCATGGCCAGTCAAGCTGAGCTTGCTATTGAAGAGGCTGACGTCGTTATTTTTGTGGTTGATGCCCGAAGTGGTTTAACGCCACACGATGAACGGATTGCTAACCATTTGCGTCGTGCTCATCGCCCCGTTGTGCTTGCTGTCAATAAAGCTGAAGGCTTGGACTCCGTTCATGCGGCAGAGTTTTACGAATTGGCAATGGGTGAACCCAATATGATTTCGGCCGCACACGGTCATGGTGTGCACAATATGATTGAGCTCGCCTTGTCGCTTTGTCCGGATGAGGAAATCCCTATTGTTGAAGACGAAGATGAAGAGGGGAAGGCGCCACGCATCAAAGTTGCTCTTGCCGGTCGGCCTAATGCTGGCAAGAGTACTTTAATTAATGCTCTTTTGGGAGAAGAGCGGCTCATTGCCTACGATATGCCAGGGACTACACGAGACTCTATTCGAGTGGACTTTGAGTATGACGGACGCGATTACGCATTGATTGATACTGCCGGTTTGCGTCGCAAAGGCAAAGTGTTTGAGGCAATTGAAAAATTTTCTGTAGTAAAAACACTTCAAGCTATTGCAGATTCCAACGTTGTCGTTTTGGTATTGGATGCCAAAGAGGGTATTGCCGAGCATGATGCTCATATTGCAGGCTACGTGCTTGAAAGTGGTCGTGCCCTTGTGGTGGCGATTAATAAGTGGGATGCTTTGGATAGCTATGAACGAAGTCGCATTGATGAAGAGATCGAGCATAAGCTACACTTTTTAAATTGGGCAAGACAGATTCATATTTCAGCTTTAAAGCGCAACGGGCTGAATCATTTGATGAAGGCCGTATCCGATGCCCATGCAGCAGCTTTTGCAAAATTGTCTACTCCTAAATTAACCCGTGCGCTGATTGAAGCGGTTCAGCGTCAGTCGCCGCCTCGGGTAAAAGGGGTGCGTCCTAAGCTGCGCTATGCACATCAAGGTGGTCAGAATCCTCCTGTAGTTGTGATTCACGGCAACAGCCTTCAGGCTGTGCCAGACAGCTATAAGCGCTATCTTGAGGGGTGGTTCCGAGATCAGTTCAATTTAGCTGGTACACCTTTAAGAATTGAATTTAAGATTAATCGAAACCCCTACGTGGAGAAAAAGGATTAAACTAGGATACTGGGTGTTCGATTGTCGGGCAACCTTAACAAGAAGGCGCGAAATTAAGCGCCCGGAGAATAAAAATGACAAATAAAGGCCAACTTTTACAAGATCCGTTCCTCAACATTTTGCGTAAGGAACATATTCCGGTTTCTATCTACTTAGTCAACGGCATTAAACTGCAAGGTCAAGTTGAGTCGTTTGACCAGTATGTTGTGTTGCTTCGCAATACTGTAACCCAAATGGTTTACAAACATGCGATCAGCACGGTGGTGCCCACGAAACCAGTGAACATGCCCTCTGTCGAAGACGCTGAGTAATTAAACCACTGATTGTTTTTAAGGAGTGTGTCGAGGTTTGAGCCTGGCACGCTCTTTTTGTGCTTAAGCTATGACCATTTTCCAAATAGATTCTGCTGAAGAAAAATCGCCTCGGGCGTATCTGGTTTGTGTGAGTACTTCACGCATAACTATTCCTGATGCGGCTGAAGAATTAACAGAATTGGCTCGAAGCGATGCTTTGGAGCCTGTTGGCTTAATGCTTGCAAAGCGAGATAAACCTGATCCGGCAACGTATTTGGGTAGTGGAAAAATTGCAGAGCTCGCCGAGGAAGTCAAACGCTTGCAAATTGGTGTGGTTGTTTTTGATGTTGCACTTTCTGCAGCTCAGCAACGCAATATCGAACGTACTGTCGGTGTCGCTGTTTTAGACCGTACGCAGTTGATTTTAGAAATCTTTCAGCGCCGGGCAAAAAGTAAAGAAGGGCGTTTACAGGTTGAATTAGCTCGTTTGGAACATTTATCTACACGTTTGGTTCGAGGTTGGACTCATTTGGAACGTCAGAGAGGCGGTCTGGGTAAAACGGGTGGTCCGGGTGAAAAGCAAATTGAATTGGACCGCCGGATGATTGGTGTGCGGGTCAAGCAACTTAGAGAACAACTTAAAAAACTGACTAAGCAGCGTAATACTCAAAGAAAAGGCCGCTCACGAAGCGATATTGTTTCACTCTCAATTGTGGGTTACACCAACGCCGGAAAGTCCACACTGTTTAATACCCTGACTAAGTCAAGTATTTATGCAGCTGATCAACTTTTTGCAACACTTGATACGACAGCCAGACGCTGCTATGTGGGAGACGGCGAAAGTGTTGTGCTCAGTGATACTGTTGGTTTCATTCGCGGTTTGCCCCACCAGTTAGTAGAAGCTTTTAAGTCGACGCTTGATGAAACAGTTCATGCTGATATTTTGCTTCATGTGGTAGATGCTTCAAGTGCAGCAAAAGATGATCAGATCGTTGAGGTCGAAAAGGTGCTTGAGGAAATTGATGCTAATGAGATCCCGACTATTTTGGTTTTAAACAAAATTGACAGAACCGATTTGGAACCAGAAATATTAAGAAATGATTTAGGGGAAATTGAAGCGGTGCGAATTTCGGCTTTAAAAGGATTGGGTTTAGATTTGTTGCGTGAAGCTATATTGGAAAAATCCCGTGAAATTAAAGAAGCGAACAAGAGTATCCCGAGGGAATTAGAGGATTGGGAACTGGACTCCAAAGCATAGAAAGAAACCTTGCAATTTTATTGCCTGCGTGGCAAAATTTTCAGTCCTGCGTGGGGATGTAGCTCAGTTGGCAGAGCGCTGCGTTCGCAATGCAGAGGTCGGGAGTTCGACCCTCCTCATCTCCACCACCTTGACGTTCGCTGAAGTTCGTGGACGTTCGCAGAACCCCTGGAATTGCAGGGGTTTTCTTTTATCTATCGTTCGCTGACGTTCGTGGACGTTCGCTGACAGCCGCATTCTTATGGCATACTATGGTTATGTCGTGATATACCTTTTGGTTTGCTCAACTACGCTTAACTCAAAACGATATGCCAAAGATCTCTAAGCAATTAACAATCAAAGAAGTCAATGCTCTGAAAGAGCCTGGAATGTATACCGTTGGTGGTGCCACAGGCCTTTATTTACAAATCAAACCATCGGGAATTAAGTACTACGTTTATCGCTTTGTTGATCGTGTGACAAAGAAAAGAAGCATGATTAGCATTGGCCCAGCAAAAAATTTCACTCTCGCCCAAGCCAGAGACAAAGCAATTGATTATCACCAGAAAGTTCTTGAGGGGTTAAATCCGGTTCTCGTCCGTCAGGCTGAACGAATTGAAGCAATGAGACAGTTACAGCAAAAGCGAGAAGAGGATATGGCGATAAAACATACCTTCCGTTATTGTGCCGATTTATTTATCACTCAGAGAGCTGTATCCGGGTACTGGAGAAACAATGAGCGTGGAGAGTCTGTCATCAGAGGATACCTGCGTCGACACATTAATCCTGTGATCGGTGATATTCCAATCGCCCGCTTGGCCCCGCAAGATGTTTTTAATGTTCTACAACCTATCTGGCAAACAACGACAGATGCAGCACCTTACTCGAAGACCATCATCTTTCACGTGTTCCGTTGGGCAAAAGCTCAGGGGTGGTGTTCCCAGGAAAATCCTGCTGACTCAAATGGTGTGTTGGGTGTTTTGCTGGAGCCTCTGAATCCTGGAAGAAAGAAGGCACGCAATATGCCTGCGCTCGATTTCAACCAGATGCCTGAATTCTTCTGTGAGCTGATGGCATCAAATGATATTTCTTACCGGGCGGTGGCTTTTTCAATTCTATGTTGCCTTCGCTCCAAAATGGTGCGAAATGCTCGATGGGAAGACGTGGATTTCAAAAAGAAGACGCTTACAGTTCCGGAGACCAATTTAAAAACCAAGGGCAGAGGTGAGCACACGGTGTACCTTTCCAAACAAGCACTGGATATTCTCAAGGATTTGAGAGTAATGACAGACTGCCCGTGGATCTTTCCCAGCGTTAGAAAGTCCAAACCACTGACTGACGCTTCTTTGAGTGCAGTTTTTCGCAGGCTTCATGCCAAGAAGATTGAAGAAGATGGAATCGGCTGGGTGGATCCTCACTTAACTGAAAAGGAGGGAAAGCCGGTTGTGGCCACACAGCACGGAACGGCCAGAGCCTGTTTTAAGACATGGGCTAGGACGGGTCAGAATCGTTCTTTGTTTGACGATGATGCGGTTGAACTGTGTATGGCCCACAAACTCAAAGATGATTATGCTGGCGCCTATAATCGGGCTACGCTTGAGCCTGAACGTAGGAAAGTTATGCAGGCTTGGGCGGACTACTGTTATTCAAAGTATAAAAAATAAAAAAAGAAGCCCCGGCGGTTCATCGTTCAAAATTGCCGGGGCGTTCTCTTTAAACCTGTGTTCCAATATGTGCGTCTGATTCTATGCGCTTTAACTGACGTTGAATTTTAAACTCTCTCCAGTCTGCGCATCTTTTCTCTATGCGAAGTCCGAACTCGATTTGATCGAGCATAATGCGCACATCAGACAACTCTTCAGCGATATGATCTTTCAAAAAGTCACGTTCAGTGTTGTAAAACTGAGTACGTTTGTCATCTTTGCGCAGATCGATAAGTTTCTGAATCGCCTCGTCAAGTTCCTTGAGTTCCTCTTGCGTTTTTATCAGTTGCGACTGTTCACCGTAGTGCTTGAAGATTCGCTGAATTTTCGCTTCAGTCATTATTCGCCTCCTGTCTGTACGGCTCGGGAAGATCAGCCCATGCGATCACAATGTGATCAATCACACCGCTTTCCCAAAATTTATCTTTGTAAAGCGTGGCGATAGTAATGTACTGATGACCGTTGCCATCATCAAGACTGATCAAGTAACGATCCTTTTTTGTTGGCTTTTCTTTCGGGTACGGGTGCCAGTCAATGTGCGTCATGATTCAATCCTCCCACGGGCGGAAGCGCTTCACTTTGGCATAAAATTCGCCGCAAGCCTCGCCATCCATATCAGATTGCCAAACACCGTCTTTAAAAATTGCACAATCTCGAAAAACACCTGATCTACCGACGGCTTCGACCCTCATCAGTACGTCCTCTGGAGGGATTACCGCCGGATACTCGTTCCAACCGTTCGGGTTATAGTCAGGAATGTCTTCAACCTCATCTGATTCAAAACATACCTTGTAACGTTGCATTAATCTCTTTTCCGTTCCAAGCAGACACGGAACATACCTAGTAATTTCTTCACCGAAATTAGATACAAAAATTCCATTCACTGCGTAATGTAAATTCTTTGAAAATTCGCCGTTGCTCAGCTCGTTGAGCTTTACCTCAAGCTCTTTATTTTTTAAGTGCCATGTCATTTTGTTTGCTCCTTGTAATCTTTTTCGATTCTGTTTTGAACAACATTGATATGCTTTAGTAAAGCAAAAAGAAGCTTTCTATAGTCTTCATCGTGTCCGATTAAACAGTCGCGAGCTTGTTGAATTTTTTGACTTACATCCTGAAGTGCTATCGATGCCATCAAAAGCTCTTCAGCTTTAGTGGGGATTTTGTTATTAAATATCGGAGTCATCACGTTGGTCCTTCAGATATTCTTTGACAAAGTTCAGTACTTCTTTGGGAAGTTCTTGAACAGTCTGGTTGTTTGCAATGGGTGGAATGATGTACATTGCAGCAAGCGTTTTTGACGATGGGGTAATGATTAGAAGAAAAACGAAAATGATGTATGGAATAAGAAAACGTTTCACTAACTTCCAATCAATTTCATAACAATCATCAAGTGAAATCAAAAGATAAAGAGCACCTACGCCGCCTCCAATTACAGTAACTGCTATTAAAAAATTAATTATGTTGTCTGCAATGGATATCAAATAAATTATTAAAGGTGTAATTTCCATTTACTTCTCCTTTTAGCAGCCATGCAAAGCGCGTTTAATTCTTTGTTCGATCTCGTTTGAGTTGTATTCGAGCCGGCCGGGTCCACGTCCTGCTAGGTAGTCTTTCATTGCGCAAAACAGGCGAATGAAATGCTTCGGCGCTGTGCTTAGCATTTGCTGACAAACGTCACCAGCTACGAGCATTCCGTCCCTGATCTTTACGCTCTCTTCGCCCGTGGCTACAAAGCGGTAGTCGGGGTTATCAATTGCGCCGGCTTTAATGCCACGCTGGTAGTAAGTGTGGAATGCGTCTTGCGCTTCGAGGAATTTTGCGTAGCTATCTTTGATCCAGTCCTCATTTAGCGTCTGAGTGATGTTGTATAAATAGACGCTGCACCAGCTGCAGAAATTCATCGTGTCACGCATACAAGCTACATCGTCGTAGTCGCACATGCCTCTCACCAGCTTGATCTCAGCAATCATTTCGGCGTGCAGGAAAAGATTTTTGATTGCGGTAATCTGTTCTTCAGGGAGCCAGATAGTTGAGTATGTGAACTTACGCCGATGAGCATGGCGAGGTTTTTTAGACTTTGGCATCACATTCTCCCGAGACCAAACTCAACGATCAAAATGCCAGCTACAAGAAAGAACACAAGCAGCGAAAACAAGACATATCTCATTGTTTTTTCTCTTCGGTAGTGTTTTTTAGATAAGCCTGAACTTCGCTCAGGTATAAAAAAGTGGAGCGCCCTTTCTTTATCAGCTTCGGGAAGCCAGCGTCTTTCTTAGCTAGCTCGTAGAACTTTGTCTTTTTAATGCCGAGCATAGCCCACGCCTGTTCAGGTCTAACAAGCATTTCAACACTTGGATTCAATGTCATGTTCTCTTCCTGTTTAGTTGGGGTACTTGCCTTTTGTTTCAGACCATCGTTCGATCTCAAGGATTAAGGAGCGGCTTTCCCCCGGTTGTCGGTTGGCGATGCCGGTGGCTCTACTGGTCATTGCGTGCTACTGACCACACCCGCACCGCCAATTCTTTACAGCGGTAGCTCTTCGTCCTGAACCTCTGAAGATTCATGGGCAGGTTGCGCTTCGATGAGTTGCGCTTCTGTTTTGGTCTTTCGAGCCTTAAGTTTGTCCTTCAGCGAAGGTTCGGCTTTGGCCTCGATGGCAGTGGGCTGCGTGGTTTCATCAGGTTCAAACCAGTCAGAGGGCGAGCTCATGCCATCGCGAAGGCTCGTGTAGATCGAGCGCAAGCGAACGATTTGAGAGGGCTTGATCGCTTCAGCGCGGCATTGACAGAATTTTTCAATCTGCGCCTTGGTCACATTCAGTGGTTCGAAGGCTTCAATCAACTTCTTAATGCCTTCGGCGGTAACGTCCGTGTGGGATTGAAGCGTGAGCTGGCACTGGTTGACGGCGGCTTCAACAACGTCACCGGGCACAACGGCTAAGATACAAGCACGGAGACGGCGGGCGCCTTGGTTAGCGACCAGTTCATAAATGTCGCGTGGGTCTTCCAGCTTGTAGCTTCCCTTCTTCGTATGTCGAATGTGCGGTACCGTGAACGTGATTTCACGGCGGGTATTCGTTTCCACGTCCCATGCGAAGGCCTGGACCTCGGATTTTCCGCCTTGATTGCTCAATTCACGGATGCCGAATTGCATATTGCCCCATTGCTGTGCCACAGCTTCAGCTAAACGGATGCTGGGACCGGTGATGCTAGAGCCGCCTCGGGCGTAGGCATAGATTGCAGACTCAGCCAAAGACGGGCGGCAGCAAGCGTTCAGGATTCAATCCATTGCACGCTTCTGATCACGAGGATTGGTGCGAGCAATAAACAGGGCGGCCTGAACTTCGGCAACGGCTCGGCTGCTTTCTGTCGCCTGCGTGACAGTTGTCGTCATGGCAGGGGCGGAGGAGTGCCCATCGTCAAAAGGATTCATCATTGCGGTGCTTGTCATTTTTCAGTTTCCTATCATTAAATCTTCAAAAGGAATTGACGTGTGGGCTTCCCAGTTTTTAGAAACTGGTTATAGACGTCAGGCATTTTTGCCTTTAGCGTTGCAGTATCAATGCTCACCTTCGGCTTAACAGATTTCCATGTACAGACAACTTGGCCAAGGTGAGAAAGCGTGTCGGCCTCGCCCATTGCGCCTTGGATGACAGCTTTGTGGGCTTCTTCTCGTTCCTTCAGCTCTTTCATCTCGTCTTGAATCAGCGCCAACGCTTCAACGTGATTGAAGATTTCATCTGTGCACTCAACCGCTGCTTTACGAGAAACGGGAAAGGCGACTTTCATTTCCTCGATTGTCATCGGAGGCGGTGGTAATTGCGGCTCAACATGGTTGTGCCAGAAATCTGCCTCGGCTTCGATCAACAGGGATTCGAGTTCCGGATCTGATTCAATCGTGTAGATACGGAAGTCGGAGGCGCCGATCAGAACAGCAACGTCACATGAGCTAGCGCCGAGCACGGTCATGTAGTGCTGCACTTGCGTCTTGTAGTAATCGGGGATTTCGTCCGTTCCTTCTTCTCCCCAGCCCATTTGTGTACGAGCGGTCTTGATTTCGACAATGCGACCGTCTGCTCGGATTCCGTCAACGTCCGCAATCATGAAAGTGTGTTCGGGGTGTTGGAACATGAAGGGCGGAATAGTGACTTCCATTCCAACGGCTTCGGCGTACTTCTCGCGGATAACCGGCTCAAGGCGACGTCCCCATTCCATCGAGACATTGTCGACTTCTACTGGTTCTTCCACCTTGGAGTTGTAAACGTCCAATGGCGTGCGCCACTTTGATAAACCAAGAAGGGCTGCAACGTCTGATCCGCCGATTCCCATTTGGCGGAGTTTGAGCCATTCAGAGCGAGTGGCGGGCAGAGGAATTTGAATTGTGTTTGTCATTTGCGTGATTCCTTTTTCTGGTTAGGCAGAGAGTTTTGCGTCTCCGATGGAGTCAATTTCTTCGTCGGACAATTGCCAGTCTTCAACTTGTTTGGCGCAGAAGTATCTGTTTAGGAAGATCTTTGCTGTGCAAACACTCATAGAGCCTTTTTTCATATCACCAAGCAAGAAGTCGACATAATCCATTTCGTTGTTGAAAAAGATTTCAGCTTTTTTGATGATTTCCTCTGCCTGTTCAGTAGTTGGGGCAACAGATCGAACGAACTCTTTCCCCTCTTCTGTCAAAACGTATTTTTTTGCCATTTGGAGCCTCTTAGTAAGGATCGACAACAGAGCTGAGCCAAAGTACGAAGTACAGAAAAGCAAAAATTCCGACCAGTCCCCACAAGTCAGGGTCTTTCAGAAACTTCAGGAACGCTCTCATTTGTCTCTCCGGAAAATAAAAAAGCCCCCGATTGCTCGGAGGCTGTGGAATAGGGGCCCGTCTTTCCGGGCTGTCATCCTCATGGGATAATGGAGGTGTCAACAAACAAATATCCGTGAGGAAAAAAGAAATGTTTGATGCGATAACCGCAATAGCAACGTCAATTAGTGCAGGTATTCTTGTGTTTGAATTCTGGAAAAAATCCTCTGCTCAGCCATCATGTCTGACCATTACTGGTCGGTCTTACTATCACAAAAAGGGGAGTGATTTTGCTCAGTTGCGGTTTGTTCTCAAATCGAACAAGAGAATACGAATCAATGCCTTTTCAGTAAAAAATGCGAAAGTGTCACTTCATCTCAATGGACCATTTGTGGATTCTCAAGATTTTGGGTTAAGTCTTGATGAAAACTCTCGAGATTATCAACTCGAGTTTTTTGTGAAGCCTTATCCCAAAAACTCAGAAGCCGTTTTCTTGACGTTGGATATAGGAAGAAGGTTCTCTATTTTGAATCCGACGTACACCTTTTATCCAAACGACTTCTCTTCTTCAGGTATTCCTGATTTAGGTCAATGGCCTGTTGATCATTAGCCAAAGCTTTAACCGCGATATAAACTGCATCCTCTATTCGTCTTGTCGTGATGACTAAGATGATTGCGCCGATCAAATTGGACACAGCTAATACACAAATACAGATTGAAAGAAACGTCATCGCTTACTCTCAAAGAAAAAGCCCACTGAAGCTAATTACGTAGATTTCTACATAATTAGCTTCGATTGGCCCTCTTGGGTGGCTAGCCCCGCCAACGGACGATCCTTTCGGAAAACCGTGTCGCGCTCGCACTCGTGATAGAGCCACCTATCAGTCTCAGCGGTCCGAGGTCTTTCACCTCTTCCCCCTGCCGTTATCGCAGTAGGTTGGATTGAGTGGCCGGGCAACTCAGCAGGTTCTAGGGTATTTCCGGTTTTGAGCGCCCGGCCGGAAGTAAGAATTTAAATTACTTACAATCAGCAATTTAAACTAAATTTAAACTATTTGCAATAGATAATTTAAATTTATTTAAATGAGAAATTTAAATCTGTTGATTAAAATCAAATTAAAAGTTGAGGTGTTAAATGGATGTAAAAACGTTTTTTCTTCTAGTGGCTATTGCTGCGAGTTTTCTTTTGTATTTTCTGTATAAGGGGGCGTCATTAAGAAATGAGAGATTAGAAGAAATGGCCAAGGGTTTTGATAATAGGCAAAGTAAATTGAATGAATATGAAAGAGCGTTAAATCAAAAGAAATCAGAATTACAGAAGATTGCTGACGAAACAGAAAAAACGAAAGAAGACATTCAGGTTCTATCAAATAATTTTCAACACTCAATGCTTGACGGCAGAAAATGGTTATGTAAATTACTGTCGGTTTCTATTACTTCGGAAGACAAAAGAGCTGAATATTTGCGAATGAAAAGGCCTCCAGCTTTACGTTCCTCTGAAATTGTTTCTCAGATCCGGAGAGAAAAAAGGGAGTTAATCGAACAGGTTTTGTTCCTAGAGTCCAAGATTGACACATATAAGGAATATTTCCCATTTCTAAAAAATATGGAAGAGGAAATATTAGAAGAGACAATAGACATATCTAAACTTGATAAAGACTCTGAATATGATAGAACGAAGGATTATTTGTCCTTAGATGAATACAAAAAGTTATCTTCTTCAGAAAGGAACCAATTGGCTCTGGATCGTTTTATGAACAAAACGAATAAGCGTGGTGTAGGAATGTTATATGAATTGTTCTTAGGTCATTATTACGAGTCAAAGGGTTATAAAGTTATTTATCACGGTGTTGAAAAAGAATTTGCTGACTTAGGAAGAGATCTAATTTGTATAAGTGATCAGCGGACTTTAATAGTTCAGGCAAAGTGCTGGGCTAGGGATAAAGAAATTCATGAAAATGCTGTATGTCAGTTATTTGGTACTGCGATTGAATATAGATCGCAGCATCCTCTGGAAAATGTAGTTCCGGTTTTATATCTGCAATGTAAATTGAGCGAAAGAGGAAAGGCTTTTGCTGATGCCCTTGGTGTTAAATACGTTGAGAGTTTTGAATTAAAGAAAGGAACCTTCCCAACTATTAAATGCAACATTAACAAAGATGGTATCAAAATTTACCACCTGCCGTTTGATCAACAGTATCGCAGAACAAAAATAGACAAGCCAGGAGAGTTTATGGCAACTACAGTTAAAGAGGCTGAAGCGGCTGGTTTTCGCAGGGCGTCTAGGTATATACCAACCGCTTAATCTTATAAAGTTCCGCCTGTCCAGTAATAAACAACACGACCGATGATTCTGATTTCATCTTCGGGCTTAAGCTCAAAAGACTGATACTTTTTATTGTCACTAATCATAAGCAAGGTACGACTTGGTGTCCTCTGGAATCGTTTTACATAAACTTCTCCATTAACCATGGCCACATAGATGGAGTCGTATAAGACATCATTGATTCCGTGATCAATTAGTAAAAGATCGCCAGAGTTGATCGTGGGTTCCATGGAATCGCCAGAAGCTGTAATCATGTCCAAATTTCCACGGTTGGTGTACCGAACATTTCGTTTTAACCAATCTTCAAAAAAATCTATACGTCTGACGACTTGTTCTGAGAAATTTATACATCCGGTACCAGCCGAAGCCCTGACTTCAAGCAAGGGTACCGAAACAATACCGTCTTTTTTGTCCTCTTTTTCTCCAATACCGAGGTGCACCCACTCGGAAGACTTTCCAGTAGCTTTTGCGAGGGCGTCCAGCCTATCCATCGAAGGGCTGGATATACCTTCTCTATATGCCCGAACTGCTTGCGGTGTAACTCCCATTTCGCGAGCTATGGCGCTCATAGACTTACCGGATTCATCAATGGCTATTCTGATGCGATCAGTTAGATCCTGTTTCATATAAACCTCCATTATTCTTAGGATACAACACATTGTTTAAAAAGGTTTAGATTTTTACTTGCAATGTTTAAATTTAAAATTTAAAATAATTAAAACCAATAATTTAAATGTTGCATCATGAATAAAACTGACGCTTTAAAACTTGCAATCGCCAAGGCGGGCAATATGTCTCGTCTTGCTCGTTCTTGTGGAGTCACGCCTCAAGCCGTTCGCGCTTGGATTGTTCGTGGACAGATTCCGCTTTCTCGTGTCATAGATGTCAAGAAAGCCACTGGGTTACCTCTTAAAAAACTTCGCCCTGACTACTTCAGCGATAGAACATAAGAGGTATGCCATGGCACGGTATCGAAAGATTGATCCAAGGATTTGGAACGATGCGAAGTTTTCCCGCCTTTCAAATGACGCCAAACTTCTGTTTATCTATTTGCTGACTTCCCCTCAAACCCAAATGATCGGGGCGGTTCCTATGCGCGCTGAGTCTGTCGCAGCCGAATTAGGTTTTGATATGAAACGGTATGGCATAGGGTATCAAGAACTATACAAGTCGGGTATCGCAGAGTATGACGATAGGGGATTGTATTGGGTAAAAAACTTTCTTAAATACAACTCACCTGACAATCCAAAAGTTGTTATTTCCTGGCGAGATTCATTGGACTTCTTGCCCGAATGCCCGTTATTAAAAAAGGTAATTGAATCTGCAAAGTCCCATTGTGTAAGCCGTGGCGAAGGGTATATCGAAGCATTTAAAAGAGGTATCGGGAATAGTATGGCATACGGTATGCAATACGGTACGCCATACAAAGAACAAGAACAAGAACAAGAACAAGAAATAAACACTAACAAACAACAAACTGAAATATGTAACGAAGGACGCGCGCGTGAGGAAGATGTTTGTTCTAAAAATTTTGATTCCTCTCTTGACGCGCAGGCAGATCAACTAGCCGCTGATCAGGTTCAGGAAGTCGTTGATGACCCTGACGCCATAGTTACTCCGGTTCATGTGATGGCCTTGGCCCGCATGCACGGTATCAAGCTGTATCGCACAGACAAACTCGTAAGTGTCTGCAACAGAAAAATCCTAACGGTTGACAACATACGCCGCTGCATTCGTATCGCTAAAGATGAACAGAAGGGAGGTTCTTACCTCATCGGAATACTCGCCAACGCAGTCAATGAGCCAAGCCAGTACCACACATGGGAATACCTTGAGGCAGACAAGCAGCGTAGAGCTGCCTTAGTTGACGAAAACGAGCCATTTTGAGAATGGAGACAATCATGTCAGAAGAACAAAGAGAAAAAAATCCTCGTGCTGAGTTGGGTGAAAACAAGCGAACGCTGCTTGAGCGCATTGAATCGCTTGCTGCTGTGTACAGCCCTAAGGCTCAAGAAATCCCTGCCAATGCTTGGCCGTTTTGGTTTGATGCGGTGAAAGGTTCAACGCTTACCGAAGTCAGCTCAGCTTTGAGCGATTGGAGCAAAACGCAGTCTCGCATGATGACACCATCTGACTTGTACAAGATGCTTCAAACCCAACGGTCGCTGAAGCGTGAACAGGAAAAAGCTGCGGAAGTCAAACAAGAGCATAAGCCATTGCCCAAAAACGTTGCACAAGTTTTCCTTGACGGCATGAAGGCCGCTATGGACAAGAACATTCCGTCAGACGCTTGGGCAAGACGCAATCGGATTCGTGAGGCCTACGGCTTTGTGATGCCGGAGTTTATCGCGAGGTCATGGCGGCGTGCATTGAATCTTCCGGACGACTATCGCTTCGGCGATACAAACGGTGTTTTCCCTCTCGAAGAATTCCCAGATGAGCGCCGTTCGATTTATCACGATTGCCGCATTCACTTCATGCGTGAGTACGAAGAACGAAATGGATTAAGTCTTGTGTATGACAAAGAGCTTGCTAAAAAACTTTATCCAACTTTATGTCGGAGCTAAAGAAATGACATTGGGATACGACACACAGGCAAAGATCAATCAAGTAGTCTGTAAGAACTTAAAACATATCACAGTGAAGTTTTCAGCTCTTTTTGGTACAGATGCCTTAACACTAGCTGAAAAGCTCCTTAAAGGCTTTTCTGGTGAGTTTCAAAAGGTGCATGAAAATGACAAAGCTGTTCGCAATCTTCAATGCAAAATTTCGATAAAGGGATTTTCGATCGGCGAGGATATGGGCGGGAAGACAGGTGCCAAGCTCGTAGAAATACGTAAGCAGTTTGAACATAAGACTGGTTTGCACTTGAGCGGCATGGATGCCACGTACCAACAAGTTGATAAAACCAACAATGAATTACCCAACTGGGCATTTCATTTCAGTTTTTATGACGTTGATCCAACTGATCTGTTCACCGGTACGCCGGCTTGGGAGCATTACTTATGAGCACAGCACTAAAAAGAACATTTGCTCTTGGCCGCTTACCGGCTGGTGTTATGAATAAGACCGAAGCAGAATTTGCACGCGAGCTTGAAATGCAGCTCAAAGCAGGGTTAATCGCCGATTGGAAGTTTGAAGTCGAGACGTTCAAGCTCGGTAAAGATTGCCGATATACGCCCGACTTCCGAGTTTTTGAAACGGATCGAACCATCACGTTTTACGAAGTTAAAGGCTATTGGCTTGATGATGCAAAAGTCAAGATCAAAGTGGCTGCACAACAAAATCCAATGTATCGCTTCATTGCAGTCCGGAAACGTCCGAAAAAAGATGGCGGTGGCTGGATTCGAGAGGAGTTCTGATGTCAAATGCAACAGAAAAAACGCAAGAAAATACGGAAGCCGAGGTGTGGATCGCTGAGGTACTTCCTCGAGATGCAGCCCTTTCTTTGGTCAGAGCTGCAAGACTGGCCGAAACACTACCCGTCGGTTCCTTGGCTCGTGCTCAAGCGATCCGTAACGCCGAGAAAAAAGCGAAAACAGAGTATCCACAATGCTTCCGTCATGACGATGGTTACCGTCAATGACGAGGGTAGAACTATCGGCGAGGATCATGTAAACGCCAAGTACTTAGACGAAGATGTCGAGCATGCGCGTGAGCTTGTTGCTTCGGGCCACTATACGCTCAGAGAGATATCGCAGATGCTCGATATGCCTATACGTACGATAAGAGACTACGCAAAAGGCACGAGGCGAAATCAGTCTGTGGCGGGCTGGGAAAAGATTAGAAGGGACAGAAAAGAATGACTAAAAAAGGTGAAAAACTTACTCTCAAGCAGCAAGCTTTTGTCGCCGAGTACCTCAAATGTGGTAACGCGACAGAGGCGGCAAAGAAAGCTGGCTATCAGTGCAAAAGTGATAAGGCGGCTGGTGTGCAGGGGGCAAGATTGCTAGGAAATGCTAGTGTTCAGGGGGCTATCAAAGAGGCAAAAGCAAAAGTCATGGATGTAGCTATTGTTGATGCGACTTTTGTTCTAAACGGTCTGAGAGACATAGCTCTTGCCGGCATGGTTCAGGTTCCTAAGCGTGATTTTGAGGGTAATCAAGAAATTGATAAAAACGGTCAGCCCGCTTGGAGAATGATTGATGCGCCTTCAGCAACTGGCGCTCTTAAAACTATCGCTCAGTGTATCGGTCTGGGCAAAGACAAAGACGAAAAAGATCAGGCGATCACTACACTCGCCGAAACACTCAGCACGTTGGTCAATAAGCAATGAGCAAAACCCAATCCTTCGATTTATCAACAAAAGCAGGCATTGAAAAGGCGCTCATGCACGTTGCGGCTAGTTGCTCAAAAGATCCTCTGCGCTTCGTGAAGTCGGCTTTCCCTTGGGGAAAGGGAGTTCTAACTGGCATGACTGGGCCAGATACTTGGCAGGTGGATTTACTGACGACAATCGGAGAGCGATTGAAATCGGGAGAAAATGCCAATGATGTTATACGTACAGCCATTGCTTCCGGTCACGGTATCGGAAAATCGGCTACCGTGTCTTGGCTTATCCTCTGGGCTATGTGTACATTCCCTGACACGCGTGGCGTGGTCACGGCCAACACGGATACTCAGCTTCGTACAAAGACGTGGGCTGAGCTTGCTAAGTGGTATCACCTTTGCATTTTTAAGTCGTGGTTTGAACTCACGGCGACCTCTATCTTTTCCAAACAGCCGGGGCATGATAAGACTTGGCGCATTGATGCTATCCCGTGGTCGGAAACCAATCCTGAAGCATTTGCCGGTCTTCACAACCAAGGCAAGCGTATTTTGGTCATCTTTGACGAAGCATCAGCCATTGCCGATAAGATTTGGGAAGTCATTGAAGGCGCTTTAACCGATAAAGAAACACAGATCATATGGAGTTGCTTCGGAAACCCTACGCGTAATACCGGGCGCTTCTTTGATTGTTTCAATAAATTCAGACACCGTTGGGAAACCCGACACATTGATTCCCGTGATGTGGCCATCAGCAATAAGGAATTGCTTAAAACATGGGAAGAGGACTACGGCGAAGATTCCGACTTCTTCAAAGTCCGCGTGCGTGGTGTTTTCCCGAGCCAATCGGCTATGCAGTTTATTGCCCGTGATACCGTTGACAATGCGGTGGCCCGTCCCATGCCTCATGTTCCATACACAAAGATGGTGGCGATCATGGGGGTTGACGTAGCTCGCTTTGGTGATGATGCTTCAGTTATCCGTGTGCGTTTTGGTCAAGATGCACGATCAATGGAAAAGAAAAAGTTTCGTGGTCTCGATGGATGGCAGTTAGGTGCCAAGATCGCTGAGTGGCATAACGAACTTATCAGGATGGGTGTCCCCAAAGTGGTCATCAATGTTGACACTGGTGGTGTAGGTGCTTCACCGGTAGATTGGCTCCGGCATAACAACTATACTGTTAATGCTATTAACTTTGGGTCTGAGCCAACGAACAAGGAACGGTACAAAAATCTTCGTGCTGAAATGTGGGGGCGGATGCGCGAATGGCTCGAGCAAGGCGGTTGTATTGCTGACGATCAAGACTTGGTAACTGATTTAACGGCCGTTGAGTACACTTACACGCCAACTAATCAGCTGCTTTTAGAAAAGAAAGAGGATATGAAAAAACGAGGGCTCGCCAGCCCTGACGATGCCGACAGCTTGGCTCTGACATTCGCTATACAGATGAACGAGTACCTAGACAATCTTCCGTCTCCCGCTCGCCGCGATCGCAGAGGATCGCATCGAACTCGAGATCCGTACGCATAGAAAGACTTGTGCGCGTGTACGCTATTTCTTATCTGAAAATGCCTCTCAGAATTTCTGTTGAGGCATTTTTTCAATGAGTGATTACATCAAACGTCTAGCCGGACCGTACATTGGAACAGGTACAGGTGAGAAAACCTTTACCTTCGGCTTCTTTACGTATGCAGCTGATGAAATCTATGTCGGCACGTCTATGTCGAATGACGAGGCCACGACTATTCTTGAGCAAGATGTTGACTATACAGTTTCACTCAATGACGACCAAGAAGCTGTGCCTGGTGGGTCAATTACTCTTTTAAATGAAACGGGACTTAGGCAAGGGGAGGCTCTGGTTATCGGTTCTGCTTTAGATCCTGTAAAAACCATTGAGCTGACAAACTATTCGCGTTTTCCGCCAGAGCAGATTGATACTGAGTTCAATCGTATCTTCATCATCTTGCAGCAAATTTACGAAGAAACAGGCCGCACATTAAAAGTGCCGGCTACGTCTTCTGAAACGCCTGAAGACATGATTGAGCGGTTGCTTGCAGCACAACAAACTGCGCAAGCGGCCGCTGATGCTGCTGAAGCAAGCGCTCAAGCAGCTGAACAGAGCAAAGATGAAGCAGCTGAGATTCTCGAGCAAGTTCAAGACGCATCAGAAAACGCTGACAAAATTCTTCCGTATGCGGATGACCTATCGACTGTTGCTGACAACATTGATAGCGTTCAGGCAACTGGAGGGTCAATCACAAACGTCAATATCGTCGCGGGTGACCTTGACTCCGAGACCTATTCGACCGACACGGACTACGGCGACTACGACAACAACTCAGGCTCAGGTGAAGTCGAAATACCGACAGGCGGCAACATCGTCACGGTCGCCACGCACATTGACGCTGTTGATACTGTTGCTGAAAACATCGACTCAATCCTTGCGATTGAAGACAAGATCGACGGGCTTGATCAAACAGTTGAAGAAATGGAAGCAGCTGTGACGGCTGCTGAGACAGCTCAATCAGCTGCAGAAACTTCAGCAACTCAAGCCGCTCAGTCTGCAACTAACGCTGCAGCTCAGGTCACAATCGCTAAGGACTGGGCCATAAAGCTTGATGGCAAAGTGCAAGAGGGCGGCGTTGAGATTGATTTTTCCGCGAAATATTGGGCTCAACAGGCTGAAAGCAGTGCTGATGATGCTGCATCAACTTTAACTCAAGTCACACAAGCTGGTGAAGCAGCTGTCAGCAATGTTCAGAGTGCACAAAGCACAGCCGTCCGGGCGGTCAACTCTGCGGGTACTACTCAGATTGGCGCAGTAGAAGACGCTAAAGACTCGGCGGTTGCAGCTGTTTCTGCTCAGCAGACCACGAGCGTTAACGCAGTCAATGCCGCCGGTCAAACGCAAGTCCAAGCCGTAACGGCCGAAGGCGTAAAACAAGTTGGGCTTGTTGAGGACGCTGGTGAATCTCAAGTGAGCGCCGTCAACACGGCTGGCGCACAACAAACGGCGAATGCGCAGGCACAGGCTCAGGCAGCCGCACAAAGCGCTTCAGAAGCATTGCAGCATAAAACTGATGCCGAGAGTGCGAAGACTGCCGCTGAAACTGCTAGAGACGCCGCAGTGGCTGCGCAGACAGCGGCTGAAACCGCAAAGTCTCAAGCGCAGTCCGCGCAGGGCGCAGCCGAAACAGCAGCGGGCACGGCGACGAGTAAAGCAAGTGAAGCAAGCGGATATGCGACTTCAGCTTTCAATGCTCAAACGGCAGCCGAGTCAGCGCGCGATGCTGCAATCGCTGCTAAAGAAACGGCTGAAGAAGTGGCCGGCAGTCTCGGTGATCCGCTCGGAAAAGAGGAGGCTGAGCAAACCTATCGCAAGATCGCTGATTCGTACACAAAGACGGAAGTTGACGCCGCTCTTAACAACAAGCTTGGTAAGACTGAAAAAGCGGAAAGTGCAAAGAGTGCGGACTCGGTTGCTTGGACAAGCATTAGTGGCGCTCCTGCCACATTCCCGCCTTCTACCCATACCCACGAAATTTCAAGCGTGAACGGACTCCAGTCCGCGTTGGATGGTAAGCAGCCATCAGGAAACTATGCGGCGGCTAGCCATACGCACACGGCATCTCAAGTAACTGACTTGGGAACGCTCGCAACTAAAAATGAAATCACGTCCGCTGAAATGGCGGCAACTATCGACTACGGAGAATACGCAGATGCCTGACGTAAGAGAGGTACAACAAGCCCGTGCTTCAGCAACTAAGCTCGCAACGCTTGTCGGCAAGGCTGGTCAGTGGATTATTGAGAAAGTGACCTGGCGTCCTCACATCATGGACGGAACGACAGCTGGCGGTCATCCGCTTGCTTTCAAAAGTGAAGTTGATTTAAAAGCCGACGATAGTGTTGTAGTAAAACAGACCGCTCAAACTCTCGGGGAATCAGTACAGACTCAAGTACTTACTAATCTCGGCGTGATTGATGCACTAGAAGATTTAATCACGGAGAACGGCGGGACTGTGCCGGCATCACTGAGCGAGACGAACGCTGTCAGCGCTCAGAGCGCAAGTGATCCGTGGTCTGAATTGAGTTAACGAAGGAGACTGACTAGATGCAGTTTTACGAAACAATTGCCGAAGTTCAATCGGCTTACTTAGCCAAGGCGAAGGCGACCGAATCGCCGACTCAGGCGGTGAAAATCGCTGGGAAAATCCAAGCGTCTAGCACGGGTAACAAGGCTTTCTCTTATGCGGATTGTTGCCCAGTAGAAGTAACCGCAAAGGTCGCTAATCGCTATATCAAAGGCGGCAAGGTGCAAGACGAAGCACCAATTTTGATTACGTCTGATACGGGCGATTTTCTGGGCGGAACGAAAAAAGTCTATGCGTTCACAACCCCGGGCTTAGGTGAGGACAACCTCAAACCGACTTCCATCGTGAGCGGTGGTTTGCTCAAGACTTGGAGCACCGTTACCTTTAAGGCGAATCATAACTTTATGGTGAAGTCTGAGCCTGTCACGGTTGCCATGTTCCGAAGCACGATAGACGGCGCTTTGTACGTGGAAAACGAATTGCCCGAGCAAGACCAATCGAAGTGCTTGGCTAAGTACATTACAGAAGTGAAAGCTGAGCGAAACGCCCGTATTTCAGACACGGATAGCTACATTCAAGTCTCTGACATGACTGTTATGGCAAAGGCGAAAGCCAAGCGTTCTCAGCTCACGGATGAGGACAAGGAAGCGATCAAGGAATACCGTCAAGCCTTGCGTGATCTACCTGAACAAACGGGTTTCCCGTTCGTAGATTTCCCTGAATTGCCTTCGTGTATCGCTTACGAATGTCAGCAAAAGATTGATTCACGTAATTCTCAAGGAGGGTTGCAATGAGTGTAGGTTTAATTGGCTATCTCCGAAACTGGGGAGAATCGCTTTTCACCTCAAAGAAAGCGTATATAGCGCAACAATCGTTACCAAATACGCAAGAAAGTAGCATTACAGTGCCTAACGATGATACGACACACGCAACTGTTTCACCCATTGACGGTTGGGCGTGCATGCGTTCAGATGACGGTAATGTGAAAAATTTCCAACTTTTTACAAATGAAATTCATAGTGTTATTTCGTTGAGTACACCTTATTGGTTTAGAGGTTTCATTCCTGTGAAAAAAGGTGACGTTGTAAACTACAGATGTTTTGGTTCTGGTGCTGGAGCACATCTCGACTTCATCCGTTCAATCGGGGGGGGGCTTAACTCGATTATTCAAGCGTTTGGAGGTGACTTATGGCTACGCTTAAATCACTCATTCAAACGCTTTTCAAGCTCTCTGGTAGCCAAGCAATGCCGAGTAGTTCGAACGTTGATCTTGCAATCTCTGCGCCTGGTCAATGGAGCGAACAATTTACTGCTCCGTTTGACGGATATGTTGAAGCCTACTTTCTCAACTCAAAAGCGGTCGAACTCTCAAACATTACAACAACCCTTCGAACAAAAGCCGAAGCTGAAATTTCCGCAGGGGTTTATCTTCCTGTGCATAAAGGCGATCAATTTGAAGCATATTTTGACTACACGGATACGACAGGAGCTTATTTCAAGATCGTCAAGACAGTCGGCGCAAGCTAACCTTCGCTTGCAAGGAGGTGCGTTATGAGTCTCAAGTCATTGATTAACGCCCTCTTTAAGCTCTCGGGCGGGCAAGCTATGCCGAACGAGCAATCTAATGTTATAACTCATAGCTTCTCTGAATCAACTAGTTTTGTAGCTCCAAGTGATGGGTATGTCTGTTTAAGAGTTGAAGATTCGCGTACTACATGGTACAGACTTTCACTAATTACTAATTCCATGGATTACCTTTTCAACAACAATGCTGGTGCCTATTTTGGAAGCGGCTGGTTTGCCGTCAAAAAAGGTGCGACTATAGAATCAAACTTGAACTCTGGAGTTAGCGGGGTTATAAAATTCATCTCGTCCGTTGGGGGGGGATTAACCGCCTTTTTGCGCAAGCTGTTCGGCGTGTGCGGGGAGGTGTGCTATGTCTGCTAACTTCCTCGATTCAATCCGCACGCTATTTAAGCTGTCAGGTTCTCAAGCGTTCCCCGCACATATTGCCAGAACTAACTTGTACGGTGTTACCACATATACACCTCCAAGTGACGGATACATTGGGTTTTATACAACGGGAAGCGCTGACGTTTTCCAAATGGCTAACAATTCAATTATTGTCAGAGCGTTCGGCGCTACTCCAAGTGGAGCTGGGGGATTGTCAAATACCATACCAGTCATTAAGGGTGAGGCTGTTACGATCTCGGGTACCGGAATATCTGAACTCTGGTTTATTCCGTCCGCTGGTTCTCAATAGTCTGAACGCCAAGGAGGTGTGCCATGCTTAAAACCTTGCTCACCTCCTTGCTCTCGCTTTTTTGGAGCAAACAGGAAAACGAAAGTCTGTCTCAGCTTTCGTTGAGTTCAAATAACGTTGTCAGTACTATTTCACTTGCAGGATCGGAAACCGATCAAACATTTGTATCCCCGTGTAATGGTTTTGTTGTTGTTCGATCAGAAAGAGGGAACACAAGAACTCTAGTTTTGGAATCTGACGGATTACGTTATGTTTTTAGTCAGTCAGAAAGAAATCTATGGATGGCGAATTTCATTCCTGTAAAAAAAGGATCAAATGTAATAACGCGAGCTGATGCGCTAACTGCTAGTACTTTGTATTTCATCAGTTCTGTCGGATCAAGTTCTTAACCCAAGCCCCTTCGAGGGGCTTTTTCATTTTGTGCGCGTGTGCAAATCATCTGCGCTCACAATGCACGCATGAAAGTAAAAATAATTTCTGTTGCCGAAGTGACTAACAATCCGATGTTTGCTGACATGTGCACGGAATATGCAAATGAAAGTGGAAATGCGGATATTGGTTTCTCTCTACCCAATACACGGTTTTACAAAACCATGGAAAGCCTAGGACGCTGTTTTTGCGTTGGGGTGTTTGATGGTGAGGATATGGTTGGCTTTGCTGCACTTTTGCTCAATGAGCACCCTCACTACTCAACGAATATTGGGGTGTGTGATGCGATTTTCATTAAGAGAGAGTTTCGTAAGGGACCGGTTGGTCTCAGATTAATACGAAAAGTTAGAGAATTGGCAAAAGAAAAAGGTGCGCCGGGTGTCTATTTTTCGGCTCCGGCTAACTCAAGATTATCAATACTCTTTGCCCGCCTGTTTAATGAAACTGATCGGATGTATTGGGCAAAGTCTAAGGAGTAAAAAATGGGAGTAGGTGCTGCATTAATTGGGGCTGCATTAATCGGAGGTGCTGCTTCTGCTTATTCTTCTAGTCAGGCAGCTCGTGCTGAACGTGGTGCTGCAAAACAAGCCGAGCGTCAACAGCAAAAAGTTGCTGAACAGGCTCGTCAAGACGAGCGCAGACAAAACCAAAATCAAGCAGATGTTTCTGGAATCTTGCAGGGAAATATTGATACAGGATTGTCCGGCGGGTCAACTCTGTTAACAGGGGCAGGAGGCGTCTCGAATAATCAATTGAATCTTGGTGCTGGCAACAAGTTGGGGTAATGCGTCATGGACCGCAAGGATTTGCGCGATTCGATTTTGCGCCGATGGACGC
>UMHC01008842.1_pt1 | contig 60480 bp, 52 predicted proteins | sample 1965381 | NCBI WGS metagenome assembly UMHC01 (sample SAMEA4836083, study PRJEB28245) | human gut metagenome | biome: gut microbiome; material: fecal sample | place: Denmark | collected 2008 | reverse complement strand
ATTCCCGTCCGACGTCCGCCGCTCCCCGCACCCTTCCGCAGTTCCTTCAGCTTGACAGCGCCGCGCACGGATTTATAAGCTCGTGCGATATGCAGGCCCAGCCCGCGATTCTGTCCTTCCAGATAAAAATGGATTGACAAGACGGTCAGGCCGATGAAATTCTTTTTTCTCCTCCTCCCATGGAGGGACCATCCGCATGACCATCTGCCGGAGACCGCGTCGTCCGGCGGCAGGTTCCGACTGCGGATTGAAACACTCAACGCGAGGGAACGCTCATGAAAGGCATTGTCACGGCGCTGGCGCTGACCGCCGCGCTCATCGTCCCGTCAGCTCCGTCCGCCCTGGCAGACGGAAAAACTCTGGTCGTCGGCACCAACGCGACTTTCCCGCCCATGCAGTTTGTGGACAAAGACAAAAAGATCACGGGCTATGAGATGGATCTGGTACGCGCCGTAGCCAAGGAAGCCGGTTACGACATCACTATCAAGAACGCGGAATTCGACGGGCTTATCAGCGATGTAGCCAGCGGCAACTGTGATCTTATCGCTGCCTGCATGACCATCACTCCAGAACGCCAGAAGGCCGTCCTCTTCTCCGATCCGGTCTACTCCCTGAAGCAGGCCTGCGTGGTGCCTTCCGGATCTGCCATTGCCTCCATGGATGACCTCGCGGGCAAGAAGGTCGGCGCCCAGCTCGGCACTACTGGTTCCTTTGCGGTGAAAAAGCTGGCCCCCAAGGCTCAGCTCCGTAATTACGATGATGTCGGCCTTGCCTTTCAGGATATGAAAAACGGCAATATTGACGCCGTGGTTTGCGATGATCCCGTGGCTGCATATTATGCCAATCATGACGCCGACTATGCCAATACTCTGAAGCTTGCCTTCCTCACCGAGGAAGGGGAAAGCGTCGGCTTTGCCTTCCGCAAGGGCGATACCGAACTGGTCAGCAAGTTTAATGAAGCTCTGGCCCGCGTCCGCGCCAACGGTACGGAACAGGCACTGCTCAAACAGTGGAAAATGGGCAAATAGACAAACTTCCGCTTTCCATCCGTTTCGCCCGGTCTCTTTCGGAGGCCGGGCGTTCAGGGAAACGCTTCAATCAGCGTTTCCCTGAGGTTTTAAACCATAAAGGAATTTTTGATGAAACATCTTGTTTCCGCGCTGGCGCTCGTCGCTGCGCTTGCCTCTCCTGCCTTTGCTTCCGCTGCGGAAAAGACGCTTGTAGTCGCTACCAGCCTCTGGCCCCCCATGACCATGGTGGATGAAAACAAGAATGTCATCGGGTATGAAATGGATGTGGTTTCCGCCGCCGCCAGGGCCGCAGGCTATGACGTCAAACTCGTGAACACATCCTGGGACGGGATATTCTCCCTGCTGGAATCCGGCAACTGTGACATCATCGCCTCCTGTGTCACGATCACCGATGCCCGCAAAAAGAAATATCTCTTTTCTGATCCCTTCTATTCATTCAGGCAGGCCTGCGTCGTCCCCGCCGCATCATCTGTCACCGGTATGGATGATCTGAAAGGCAAGCGCGTGGGCGCGCAAATCGGCACTACAGGGCACATTGTGCTGCAAAAGGCTCTGCCTTCCGAAAACATCGCCGCCTATGACGATGTCGGTCTGGCTTTTGAGGATCTGAAAGTCGGCCGCATTGACGCCGTGATGTGCGACGATCCTGTGGCTGCATATTATGCCAACCGCAAGGAAGGTTATTCTGATCTCATGAAGCTGGCCTTCATCACCACGGAAGGCGAGGATGCCGGCTTTGTCTTCCGCATGAAAGACGCCAGTATGAAAGACGACATCAACAAGGGGCTTGCGGCCATTCGAGCCGACGGTACGGAAAAGGCCATCAAGATGAAGTGGATGGGCAAGGCGGACTAGAGCATTCTGCTATTGCAAGTCTCTCTGTCCGGTGCCGCCGCAATTCACTGGCTGCGACAGGCTCCGCTTTCATGCGTGAAAGCTGCGCATCAGAATGCGGAGCCTGCAGGTATGTTCAAACATAAGGCTGTGTCAAAGTTCCTGGCTGATGCAGCAATCGGAGGTCGCACCTGCCCGATTTCAGCGGCAGCATTCGCTGCCGTGAAGGCAGCCGTCCTTTGGGCGCGGTGAAAGGCCCCTTCGGCAAGGCCCGGCGAGCTTCGTCCCGCGCGGCTTCGCCGGTCTCGGCCGTGCTTCGAGACATTTGACCGCAATCTCCGGATGACGCCCGACCGGGCTTGCCGATACTCGCTCTCGCTTGCGTTTTGCGCGGAAAACGCGGCGCTCGCACTCTGAGCCTCCCCTCCATGCCGCCTTCCAGGCGAAGGGGGCAAGGGAGCATACTTCTCTTTATCAACCGTAAACTTGCACAGAGCCAATCATAAAGCACTCTGCTGAGGCGGCGCGTCTGCGGACGGGCCGCCTTTTCCTGATCCGGAAGCCGGAGTGTTCTGCATTTGAAAATATCTGCCGGCCAGTTCCTGTGTTCCGGCTCGCAGGTGTCGCGGCGCCTCTGGCCGTCAGCGCGCAGCGCTTGCGGAGCAGAGCATTTCATGAGCGAAATGCTCTAAAACCGCCTGGGGATCGGACTCGCATCCGGCCCACAGGCGGCATATGAAAAACAGCCCCATGCCGGGCAGTAAAACTGTCCGGCAACAGACCACACGACGTTTTCAGCTTCTGATCCGATCGGCCAGGGCCGCCACGGAAGGCAGAACCTTGCCCTCCAGCACCTCCATGAAAGCGCCGCCCCCGGTGGACAGATAATCCATTCTGTCGCCCAGTCCGAAGCTTTCCACAGCGGCGATGGAATCACCGCCGCAGACCAGCGTATAAGCGGGAGAAGCGGCCAGTACCGCGGCCACGCCGCGGCTGCCCTGATCAAAGGGCTTTGTCTCAAACGCGCCCAGCGGCCCGTTCCACACAATGGTGCCGGCATCAGACAGCATGGCGGCATATTCCTGCACGCTGCCTTCTGCGATGTCCAGCACGCAATCGCCCGGCTTCACCTCCCCGGCTTTCTTTACTTCGGCCTTCTCGGGCTGATCCAGGCCGGGGGCGACAACCACGTCCGAAGGCAGGGGAAGCTTCACCCCCCGCGCGGCGGCCAGTTCCATAAGGCGCCTGGCATCGGGAACAAGTTCCTCTTCCACCAGAGAGTTTCCCATATCCATTCCGGAAGCCAGCATGAACGTATTGGCGATGCCGCCGCCCACGATGAGTCCGTCCACGTTTCTGAGCAGATTTTCCAGCACGGTGAGCTTGGTGGATACCTTGGAACCGCCCACAATGGCATACAGGGGACGCTTCGGATGTTCCAGCACCTGTGTGGCTGCCTCCATCTCCGCCAGCAGAAGCGGCCCGGCAACGGCTGTTTTCGCCGCGCGAATCGCACCTTCGGTAGAAGCATGCGCACGATGCGCCGCCCCGAAAGCGTCCATGACATACACATCCCCCAGTCCGGCAAGCTTTGCGGCCAGTTCAGGATTATTCTTCTTCTCACCCTTGAGAAAACGTACATTTTCACACAGCGCCACTTCCCCCGGTCTGATATCCAGCCCGGCAAAGGGATCGGCGACAAAGCGCACGGACATCCCGAGCAGTTCGCCCAGGCGGGCGGCCACAGGCTTCAGGGAAAAAGCCTCATCAAACTCCCCTTCCACAGGCCGTCCGAGATGGGACAGCGCGATAACGCAAGCCCCTCTGTCCAGGGCAAGACGTATGGTGGGCAGCACGGCGCGGATACGTTTATCGCTGCTGATCACCCCATTCTTCATGGGGACATTGAGATCCAGGCGCATGACCACGCGCTTGCCGGCGAGGTCGACATCATTCATGGAAAGAGCTTTCATGGAGTCTCCTGACTGTTGGATGTAGATTCGCGGCGGGTTTTCCCCGCATACGGCGGCTCTTCAGCCCATATACACCATTGCTTCCGGCAAGGGAATCCGTCCGGGCTCCGTTTTCCGGGCTCCCCGGGAGTCACCCGTTCCTGCGGAAAGGAAATGCACTCAGCCGCCTTCCCGCCTATCCTCGACAATCGATATCCTTGCGGCAGGGCAGTTCGAGCTTTCCTCGCTCGACGCCCGACGGCATGCGATCCAGGCGGTAGAGGGCCAGCAGCATCCCCATTGCGCCCAGCGCCAGAAACACCGGCCCGAACAGCCAGAGAACCAGAGGCACCAGAAAATAAAACGCCCGCATGCCAAGATGAAACTGCCGGGCAGCCTGCTCAAGGCAGGCGGCGGAGACGTGTATTCTGCGCTCTTCCTCGCCGGGGGCGGAACAGGTCCCGATCATGAAGCCTGCATGACCGTACAGACGAATGGAAGAGGCAAAGCAGAAAAAGGCGAAAAACAGAACCAGCAGCAGAGCCAGTACCTTGAACACCAGCAGATCCGGAGACGGGGTTCCGAATATGTGCAGCAGCCGCCATGCCCCCGTCCTGTCGCCCGCCGATGCCGCCAGTGAAAGCACTCCCAGCGCCAGTACGGAAGAGGTGGACGCCATGAATGACGCCACCATGGTTGAGTTGCGCAGCGTCTGTACACCCAGGATGCCGTCTCTGCCGCGTACCACGCTCGCCACCCAGTCCTTCCGGGCGGCGCTGGCTACGCCCTGTACAGTGCGCAGAGGACAGAGTTTCCGCCTGCGAGCGATGAACAGGTGATACAACAGGGCTATCCCCCCGGCGAAAAAAAGCGCTGCGGCGTCAGGCAGGCAGGCAGCGGACAGTTCCATCAGCCTTTTGCCCGCGCGGCCAGATTGAGCAGTCCGGTTATGGAATCCGCAAGAGTGGATCTGTCTGCCACATCCTGACACAGATACTCGTTTATCGGCTCACGCATGCGGATGGCCGCATCAATTTCATGATTGGAGCCCTGCGCATAGGCGCCGATATTAATCATGTCCTCTGCCGACTTGTAACTGGCCATGAGGGATGTGATCACCCGCCCGGCTTCCACCACGCTCTTCTCGCAGATGTCATTGCGCAGGCGGCTGATGGAACGGAGCACGTCAATGGCCGGAAAATGTCCCTGGTCGGCAAGCTGCCGGGTCAGCACGATATGACCGTCCAGAATTGAACGCACCGCATCGGCTATGGGTTCGTTGAAGTCATCCCCATCCACCAGTACGGTATAGATGCCTGTAATGCTGCCCTTTTCCACTTTGCCTGCCCGTTCCAGCAGACGGGGAAGCTGGGCGAATACCGACGGCGTGTACCCCTTGGTGGTGGGGGGTTCGCCCGTGGCAAGCCCTACCTCACGCGATGCCATGGCAAAACGCGTCACGGAATCCATCATGAGCAGAACATCCTTGCCCTGATCCCGGAAATACTCCGCCACAGCCGTAGCCGCATAGGCCGCACGCATGCGCACCAGAGAGGACTGATCCGAAGTGCCCACGATGACCACGGAACGGGCCATGCCTTCCGGCCCCAGGTCCTTTTCCATGAACTCCAGAACTTCACGGCCGCGTTCGCCGATCAGCCCCATGACATTGACGTCTGCCTCCGTATAACGGGCCATCATGCCCATGAGCGTGGATTTGCCCACCCCCGAACCGGCCATGATGCCCACGCGCTGCCCCTTGCCCAGGGTCAGCAGGCCATTTACAGCGCGGACTCCCACATCCAGCATTTCGGCAATGCGCGGCCTTTCCAGCGGCGCGGGAGGCTTGGCGTACAGCGGAACCATGTCTTCCGGCATAATGGGTTCCCTGCGGTCCAGCGGCTTGCCGAAAGCGTCAAATACCCGCCCCAGCAGGCCCGGCCCCACCGGAAACACCGGAGGCAGGCTGGAATTGCGGATCAGGCTGCCCGGGCGCACTCCACGCATTTCCCCGTAGGGCATGAACAGGATATTCCCGTCCCGGAAACCGACTACTTCCGCCGCCACGGGCTCTCCGCCGTCATCGGGCAGAATATGACACACCGCACCGAGAGACGCGCTGATGCCCGAGGCTTCGGCCACCAGCCCCACCACTTTGTTGACCTTGCCGAAGGACTGCATGGGCTGGGCCGAGTGCAGCAGTTCCAGACAGGTACGCGGATCAAAGCCCATAATCTTCCCCAGGCTCAAAGCGCTTCAAGACAGAAGGCAAATGTTTCAATCTACAGTCGCCCCATCCGCCAACTGACTGAGGCAGCAGACGGACAGGGGCATGCGCATTGCCCTTCCCTGAAGGGAGGGGTACGGAAAAGGATTTCATCGGCTTCGCCGTCTTGTCAACTACTCTTTTCCCCCGTGAAGGGGGGAGGTCTCAAACCGCAAAGGAATTTTTGATGAAATTTACGGCTGCACGGCTCCGCACCCCCGAAATGTGCCCCACCCGACCCCGGCATCCTCCTCCGGCAGAGCCTCTCTCCGGAGCCGTCCCCCGGCGTTGTAACGCCTGCCGGGCAGAGCCCGAATCCGATCGCAGACATCTGCAATCATGGAATGCGCTGAAGCCGCACGGTGTCATCCGTTGGAATGCCGCTCTTTTTCCGGGCCGAACCCCATGTCGGCCAGCAGCTCATCCGCCACGATATCGGGCAGAGGGTGGCCATCGGCCCCCGGATCTCCCAGAAAGGCATCCACCAGTTCGCTTGCCTCCGTTCCGGCCAGCTCGCCGTGATCAGGCGCACTCTCCGGGGCGACCGGCGGTGATCCTCCCTTGTCCGTTTCCGCCATGCTTCCGGGCACGGCAGAAGATGCCGCTTCAGATTCCGGTTCATCACGGACGGAAAGTTCCGGCACGGGAAGCGTCTCCTCCCGCACTTCTTCCGTTGCGGAACCGGAAACGGCGGAAGTCTCTGCGGGAGTTTCCCCGGACTCCCCGTTGTCGGCGGCGGAAACAGCGGCCTCGGACGAGGCGGCGGGCAAGGCATCTTCTTCCGGTTCCGGACGTTTTTCCACGGAAGCAACGTCTTCGGAAGAGCTGTCCCGCACGGAGCCTTCCGAAGGCTCCGCGCCTTCTTCCGTCACGTCGACACCCGCGCCGCGCAGGCTGTGAAGCAGCGTTCGAGTTACCGTTTCCGCCGCGTTGTGATCCGCCTTGCTCTCCGGTATCTCCAGATGCGACAGTACCTCATCCACAGCGGAAAAACGCGCCGCACGGCTGTTATCCACCAGGGCGGATTCGCTTTCCACCACCAGACTGCCCGGCTCCAGCGACGGGTCCCTGACTGTTTCCCATACGGATACGCGCGAGTTGACGTGCCGCGCGTCAGACAGAATATCGGCAACAAGATCGGCATCTTCGGGATTGACTCTGACAGAAAAGGAGCGCTTGTCCAGCAGCGCTCTCATGCTCTGATCAAGCAGGGCTGCCAGCACCTCCGCGCGCTCCGCCCTGATCACAAGCCCCGTCCCCTTCTCTGCCACCTCACGCACCAGCGCGGCCAGATCTTTCCGCCAGGCTTCAAAGATTGCGCCGCACTGCTCCTGAATGCTGATAAGCACGGCTCCTGTGGCGTTGCCCAGTTCTTCCCGCGCCTGCGCCAGCTCCTCGCGCGCCTGCGCGCGCCCTTCAGCCAGTCCGGTTTCATGAGCCGTGCTCAGTCTGGTTTCAGCCTGTTGACGGGTACTTTCAGCCTGCCGGAGTTCTTCCGCCGCCCGTTCACGATCCCGGACGGCCTCGGCGCGTATGCCTTCCGCCTCATGCGCAATCCGCTCCGCCCTCTCTCTGGCTTCGGCTTCCAGCGCTTCCCCGCGCCTGCGGGCCTGGAGCAGCAGCTCGCGCACGCGGTCAGTAGCCCGCGCGCGCACACGTTCCATATACTCGTTTTCCGTCTGCCGGTTCCACTGCTCACGCTGGGCCGCATTGTACAGCTTGCCCAGAGTGGTTTCCCGCTCGCTCTCCGGCCCCATGAAAATAGTGCCGTATACCTTGCCGCCGATAACTTCCCGGCCTCCGGACACATTGCCGGGCACGCCGCCGGAATGGTCTTTGCTAGATAAAGGCATCGCCGCCGCCTCCGCGGTTGATCACAATTTTGTTCGCGCCCTCGAGTCTGCGCACAATCTTGACAATATTCTGCTGCGCGCCTTCCACCTCGGACAGGCGGGCCGGACCCATATATTCCAGTTCCTCGCGGATCATGTTGCCCGCGCGCTCGGACATGTTCTTGAAGAAGCGTTCCTTCAGCTCATCGGACGCGCCGCGCAGAGCCAGAGTGAGGTCGTCGTTGTTGACCTCCTTGAGCAGCTCGCGCATGCCGCGGTCATCAAGCAGCTTGCAGTCTTCAAACACAAACATGAGGTTGCGGATGTCCTCGGCCATCTGGGAAGATTCCTCCTCGATCTCCGAAAGCACTTCCTCTTCCGTGGCGCGATCCACATTGTTGAGAATTTCCGCCACGCTCTGCACGCCGCCGACTTTCTTGCCTTCCTTTCCGCCCATGGCGATGAGCTGACTCTGAAGCACACGGTCCACTTCCATCAGCATATCCTCCGGCACGGACTCCAGCTTGGCCAGACGCATCAGAACTTCCGCCCGAACTCCGGCGGGCAGCATGGACAGCATGGTGGCGGCCTGATCCGGCTTGAGATGGCCGAGGATAAGCGCCAGCGTCTGGGGATGTTCGCTGCGCAGCAACTGAGCCAGCATCCTGGGACTCACTCTCTCCAGTTCCCGGAAAGGCACCGGTCCGGTTTCAAGCTCAAGGGAATCCATGACGTATTTGGCGGTTTCCCCGTCCAGGTTGGCCATAAGCAGACGCTTGGCGGCGTCTTCTCCTCCGGATACCACATCCATGCCCGTGACGAGCGACTGATGGAACTCGCGCAGAACAGCCTCGACCTCCTCACGGGGCACGGGGGGCAAATCCACAATGGCCTTGGAAATGGCGGTAATTTCCTGACGGTCCATGCGCTTGAACACGTCCGCCGTGAACTTGTCGCCCAGGGCGAGCAGAAGAACCGCTATTTTCTGAGAGCCTTTGAGATCCATGCCTGTCACTCCTTAAACTGCATTTCCCGGCGTGGATTTTGCCGGCCGTACCGGGCACGGCGCTGATTGCACGTTCAATCCGTTTTCCACGCGACTCATCGTCAAATTTTCGACGAAAACGCCGCGTATGTTGCCACGGCAAAATATATGCAAATTACTTGCCAAAGGCAAAAAAACAAACGAAGCCACTGCGCGTTTCCGCATGCTCCCCTGCCTGCGTCAAAAATTGTCCGGCCGCTCGCCTCATGCTTGCGGCCGGACAGCCCCATCATTTCCTCTTCTCCCGCGACGTTTCAGCGCAGGTAACGGACAGCGTTCTCAAACAGCGCGGTTCCGGGAAGTTCATATTCGCCGCGGCTCCAGCGGGGGGCATTGGTCGCGTGGTTGAAAGCCTCGGGGTGCGGCATGAGACCCAGCACATGACCGGAAGGGTCCGTCAACCCTGCGACAGCTCTGGGAGAACCGTTGGGATTGGCCGGATACTCCATGGTCGGACGGCCGCTTTGCGGATCGGCATAGGACAGCGTCACCAGATTGCCGGCCTCCAGACGATCCAGCGTGGCATCATCCGGCACGACCAGCCGTCCCTCTCCATGACGCACCGGCATCATCAGATGATTGAGGCCCCTGGTGAATACGCAGGGACTCAGCGGATTCACCGCAAGACGCACCCAGCGATCCTCATAGCGGGCCGATGCATTATGGGTAAGTGAAACCTGGCGCTCAAAACGCTTTCCATCCAGCGCGGGCAGAAGCCCCAGCTTGACCATGAGCTGAAATCCGTTGCAGATGCCGAGCATGAGCTTGCCGTCATCAAGAAACCGGCTCAGATGATCCAGCAGGGGCACGCCGGCCTTGTCCGCAAGATGCAGCCAGCGCTGCGCCGCGGCCTGGGCGGCTCCCAGATCGTCGCCGTCAAGGAAGCCCCCGGGAAATACCAGCATATGATAGTCCTCAAGCCGGGCTTCACCCTCCACAATATCGGAAAAATGCACGATGTCGGCGCGATCCGCGCCCGCGAGCAGCGCCGCATGGGCGCTTTCCGCATGGGAGTTGGTTCCATAGCCGGTGAGCACCAGAACATTGACCTTGGCCATTATGCACTCCGAAGAGGTTGATGGGGTCCGCGTCCGCCGGAAAACTCGCCGGAACGCCGCTCCCCGTTGCGGAAACAATGCCTTCCGCTCAGGTTTGACCGGATACGGACGTCCCCCTTTCTTTTATAAGGGGGATAAAGTATAGTGAACAAAGGCATAACGCGTCAATGGGGTGTCATCTCCGTCATTTCATGCCATATGTGAAAGATCATTGCGCGTTCGTGCCGGAAAGCACTGCTCCGGAGCGCGGCCGCCGGCTGTTCCCTGAGACGCTGAAACCGCCGGGGCTTCGCCGTCCCGTCAAATATCTTCCCCCGGGAAGAAAAAACACAACAAGGAAGTTCTGATGAAGACCAAGTTCATTTTCGTCACCGGCGGCGTTCTCTCCTCCCTCGGCAAGGGCCTTGCGGCGGCGTCCCTGGGCGCGCTGCTCAAGGCGCGCGGGCTTTCCGTCACCATCCAGAAGCTGGACCCGTATATCAATGTCGATCCGGGCACCATGAGCCCTTTTCAGCATGGAGAAGTCTTCGTTACCGACGACGGGGCGGAAACCGATCTCGATCTCGGACACTATGAGCGTTATCTGGGCGTGCCCCTTTCCCAGAAAAACAACACGACTTCCGGGCGCATCTATTTCGATGTGATCACCAAGGAGCGAAGGGGCGACTACCTTGGGGGGACGGTGCAGGTGATCCCGCACATCACCGACGAGATAAAGCGCACCGTACTCAGTCTGGCTCAGGGCGACAATCCCCCTGACGTGGCGCTGATCGAAATCGGCGGCACGGTAGGCGACATCGAAGGTCTGCCTTTCCTCGAAGCCATGCGCCAGCTGCGGACCGAACTCGGCCGGGACAACTGCCTGAACATCCATCTCACTCTCGTGCCCTACCTGCGTTCGGCGGGCGAGCACAAGACCAAGCCCACCCAGCACAGCGTAAAGGAGCTGCTTTCCATCGGCATCCAGCCCGATGTTATTCTCTGCCGCTGTGAAGAGCCCATCCCGGCGGATGTCAGGCGCAAGATAGCCCTTTTCTGCAACGTGGACGAAGACGCCGTCTTTTCCTCCGTTGATGTAAAAAATGTGTATGAAGTTCCTCTCAAGTTCTATGACGAGGGCTTTGATCAGAAAATCGCCATCATGCTCCGCCTGCCCGCGCGCAACGCCGATCTTACGGCCTGGCGTCAGCTCATCTATGATTTCGACCATCCCGCAGGCAAGGTAACCATCGCCATCGTGGGCAAATACGTTGAACTGAAGGAGGCCTACAAAAGCCTGCATGAGGCTCTTACCCATGCAGGTGTGGCCAACCATGTCACCGTGGATCTGCGCTACGTCAATTCCGAGGAAATCTCGGCGGACAATGTGGAAAGAACCTTTGCCGAATGCGACGGCATCCTGGTGCCAGGCGGCTTCGGCTACAGGGGAGTGGAAGGCAAGATTGAAACCATCCGCTATGCCCGTGAAAAAAAGATTCCCTTCTTCGGCATCTGCCTCGGCATGCAGTGCGCGGTCATTGAATATGCCCGTCACGTGGCGGGTATCGCCAAGGCCAATTCCGAGGAATTTGATCCCCTTGGTCCGGACAAGATCATCTATCTGATGACCGAATGGTACGATTTCCGCAAGAAGGCCGTGGAAACCCGTGACGAGGCCAGCGACAAGGGCGGCACCATGCGTCTTGGCGCATACCCCTGCAGGGTTCTGCCCGGCACACACGCATGGGAAGCCTATCAGACCGACGAGATTTCCGAACGCCACCGCCATCGCTACGAGTTCAACAACGCCTACAAGGACGCCATGGCCAGCCACGGGATGATTTTCAGCGGCACATCCCCCGACGGCTCACTGGTGGAGATGGTGGAAGTGCCCGGGCATCCGTGGTTTGTGGGCTGCCAGTTCCATCCCGAATTCAAGTCCAATCCCATGCACGCCCATCCCCTGTTCAAGGCATTTATCGGTGCGGCTGTGAAACAGCGCAGCGAGTCATAGAGCTTTCCGAACAAAAGCATCTGCCGCCCCCCCGGCCCGCCCGCAGGATTCACCGCCCCGCCGGGCCGGGGGGACATTTCGATGCCGAAACCTGCCCTGCCGCGCCCGTACTTTGACGAAGCTCACTTTCACGGCTATTATAAAAAAAGAAAGTTTCAGCGCCGCCACGCGCCGGCTCACCCGAACCCCACCAGAGTGTTTCATGCATCAGCTTCCCCTTTATGATGTTCTCTGCCGCAGCCATTTTGTGCTGGCCGGCCCCTGTGCGCTGGAAGATTTCGGCCTGGCCCTGGATACCGCGCACGGGGTCAGGGCTGCTGCGGAAGCCGCCGGCCTGACCGCTGTATTCAAGAGTTCATGGGACAAGGCAAACCGTACTTCCGGTTCAGGCTTCCGCGGCCCGGGCATGCATGCGGGGCTGGAATGGCTGGCCCGCATCAGGGAAGAAACAGGACTGCCCATCGTCACGGACATCCATCTGCCCGAACAGGCAGCTCCTGTTGCCGAAGTGGCGGATATCCTGCAAATTCCCGCATTTCTTTCACGCCAGACGGATCTTCTTCTGGCCGCCGCCGCCACAGGCCGGATTGTCAATGTCAAAAAGGGGCAGTTTCTTGCTCCGTGGGATATGGGGCCGGTAAAAAACAAGATCGAAAGCGCGGGCAACCCGCGCGTTCTCCTGACCGAAAGGGGCGCGAGCTTCGGTTACAACAACCTCGTGGTGGATTACCGTTCCTTCCCCATCATGCAGGAACTCGGCGTTCCGGTGGTGTTTGACGCCACGCACTCGGTACAGCTTCCCGGAGGGCTGGGCACTTCCTCGGGCGGCCAGCGGCAGTTTGTGCCCGTGCTGGCCCGTGCGGCGGCGGCAGCGGGCGTCAACGGCGTATTTCTGGAAACCCACCCCGATCCGGACAAGGCATTGTGCGACGGCCCCAACAGCTGGCCCCTTGCCAGACTGGAAGGCCTGCTGCGGGATCTTGCAGCCATCTGGAGCATTCCCCATGCCCGCTGACGCTGTTTCCGCCGGCCTTTTCCCCTCCTCCCCGCTGAAAGAAGCCGCCGCCGTGCGCATGCTCGTACTCGACGTGGACGGGGTATGTACCGACGGCAAGCTGTATATGGATGGGGACGGACATGCGCTCAAATGCTTTCATGCCCATGACGGCATCGGCATCAGGCTGGCGCTCGGAGCCGGACTGGACATAGCCGTCATTACCGGACGCGACGATCCCGGCGTGCGCGCCCGCATGACAAGACTCGGCGTCCGGCATTACTTTCCGGGTTTTGAGGTCAAAATGCCTGCGCTGCGGCGCCTGTCCCGGGAATGCGGCATTGATTTTTCCCATATGGCCTATCTTGGTGACGATTTTATCGATCTCGAGCCGATGGAGGCCGTGGGAATGCCCATGGCCGTAGCCAACGCGCGCCCCGAGGCGCTGCGCGCCGCCCGTTACGTCACTGCCCTCAGGGGAGGGGAAGGCGCTGTGCGCGAGGCTGTGGAATGGCTGCTCCATGCCAGAGGACTGAATGATCTTGCGGCCCTCTGGCGCAAGGGCGTCCAAAGCTGACATTTTTGCCAACGGTAGCATATGCCATGACCAGCCGAATCCGCCTGCTGCTCGCTCCCGCACTGCTCGCCGCCTGCATGGGCGGCGCATATCTCGGCTGGCAGGCATGGCAGAGCGGGCGGGCGCTGAACGCTCTTTCCGAAGTGGTGCAGTCCATGGATATGGAAGCCATTCTGCGGGGAAAGGTGGATGCCCTCCCCGGCGGAAAGAAGGAAGGAGGCGACACGGTGGATCTTGCCCTGCGCGGCATCAGTCTCAGCGAGGGCGAAAACGGCTTTGAACTGTGGCGTCTCAGGGCCGCATGGGCAACGCTGCGGCAGGAAGCGGACAAGGTGGATTTAAGTTCGCCCCATGTGCAGTACAGGATGGGAGACGGTGAAGCCGCCCCGGATGATCCGGCCGCGTACCTCGACGTTACGGCTCTCGGCGGACTGATTGAGGAAGGAAATTCGCGCGTGACACTGCGCGGAGATGTCCGGGCAGTCCATGACGGTAATGTTCTTACCGGCCCGGAAGCCGTATTTCTCAACAATACGCGGGTGCTGACCTTTCCGGAGGGGGCGGCGCTTGATGGCCCGACGTTGAGCGGCACAGCGAAACTCCTGCGCTGGAATGTCTCCACCAATATTCTCGAAGGCGAAGGAGGCGTCAGTATGCTCTGGACGCCGCGAAGCGGCGAATCCTCCCCCGCCGGGGCTCTCTCCTCCCCGCAGGACGGCACACGACAAGATTCCGCGGCTGACAGTTCCGCGCACGCAAAGGATCGGACACAGTGAAAACATTTCTCGGCTTCTGTTTTCTTGCCGTCGTCCTGACGGCGATGCTTCCCCCGGCATTTGCGGCCTCTTCACCTCTGGGCGGGAATGATTCGAAATCTCCGATCCGGGTGACGGCGGACAACATGATCTACGAGCCGGACAAGAACACCGTGGTATTTTCCGGCAATGTGGAAGTCGTGCGTGATGACTTCCGCATGTGGTCCGCCAGACTCACCATGTATATGAAAGAACGGAAAGACGCGGCCGGAGAGAAAAATGCAGGAAATGCGCAAAACGGCGCATCGGGCGGCCTCGACGCCATGAAAGCCGGAGATCTTGACCGTATCGTGGCGGAAAAAAACGTGCGTTTCCGGATGGACACGAAATCGGGAACGGCCCAGAAAGCCACATGGCTGGCCGATAAGGAGGAACTGGTTCTGGAAGGCAATCCCGTGCTGCTGGACGGTCAGAATTCCGTAACCGGCAAACGCATCCGCTATTTCGTCAGGGAAAACCGCAGTCAGGTGGAAGGAGGATCGGGCAAGCGCGTGGAAGCGGTATTCTCCTCCAACGGGAAGGGCAGGTAAATGGGTTCAATACTGGCCGGCAAATCGCTGCGCAAGGTGTTCGGCAACAAGGAAGTCGTGCATGACGTCACCCTGTCCATGGAACAGGGGGAAATCGTGGGGCTGCTTGGTCCCAACGGAGCAGGCAAGACCACCTCTTTCTACATGCTTACAGGCATTCTCAAGCCATCCGGCGGACAGGTTCTGCTGGACGGACGCGACATCGGTTCCTGGCCGCTGTACCGCAGGGCAAGAGTGGGGCTGAGCTATCTGCCGCAGGAGAGTTCCATTTTCCGTCGTCTTACCGTACGCCAGAACCTTCAGATCATTCTGGAACACGCGGGCCTTTCCCGCGCGGCGCAGAAGGAACGCGCGGATCGTCTGCTGGAAGAATTCGGCCTGACCAGACTGGAAAAATCACTGGCATCCTATCTTTCCGGCGGGGAGCGCCGCCGTCTGGAAATCGCGCGCTGCCTGATCCGCGATCCGCTTTTTGTTCTGCTTGACGAACCCTTCGCCGGAATCGACCCTCTGGCCGTGGGCGATATCCAGCAGTTAATCCGGGGGCTCAAGGAGCGGGGCATCGGCGTGCTCATTTCCGATCACAACGTGCGCGAAACCCTGACCATCTGCGATCGGGCGTCACTCATGTTTCAGGGAAACCTCATTCTTTCCGGCACGCCGGAAGAGATCGTCGCCAACGAACAGGCGCGGCACGTCTATCTGGGCGACGACTTCCGTCTCCTTTAGGGCAGTTCACTTGACCTTGAAACTGCTTTCGAAGTCATGCGGAGCGAGACTTCGCCGCAAAGCCGGAAGCCGCAGACACATGGCGGAATTTCCGGCAGCGCGTCGGATTCGCTCGGCTTCGACGCCGCTTCATGCGCCGAAAAACACGGAAGTATGAGCTGACTCCGTTTTTTCCGGGGAAAACGCTTTCGCACGGTTTGCCAAACGCGGAGGCATGTCTTACTCTCTGGACTTCAACGATCTTACTACGGAGAACCCCATGTTCGGTTACCTGATGGGAAAAATATTCGGCACGCGCAATCAGCGCTATCTCAAGTCTCTTCGCCCCCTGCTGCGAAAAATCAACGCCCTGGAGCCCGAAATGCAGGCTCTGGCCGACGAGGAGCTGGCCCCCCGTCTCGCGGAATACCGCCGCCAGGCCCAGGAGGAAGGGCGCAGTCTCGACGAACTGCTGCCCGAAGTCTTTGCTCTTGTGCGGGAAGCCTCGCGCCGCATCCTCGGCATGCGTCATTATGACGTGCAGCTTGTGGGCGGCATCGTGCTGCACCAGGGCAAGATAGCGGAAATGAAGACAGGTGAAGGCAAGACTCTGGTTGCCACCCTGCCTGTGGTGCTCAATGCCATCTCCGGCAGAGGCGTGCATGTGGTCACGGTAAACGACTACCTCGCCCGCCGCGACGCCGAATGGATGGGACAGCTGTACAAGGGGCTCGGCCTCTCCGTGGGAATCATCGTACACGGCCTCTCCGACGAGGAACGCAAGGCCGCATACAATGCCGACATCACTTACGGCACGAACAACGAATTCGGCTTCGACTACCTGCGTGACAACATGAAGTTCTACAAGGAACAGCTGGTGCAGCGCGGGCACAATTTCGCCATCGTGGACGAAGTGGACTCCATCCTCATCGACGAGGCACGCACCCCGCTGATCATCTCCGGCGCGGGGGACGAGTCCACCGGCCTGTACCGGCAGATGGACGAGGTCGTGCGCCGTCTGAAGCCCGAAGAGCATTTCACCGTGGATGAAAAGGCCCGCACTGCCCTGCTCACCGAGGAGGGCGTGGCTCAGTGCGAGCGCATCCTGTCCATCGAAAACCTGTTCGACCCGCAGAACATCATGCTCCAGCACCATATCCAGCAGTCGCTGCGTGCCCACCATGCCTACAAGCGCGACGTGGACTACATCGTCAGTGAGGAAGGCAAGGTGGTCATCGTGGACGAGTTCACCGGCCGCCTCATGGAAGGGCGCCGTTTCGGCGATGGACTGCATCAGGCTCTGGAAGCCAAGGAACGGGTGAACATCGAGGCGGAAAATCAGACGCTGGCCAGCATTACGTTCCAGAACTACTTCCGCATGTACGACAAGCTTTCGGGCATGACCGGCACAGCCCAGACCGAAGCTGTGGAATTCAGCCAGATCTACGGACTGGAAACCATCACCATTCCCACCAACAAGCCCATGATCCGCGAAGATCGCCCGGATCTCATCTATCGCACCCAGCGGGAAAAATTCATTGCCATTGTCCAGGCCATCAAGGAACTGCACGAAAAGGGACAGCCCGTGCTGGTGGGCACCATTTCCATCGAGACATCGGAACTGCTTTCCTCCATGCTCAGAAAGGAAGGCATTCCCCATAACGTGCTGAACGCCAAACAGCATGCCCGTGAAGCAGAAATCGTCGCGCAGGCGGGGCAGGCAGGTCATGTGACCATTGCCACCAACATGGCCGGACGCGGCACCGACATCAGGCTGGGTGAAGGCGTCACCGAACTGGGCGGTCTGCATATTCTCGGAACCGAACGCCATGAGAGCCGCCGCATCGACAACCAGCTTCGCGGGCGTTCCGGGCGTCAGGGCGATCCGGGTTCCTCCCGTTTCTATCTCTCCCTTGAGGACAATCTCATGCGCATTTTCGGCTCCGAGCGCATTTCCGGCCTCATGGAAAAGCTGGGCATGGAGGAAGGCGAACCTATCGAGAACCGCATGGTGTCCAAAGCCATCGAAAACGCCCAAAAGCGCGTGGAAGGGCATAACTTTGAAATCCGCAAAACGCTGCTCGACTATGACAATGTCATGAACCAGCAGCGCGAGGTCATCTATGATCTGCGCCGGGATCTCATGATGGAGGAAGACGTGGAGTCCGTGGCGCTGGATTTCCTCGACGAAGTGCTTGACGATATCTACGCCCCGCTGGAGGGACATCATCAGGCCCCGGATGCGGAAACCAGCACCGCCATAGTCAACCGGCTGCTCGACGTCTGCACCATCAATCGCGCCCTGCCCGAACTGACGCCCGGCGCCGGCGTCACTCCTCCCCCCGCCCCCTCGAAGGAAGCCGCGCGCAATGCGGTGCTCTCCATACTGAGTCAGCTCAAGGAGGAATCCGGGGAAATCTATCGTGACATCCTGCGTTTCTTCATGCTGGAAGAACTGGACCGCTGCTGGAAGGATCATCTCCGGTCCATGGACTACCTGCGCGAGGGCATCGGTCTGCGCGGCTATGGCCAGCGTGATCCCAAGCTGGAGTATAAACGGGAAGGCTTCAACATGTTCCAGCAGATGCTGTACCGCATCCATGAAGGAGCTGTCCGCTCTCTCACCCGTGTCCGTGTCCAGCCGAGAGAGGAATCTGCCGATTCCCGGCCTGGCGGCGCGGACCCGGATTCGGATGCCCCGGCTTCTCCCGCCCCCGAAGCGGCCGAGGCTCCCGGGACTCCGGCTCCCGGAAGAGCGTCCGCCGACGGAACCGGCTCCGAAACGTCCGCCGCATTCCGGCACAAGGAATCTCCGGCCGCCGCCGCACCTGTCGGTCCCTCTTCAGTCAGGGGAGATTCCCATACCATCAGCCAGGAACACCCCAGGGTCGGCCGCAATGATCCGTGCCCCTGCGGCAGCGGCAAAAAATACAAGAAATGCTGCGGCGCCGGGAAATAGAGCATTCCGGAATGAACGGAAAAGGCTGCGGAAAGGATTTCACCGGCTTTGCCGTCTCGTCAGGAACGCCTTTCCCCGACGCTGCTGCAGAATTGTGCTGATGACGCTGTACATGGCGTGCTGTTCTGCTCCGGCACGGGCGGCGGCATATGTTGCCGCAAAGGCAGTCCGCGTTTCATACGGGCGAGCGGCTTTTCCTCTTCGCATCTCCGCTCCCGACGCCGTTGCTCGCGGTGTGCCCGCTGCCGGACACAGCCCCTGCGGGCCTTCTGGTCGCCCTCCTCTGTGCCGCATTGCCATGCGGAGGGGGGAAAGTTCCCTGTTCGTTACGCCCGCGCCTCCGGCGGTCAGGAAAATTTTCAGCGCAATTCTGCAGAGAGCTTCCTCCTGAAGGGAGGAAGTTTCAAACCATAAGGGAACCTTTGATGAAACAGTGCATGGATGCCAGCAATCTGCACCGCAGACTGAAAAAAATCGCAGGCCAGATTAACGCCATTGACGCCATGGTGGACAGGGATATCCCGTGTGAGGATATGCTGATCCAGATTAATGCGGCCAAAAATGCCCTGCACAAAGTCGGACAAATCGTCCTGGAAGGACATCTTAATCACTGCGTGCGGGACGGCATAGCGCATGGCGATGCTGATGCGACCATCCGTAATTTTACCCGGGCTATTGAACATTTTTCCCGTATGAGCTGACTTCCCGGACAGCCGGGGCTTGACAGGGTCTCCCGTGAAAATATACCTATACCCCTATAAGTATATTTTTGCGGAGGATCTCCTTTATGCCGTTTTCACCTGACGCACTGAAGGTTCCCCTGAGGGATGTTCTTCTTCTCATTCCCGGCGGGCTGGGCCTGCTCTTCAGTTTTTTGGGTGCAAGCCCGTCAACAGCGCAACTTGCCGTCGATCCCGCCTGGCTGCCGGTCATTTTCTGTGGCGTTCCCATTCTGAAAGATGCGGCGGCAGGGCTGTTCACCCGCTTTGACATCAAGGCTGATGTACTGGTGTCCATTGCGCTGATCGCAGCAGTTCTTGCAGGTGAAATTTTCGCCGCCGGCGAGGTGGCCTTCATCATGCGGCTCGGTTCTCTGCTGGAAGAGCTGGCTGTCGGCAAGGCCCGTGCAGGCATCGAAAAGCTGGTGAAACTCTCTCCTGTAACCGGCCGCGTCCTGCGCAGCGGAGGCACGGACATTGTCCCGGCGGACGAACTGCGGAAAGGGGATATTCTGCGCGTGCTCCCCGGAGAAACCATCCCCGCCGACGGAGTGATCATCTCCGGGGAGAGTTCCGTCAATCAATCCGTCATGACGGGCGAATCCATGCCTGTGGACAAAGGCCCGGGTGACACAGTGACGAGCGGTACGCTTAACATGTTCGGCACGTTCGATATGAGGGCCACCGGAGTGGGAGCGGAAAGCGCCATCCAGCGCATGATCCGCCTGGTGCAATCCGCTGATGCGGGCAAGGCGCGCATCGTCCGCCTGGCGGATCGCTGGGCCACATGGATCGTGGCTGCCGCGCTGGCCTGCGCGGCTCTCACCTGGGCCGTCACCGGTGAAATCATCCGGGCTGTCACCGTTCTTGTCGTATTTTGTCCCTGCGCTCTGGTACTTGCCACCCCCACGGCAATCATGGCTGCCATTGGAAACGCCTCCAGACATGGCTTCCTGGTTCGTGAGGGCGACGCGCTGGAACGTCTTGCTTCCGTCCGCCGCGTAGCCCTTGATAAAACCGGCACGCTGACCGAAGGAATTCCGGAGGTAGTCGCTGTGCGAAGTTTTGCAAGGGACATTTCAGATCTCGAGCTTTACCGTCTTGCCGCCTCGGCTGAATCCCGCTCCGAACATCCGCTGGGAAAAGCCGTACTGCGCTGCGCAACGGTCATGCTCCCTGATCTGGCTGAACGCCCGCTGGCTGCGCCGCTGGATTTCCGCATGATCCCGGGGCGCGGCGTCGCAGCGCGCATCGGAAAACACTCCGTCCTTGTCGGGAATGCACGGCTCTTTTCCTCGGAGCAGGCTGTGCGGCGGAATGATGCGCGCCTGTCAGAGACCGTGCGCTCGCTTGAGGAAGAAGGCTGCACTGTCATTCTGATTGCTGTGGATGGAGAGGAATGCGGCTTCATCGCCCTTTCCGATACACTGCGCGCAAACGTCAGGCAAAGCGTCGCAAAATTGAACGAGGTCGGAGTGAACCCTGTGCTCATGACCGGCGACAACATGCAAGCCGCCCTGCGCATGGGAAAAGAAGCGGGCATCGCGGAAGTTCACGCCTCGGTCATGCCGGAAGACAAGCTGGCTCTCATCGAATGGTTTCAGCATACCGGAGAACACGTCTGCATGGTCGGCGATGGCGTCAACGACGCCCCGGCCCTGAAAAAAGCCGCTGTGGGCATCGCCATGGGCGGCGTGGGAAGCGGCATCGCCATGGATGCGGCCGATATAGTTCTGGTCAACGATGAAATCCGTTTCCTTCCCTTTCTGCTGCGCCTTTCCCGCCACATGATGCATGTCATCCGCCTGAATCTCGCCTTTTCCCTGCTGCTGAACTTTGCGGCGGTTCTGCTCGCCGTCCGGGGGACTCTCGGTCCGGCAGCGGGGGCACTGATACACAATGCGGGCTCTGTCGCGGTCATACTCAACTCCGCCCTGCTGCTGTTCTGGATGCCCCGTAAACATGCCGCATCGGAAAGAGACAGGGGCGAACCTCCTTTCGCCTGATCTGTCTGCAGCACAAAACGCCGCACTATCCACACTGACGCAGCTCTGCCCTCCTCCGGATATCCTGCTCCGGAGTGTCGCGCCGCCGACAGTTCGCGCCCGCTCCGTCTCCGTGCGCTTCTGACCGCACAAAGCCGCATGGTGCCGAATATTATCCCAATTTATACAAAATATGCTGTTATAGTTCAATAAAAGACGTATTCCCTCCCCGTTCTGCGCTGAAGGACGGTGCAGCAGGAAAAAACGGTAACCAGGGAAGAGCGTCTCCCCCCCGGGCTGGACAGGGACACAAGACTCAGGAGAGGGCCACGTCCATGATTTCTCCCGGATTACCGGACGGCACGGAGTGTCCTGTCTTCCTGCCGGATAAATTTTTGTTTGCGGATATGTACATTGGATGAGGTATATAGGTGATTGCTTCTGGCGGAAAAGTTCGACGTCAGCAGGAACCTGAAAACAGGCATGCTGACGTCGGACAGAATATTCGCTGTCAGAGCATTCCGCTCATGAAATGCTCTCCTTCAGTCGGGCAGGGCGAGACTGAAGCCCCGATGGAGGCGTGAAACCTGCGGGTCGGAACACAGTGTCCCGTCCGGCAGATATCTTCAATGGCAACACGCTCTGATTATGAGAGATGTCCTTTCATGCCGCCATGTTACCAGACGCCGACATGTATCTTGTCTTCCATATTGATTACCTTCTGTTTGGGAAGGAAGGCATTTTCGGCAGGATAGCCCATCGTAAACAGGCAGGTGAATTCGTAGCCTTCGGGAACATTCACGATTTCCTTGATCTTTTCCGCCTCGTCACTCACGGGGACATGAAATGCCGTTCCCAGGCCTTCGGCGGTGGCGGCGAGCAGCATGTTCTCCAACGCGCACCATGCCGAGGCGAAATAGTTAAGCGAGCTTTGTTCCACAGGCCTGAGCAAGGGCCATGTCAATTGGCGGAAGAACGGGATGATGAGCAGACCGCTCTGCATCAGCATCTTCTGCTGTTTGGGCAGTGCGTCGGCAAACATCGCCATCTTGTCCCCGTCATCGGATTCATCCACCTCTGCTACCAGTTCCTTGAACGCCGCCATGTTTCTGGCGAGCGGGGCAATCACTTTCGCAATGTTTTCACGCCCACGCACCACGACGAACTCCAACTGGCGCAGGTGGTCGTTCGTCGGAGCTTTGAATGCCGTGCTCAAAACCTTTTTCAAGACCTCATCGCTGACTTCACGATCAGAAAAATCGCGTATGGTACGCCTTTTTTCCAGAACCTCATAAAAATCCATAAACGCATACCTCCCTGTATCTGGCCGACTGGCCATTGCTTTTTCAGGAAGGATACACTATTTTTTGTCGAATACTTGCATTATTGTTAAAAATATTTGTCACGGATTTGCATAGCGCGATAAAAACAGCGAAGCGGGGACTGCCGTGGAAGAAACCGTTACCCCATACGAACTCCCCGACAGGACGAACCATTCCTTCTTCTTTGCAGATGCCTGCATCCCTCCTGCCGAGGAAGCGAAGCTGCATCGACATGATGCCTGGGAACTGCTGTATGTCATCCACGGGCGCGGCAACCGGACGGCGGGCGATACAGTTCAGCCCTTCACAGCGGGCGACATAGTCCTGATACCGCCTTCCATGACCCACCAGTGGTCGTTTGCGCCTGATTCGGCTGACGAAAACGGGCGCATCCATTACCTGATGGCGGCCTTCAGGCATACTTTCGTTGAGCAATGCCGGGAACTCTTTCCTGAGCTGCGCAATCGGCTTATAGACGTATCGTTTCCCGTCAATGCTCTGCTCTTTGGTGTGAAAAGCGCCAGCGTGCTCGGCAACAGGCTGATGCGGATGCGCGGGAAGGGTGAGCTGAAACGGTTATGCGAAATGCTTCTCCTGCTGCCCGATATGTTCACGACATCTGATCATGCCCTTGCCGGCAGACCGGCGCGTATCGAACGGGACGTACAGCGCATGCAGCAGATCTGCACCTATGTAATGCGCCATTACTCCCACGCCGTTACCCTGAATGACATTGCCGCAGAAGTCGGTATGAACCGCTCCGCATTTTGCACATGGTTCAAACACTTCAACGGCATGACATTTTTACAATTCCTTACGCTGTATCGCCTTAATACTGCTTGTGAACTGCTGAAGGGTTCAGCAAAACAGGTTTCCGAAATCTGCTATATGGTTGGATTCAATGATCTACCGCATTTTATTCGTGTATTTAAACATAAAATCGGCGTATCTCCATCACATTATAGAAAAAATATACAATAAAAAAAGATGCGATATAATATATCACCGCCAACCATTTTTATTGATCAGCGCAATCTTGACATATTCCCCCCTGCTTTCTTCATCCATCACAATTATTGTCCGGAGCAATCCAGTAACGCCCGGCAATATCCCATTCGCTTTGGGATAATTGCGTGGGTATTTTTTATAAAAACAGGCCCTATTATAGAACCATGCTGATAACACTGTGCGCGATGTGTATTTTTACTGCGGCACGGGCGACAACATGCGTTGCCGCAAAGACGGCCCGTGTTCCACACGGATGAAAGGCAGCATGTATCCACGTTCGGCTCGCTTGAGCCTCGTGAAGCTGCGCTTCACGAGGCTCCGCTCCGCGAACCCTTTCTTCCGCGACCTTCTGATGACGCTCGCTCGGCGTTGCCGATACCCGCTTCCGCTTGCATTTCGCGCGGAAAACGCCGCGCTCGCGCTCCGTGCCCCTCCGCCGCATGACCATGCGGCGGGGCATCGCCGCTCCATACGCGCTGACGCGTGTGCCTCCGGCAGTCAGGGTTATTATCAGCACCACGCTATAATAGAGCCTGAAAATATTCTTCAAAAGCATGTCAATCAATTCTCTATCAAACTCCCATTGACATGCACGGCGCTTCATTCCCGCGCCATGAAGATGCCGCAATGTAAAACGAGCGATTCCGCGCCTTCCGTCAAGCCGCCTTGCGCCCCAGACGGCGCAAATTCCGCTGTTCCTCGGGCAGGCATCAAATTCACCGCCATACGCACTACAGCAGGAGAACAAGCGAACCCGCCGTAATCAGGGCGCCGCCCAGCAGCGTCTTCACACTGGCGGGCTCTCCCAGCAGCAGAATGGAAAGCAGAATGGTGAGAGGAACGCTGAGCTTGTCGACGGGAGCGACCCTGGAAACATCGCCCACCTGCAATGCCTTGAAATAGAACAGCCAGGACAGGCCTGTGGCGGCGGCGGAGATCAGAAGAAATATCAGCGTACGCGGAGCGATATCGCGAATTCCGCGAACCGCGCCCGACGCAAGAGCTATTCCCCATACCAGGACAAGGATGAAGCTCACCCGGATGGCCGTGGCCAGATCAGAGTTGATATCCCGTACTCCGAGCTTGGAAAACAGCGCGGTCAGGGATGCGCAAAAGGCGGAAAGCAGAGCGTAGTACTTCCACATGGGAAAGCTCCTCGGACAAAGCATCCTGCGACGAAAGAGCACGACCGCAGGGAGGTATGACCAGACTGCCCCTACAGCGCGTTTTGCTATCGGACATATCGCCCAGCCAGGCCCCAGTGTTCCGGATCGCAGGTTTCACGCCTGAAGCCGGAGCCTGACGCCGCACATGAGTTGCGGCTGCTCCGGCGTCGCGGAGGAAGCCCGCCTCGCCCGACTCCGTGGAACACTTCACTCCCGGTATGCGCGGGAGACAGTTTCGTCCTACTCCCCGCGGCACATGGAGGTCAATGCTCTCCCGTGTCGGAAAGGATATGTGATTTGCATCTCTTTGCCTGTCCGAACAAATTTCACCATACATGCTGATTGAAATAAAAATACCTGTTCATAATCTGTTGACTTTTTCAAGAAACATATTAGATTTTTTCATCAGTTGTGAATAACGCACAATTTTGGAAGTTTCCGGGTTAATGTTCCTGATTATTTTACCAGGGCATTATTTTTATGGAGTTCGACATGCAAGTTTCTTCTTCGGGTTCTGTCCAGAGTTCCCTGAGTGCCGCACAGGTCAAGCGTTCTCCCGATGCCGTGAAATCGTTTGATCAGGTACTGTCGGATCAGGTCACGCTCTCCGACGGAGCCCAAAAGGCAAGCCCAGCCCCCGGAGCGCCGTCTTCCGTCCTTTCTTCAGCAGAAAAAGACTTCTTCAATGCCCTTTATGAGGAAAGAGTTGTCGGTTCGGGGTCTCCCGAGGAAGCCTATATCGGCTCCAGCGCCGCCATCGTGCTGAATCAGGACGAAAAAAGTTTCTTTCAGAAGACCCTTGCCCCCATCAGCGCGGCGACATACGCCAAGAATGCCTCATATGTAAATGGTTCCGCCATGGGAGCCAGTCTGAACAGACGGGCATGATTTTCCGCATCCGGCATACTCGGAGCGGGCATAAAAATTTCAGGAGTTCTCCAAAAGGAGAACTCCTGAAATTTTTATGCGTTTCCGTCCACAGAGGCATCTTCCGCTGCCTGACCCCGCAGCCGGAAAGAGGGAGCGCAGGGAAATTTTCAACACAATTCTGCAACAGAACATTTCACCCTGACGGGGAAGTTTCAAACAGTAAAGGTCAGATTCCCGTTACTGAAATGCTCTGCCGAGTCGGGCAGGGCGAGACTCGTCTCTGTCTGTTCGCCCCCCCCCCGTAACGCGCTTTCGCTGACGGCCAGAGCCCCCCTCTGTCATCCGATGTCGCCGCAATTCACTTGCGGCGTCAGGCTCCTTTTTCAGGCGTGAAACCTGCTGTCCGGAACACAGATGTCTGGCGGATGTTTCCACGCCCAAAACGATCCGGTTCCAACACCGCGCTGACGCAGAACAGATATTTTCAACGCCCGCAGGCAAGGAGAAAAACATCCGTCCCGCGCAATCATCGGAACTCAGGCCCGGTTCAGACGCATGAAGCCTTCTGCAAGATCGGCAATGAGATCATCCGGCTCTTCCAGCCCGATGGAAAATCTCAAAAGAGTTCCCCTTCCCTGCCACGGGAATGCGCTGCGTTCCGGCCGGCTGACCGTCACCAGGCTCTCGAAGCCTCCCCAGCTTGCTCCAATGGCGAAATAGCGATAATTGTCCACCATATCAGCTATGGCCTGTCCGGAACTTTCCTTCACTTCCACTCCAAACAGCGCTCCCGCTCCGTTAAAATCGCGTTTCCACAGCGCATGCCCGGGATCACTTTCCAGCGCCGGATACAGCACGCGCAGAACTTCAGGACGTCCCTCCAGCCATCTTGCAATCTTCAGGGCGCTTTCCTGCTGCGCGCGCATGCGGACTGCCATACTGCGAAGTCCGCGCAGGGCAAGATAGCAGTCATCCGGAGACGCCGTTTCCCCCAGCGCGATCATGCACTCCTTGAGCCGGACATACAGTTCACGGGTACGGGCAGTGATCACTCCCAGCACAAGATCCGAATGCCCGCCGATATACTTGGTCGCCGCCTGGATAGCGATATCCACCCCATGTTCCAGAGCCCGGAAAAAAAGCGGCGATGCCCAGGTATTATCCATGAGAGTGAGGCAGCCATGCCGCCGTGCGGCCTCGGCCACCGCCGGGATATCCTCCATTTCAAAGGTCAGAGACCCCGGTGCCTCCGCAAAGACAAGTCTGGTTTCGGGTCTGAACAGTCTTTCGATATCCTCCCCCATTCCCGGAGCATAGTAGGTGGTTTCCACGCCGAAACGCCTCAGCACGGTGTCGCAGAAACGACGCGTGGGACCATACACGGAGTCAGTGACCAGGACATGATCACCGGCGGAGACGAAAGGCAGTATGGCCATGGTGCAGGCGGAAAGACCGGACGATGTGATCACCGCCCCCGCGCCTCGCTCCAGTCCGGTCATGGCCTCGGCCAGAGCGTAATAGGTGGTGGTGCCCATGGCTCCGTAGCACATTTCGTCCAGCCCCTTGTCGTGACGCCCCTCATACTCGGCAAGAGAAGACGCCACCACAGTGGACGCACGATACACCGGCATGTTCACCGTGCCGTTGGTTGCAGCGGGATTGCGCCCCGCATGGGAAAGCAGCGTTCTGTCATTCATCAGGACCACCTCATAATTTTCCGGAACCTTTCCCGGCACGGTATGACATTGGATACGTTGCATTCAGTGTTAAAATCACTTCCCCGAAAACATGGCTCCGGCCCGCTCGCGGCGGCTGCGCCGCCTCGCCGGACTTGCGCCTGACGGACACGGAGAGCAGGAATGGTTTTCCGCCCTGCTCGACTCCATAGAGCATTTCATGGGCGAAATGCTCTCAACGCGATGGACTCCGCTCATTCTTCCGGAGGAAGGATCAGCGGGGCGGAAGGCGCCGCGGGCGAAGCGGGAGAGGACGGGGGCATGATCACCGGCCCGGACGCGTCCGGACGCGCGGGCTCTTCCGCGCGGGGAGAGGCGGGCGGCACGGCATCCCGTGCGGGCATGGTCATGCTCTTCATGGACGCGGGCACTTCCATGCCGTGGTTTGACATGAAGCCGGCCCACTCCCTCTCACAGAGCGAACCGCTGCCGTCGGAATCCATCATGTCGAACCCCTTGCGCGAAATATTGGGGCTGACGGCGTGAAACTCCTCCCAGCTCACCTGCCCGTCGCCGTTACCGTCCAAGGCATGGAAGCGATCAAGAACAGGATCGGCCATTGCGGCGGATACGGACGCAAACAACGCTCCGGCACAGGCCAGTGCCGTGAATGCACAAAAACATATGCGCATGGAATATCTCCTCTTGCAGATAATGTATGTCCCTTCCCGGACAGGCGGCAGCACGAATTCCATAATGACGCGGGCGGAGCCGTCATGCAAGCGTTCCTTCGCGGAGGAGACAGATGAAAGATCTCTGTCCGGCTCATCAGGAGGCACTGAGCTTAAGCCCCATGATACCGGCGACAATCAGCCCGACGCAAAACAGGCGCGAAGCGGCGGCAGGCTCTCCGAACACCAGAATGCCAAAAAGAACCGTGCCCACCGTGCCTATTCCCGTCCAGACGGCATATGCCGACCCCAGGGGCAGATGCCGGAGCGCGATCCCCAGAAGAACCACGCTGAGGATCATGGCGGCGGCAGTTCCCACGCTGGGCCACAGGCGCGTAAAACCTTCCGAGTATTTCAGCCCCACAGCCCAGCCCACTTCACACAAGCCGGCCAGTAAAAGAAGAATCCAGCTCATTCCATCCTCCCGGACATGCCCCGCGCCGTTTCACGTCCATAAAAAAAGCCGGGGCCAAAAGCTCCGGCATGAGGACAAACACATCTTTTTCCCCCGGAAGGGGCGGAAGTTCCGATGCAGTCCCTGTCACGCGATATTTGAAAACAAATGACAAATGCGGGCGATACTGTCAACTCCGGGGAAGCTTTCCGTTCCCTTGTGCATATGGCATGCTTCCTGCATATGCATACGCGGATACGGCCGCGCGGCCCGGATGGAATGTCCGCCGCGCGCCGCTCATCCCCGCAAACACAAGCTCCGGGGATGAACGGAGAGCCGCGCGCGCCGTCGGAAGTCCGACGGCGCGCATGATGCAAGGCGGAGAAGGAGTCAGGAAGATGGCAGTCAATATTGCGGCCCCCAAACTGGATTATGCGAGATTCGCCCGCCAGGGCGACGTGATGCTGGGCGCGGGCGTCATCATCATTTTGATGGTCATGCTCATCCCCATGCCCACGTTTTTTCTCGATATCATGCTCTGTTTCAGCATTTCTCTGGCGCTGCTCATTCTGCTGACAAGCATGTTCATGACCTCCCCGCTGGAATTTTCCATCTTTCCTTCCCTGCTGCTGGTCACCACGCTGCTGAGACTGGCGCTCAACGTGGCTTCCACCCGTCTGATTCTGCTCAACGGCGATCAGGGGCCTTCAGCGGCGGGGGAAGTCATCCAGTCCTTCGCGGAGTTCGTGGTCGGCGGCAGCTATGTCGTCGGCGCGGTCATCTTCATGATCCTGTTCATCCTTAATAAGGTTGTCATCACCACAGGCACGACCCGTATCGCCGAAGTGGCGGCCCGCTTCACCCTTGACGCCATGCCCGGCAAGCAGATGGCCATCGAGGCCGACCTCAACGCCGGACTCATTGACGAGGAGGAAGCCACCGCCCGCCGCAACAACCTGCGCCGCGAGGCGGACTTCTACGGCGCAATGGACGGCGCGGGCAAGTTTGTGCAGGGGGACGTCAATGCCGGTCTGTTCATCACGTTCATCAACCTCATCGGCGGCATACTCATCGGCGTCATCCAGAAAGGCATGAGCTGGGAACAGGCGCTGACAACCTTTTCTCTGCTGACCATCGGCGATGGTCTGGTTTCCACCATCCCTTCCATCATCATTTCCGTCGCGGCGGGCATGATCGTTTCCCGCGCCGCAGCCGAAGCCAAGATGGGCGAGGAATTTCTGGCCCAGCTTTCCTACAACTCCCGCGTATTGCGCATGGTGGCCGTGGTGCTGTTCATCTTTGGTCTCGTCCCCGGACTGCCGCTGCTTCCGTTCTGGATTTTCGCGGCGCTCATCTTTGTCGTCTCGCGCAACATGGCCGACAAGGAGAAGAACGCGGAGGACGCGACGGACAAGGCCGCAGCCGGAGCAAAACCCGGTTCCAAAGGCGGCAGGGGCGAAACGGCAAGCGCCGACACGCCGGAAGAAGTGCAGAATCTTCTGCCCCTGGATACTCTGGAACTGGAAGTGGGATATGGTCTTATCCCCCTGGTGGACGAGTCACAGAACGGCAACCTGCTCTCGCGCATCCGTTCCATCAGAAGACAGTTCGCTCTGGACATGGGGGTGGTGCTTCCCGCGCTGCATCTTCGGGACAACCTCCAGCTCCGTCCCGGCCAGTATGCCCTGCTGATCAAGGGAAACCCCGTGGCCAGCGCGGAAATTCTGGTGGATCATTTTCTGGCCATGGACCCCGGCAACGTGACGACAAAGATCGAGGGCATCGAAACCCGCGAACCGGCCTTCAATCTGCCCGCGCTGTGGATTCCCGAATCCAGGTGCGAAAATGCCCAAGTGGCTGGCTATACCGTGGTGGATCCCTCCACGGTCATCGCCACGCACCTTACCGAGGTATTCCGCCGTCACCTTGCCGATTTTCTCGGCAGGCAGGAAGTCCAGGCGCTGCTCGACACCCTGGCGAAAACATCGCCCAAGGCTGTGGAAGACCTGGTGCCCAACACCCTGCCGCTGGGTTCCGTACAGAAAGTGCTGCAGAACCTGGTTCGCGAAAACGTCACCATCCGCGACATGCTCACCATTGTGGAGACGCTGGACGACTACGGCGCCGCCGTCAAAAACCCCGATGTGCTCACCGAGTATGTACGCGAAAAGCTTGCAAGAAGCATCGTCAAGCCGTACATGGATGTGGAGGGAACGCTTGCAATCGTCACCCTGGATCCCCAGGCTGACCGTACCATTCAGGAATCCCTGCGCCAGACGGACGGAGGCTCGTATCTTTCCATGAACCCGCTTTCGGCCCAGCATCTGGTGAACAACATCAACAAGGCCGTGGAAAATGCCGTGATGGCCAGCGGACAGCCCGTGGTGCTTACTTCGCCCGTGGTACGCCCGCATGTGGCTCAGCTTGTGGCGCGTTTCCTGCCCAACGTGCCTGTCATTTCTCAGGCGGAAATTCCCGCGGATGTCCGACTCCAGGCCGTGGGCAATGTAGGAATTGAATAATGCAGGTTAAAACTTTCACCGGTTCCAGCACTCAGGATGTCATGGCTCAGGTCAAGGCCGAACTGGGCCCGGACGCAATTATCCTTGCCAGCCGGGAACTGAACGGGAACGGGCTGCGTCTGTTTGAAATAACGGCCGGAGTCGAGCGTCCGGCCGGAAGCTTCGGCTTTTCCGGAACAGGCCCGGATGCCGCATCCGCTCCTCCCGGATGGGAGGAATGGCACAAGGAATGGTCGCGCATCAAGGAACATCTCTACGCCCTGATGCAGCCCTGCATCCCCTGGGAAAAGCTCCCCCCCCGTCATCGCATGGTGCTGGAGTACCTCCAGCGCGAAGGAGTGGAAAACGATGTCGTCCTTGAACTGTATCGCGCCCTGACGGAAAGCGTGGCGGGGACATCCATGCTCGCCGCACTGGCCCATCTTGTGCCGGTACAGGGTTTTACAGAGGAACTGTGGCCCCAGAAGCTGCATTTTGTGGCCGGCCCCTTCGGCGTGGGCAAGACCAGCGCCGCGCTTCGTCTGGGTCTGGCCCTCCGCCATGCCCGTCCGGATATTTCCGTGGCCTACCTGAACGCGGACTGCACACGGGGTAACGGCAGGCTGGTACTTCGTCACTGGGCGGAACTTTCCGACTTCGGCTACTATGAAACGCCGGATGCCGCAACCATGCTGGCCGGAATCAACGCCTGCCGGAATTATGATGTCGTCTTCGTGGATCTTCCCGGCCTCGGCAGAGAGGAAACCCTGCGCGACAGAATGTGCCTGATGGGCCTCTCCGCCTGGCTGGACGGCGGCAAGGCTCCCTGTTCCGCCGCGCTGCATCTTGTCATGCCCCCGCACTATGGAGATCAGCAGATTGCATCATTTCTCCGCCGGTATCAGGTTTCCCTGCCGGGCAGCCTGATCTGGAGCAAGCTTGACGAAGCTCTGAGCTTCGGCACGCTGGTCAATGTCGCCGTGCGGTCAGGGCTGCCCATCTCGGCGGTTTCCTTCGGTCCGGAACTTCAGTCCAGTCTCCTCCCGGCGGAGGAAAGCATCATCTGGCGCCTGCTGCTCAAACGTCAACTTCCCGGCTCCGCTCACTCCGGAGGAGCCGCGTCCCCCCTCTAGAGGAAAGCATATGAACAACCTGCCTCTCGTCCTCTCCGTCACTTCCGGTAAAGGCGGCGTGGGCAAAACCAACCTGTCCGTCAATCTTTCCTGCCGTCTTGCCGCCGAAGGCAAACGCGTTGTGCTGCTCGACGCGGATCTCGGGCTGGCCAACGTGGACGTTCTGCTCGGGCTTACCCCCCACCTCAACCTTTTCCATCTCTTCCACGAAGGCGCAGCGCTGTCCGATATTCTCTTTGATACCCCCTATGGCTTCCGCATTCTGCCCGCCTCTTCCGGCGTGAGCGAAATGCTCACCCTTTCCACCGGGCAAAAGCTGGAACTGCTGGAAGCCGTGGACGAACTGGAGGAATCTCTGGATTTCCTCATCGTTGATACGGGCGCAGGCATACACGATAATGTGGTATATTTCAATCTTGCCGCACAGGAACGTATTGTGGTACTTACGCCGGAACCCACGTCCCTGACCGACGCCTATGCGCTGATCAAGGTGCTCAAGCTGCGGCACGGGGTGGAGCGTTTCAGAGTTCTGATCAACATGTCGCCGGACGAAAAAAATGCCAAAAGCATATTTGCAAGGCTTCATGCCGCGTGTGATCACTTTCTTGACGGCGTAAGCCTCGGCTATATGGGTTTCATCCCCCGTGACACCATGGTGCGCAAGGCCGTAGTCAGCCAGACTCCGTTCACCGCGGCAAGTCCTGACTGTCCCGCCAGCCAGGCCATGAAGCAAATTGCCGCTTCGGTGCAAAACTGGGAAGCCCCGGAGAATCTCGATGGCAACATCAAGTTTTTCTGGAAGAAACTGCTCTTCCGCTCCTGAGCCCCGCGTGAGTGAACCGCAGGCACCCGATACCGGAACGCCTCCCCTCCCGGCTGAAAGTCTGCTGGAGGCATGGGAAAAACTGGAATCCGGCACACTGCGCTGGAGCGATTTCTCCCTTGCGGACAAGGAAAGCATTACCCGGCATTATGCTCCGAAGATTCGCTTTCTTGCCCTGCGCCTGAAAACAAAGCTGCCGCGCAATGTCGAGCTGTCCGAACTGATCAGCGCAGGTACGCTGGGTCTGCTGGAAGCCCTCGGCAAATTCCAGCCCCAGCTCGGCATACGCTTTGAAACCTATGCGGAAAACCGCATACGCGGCGCGATGCTGGATGAGCTGCGACGGCTGGACTGGTTTCCCCGTAGTCTGCGCCAGCGAGTACGCAGGCTGGACGAAGCGATGTGGCAGTTCGAACATGAAATGGGCCGTCCCCCCACCATGGAAGAAATTCAGGAGCGTACCGGTCTGCCCGCGCGTGAGGTGCACCAGGGTCTGGAAGCCCTGCAAAGCCAGCTTTGCGTTTCCCTCGATACCATTCAGGATTCCCTGGCGGGAGAAGACGAGGCCGGCGGGGAACCCTTCAAGGATACCGCCCATTCCGAAATGGTGGAACGCATCGCGTCGCTTATCGACGCATTGACACCAAGAGAGAAGCTGGTATTGTCCCTTTATTATACGGATGAGCTGAACATGCGGGAAACGGCGGAAGTCATGGGCATTACGGAAGGCCGTGTTTCCCAGCTCCATTCTCAGGCGGTTACACGTCTGCGGCGCGAGTTTCGCCAGCAATTCGGCGAAGACGCGCCGTTATAGAATTGTGCGCCGTGCGCCGCTTCCGCGGCAAATTCCGGCGACAATCCGGAAAACCTGTTCAGACATGCCGGTTCGTACACACAGAGGGGTTTTGACATGGCTTACGATCCTAACATGCGCATTCTCATTGTGGATGACTTTTCCACCATGCGCCGTATCATAAAGAACATTCTCCGCCAGCTCGACCTGAACAATGTGGTGGAGGCGGACGACGGCACGACCGCATGGGAGGTGCTGAATAAAGATCATATCGATTTCATCATTTCCGACTGGAACATGCCGCAGATGACAGGCATTGAGCTGTTGCGCAAGGTCCGCGCCAGCGAAGATTTCGGGCATCTTCCCTTTCTCATGGTGACGGCCGAGGCCCAGCAGTCAAATATCATCGAAGCTGCCCAGGCCCGGGTTTCCAATTATATTGTCAAGCCGTTCACCGCGGAAACCATGAAACAAAAAATCGACAAGATTTTCGCGTAGCGGAAAACCGGGGCTGCCGCCCTTGCGACCTCCTGGTCATATCCGCTCAATCCTTGAAGGCGGCAGCGGGTTCGTCCCCCATGGAAGGACAGACTCCCGTTTGAGAACTTTCCTGTTTTTCCGGCAACGCCCGCAGGAAGCTCCTTTCCGCGGGCGCTGCCTCTTTTCGGGACAAGGCCGCAGACCGCGGCAAACGAGGACGCAGTGTCGCAGACCGCAACCACCAAAACAGAATCCGGCAAGGTTATTCCCGACGAAGGCACGCTGGACGGCGACTTCGAATTAACGGCGAACGACAAGGTTCAGCTAGATATTGATGACGCGCCTTTCCTGCTTGATCCGGATGAGGAAGAGGCCCCCCCTCCCGTTCTTTCCGCGGAGCGTTCTCTCATTACCAGGGAAACGACCGAAACAGGAAAGGGCAAAAAAAAGCTGATTGCCGTCATCATCATTCTTGCGCTGGCGACAGCCGGCATCGGAACGGCGATCGGACTCTTTGCGCTGAAGAAAAATACTCCGCCGCCCCTAACGGCAGCAACGGATACGCCGCCGGTCGTCGTGGTGCCCGCCACGCCTGCCGCGCCCCCTCCTCCGGCGGAATACAATCTCAAACTGGCTCCCTTCTGGGTGCCGGTGAAAACCCCGGCAAACGAAGACCGCTTTCTGGTAGCCACGTTTGTGCTGAACACAAAGGATGCCGTCCTGAATACGGAAATGCAGGACAAGCTTACCACACTGCGCGACTCCATCTACTATTATCTGAGCAACAAGGATTATGCCTTCTTGACAGACCCCGCCAGCGCGGAAAGCATCCGCGAGGATCTGATTGAGGCCATTAACCATTACCTGGTGCAGGGGGAGCTGAAAAACCTTTATTTTGACCAGTATATTCTGCAATAGCAATGAACCGAACAGCGCGCGGGAGGCAGCATGGAGCCCACCATCATTCCCATTCTCAATGCCCAGCAACAGGGCATGTCCTCATGGGCACACGGGGTGAATGTCCTGCCGGAGATGGCCCAGGCCAATGCCCAGAATCTGGCTCTCCAGATGCTTAAACAACAGAAGGAGCAGGTACAGGCTCCGGAAGAAAGCGGGCATTCCTCTCAGGTTTCCGACAGAGAGAAGGGAAACGGAGGAACATGGCGGGAACCGCGTCATGGAGAACGGAAAACGCAGCAGAAAGACCTCACGGAAAACGCAGGGGATATCCGTCCCAGCGAAAATCCTCTGGTGGGTAAACTGCTGAATGTGCGTACCTGACAGCCCCCCGGCTTCTCCGGCATTTCCATTGAAAACGCGCCGCCAAACCATAAAAGGAATACTTGATGAATACGGCAGCGATTGTCGCCGTTACAGCCGCAGAACTTGCCCTCATTATTCTGGTGCTGCTCTTTTTCATCAGACTGCGCCGCTCCGAACAGATGCTCTCCGCCCTGCAGTCCAATCAGGACGATCTGATGGAACGGATGCTGCGCAACGCCGAGCTGGAACAGGAAATGGTGGCGAGCTTCGCTCAGCGTCAACAGGAACTCGTCCACCTGAACCGGGTCATGGAAGAACGTATCCTCCGCCTGCGCAAGCTGATCGAGCAGGCGGAGGGCATTACCCGCTCTCCTCATTTTCTGCGCGAGGTTATCCTCAACTGCCACAGGAAAGGTCAGGGCGTGGATGAAATAGTCCGCCGAACCGGCCTGGCCAGGGATGAAATTGAGCTTATTCTTGCCCGTGAGGCCATGCAGGCGGGGGAAAACCGTACTGAAACATCCTGATCCCGGGGCAGGGAAACCCCGCTTCAGCGTCCGGAAAACGCGGAAACTGACCATCTCTGTCTGCCCGGTTCCGCTGTCCGGGTGCCGGTCCGGCGGATTTCATGTCTTCCGGCTTGACTTGCCCGCCTTGTCGTGCTTTTGAATATGAAACCATTACAAACCGCAACGCCCGTCATACGGGAGGCCTTCATGCACAATCTTTCCTTTTTCTCCGGATTGCGGCGCTGTGCCGTCACAGCAGCTCTTGCCCTTGCTTCTGCCTTCATTCTCTCCGCGCCCGCTCAGGCCGGAGTGGAGGGGCTGTACTTTGCGGGCAAGCTCGGCCTCAACTTCCAGTCTCTGCACGGTGCGAACCACGGTCTTTCCGATGATCAGGATCAGACCGTCGGTCTCGGTGCGGCGATCGGTTATGACTTCTACCCTCTTGCCACCATGCCCGTGCGGATGGAGCTGGAACTGATGTACCAGACCGAAGCCAAACATGCCGACTCCGGCAGTTCTCTCAAAGACTCCATAAACACCGTATTTGTAAACGGGTATTACGACTTCCATACCGGCACGATTTTTACCCCCTACCTCGGCCTGGGCATAGGCACGGCATGGGTGGATTCCAAGGGTGACGTCAACGGTCACGGAGCGGGTTCCAACACGGAAACCAATTTTGCCTGGAACGTGGGGGCGGGTGTAGGTATTGAGCTGGATTACAATCTCTCTCTCGATCTCAACTACCGTTACGCCGGTTTCGGCACCGCGCGCACGGGGGTTTCATCCCACGGCGTGGCGGACGGTTCTCTCCGTACCCATCAGGTTCTTGCGGGTGTGCGTTATACTTTCTGACGCCATTTGCAGTAATGTTCCAGTTCCCCCGGTTTCGGTCGGTTCCCTGTCAGGCAGGAGAGTGACCGGAACCGGGGGGACTCTTTTTTTGGCAAGACTCTGTACCGGTCATATTCCGCATCTGACATTCTGCAGACGAAAATCTCTGTGCATCAGCCCCCCATGTTCCGGCTTACGGGGGTCACGCCTCCGCCGGAGTCCCGCTCACGGGGCAGCCTCCCTTCTCACAATCCAGGACGATGACAGATCCGGAGCCTTTCCCGGCCCCCCTGCAGGGGGGTCATGAAGTACATGCCCCTGTCACACTGGTGCCGAATTCATTCACCAAAAAACAAATGCCCCGCACTTCCTGAAGGAAACGCAGGGCACCATGGTGCCGATTTCGAAAAACCTGGAACGTCTTGTTATTGAAAATATCTGCGGGCCAGGACCCTATGTCCCGGCCCGCAGGTTTCACGCCTCCATCGGAGCTGTGCGCCGCAAGTGAATTGCGGCGACACCGGACAGGGAGGCGCCCTGCCCGACTCCACAGAGCATTTCAATGGCGGAAAGCTCTATTCCTTGGCCCCCATCCAGAGGTGGAACTCGGCATCAAAACTGGGCTTGGAGGTACTCCATGCCACCCCGTCGGTAAAGTACTTGTCAAGCTCGGTCAGATTCTCATCCAGTGTACGCAGCAGATGATCCACGTTAAACAGTTCCGTCTCATTGGCAAGCAGCAATGCATCATAGGCTTCCTTCAACTCGGGACGGGAAAAATCCTCTTCCGGCGTATCAGATGCCAGTTCCTGCCCATACAGCTTGCCATAGGCCCGCCGGAGCTTGCCGTGTTCGATTCTGTCGTAGCGCAGGGAGCGGATAAAATTTTCCAGTTCCTTGTGCAAGTCGTAAAACTTGTGTACCACGTTCGCCCCCGCACTGTGCGGAAAAAACGCATCGAAGGAAAGCAGCAGAAAATATTCCTCATACAGAAACTTGCGGATACGAGGAAAAGATTCTCCATTATAAAGAAAACTGTCCCAGTCCGCCACGGGCTTGTCTCCGTCCATGGCGTCGATCAGACGCATCTTGTGCTGGAGCAGTTCGCCATAGGCGCGGGTGCCGCGCCGCTTGAGCCTGGTGATGTCCAGGGACTTGGAATGGAAATACATGATGACGGACGCGCACAGCGCGACCAGAGCCACGGCGAAGACTGCGCTGTTGACATACATGATGATGGGATGTTCGATGCCGAGATCGGTAAACATCACAATGATCCCCAGCGAAAGCACGCACAGGGTGACCAGTGCATAGGTCAGGTTGCGAAAGGTTTTCATGATTGCTGCTCCAAAACAGATGAGAGCGCTTCCGGCGTACAGCCGCCATCGAAAGCGCTCGTGAACGCACGCGCCGTCGTTTCAATCCGGAAACGAAAGAACGGAACATGCCGCATTTCACCGGGACGTGCGATTATTACCTTGTGGAATCCGACTATCCAATGAAACGGCGCAAAGGTCAATCCCGCCATGGCGTCGCCCCTGATTCCATGTTACGGAAGGCACGCCGGATACCTGCATGCCTTGTTTCCCGGCATTTCATTTTTCAGTCATCTGCGCGAAAAAACAACAGCCGGCAAAAGACGGCATGTGCCCCGGCTGACATCACTGCATCCCGTGCGGCTGCGGCGTCCCCGATTCCTCTCTGCAAGCCGTTCAACCGTTCCCTGCCGCCATCATCCGCATTACCGGAAGGACGCGGCGCGGAACGCTTCACGGGCAGGCAGAGCGGAGGTGAACCCTGCTCCGCCCGCCTCCGAAGGCATTTTCAGAGAGAACATGCTCTGCAGAGTATCCCATCCGAACCTTCACCGGGATTATTCTTTTCCGCACATGCCCGTGTCATGCGCGTGCCATTGTCTTCTCCGGCGGCGCGGGGTATAGGTATTTCCTTCCGTAATCCCTCAATTTTTCCACAGGAGTCTCAGGCATGTCCACTTTCCTTCCGGCTTCACGCATGGAGAACGTCACCTCCTTCCTCGTCATGGACGTGCTGGAACGCGCACAGGAATTGGAACGCGCAGGGACAAGCGTCATTCACATGGAAATCGGTGAACCGGACTTCGCCACGCCTTCCTGCATCGTGGACGCGGCAAAACGGGCTTTGGATGAAGGTTTTACCCATTATACGCATTCCATGGGCGATCTTGAACTGCGTGAAGCCGTGGCGGAACATTACCGAAACAGATACGGCGCAAGCGTCGCACCCGGAAGAGTGTTCGTCTTTCCCGGCACCTCGCCCGGTATGACCATGCTCTTCCAGGCCCTGCTCGACCCGGGCGACGAGGTCATCCTCTCCAATCCCGGTTACGCCTGTTACTCCAGCCTTGTGCGCATGGCGGGCGGCATTCCCTCCGAGGCCCTGACTCATGAGGACGACGGTTTCCAGTTCCGCCCGGAAGATGTGGCCAGGCTCATTACTCCCCGAACGAAGGCGATTCTGGTCAATTCACCGTGCAACCCCACCGGTATTCTGCTGGAACCGGAACGCATGAAGGCTCTGGCCGAACTTGGACCTCTGGTGATATCCGATGAAATCTATCACGGTCTGACCTACGGCGGAGGACCGGAACACTCCATGCTGGAATTCACGGACAACGCGGTGATTATCAACGGTTTTTCCAAGGCATTCGCCATGACCGGCTGGCGGCTGGGCTACCTTATCGTGCCGGAACATCTTGTGCGCCCCATGCAGATGATCATGCAGAATTGCTTCATCTCTCCCAATGCGGCGGCGCAGCGGGCGGGTATCGCGGCCCTGCGCCTTGCGGGAGACGAGGTTGCCCGCATGCGCGGCATGTACGACGAACGGCGGCGCTTTGTGCTGAAGGAACTGCGCGGCATGGGGTTCAGTATCCCCGTGGAGCCGAAAGGTGCCTTCTATGCGCTGATCAATGCCCGCCGCCTGAGCGGCGACTCTCTTTCCCTGGCCTTTGACATTCTGGAAAAGGCCCATGTGGGCGTCGCCCCCGGCATTGACTTCGGCTCGCAGGCCGAGGGCTTCCTTCGCCTTTCCTATGCAAATTCACTGGACAATCTTGCCGAGGCCATGCGCCGCCTGCGCAGATATGTTGAAGAAAAGAAACAGGAATGATGCGGGGAGGAGGGACGCTTTCTCAAAAGCGTCCCTCCTCCCCGCATCCTCTCCATCCTGCAACAAGCCTGCCTGTCAAGCGCGCTGTTTCCCAGATAGCGGATAGCGCCCGCATGTAAATTTCGGTCCCTCCGGACAATACCCAAGCCGCTCGCACTTTGCCCCCGCATGACGGAAAAGTTCGGGCAGTACCGCACGGCAGTGTTCAAGCATACTGTTCGCCACCGTCCGGATTTCCCATTGCGCGCGGGTACAGCAGCGGTGTTCAAAAAAATTGAACAGCGCGCGACAGTTCATGGTCACCACGATGCTGCTGGCCGCCGCCTGCGGCAGCACAAACCGGGCGTCTTCCTTCGCTCCCGCTCCGGCTCCTTCCTCTTCCAGCATGTTCCTGATATCCCTGTAGACAGCGCCAACCTCTTCCATAAAGCGTTGAAAGCGTTCCCGCGCACCGGGCAACCGGGCTATGGCCGGAGGCATGACGTAATCCATGGCGGACGCATCCACATAACGCTGGCTCTGCTGAGAGTACGACGCGATACGGTGACGCACCAACTGGTGCGTCAGGGCGCGGGAAACTCCCGAAAGCGCGAAGGTGAAGCTGACGTGCTCCGCCGGACTGGCATGGCCGGACGCCAGCACAGAGGCCACAAATTCCGCCTGTCTTTCCCGGCTGATTTCCCCATCCAGCAGCCGGGGCCACATGTCCGCCACGAACCCGGCATGATAACACTGCCGAAAGGCGGCATAAATCAGTGACAAGGGTTCCGGCGTATGCGCCAGCAACTCCACTCTCGGTTCAACTGCGGGCATCCTGCTCTCCTTGTGAAGCGGGTGGGTGAAGGAAAATTTCTGCAGAAATTTTCCTTCACCCACCCCCCTTCTTTCAAAAACTCTTTTTATGGGAACGCCCCGTCTCATCCCCATATCAAAAAATTCTGATAAGGGGCGGGGCCGGGGGGGAGGATTTTTTCAAAATTCCTCCCCTCCCCCTCAACATCTCTTATCTTAACCCTATCTTCAAATGCTTGTAGGCCCGCTGCGTGGCGACGCGCCCGCGCGGCGTGCGCTTCAGAAAACCGCACTGGATAAGATACGGCTCGTAGATGTCTTCCAGTGTGCGCACTTCTTCCGAGCAGGCCACAGCCAGAGTCTTGACTCCCACCGGGCCGCCGTCGAAATGCTCGATAAGCAGAGTAAGTATCTTGCGATCCATCTCGTCCAGACCGCGCTCATCGACATCCAGACGGGAAAGAGCATTGCGGGCCTGTTCTCCGTCCACCACTCCCTCGCCGTATACTCCCGCAAAGTCGCGCACGCGCCGCAGCAGACGGTTGGCAATGCGGGGCGTTCCGCGCGAGCGGCGGCCGATTTCCAGAGCGCCGTCTTCGGTTACGGGCACGTTGAGAATGCGCGCCGCGCGCATGACCACACGGGCCAGTTCCTCCGGAGTATAGAACTCCAGCCGGTTGACAATGCCGAAACGGTCACGCAGGGGTGAAGACAGCAGACCGAGCCGCGTGGTGGCACCCACCAGCGTGAAGGGCTCGATATCCAGCTTGACGGTACGGGCGGCCGGTCCCTGCCCGATGACGAGATCAAGCTTGAAGTCCTCCATCGCCGGGTACAGCACTTCCTCCACACTGACGGGCATGCGGTGGATTTCATCCACAAAGAGAATATCGTGCCGGGAAAGGTTGGTCAGAATGGCGGCAAGATCGCCGCTGCGTTCCAGTACCGGGCCGGATGTGGTGACCAGATTCACGCCCAGTTCGGCGGCCATGATCCGTGCCAGAGTGGTTTTGCCCAGACCGGGATTGCCGTAGAACAGCACATGATCCATGGCCTGCCCCCGCTCCCTTGCGGCGTTGAGAAAGACGCGCATGTTGGCGCGCAGCTCCTCCTGCCCGATGAAGTCGTCCAGACGCTGGGGGCGGATGGTTTCATCAAGATTGTCGGAGGAAGAGCGGACAGAGGCTCCCTCCGCGCGGACGCCCTCACCCGTCTTCATTGCCCTGTTCCCGGGCGGAAAAGGAGGAACGAACTCGCTCATGGGCTACCCCTTGGCCAGAGTCTTGAGCGCGGCGCGCAAAGCCCCGCTCACATCCAGATCCGGCTCGCCCGCAAAAATGTCCTTGAGCACCAGCGAAGCCCTGTCTTCCTCATAGCCGAGATTGAGCAGGCCGGTCAACGCATCGCGGAACACACTGCCCGGACGCTCCATGCCCGGCGGCAGGAGGGCGGGGATTCCGTCCGCCTTGAGCCTGTACTTGAGTTCAAGAAAAATCTGCTGCCCCGTCTTCTTGCCTATGCCGGGCACACGGGTAAGTGAGGCTATGTCATCCTCGGCCACGATGCGCCGCAGGTCATCCGGCCTGAACAATGACAGGATGGCCAGCGCGGTGCGCGCTCCAACCCGGTTGATGCCGATCAGGGTCAGGAAGGTCTGCCGTTCATCCCACGAAGCGAATCCGAACAGTTCCTGCGCATCCTCACGGACGACAAGACTGACGTAAAGACAGAACTGCCCGCCCTTTTCAGGAAGGCGGCTCATGATGTGCGAAGGCAGAAACACCTCGTAGCCCACGCCACCTGCCGTCAGCAGCACACAGCCGTTTTCCGTGACTTCCAGCAATCGCCCTTCCAGATAGGCCAGCATAGCACTCCTTTCCGCCCCTTCCGGGCGCGGGCGTCAGTATATCGCAAGAGAGCCTTCTTGCCAACGTGCAGGCTTTGCTTGCGCCGCGCCGCCGCTTGCGCTATGCCGGGCGCGTGACGCCGTCGTGGCGGCTCCTGTTCAAACAAGGCGGATTGATATGGAAGAACACCCTTTCAGCTTCATCGCCAGCCTGGCGGAACGGCGCATTGCCGAAGCCCGGGAGGCGGGGGCATTCGACAATCTCCCCGGATACGGCAAGCCGCTGACGCTGGAGGACGACAGTCACATTCCGCCGGAGCTGCGCATGAGCTACAGGATTCTGAAAAATGCTGGATATATCCCGCCGGAACTGGCAGAACGCAAGGAAATCGACAGTCTGCTGGACATGCTGGAAAGCGCGGAAGACGAACAGCTCAAAATCCGCCAGATGCGCAGGCTGGAAGTGATGATGCTGCGGGCCGGAACCAGACGCAGGCGTTCCCTTGTTCTGGAACAGGCCGACCCCTACTATGAAAAAGTCCTCCGCCGCATTGCCGTCCTGAAGGGGCGGCGGGGAGAAAGAGAGAAAAAAGGCTGAGCCGTCCGTGCCCCGATCTGCCGGGAACTTCCCCTCCCCTGCATCGACAAGCGCCGCCGCCTGCATTATCTTATCCCCTGCCGCCTCCCCGCGGCCCGGACACCCGAATCCACGGACGTCCGAAACGGGCCACCGGCCCACCCTCCATACGCATGAGCAGAAAAAACGACACGCGGCCGGCGCATGACGAAGCCATCATCATTGAAGGCGCACGGCAGCATAATCTCAAGAACATCGACGTGACCATTCCGCGCAACGAACTGGTGGTGGTGTGCGGCCCCTCCGGATCGGGCAAGTCCACCCTGGCCTTTGACATCGTCTACGCGGAAGGACAGCGCCGCTATGTGGAATCCCTTTCAGCCTACGCCCGCCAGTTCCTTCCCAAGATGGACAAGCCCCTGGTGGACAAAATCGAGGGGCTCTCCCCCGCCATTTCCCTGGAACAGCAGACCACGGGCCGCAATCCCCGCTCCACCGTGGGCACGGTGACGGAAATCTACGACTTTCTGCGCGTGTTCTTCGCCCGGCTCGGCAAAACCTGCTGCATCAAATGCGGGACGCCCATCGAAGCGCGCGCGGCGGATGAGATCATCGCAGACATCATGGCCCTGCCCGAAGGCGAGAGGGTCATCATCATGGCCCCGCTGGTGGAACTGCAGAAAGGCACTCATGCCGATCGCTTCAAGAAGCTTCAGGCCGAAGGCTTCGTGCGCGTGCGCGTCGCCACCCAGGGCGAGGAGCCGCGCATTCTGAACATTGAGGAAGTGCCCCCGCTGGACAAGAACAAGAAGCATACCATCGATCTGGTGGTGGATCGCCTGGTGATCCGCGACGACATGCGCACCCGCCTGGCGGATTCCGTAGAACTGGCGCTGCGATGGGGCGAGGGACGGATCATCGTCAGCGTGCCCGGCAAGCCGGACGTGATCCACTCCACGGATTCCGCCTGTCCCAAATGTCATCACAGCATGCCCGCGCCTTCCCCCCAGCTTTTCTCCTTCAACGGGCCTCAGGGCGCGTGTCCGCAATGCTCCGGCATCGGTACCGTGGCGACTTTCGACCCGCAGCTTATCGCGCCGGATCAGAACCTGTCCCTGCGGCAGGGGGCCATTGCCCCGCTTTCCCAGCCCTCCACCATGGCCAGACTGGAAAAGGCGCTGATCGCGCTGGGCAAACGGCACAGGTTCACCCTGGACACCCCGCTGAAAGATCTTTCCGAAACGGCCTTCAAGGCGCTTTTCCACGGCGAGCCGGGCGGCATCAACCGCACGGGCAGCCTGCGGCGCAACTTCATGGGCGGAACCTCTCTGAACAACGAGACCATAAGGGAAGCCCGCTTCAGTCAGGAATATGATGTTTCGACGGAACACTGGCCAGGCGTCATGTACCTGCTGGAACGGCGCATGCAGAACAGTGAGGCATGGGGAGAAATCCTCTCCCGCTACAGCTACGCCGTGGAATGCCCCTCCTGCCACGGAGCGCGCCTGCGCCCCGAAGCCCTTTGCGTGCGTGTGGACGGCATGAACATCCAGGAGTTCTGCAGCCTGTCCATTGACAAGGCTCTGACCTGGATCCGCGAGCGCACCTTTGCCGGACGCCATGCCGTCGTGGCCGAGCCTCTGCTCAAGGAGCTTGTCCATCGCCTCAGTTTTCTGATCAACGTGGGGCTGGACTACCTTACCCTGGGCCGGGCCATGCTTACGCTGTCCGGCGGCGAGGCGCAGCGCATCCGGCTGGCCTCCCAGCTCGGTTCCGGTCTGGTGGGCGTGACCTATGTGCTGGACGAGCCTTCCATCGGCCTGCACCCGCGGGACAATGAACGCCTGATCAGCACCCTGCGGAGCCTCCAGACGCGCGGCAACACCGTGCTGGTGGTGGAACATGACGAAGCCACCATCCGCGAGGCCGACACCGTGCTTGAGCTCGGCCCCGGCTCGGGATCGCAGGGAGGGGAGCTGGTGTTCTCCGGAAGTGTGGAGGAGCTGTTTGACAACTCCGACAGCCTGACAGCCAAATACCTGCGCGGCGACCTCATGCCGCCCATGCCGGACGAACGCCGCGAACCGGCGGAATATCTCACCCTGCGCGGCGTGACCACCAATAACCTGAAAAATATTGACTGCGCCATTCCCATGGGGCTGCTCACCTGCGTGACCGGGGTGTCCGGTTCGGGCAAGAGTTCGCTGGTGGTGGACACGCTGTACAAGCATGCGGCCATGCACTGCGGCATCAAGGTGGATCAGCCCGGTACCCTGAAAGGCATCGACAATCTGGACAGGATTGAACGCGTAGTGGCCATTGATCAGAGCCCCATCGGCCGCACTCCCCGTTCCAATCCCGCCACCTATACGAAAATCTTTGACGAAATCCGCAAGATTTTCGCCATGACCCCGGACGCAAAAAAGCGCGGCTACACGCCCAGCCGTTTCAGTTTCAACGTCGCGGGCGGCCGCTGCGAGACGTGCAGCGGCGACGGGCAGATCCGGGTGGAAATGCACTTTCTGCCGGATATCTTCGTGACCTGTGACGTCTGCAAGGGCCGCCGCTTCAACCGGGAGACCCTGGAAGTCCGCTACAAGGATCTGAATATTGCCGAAGTGCTTGATCTGCCCGTGCGCGACGCCCGGCAGTTCTTCTCCAGCTATCCCGCGCTGGAACGCCGCCTGGCCGTGCTGGAAGATGTGGGGCTGGGCTATATCCGCCTTGGCCAGCCCGCCACCACGCTTTCGGGAGGGGAAGCGCAGCGCATCAAAATCTCCCGTGAACTGGGCAAGCGTTCCCTGCCGGGTACGCTGTACATTCTGGACGAACCCACCACCGGGCTGCACATGCACGAGGTCGGCAAACTGATTACCGTGCTGCACCATCTGGTGGACAAGGGCGCGACCGTGGTGGTCATTGAACATAACACCGATATCATCCTCGCCTCCGACCATGTCATCGATCTCGGCCCCGGCGGGGGCGAAAACGGCGGACGCATTGTTTCAGCGGGCACGCCCGAAGCGATCATGGCCGACTCCGCCTCCGTCACCGGACGCTTTCTCATGGAGGAACGGCGGCAGAGACGACGGCAGAAAATGCTCGGCAAAAAACAGACTCCCCAGCCCGCAGACTGACGGCAATATCCCGCCCGCGGCTTCCGCTTCTCCGGAAGCGCGGACTTTTCTCCGGACATATCCGGTTACACGCAACACTTGAGGAAAACATGCGCACCATCATACAAGCCGCCGCGCGAGGAACCGCTCTGACCGCGGCATGTCTGGCAGGCCTTGCCGCCTCCCCCGCTTTTGCCGTTCCCACGTCCGTCCTGCTGCATCCGGGCGGAGCGCTCATTCACGAGGAATTTTCCATCAAGCCTGAACAGGACGGCCGGACGCTGCGCTTTCTTCTGCCCGCCGACGCGGACCCGCAGAGCATCGACGTCACCGCGGGCAAACACGCCATTTCTTCCTTCAGCCTCCGCGACGCCATCGCCCCGGACGCGGAGCCCGAACTTTCCCTGAAACGGGAACTTGAAGAAGTGCGCGGACATATCCGGGCGCTGGAGATCGTTGGAAAAGACGCCGAAGCTTACCGTGATCTGTGGCGTCATCCTCCGGTCAGTCTCGGCAGCCCGGCAGAGCTTCCGGCTCTGGCAGAACTCACGGCACGCAGGCTCGCCGCGTTTGACGACGGCAGCGAAGCCCGCGCGGCCAAACTGAGCGCCCTGAATGAAAGGGAAAAGCTCCTGACGCAGCGGCTGGCCGAAGCGGGCGGAACGGGCTTTGCCAAAGAGGCTGTACTTACCCTGGAAAAGAACGCTTCCGGCCCGGTGGACGTGCGCTGCGTGTACAGCAGCGCCAACGCCGGATGGCGGCCGCTGTACAGGCTGGAGGCCCGCCCCGACGACGGCGTGGTGGAACTGCGTCTGGACGCGGAAATCTGGCAGCGCAGCGGCCGGAACTGGAAGAACGCCGAACTCCAGCTTGCCACGGCCGATCCCCGCCGGAACATGACTCCGCCCGCCCTGGCCGCATGGATCGCCAGACCCCGCCCCACTCAGCCCGCGGCGCTGGCCCGTTCGGCAGGAAACAGCATGCTCATGGACAGCGCGCCCATTGCGGCGGAAATGGCGCCTCCGTCATCCCTTGCCAAAAGTTCTGCCCCCCACTACATGGATGGAGCAAGCTATGAAGCCTGGAATCTGGGCGCGCGCGATGTGAACGCGGGACCTGCCATGCGTCTTCCCCTGCACAGGGAAGAACTCAAGGCAACCTTTTCCTATGTGGCGCGCCCGTCCCGCACGCGCGACGCATATCTTGCCGCGCGGCTCGATCTCCCCGCCATGAAACACTTCCCTGCCGGAGACGCCATATTCCTTGTGGACGGCGTTCTGGCGGGCAATTCCACATTCAGTCTTGACACGGACGAAGGCGGCTTTGCCGACAACAGCATCTACTTCGGACGCGATCCCCTGGTCACGGCTGAGTTGAAAACTGCCAGCCAGCAGAGCGGACGCGAAGGATTCATCGACCGCAAGCGCACCTATACATGGGACTGGACGATGACCATCACCAACCGCCACAGGCGCCCTGTCGGCGTGCGCGTGGAAGAGCCCGCCCCGCAGAGCCGCGACAAGCAGATTATTCTGGAGATGCACTCCGCTCCCGAAGCTCGGAGGGAAGACAACACCCTGTACTGGGAAGTGACTGTTCCGGAAGGCAAGAGCGTGAACATCAGCCACAAGGTGCAGCTTTCCGCCCCGGCGGACATGCAGGTATGGGAAGGACGCTGAACTGAAGGTATCCGCGAGCCGGAACACAGAGAACCGGCTCGCAGAGTTCACGCTGAAGCCGTCACTTAATGCCGCAAGCGAATTAATTACGGCAGTCCCGCTTTCAGGACCTATCTGCTCACCATCATAGTAAATATCCCCCGGCTTTGGTCAGCCGGGGGATGAGTTGCATTTATTACAATGCGCAGTCCACTTTAACATTGCATCATAACAAAAACTAACAATTACAATCTGTTGCAATACCGGAAATTGTTGCTTCGGAAGCAAGAATGCTGAGTTGAGCCTCAGACAGATTCAGCTCCTTCAAATCATCCCAGTTTTGAAAACCTCCCAGAGCATCACGCAGCTCAAGAATACGCGCGGCATCTTCCTGTGAGAAAAAACACCTGTTCATCAGTTCTTCTTCTGTCGCATTGTTGAGCTCAAAAGGGTTGTCAGAGTTAGCAGAGGCTATGGAGGCCGAAGACAACACAAGGGCGAGCGCCAGTATCAGAAAGCGTACTTTTTTCATATCGATCTCCTTATTGATGCAGGTTTGGCAACATGCCTTGGTCTTTCATACAAAAATTTCCGTCCCAGTGTACGGGATATATTGTTTTTTTTTGTAAAGTTTTAGTCCGGCCTCCTTTACAATATGGCGGGTCAATGCCGGTTGTGCGGCAGCCGTATCTCCAGGCTCACCATGCGCCCCGCCGCCCAGCACGGCATAATCATGCTTTTTTCTCCCGTGCCCCCCGCCACGAGAATGGGCATGGCATCGAAAAAGGGCTTGGGAACCATGGCGTTTTCATCCCGTATGGCAAGAATCTCCTCCGGCACGCCCCGGCGGGCTTCCCTTGCGGAGTGATATTGCCGTATCCACTCCCGGAAGGGGATGCGGGCATGTTCGCGCAGATAGTCGCGTATGCCGGTACGCGTCCAGCCTTCCCGCGCCAGCATCTTTGCCGTATCCTGCGCAATGACAAGAATGATCGCGCTGCGGTACGGGCGATCATGTCCACGGAGCCATCCGGAGAGCAAATCAAGATATTCCGGCCTGCTGAAGCCTATACCCATGATGCCGGAATATCCTTCTACGGAAGCCACGGTGACCACATTGCGTTCCGGAAGAAAACCGAATTCCGTGTGGTAAGGCGGCCAGGGGCTGTCTGCGGCGTTTTCCGCCAGAAACATGACGAATTCGCCGGGCTGTCCGAGCGTGGACATGTCGGTGATGCCGGGGCGGCTGCCTCCCACGTTCTGGATGATGAGGTGGAGCGCCCGGCTGATGCAGGCATTGGCCCGGTTGCCCCGGCCAAAGGTTCCCGTCCCCGCGTTCAGCCCCATTTTTTCCACGATGGGGCCGCTCACGATCATCAGCACGGCGTCGGGGTTGGTCGTTGTGGACATGCCGCGAAGGTCGAATTCCGGCTGGCTCACGGCTTCCACAGCGGCCGCGAGAAGAGGCATGTGCCGGGGTTCGCAGCCCGCCATCACCGCATTGACGGCAATTTTCTCCACTGTGGCGACACCTTCCATGGGAGCAAGCGTGGCAAGGGGGAAATCCCCGGGCAGATCGTACCCGGCGATCATGGCTTCCACCCGTTTCGGCGTGGGCGGGATAAGGGGCAGACCGTCACCCCAGCCCCGCGCCAGGAACAGTGCGTTGAAGGCTTCCAGCTCGTCACTTCCAGAGGAAATGGTTTCACGTTCGGCTCGGGGAAAGCCCGTTTTCCTGCCGCTGGTCTGTTCCAGTACGGCGTCAATATACAGACCGTCCGCCGTCTGACCGGCAGGATTGCATACGGTAAGGGCCGCACAGGTTGACGCGGGCAGGCAGAGGACGACAGCAAGCAGGAGGGAGGGAAGGAAAGGATACATGGAAACATCTCGCGCGGTGCACAGTCCGATGTATGATGGACTGCGCCCCGTTAGCAGAGTCAAAGGGATATTTCCGGAGTTTTCGTCATTCTTCCGTGTGCAGGGAGTTCGTATTAATCCAGTCCCAGCAGATCGGCGGATACTTTGAGGATAAAGAGAAGGTGACGACGAAGAGAGCGAAATCCGAAAGGAGTCCGCTCTCTTCTCGCTCCTACCTGTTAGAAGGGAGTTCGTGGATAACTTTACTTACAGGGCGTAACACCTGCGTAAACGGAGCCCATATCCATGACTGCTTACCCGGGCCGCCGGAAACGAAGATGCGGAACGATTTAGGGTTGGTGAAACGGGGGAGTATGGTATCGGGCGTAGCCTGAAGTTCAGTCGGAGGAACGCAACGTTCCGGGGAATAGAACTTCAGAGGCATGGCCGCGGCTTGCTGGAGGTATTTCTGCACGCCTTCCAGTGTGGGGAAGTCCTTGGCTATGGTGGCGGCGTGCTCGGGGCACAGTACCAGCATATTCATGACTATACTGTTTGCAGGGACATACGGCTTATCGTAATCCGCGAAACAACTTCCGATACCGGCCGGGGTAGCCAGAGAGCCCAGAGCAAAAGTGTTCAGAAGACCGCGTCCCGTCAAATTGTTGTGGTCAATGTTGCCGTTACCGGGATAACAGGTAAACAGTGAAACTATGCTTTCTCCATCCCCGGCACCTTCTTCCCTGGCGAAAGTCGTTTTCCAAGGATTGGCCTTGGCATTTTCCACATATATCTGGGCTACAAAATCAGCAGAGGAACCGTGGGCGCTCTTATCAAGCGAAGGCGCCACAGAACCGCCTACGACATCGCCTACTAAATTAATGAAGTAGCCAAGGGCGTTCGTTACTTCATTGAGAGGACCGCTGGTTCCGGTATCGCAGTTCAACTTCATCTGTTCCACTACAGGACCGCTTATGAACAGTACGGGAACGGTTGGAGCTGTAGTCGTCGATGTGCCGCGCCACGACGATGCGGGATCGGCCATGGCTTCGGCTGTGGCAAGAAGCAGGGGCATATGTTCAGGTTTCGCTCCGGCCATCACGCCGAGTGTCGCCACCAGTTCCACGGTAAGTATGCCGTTGCGCGGCGGGACAATCCACAGTTCTTCAGCAGGATCGCGCTTGGTGGCCTTCAGCATGTCGGCCACCTTTTCCGGAGTCGGAGGAACGATGGGCAGGCCAAGGGACCACTTACGCTTTTCAAACAGGCTGTTCACATCGGCATAGGTGCCCGTGAATTTAAGATGCTTCGCGGGGTAAGCCGCAGCCTGCTCGGGAGCATTCTCTCTGGAGGGTTGCCACTGGAGAGCCGCCTTCACGATGTCATCGAAGGCTTTGTCTATTTTGGCATAGACTTCCTCTTTGGAAATCATGCCGATGGGGTGCGGTACCGAAACAAGACAGAGATCGAGAAGTCCCTGGCTTTTTTGGGTACCACGGGCAAGGGAAACAAAATCCGGGGTCATGATGGTGACCGTGGGGATACCGAGCTTTTCAACGTTGCACTGGTCAACTACCAGCCATGAAGTGCAGCTCCCTCAGTCACCCTGGGATGCGATGACCAGGTCAGGCTTCACCGAGGCCACAGCCTTGGCGATGCGTTCGGAGTTGGCCGGTGTCCCGGAAATGGTGTTGAGGCTGGAATCCGTGTAGGTCTTTACAACCTTGACGGAAGGATAACGCTGGCTCAACAGCTCGGCAACGCGATCGAGTACGACGTTGCCGTTGTTCTTGCCGTTCCAGCGCAAAGCCACTGTTTTTCCGTCAAGCGATGTAATGCGCTTGGCGGGTTCCACCTGAGCCTGCTTGATGACGCCGGAAGGGTTCACCAGCTCCCACTCCTGCGGCTTTTCCACGGCCTGGGCCAGAGGTGCGCCCAGGAGCATAACGGCTCCCATGGCGAACATTTGGGAAAGTTTCAGCATATACGCCTCTCTTGTTGTAGTGTTCCCGGCAACGGGGAGTCACCGGGTTCCTTTTCCCGGAAAAGGAACCTTGTGAAAATAAGAATACACGAAAACGGGGAGAGGTATGATAATGAACATGAAATATTGTAAAGGTATCTTTACATTTGTAAAACAGGAGAGATACTCGGGGCGTCAATCCGGTGATGCGGGAGTATCGGCAGGAACACCGGAGGAGAATCTTCCGGACTTAAGGAACCGCTGATTGAAGCGTTCCCTTAACAAACGTTCTTTCGTCTGGAGGGAAAGTGCAACCGAACCTCGAACCCCTGTGGGCGAATGTTGTCGTACTCCAGATGTCCGCCACAGGATTCAGTACAATCTTTCACAATGGAAAGTCCCAAGCCTGTACCGCCGGGATGCGTGGAGGCGGCACGGCCCCGAAAGAAGGGTTCACACAGCAGCGGCAGATCCTCTTCCGGAACTCCGGGGCCCCTGTCCCGTACGGAGATGACAGTTTCTCCCTCCCTTGCCTCCGCCCGGATATGCACGGGACCATAGCTTCCCGCATAATGCAGGGCGTTTCTCAGCAGATTGCTGATGATCCGCTGCAAATAATCCCGGTCGGTACACAGCCGCACCCCGGCATCAACTTCCACATGCACGTCCTCTTCCGGAGCTTCCCCCTGCACAAGGGAAGAAAGAAAGGAACACAGATCAACCGGTTCGCTCCTGGGGGGAGTCATGGAGGCCTTGGCCTGAAGGTACGCCAGCACCTCCTCGGTAAGAACGGAGAGGCGCTTGATATGCCTGAGTACCTGCTGCACACGGAAGCGCTCATCTCCGGTCAATTTGCATTCCAGAACACCGAGTCCCATCTGTGCCTTGGCCAGCGGGGTATTCAGCTCATGCGCCACATAGCGGATGAACTGCCGCTGCCCTGTGAGCATGCGGTTCATGCGCTGCATCATGGAGACAAACGCGTGGCCCACCCTGCCGATTTCATCCGTTCTTGCGCCGGAAAAATCCTTGTCTCGTAAAAACGTTCTATCTTCGCAGGAAGACTTGTCAAATTCCACTTCTTCCGCATATTTCGCCATTCTGCGCAAAGGGCGGGAAAGATGCCGGACAAAAGGAAGCCACCAGAGAAACGATATCCCCAGAATAGCCGCCACCAGCAGCCCCAGCGCTTTAAGATCAAAAAAAAGTCCTTGGCCGTCCACGGTGTCGGATTCCATGGCCACCAGCACGGTGTGTATTTGACGGTTGCCGTCGGGAATATACATGACACGCCCGAGCCAGTACCGCGAAGGTGATTCCGTATGCAGAAAAAGCGCGGGAGGCACCGGCGGCAACCCGTATTCCACATTGCTGTTCTGTTCCGCGAACATCGTACTTCCCATGGGGTCCCAGAACATGACTTCCGGGGCGGGGCAGAAGGAATAGATAGAACGCGGCAGCTTCCTGGCCTGTTCCACCATCTTGTCCGGGATATCCGGGTCCCGTATGGATTCCGTATCCAGAGACTGAAGGTGAACACGCACGGGCAGCCTTCTGGTATGAGGTTCCAGTAACTCTTTCCATTCCAGCACCGAATGATACTGAAGGTTTGCGCTTATCACGCGAAGAGAACTGTCCGCCCTGGTGCTGAACAGGGATGCGGGCAAAATGCCGTCATATCCCTTGTTCGTCATGACATAGCAACAGAGTACGCTTCCCAGCGTCGCCAGAAGTACAAAATTCAGCAGCATCCACAGGCTGAGTTTGACGTACAGGTTGCATCTGGGCAGAGTCATGCATCTTCATCCTGTCGAATAAACACATAGCCCATACCGCGCACTGTCCGGATATGAGTGTTCGCCCCTGTAGCGTCGGCAAGTTTCTTGCGTAGAGTGGAGATATGCACGTCTACCCGGCGGTCGAACTTGTTCCATTCCTGATTATCAGCAAAAAGGTTGAGCAGCGTTTCTCGTGAAAAAATACGCCCTGGCTCCCGCATCATGGCCTGAAGAATTTGCAGCTCCACATACGTCAGCTCGACGGAGCAGTCATGAAACGAAAACTGCATCTTGCCGGGGTTCAGCTCTATGCCGTGAGCACACAATGCCTCGTCGTGCCCTTCGCCGGAGCCACCCGAACTGCGCCGCAATACAGCGCGCACGCGCGCAAGCAGCTCTCGTGAGGAAAAAGACTTGGATATATAGTCGTCAGCTCCAATTTCAAGAGTGACAATGCGATCCGTCTCATCATTATGCGCGGAAAGAATAATGACCGGTACGCTGCTTTTCATGCGGATGCGGCGCAGCACTTCCACACCCGGCACATCGGGAAGCATCATATCCAGAAGAACAAGATCATATCCTCGCTTCCCAAGAACCGAGAAACCAGCCTCTCCGGTCAGGGCGTAGTCAAGCATTATATTCTGAAACTCCATATAATCCTTGACCAGGAGACAATACTCTTCATCATCGTCTATCAGAAGCAGTTTGCCGTTCTTGTCTTCACTCATGTCAGTGCCCCGTCGAAAACACTACATATTTAAAAATTTAACCATATTTTCTGCAAGACTATATCACAGGAATCATCCGAGCTGATTTTCAGAATATCAAGATTGCAGAACTTTTTCATGTGTTTTCTTCTCGTGTATTAAATGGTCGTGAGTTCAATTTATATAAACTAAAATATCACAATAAACTTATTACAACTCAGAACCAAGCCCATCCCATAAAAACAGAAAGTATACCCTCCACTTTTTCATTATAAAATACAAATAGTACGGATAATTATCGAAAACTGTATTAAATTTAGCAGTTGACACGCTCTTTCCCTGGAATTCCGCAACGCAGACAAGGCTGCATCAGTGCAAATGCTCGGTGGATATATTAAAACCAAACATACCTGTGGAGGCGATCCGGACGCTATTCCGGCCTGCCCTTGAGCGCCAGGGGCAGGCCGCAGGCGCAGAACGCCACATTACGGCAGGCGGCGGCGAGAATCTGGTTCGCTTCTCCCTGCAAATCCCGAAAGCGCCTGCCCATGGCTGTGGTCGGCACAAGCCCCATGCCGACCTCTTCGCTTACCAGCACCGTCGGCAACGGCGCCTGTTCCAGGCAGCGCGCAAAACTCCGCACCCTGTCCAGAACAAAGGCATCGTCTTTTTCCAGCAGCCCGGCAAGCCACATGCCCACGCTGTCGAATACGGCCACGCGGCACTCTGCGGCCGCCTGACGCAACGCATCCTCCGCGGCAAGCCGGGGGCCGCGCGTATCCTCACAGGCCAGCAGGGTGTGCCAGTCCGGCCCGCGTTCAGCCTGATGCCGGGCAATGCGGGCATGCATCTCCGGGTCATCCCACTGTTCTTCGGAGGAATCCGGAGAACCGATTCCGACCGGAGGGCGGGCTGTGGCGATATAGGCGCGTGGCCCGGGGCGGCTCAGCGCCCAGCGCATGGCTGCCGCGCTCTTGCCGCTGCGGCAGCCCCCCACGACCAGCAGCGTTTCCATCATCTGACTCCGGCCTCCGCATCAAATCTTTCCGCCATTCTGCCCAGCAGTCCGGCGGCGACGGCGGCGGATTCCGGGCCGGAATCCCTGCGCTCCACCCACTGGGCAAGATACAGCAGTGTGGCGTCGTCCGGGGTCTTCCCCCCCGCCCTGCGCCGGATTTCATCCGTCAGCTCCCGTTCGGCGCGCGTGCGCGCCTCCGTCGCCCGCTGTATCCGTCGCGAAGCGTTTTCCATCCGCGCGCGCAAGGCATCCGCACGGCTCAAATCTCCCTGCTCTCGGGCCGCCTCATACGAGCGCACCAGGGAGGCCAGTTCCCTGCGGGCCTGTCCCGTTTCCCGTTCCGCCTCCCGCAGCATGCCGACTCCGGCGTCAAGATCGGCCATTCCGGCCACTCCGCGCAGTCCGGCATCCAGCAGACGGAACTGGCCGGCATAGGCGCGAAACATGTCCGCCGTCTGCCCGGCGTCCAGCGCGCCCTTGCTCCGCCGTGCGGCGGCATCCCGCATGGCCTGAACGAAAGAATCATCATACATGCGGTACAGGGCTTCCAGCATGCCCGGCGACCACGCATGATTGAGCACAAATGCCCGCCCGCTGGAGGAATCCCCCCCCATATGGCGCAGCCCGCTCATGCTCTGCCCGAATGTCGCATTGGCTGCGGACACGGAGGCGGACACCCGTCCTCTGCCCCCACTTTTCGCTGACGGCGTATAGTGGTCGGCCAGCCAGCGGGCCAGCCCCCGCACGAAATACGGGGTGATGACGCTGTCACCGTCTTCCGACGCTTCCGCCGCCAGACTCCCGGAGGCATCGTACGCTTCCGGGCTGTCCAGCGCACCGCCCATGCTCATGCCGTAAGAGGGCGCTCCGCCGGTTCCCGTTTCCGACCGATGCCCGCCTTCACGCACGGCCGCTTCCACAGCGGCAATACGGCGATCCCGTTCGGAAGGAGACGCCGACGGGGAAGCCGCGCTTCCGGAAGCGCCTCTTCCGCCGGACGGTTCCGTCACCAGCACCGGGGAACGCACCCCCGCCGGAGGCTCCACGATATTGCCGGAATCGGCCTTGTCCCGTCCGCGCGACGCTCGGACAGTCCGCCCTTCTCCCCTGTCTTCTTCCGCCGGAAGGGCAGAAGCCGCGGAAAGGGGCGTCCCGTTCCTCTCTCCTTCTCCGGAGGCACCGGAAAGCTCTCCGCCGCCGGCCCCGGACATGACGTTTGAGGAAGTCCGCCCGCCGGCGGCCTGCGGCCCGTCTGAAGTTTCTCCCGCCGCGCCGGCCATGCCTGTTCCCGTTCTCCCGGCTGCGTCCCTCTCTCCGGGCGGCAGTCCGCCCGTCCCGGCCGGGGCGTTCCCCGTGAAAGTCCGCCCGCTCACGGAGGAAGAGTCAGCGGAAGGCAGTTCGGAAGGAACGGGGCCGCCCCGCTGTGTGAGCATGTACCAGGCACCTCCGCCGCACAGCGCAAGCAGAACAATGATGATCGTCACCGGCGCGGCGGAAGATTTCTTCCGGGCGCTCATTTCAAGTTTCCGGGGGGGCTGCTGCGTCATATATGAACTCCTTGCCGCGGCGGAACGCGGCGAAACATGCCGTTCTCTCAAAAAACTCCAGACTATTTCTACTCCATTCCCCTTTTCCTGTGAAGCCCCGCAGGAATGAAAATCCCGCCCCCCTCGCCGCCGGTCCGCACTTGCGCGAACGGGCCGGACAGGATAGCAGAAGTTCAGCGTTCCCGCACGGGAGCAAAACCTTCCCCGGAGCAACCCGTATGAAATGCCGCCGCTGCAAAGCCACTGCCGTCGTCGCCCTGCCCAGTCACAACAGCGCCTTCTGCGCGGACTGTTTTCTTGAATTTTTCTCCCGCCAGGTTCAGAAAGGCATTGAATCGCACAGGCTGATGACGCCGGAAGATCGCGTGCTGGTGGCACTTTCCGGCGGAAAGGACTCGCTGGCGCTGATGCTTGTTCTTGGTCAGCTCGGCTACAACGTCACAGGACTGCACATCGATCTCGCCATTCCCGATTCCTCCCCGGCTGCGCGCGGCGTGGTGGAACGTTTTTGCACAATGCACGGCTTTCCCCTGATCATTCGCGACATGGACGCGGAGGGTCTGCCCATTCCGCGCGTCAAGGAGCGTCTGAACCGCCCCATCTGTTCTGCCTGCGGCAAGATCAAGCGTTATTTTTTCAATCAGACCGCGCGGGAAATGGGTTTTAACGTGCTGGCCACCGGCCACAACCTTGATGACGAAGTCGCCCGCCTGACCAGCAATACCCTGCGCTGGGATCGCGCCTACCTCAGCGATCAGGGCCCCGCTCTGGAAGAGGAAGGCGGTTTCGCGCGCAAGGTCAAACCCCTGTGGAGACTGACGGAGTTTGAAACCGCCAACTATGCCTTCCTCATGGGCATCGAAAATCACTATGCACCCTGCCCCTACAGCGGAGGAGCCAGCTTTTCCGTACTCAAACGCATGTGGATGGACCTCGAGGAAGCCATGCCCGGCCGCAAAATCGACTTCTATCAGGGCTTTCTGGAGCGCGGACGCCCGGCCTTCCGCACGGAGGAACAGGCCATGGGCGATGAACTGCATCCCTGCCCGCGCTGCGGCTATCCCACCTCGGCCGGCGTATGCGGGGTATGCCGCATCCGCGACGCGCTGAAAGAAACTGTTTAGAGCGCTTACGCTCCAGAAGAGGCCCGCTCCCCCTGAACGGCAACGACAAAAATCGGCATGAACCCGCAGCCGCAAGGACCCGCAGGGCGCATGCCTTTCTTCATACATGCTGAAATGGCTCTCTCATAGCATGGTGTTGATAAGAACCTTGACCGCCAAAGGCGCGAGCGTAGCGAGCTAGCGACGCCTCCATGCCGCATGGTAATGCGGCATGGAGGCGGGCACGGAGTGCGGGCGCGGCGTTTTCCGCGCAAAACGCAAGCGAGAGCGAGTATCGGCAGAGCCGATCGAGAGTCATCAGGAGGTCGCGGAAGAAAGGGTTCGCGGAACGGAGCCGAGTGAAGCGCAGCTTCACGAAGGCGCAAGCGAGCCGGCCGCGGAGACATGCTGGCTTTCGCCCGTGCGGAACACGGGCTGTCTTTGCGGCAACGTATGTTGCCGCGTGGGCCGGTGCAAAACCGTACGTTCCGCACAGCGGTATCAGCACGGTGCTACGGCAGAGCCAAATATTTTAATGCATCATGGACGGAAGCCACAGCGCAAGCTGCGGAAAGGCGATGATCAGCCCCACGCACAGGAACAGTCCGGCAATGAACGGCAGAGACGCCCGGTACATCAGACTGATCGGCACATCGGCTATTCCCTTCATGACGAACAGGTTGATCCCGAACGGCGGCGTGATGCAGGCCATGTTCTTGATCAGGGTGGTAATGATCCCGAACCAGATCAGATTCCAGCCGAACACCTTGGCGATGGGCACAAAAATCGGCACGCAGATCAGCACCAGCGGAATGGCCGGAATGAAGCAGCCGAGGAAGCACAGGGCCAGAATGATCACGATCATCACCAGCAGAGGCGGCAGGGTCATGGCCGCGATTTCATTGGCCAGCACCATGGGGATGCGGCTCAGTGTCATGAAATAGCCCAGCAGATTGGCCCCGGCCAGCAGCGCGAAGCACATGGACGTGAACTTGGCCGATTCCGTAAGCGCCCTGCTCAGCTTGCCGAAGTTCATGCGCCCCAGAACCACGGCCAGGGCCAGCATGCCGAACACGCCCACTCCGCCGCCTTCCGTGGCGGTGAACACGCCGCCGTATATGCCGCCGATGACGGTGATGAAGATAACCATGATCGGCAGGGCGGACTTCAGAGACGCCAGAGCCTCCGCGCGGGGAACACGCGGCGAGGCCGGGCCCACGGCGGGGTTCACGCGAGTCCAGATCCAGATAATCAGAATAAAGCAGAGCATGGACAGCAGACCGGGCACGACGCCGGCGATGAAAAGCTCCCCGATGGACTGTTCGGCCAGCACTCCGTAAAGAATGAGCGTGGTGCTCGGGGGAATGAGACTGCCGATGGTGCCGGCGCAGGCCAGACAGCCCACGGAAAGCTCGTCCCGATAGCCGCTCTGGCGCATTTCCGGCAGGGCAATGGCGCTCATGGCCACACTGCCCGCCAGAGAATCGCCCACCACCGCGCCGAAGGCCGTGCAGGCGCACACGCTGCCCGTGGCCAGCCCTCCGCGCCAGTGCCCCATCCAGCTGCGTGCCGCGCGATACAGATCCTGGCCGAACTGCCCCTGAAAGCAGACGTAGCCCATGAGCAGAAAGAACATCAGCGGCGACCAGTCATAGCTGGACACGGTGCCGTACCAGAAGGAGCCAAGCATGTTCCAGGCCGCCGCGGGACTGCGCATGTTGGCGAGAAACACGAACGACGCGGCCATGAGCGCATAGGCCACGGGCATCCCCATGAAAAAGAGGAAGAACATGAACGCGATGCCCCATATGCCCAGCGCCACCGCCGACATGCCGGGAATGCGATGATGCATGAACCACCCCGCGGCGAACAGTCCGGCCATGGCCAGAGCCAGTGTCGCCAGCAGAACGGCCATGCCGCCGTCTTCCAGCACCGCGAGCATGGAGGCCAGCACATCGTGCAGCAGCGTCAGAAACAGAAGCGCGCATCCCAGCGCGGCGAAATAAATGAACGGCGTGAGCGGAATGCCCAGTACAGGGGAATACAGATCGCTGGTATGGGCGTATATCAGCATGGCCGCGATACAATAGGCGATCATGACGAATGACCAGATATCGGTGATCAGTTTGAGCTGACGCTGCCGCCTGCGGCTCAGCTTGGCCGTGATCACATCCATGAAGATATGCCCTCCCGTCCATTGCGTGTAGGCCACGGACGAAAAGAACACGATCACCATGAAAAATTCGGTCAGCTCAATGGTGCCGCTCAGCGGTCTGGAAAAGAAATAGCGCAGCGCCACGTCCAGCGCGGTGATGGTGACCATCACCAGGAAAAAGAGCATGCCCGCGCAGCTGAACCACTTGCACAGCGGCTCCATCCTGCGCAGCCGGGCGACACTGGAACGCATGACCGCGACGGCATACGAATCAGGCGCGGGGCCGGACGATGCGGGACGGGTTTCTATGGTCGGACTCATGGCTACTCCGTGAGGGCTGTCCGTGTCGGGACGGCGGAAAGAGGAAAGGGATTGTCCACGGGGCGGCGACCGGGCGCACGCCCCG
>UMHC01040606.1_pt1 | contig 61939 bp, 53 predicted proteins | sample 1965381 | NCBI WGS metagenome assembly UMHC01 (sample SAMEA4836083, study PRJEB28245) | human gut metagenome | biome: gut microbiome; material: fecal sample | place: Denmark | collected 2008 | reverse complement strand
CGCCGGGCCGGGCTTGCGGAACGTGCCGGGTTCCGCGTCAGATAGTGATGTCCTTCCCCGTCTCGTCAACTGCTGCCGCTGGAGAGCTGAGCCAGGGCGGAGGCATTGGCCTGCATGGTATTATTCATTTCGGACAGCAGGGTATCAAGCCGCGCGAATTTGGCTTTCATGCGCTTTTCCCATGTTACAAGCCGCTTTTCTTCGCGTTCGATCTTCGAATCAATGTTTTTGATCACAGTCTGGTAATTGTCGATAAGCAGGGGAATCGCGCCTGCGCTTTCCTTCGAGCCGTTGGCAACGGGACGCAGCTCATCCGCAAGCTGATCGATCATCTGATTCACCTTGCCGTCCTTGATGGTCAGAATATCCGCGTCAGCGCCGCTGTAATCGCCGGGAGTAAGCCCGTCCGTGGGGAACGTGATGGATACGCCCACAGCCGCGTTATTCATGTCGCCAACGGTAAATGTGCCTGTGGATGAGTCATAACTGGCTGCCGCGCCGTTGATTTTTACGCTGGTTGTATCCAGCGTGCCGTCATCATTGACCTTGTATTCAACCTTGTAGCTTCCCGCCTTGGCCCGGGTGCCGGTGGAAACGACGGTGAAGTTTTCGCTGTTGGTGTCTCCCAGCATGTCGGCGGAAAAAAGTTCCGCCACGTTGCGAATGTCTTTTTCAATAGCCTCGTCCAGCTTTTCCTCGTCGATTTCCAGCAGGCCGAAGTTGGGATCGCTTTCATCCGTGATGGTCTTGATGCCGATCTGGGAGAGACTGGAGAACAGATCGTTCAGAGTATCGTCGCTGCTTTCCTGTGGAACGAATCCCAGCCCACGGCCAGACGTGATGTTTTTCAGGCGGCTCTGCAAAAGCTGCACCCCGTAGTTGCCGGTGAGCGCGGAACCCTTCTGCCAGGTGAGCTGAGATTCCATGTTCAGCACGCCGTTATCCGTGGTGGATGGCCCTTCGACGTCCTTGTCCTCGTCGTATTTGGTCAGTTCCTTGATTTTCATCAGCAGGGTATTGATGGTTTCCACCACCTCCTGGATGTTTTCCTTGAGCTGCTCCTTGTCATCCACCACGTTGAGGTTGGTTTCACCCTTGCTTTTAAGAGTGATGGTCATTCCTTCCACAACATCGGTGAGCGTGTTGCTGGAGGAAGTGAATTCCTGCGACCAGCCGTTCAATGAGAATCGGGCATCCTGAGCCTGCTGGGAGTACCAGTTGTCGGACGGATCATTAATAATTTTTTCATCGGCGGCGGCAAATGAAACAGTGGTTCCCAATCCTTCAATATCGGAAGAAACGGCAACGGAAACATTGGGCGTGTCACTATTGGGGATAGGCTGACCAAGCGATGAGCCGGATGCCAGTCCCTTGATATTCGAGTTCGTTTCAAAGACAACGGTATTCCCGTCCATATATCTGACGGTGCCGTCCGGCAGAGTTTCGGTGGTCAGTACTGTTCCGTCGGCCCTTTTTACGGTAAAGACACCGTTTTCGTTGGAGGCCGTGTATCCGGGGCTGACATTGGCGCTGGCGAACTTGTCGGCTGTGGCGGCCTTGTTGAAGGCGTCCACCAGATCGTCCAGCGTCGCGCCTTCCGACAGGGAGAGGGATTCCAGCTTGTTGGTGCTGTCCGGGTCTTTGACCCAGTCGCCGCTGTCATTTTTCTTGTATGCCGTTCCCACGCGGAAGCTGAAATTCAGAGAACCTCCGTTGGTGCTTTCCAGCGTACGCTTGTGGGAAGTGAAATCAAATTTGCCTGTTGTGGAGTTCCACTCGGCAGTCAGCTCGCCGTTCGGAACCTGTTTGTTGATTTCATCCTGCAGGTCCTGAAAGGTCATCGTGTCCGTGACGTCAATGGAATATTCCTTGCCTTCATAGGTGAAGGAATACTTCTGCGGCCCTCCGGAAGAGAGAACCTTGTCACCGAGCTGTTTGCCTTTCAGCGCTCCTGCGCCGTTGATGAAAGCATCCAGGCCTCCTCCGCTCAGACCGACCTTGTCTGTGACCTCAATTCCGGTTGCATCATAGAACTTGAGCGTCTGCTTGCCGTTGGATTCTTCAAGTTTCGCGGTAACTCCGGTGGAGCCCGTCCGGTTGTTGATGAGATCCACCAGCCCTTCCGCCGTCATGCCGTTGGTGACGGAAAAGGTGGATTCCTTGCCGTTATAGGCAAGGGTAAGGATCTGATCCGCGCTTTTAAAAGCGGTCAGCCCGTCAGAAGCGGAGATGCTGAGCGTATTCTCCGCGCCGGTGTCCTTGCCCTGAATCTGGAACACATAGCCGGAGCCGTTCTTGATCATCGACGCCTTGACGCCCGGATTTTTGGGGTCGTTATTGATCTTTTTGGTGAACTGTTCCAGCGTCATGTTCGGAGAAACGTCAATGGTGCGTGTGACGCCCTTGTATGTATATGAGAAAGTCTGATCCGTCCCGGAGGTGTTGATCTTGGCATCCTTGCCGGTAAAGGTGGTCTTGTTGCTGTAGATGGCGGAAGTGGCAAGCTGCTTGACATCTATGCTGTACAGCCCCTGATCGATGGTTGAATCCGCCGTGGCGGTGGCCACTTTTTCATCCGAGCTGGCCACGTTGCGCTTGAGCATCTTGTTCATGGTATTGAACTCGGCCAGCGCGGTCTTGGCTTCCGTCATGGCTGTGGTGATTTCCTGAAAGGCGTCAATGCGCAGCTGCCATTCGGCCTTCCAGATTTCCATGCGTGTTTTCTGCATGGATTCAACCTGCTTCAAGGATTCGATCATCGACGCGAAGTCGGTGCCGGAACCAAGCCCCTGAAAGGTAATGCCACCGGAAATAGAACTCATATCGTCATCCTCACGCGGAAAAATGTGCCGTTGAATGCGTTGCTCTTCATTTTTTATGCAAGAATAATGCCAAGACAGGCATGATCGGAGCGGCACAGTCCTGCCGGAGTTTCCGCCAATTCTCTCTTCCTCTTATCGGGAGAAAGGAAAAAGGCTTTAGACTCATTCCGCTGTGGTGTTTTGTGACTGAAAATATCTGCGGCAGGACACCCCGTGTTCCGGCCCGCAGGTTTCACGCCTGAAGCCGGAACTGTACGCCGCAGGGGAATTGCGGCTGCGCCCGGCAGGGGACGTCGCACGGCCGCCATTGCGTTATGGTTCGTTTCACGAAGGAAAAGCCTCTATGCCAGAAAGAGCACTGCCAGAGTTCCTCCGGCGAGAAGGCTCAGGGCTGTCCGCTCGAACCAGATCAGAAAGATTTCTGAAAAACTGACGGGGATTTCCGTACTTTTGATGCAGGGGACATAGCCGGACAGATAGGCCACCATGGATACGGGAACAAGAGCCATGAGGTAGCGCGTGATGACGCCCAGCTCTCCCGCGCTGGCCGCATAGATCGGCCCTACCATCATATCCACGGAGCCCATGGCGGAAGCCGTCATGGCCACGCTCATGTCCGGGGCCGGAAGAGCAAAGGGCATGAGAAACGGGGCGAAGACATAGCCGATATACTGAAAAACGGAAGTATTGAAGCCGAGATACAGACCGAGCGTGGCGAAGGCGGGTACTGTGGACATCATGGTCATCAGCATGCGGAACCCCATCCGCAGGGAGCGGGCCACGCATACATGGGGGGCGGCCTGGGTTCCGGCGCGGGCCAGCCCGGCTTCCCAGGCATGATGCAGAATGCGGCTGGTAACGATTTTTTCCGGGCAGGGCGCTGCTCCGGGATAAAAGTTATCGGCTTTTCGGCTGATGGGCCGGAGGCGGGCGGTAATCGCCGTGACTCCGAAGGTGATGGCCAGAGTTGTCCAGAAATAGAAGCTCCAGTGTTCCATGATGCCCATCATCTGGGCCAGCACCATCATCATGGCGATGGAGGTGGTGGAAAAGCCGGTGGTGATGATCACCGATTCACGGGCGGTGAACTTGCCTTCCCGGTACATCTGTTCCGTGGCCAGCACCCCGATGGTAAAGCTGCCCACAAAGGCTGTCACCGCGATGACGGCGGATGTGCCCGGCGTGCGGAACAGGGGACGCATCACGGGACGCAGCAGCACGCCGCAGAATTCCAGCAGTCCGTAATCCACCAGAAAGGGCATGAAAAAGATGGCCACCACCAGTGCCGTGAACATGGTTCCGATAAGATTGTCCATGATGAAAGGGATGATGCGTCTGTCGAACAGGGCGGGGAATGTTTCCGCCCCAATGCCGGTAAGCCCCATGATCATGATGACGAAGCCGGAGAGTTTCGCCGCGCTCATCAACAGTTCGGTGGCGTTTTTTCGCCATATCCTGCGGAGGAAGAAGGTGTCTGCCAGGCAGCAGAGCATCAGCGCGGCCGTCACCCAGGGAATGAACGCGCCGAATGCGCTCCTGAACCATGTGCAGATATGGTCGAGGACTACCGTGTTTCTGCCGCCCGCGCTGATGCTGACGAAAAAGATGAACACGCCCAGGGCGTTGAACAGTAGAAAGGAGAACAGCGCCCTGGTTCTGCTGAATGACGGGGAATCTGATCCGGACATGGGAACTCCCGCGCTCAGACCTTTTCCAGCCTGAGCAGGTTGGCGTTGAGAAAGGTTCCGCCGATCATCGGGCAGCAGTGCTCGGGATCGTCGTCGGTAAGGACGTTGATATTTGATTTCCACACGCCGTGATTCTCCGACGCGGGAAGATCCGGATACCACCATCCGTAGTCCGGGTAAACCACCCGGGGATCAAGGCCGGAATCAAGGTGAACCGTCATTTCTATGGTCCGGGTGGTGGAAGGGGATGAGAGCCGTACCCAGTCGCCTTCCTTCACGTTCAGCTTTCGGGCGGCATCCGGGTGCAGGCGTACCTGAGGCAGCGCCTGCCGGGCCTTGAGGGAAGGCAGGCTGCGGTAGCCGGACTGGTAAAAATGGCGCGGCCGCATGGCTCCCATGATAAAGGGGTATTCCCTGTACAGTTCCGGCGTGCGGAAGGGGCTGTAGGGCGGTTCGCAGTAGTTGGGCAGTGGATCATATCCGAAATCTTCCAGAATCATGGAATAGATTTCCACCTTCCGGGAGGGCGTACCGAAACCGCGTTCCTTGTACCGTTCGTACTTCGGGGGACGGATGCTCCACTGCACCTTGTCGTGAAATTCCTTGAAGGAGGAATAGCCCAGCGGCTCCAACTGCCAGCCGTAGAATGCCTCGTCGTTTTCCCACGGCCAGTCCTGTCCGAGGGCCATGCCGAGTCCGCGGAAGAAGCAGAAATCGGTTTTTGCCTCCCCCGGGGGCGTAACGGCCTGCTCTCCGGAAAGAAAGGACTGCGTTTCCAGCCAGCCGGAACAGTAGCCGCCGGTGTACAGGCGGGCGCATTCGGTGTCGTCCGTGGCGGCGGGGGTGACATAGTCGGCCAGCTCCGCCGTGGGAGTCATGTAGATGTCCTGTACAACCAGCAGATCCAGAGCCTTGAGAGCCTTTTCCACAATTTCCGTATGCCCGGCGCTCAGCATGGGATTGTTGGCCACGTTGATCAGCGCCCGCATGCGGTAGGGGCCTTCGCCAAGGATGGACCGCCAGACCACGGCGGAATGCGCGCCGTAGAAGGGGGATGGGAGTTTCGCACCGATGCGCTTCTGGAATTTGAACATTTTCATGCTGGCCTCCCAGGACCACATGCGGAAACGATCCGCTCCCAGCGTTCTGGCGTATGTTTCCGGCGAGAGCATGGGACCGGGATCATTGCGCACTTCCGTGCTTGGCCCGTCAAGGAAGAGCTGTCCGCCCCGGACATCGAGATTGCCGGTAATGGCGTTGAGCACGCTGCGGGCGCGGCCGCACTGGTTGGCGCTGAATCCGATGACGTCCATGGCAAAACCGGGGAAAAAATTGCCCGGCCTGGTAGTGGCATACATGCGGGCGGCTTCGCGGATCTTTTCCGCCGGCACCCAGGAAATGCGTTCCACAGTTTCCGGCGGATAGGGGGCTACACGCTCGATAAGACGTTCCCACACGGTGACGCACTCAATCTTGCGGCCGTCTGCCAGCATCACGGGGAAGGAACCGCGCAGGGCCGCCCTGACGCCGTCTTCCCTGTAGCGCATGGCGTCGGCGTCATAGGCCACGGCACGGCCGCGCGTTTCGTCCCAGACGAGGAAGGTTTCCGCTCCTCCGTCTTCGATCACGTCACGCTCGCGCAGCAGTTTCCCCGTATCCCGACGCACAAGATTGGGCGCATTGCACCAGTTTGTCACAAATTCGCGATCAAAAAGGTCTTCGGAGATGATTACATTGATCCAGCTCAGCATGAGCGCGCCGCTGGAGCCGGGGCGGTTCTGCAGCCAGAGATCGGCCAGCTTTACCGTTTCCGTTTCACAGGGATCAACGGCAATGACCTTTCCTCCCCTGGCCTTGCTTTCCTTGATATAGCGGAAAAATTCCGGTTTCGACCAGGCCGGGTTACAGCCCCAGATCACCGTGCAGCGGGAATTCGCCCGGTCGCAGGCGGTATCGTGCCCGTAGGTGAGCATTTCTATCTGACCGCTGTTGCCGTAGCAGGTCTGCCCGCCCATGGTGAAGACATTGGGCGTGCCGAGCAGACGGGCAAAACGGTTGCCGGAAAAGGAAAGTCCTGTGCTGATCATGCTGTCCAGGCTGACGCCCACGGCTTCCGGCCCGCTTTCGCCAATGATTGACCGGAGCTTTTCCGCAATTTCCGTAAACGCCTGTTCCCAGCTTATGGGCTGCCATTTGCCTTCGCCCCGTTTCCCTGCGCGCTTGAGCGGCGTGGTCAGGCGGTGGGGATCCTGCGAGAGTTCAAGCGCAAGGGCGCGGCCCCGTGCGCACATGAAGCCGCGTGAGAGCGGCTGGGAAGGGTCGCCCTTGACGCTGACCGGCTTGCCGTTTTCCACTGTCAGCAGCACGCCGCAGCGCCGGGTACAGCCGTGGCAGGTGGTTTTTCTGATTTCCTGACTCATGGGGATCTCCTGAGTGTCCAGTCCTGTCCTGGAGCATTTTGCTCTCGAAAATATCTGCGGACCAGACCCTGTGTTCTGGTCCGCAGATTGCACGCCTCCGCCGGAATCTCGCCTTGTCCGACTCCGCAGAGCATTTCGCCATTGAAATGCTCTGCGGAACCGCTGATTTATTTTGCGAATAAATCAGCTCCGTGTCCAAAGAGGCTTTTGCCTCTTTGGGAAATGTATGCCAACTCGGTCATTTAACTGGAAAAGTAAATGTTTCCTGTTCACGGCTTGCGGACGGTCTCGCGGAGCAGAGCCGCAGGAAACGTTTTCATCAAAAATTCCTTTGCGGTTTGAGACCTCTCCCCTCAGGGGGAAAAGATGAGTTGACAAGACGGCGAAGCCGATGAAATCCTTCTCCGCAATCCTTCCCTTCAGGGAGGGGCAATCCGCGCGCCCCCTGTCCGTCGGTTGCGGAGTCAGTCGGCGGATGGGGCGACTGTGGATTGAAACATCAGCGTTTCCTCAGATAAAAGTCTTGGAAAGGGAGGGGGCGGGGGAGGGAAAACTTTCTTCAGAAAGTTTTCCCTCCCCCGCGTAAGCTCTTCATTCTTCCCCATTTTTCAATGATGCTGAAGCATGATATGTGCCATTTCGGTATCGGCTCCGGCAAGGATGCGCTGGGAGAATTCGGCGAGAATGGCCCCCAGTTCCTTGATGCCGGGCGCGACCATGCCCTGCACGTCATGTACGCCGCCGCCCTTGAGTGCCAGCGCGGCCGCGCTGTACGCCTCGCATCCTGCCGTCGCGACCTTGAGACTGCATGTTTCCTTGGCTCCGTCGCAGATCATGCCGAGCAGACTGGCCACCAGCGTGACTACGGCGCGCTCCGCCTGCTCCGGGTTTGCGCCCATGAGCCGGGCCATGCCGCCTGCCGCCCCCGCGCCCGCCGCCACGGAACAGCCGCAGATGGGCGTCAGACGGCCCGTATAGGCTTTGAGATAGCCGCAGACCAGATGGCTCAGCGCCAGGGCTTCGGCCAGCGCCCGGCGCGGCGCCCCGAGGCTCTCCGCCACGACGGTGACGGGAATGATGGCCGTAATGCCGTGGTTGCCGCTGCCCGCGCTGCTCATGATCGGAAAGTCCCCGCCGCTCATGCGCACGTCGGAAGCTCCGCCCGTGGCATGCCGGATACGGTCGAGAATATTTGACTCGTTACCGTCGCTCAGTCCCACGCCCATGCCCCACACGGCCTTCATGCCCTTGTCGGCCACGCCCATGTTCATGTTCGCGCCTTCCAGAAGAAAGGATTCCGCTCCGGGAGAGAGTTCTCCGGCCATGCGCCAGAGATCGGCAAAGTTCATGGCCTTGAGCTCCTCATACATTTCGGAGGAGTCGCCAGGCGTTTTTTCTTCAAGAGGTGCGGCTTCAAAAAGAACCGTTCCGTCCGCCTCCATGCGTTCCACACGATCGTGTCTCCCCGATATGCGGCACAGGGCCGAATGCCCTTCTCCTTCCACCTCCACCTGAATCCATACCGCGGGCACGTCCTGCGCCACGTGTTCTTCCACGGCTCCGGAATCAACGAGCGCGCGGGCCCTTGTCACGGTTTCGGGAGTCATGTCCTGAAGCACGGTGAGACCCCGTTCGGGATTGCCCGCCAGGGCTCCGAGGGCCGCCGCCAGACGGTTGCCCTTGAGTCCGCCCGTATGGGGCAGCATGACCGAACGGCCGTTCTTGTAGACATTGACGGAGAGCGTCAGTTTAATCCGTTCGATATTCCCGCCGTGAGCGCGGCCCGCATGCGCGGCGGCCAGCGCCACGGCTCCCGGCTCGGTGCAGCCGAGCGCGGGTTTGACCTCGGCCCGGAAAAAAGCGTCCAGATTCATGCGGACTCCTTTTTGCTGAAAGCCAGGCGGCAGACCTTGTCTCCTCCCGCAATGGTGGATTCCAGCGTGAATTCGTAATCGGGAAGGGTATCGGCAATGCCGCGATCCCCGTCCATGGCGATGTCGCATACTTCGGCCAGTTCCTTTTCATCGGAAGTCAGGTTCTGCCATGCGGCCAGAAGCGGGCAGAAATGGAAATCCACCACAAAGCGTTCCGCCGTGCTTTCCACGATTTCCATGTCGAAGAGCTGCATGGGGATTTCCGTAGCGAACTCCCTGGCGAAAAGTCTGAGGTCATGCCGCGCTTCCTCGCTGAATCGCTGGCCTCCGTGTATGTGTCCCATGCGCCGGATGGCGGGACGGGCAAATTCTTCCACGTCATGTCCGCGTTTTTTCGCTTCGTCCAGCAGCAGATAAAGCCAGGCGGCGCGGTGGCCGAAGGCTTCGCGCATCATGTCGCAGACAGGGCCGTGATCTTTTCCCTTGTTGACGATGGGCATGTGATGGCTCCTTATGTTTGGAATGAGAGTTGTTGTATATGGGGTTGACAGGGGATGCTTTTGTTTTTCCGGCTGGAGTTGCGGTCCGCTGCAGTTCTTCAGAAGAGCATATTGGCGAAGGGCAGGCCGATTGCGTAGATCACCACAAAGTCAATGACAACGCATATGATGCCGAGTATCAGGGGATAATTGCCGGGAATCCACTCCTTGTTGCCATAGACAAGCGCGCCGGGCGTGGAGCCTGCGGGGGTGGCCATGGCCATGGAACAGATGGTGATCAGCACGACCATGAGAGCCTTGATATTCACATCTCCGCCATATACTTCGGCCAGATTGTACGCGATAGGCGTGAAAATTGCTACCGTGGCGAGATTGTTGCAGAAATTTGTGATGATGCAGGCCGCCAGCAGCAGAAGGAACGCGAATATCCAGAAGCTCTGTCCGCTCAGAACGGGGGTCATCACTTCGGAAATGAAGGCCCGGACGCCGAGCTGGGGATCCGCCAGAGCCGACGAAATGGTCAGCGCGCCGACCAGCAGGAAGATGAGGTTCCAGTTTACCTTTTTGACCATGTCATTAATCGGCGTACCGTCCCTGAAATTGAGGAACACAAGGAAAATAACGGCAAACGCGGAGATTCCGGTATTGTTTACCGCCCTGAGAACCCCGGTTATGCTCCAGCTTCCGGGCAGAATGCTCGGAATGAGCATGAGCAGCACATATATGCCGAAGTAGACAAGGATGAAGCCCTGATAGGGGGTCAGCTTTTCCGTATTGTCCAGAGAGGTGTCGGCCTGCTCGATGAGGGAAACGTCAGGTTTGAAGATAAAGCGCATAACCAGCAGATAGCCGAGGATGACCAGCCAGTCCGTGACGAACATCCAGATGAAGTACTTGAAAAAGTTGATTTCCTGCCCGCCGGAAAGCTCCCGGTAACTGTCAAGGACAATAAGCGGCAGGGATTTGAAGGGAAAAAGCTGATAGGCCATGCTTCCGGAGAAGGCGATGCCCGCAAGCATGAGCATGGGCCACTTGTCGCCCTTTTTGAAGCCGAATACTTCGCATATGCCGTAGAACATGGTCCAGACCACCATGATGGCGGCGGTGATGGAAATCATGGAAGACAGCACGAACATGCTGAACAGAATGAGGAAGCTCAATACCCAGGGGCGGCCGCGCGAGAACCTGAAGGAGACAAGACGGTTGGCTACATACCTGGCGACGCCTGAAGTGTCCAGCACGCCGGTGATGATGAACATGAAGAAGATGAGCAGGATGGTATTGTTTCCGAATCCGCTCTGGAACGCCTGAACCACGGTCATCCGGCCGCTGAACCCGAGGGCCGTGATGCCGAGGATGCTCGGCCAGGTCATGCCCACGGTGAGCCAGCCGTAAATCATGCCGATGAAAATGCCGACGACGTGCATGCCGGTGGGCGTGATGGGCGAGGGGGCAGGAAGGTGTCCGAGGCCGAACATCAGAACGACGCAGATCAGGCTGTGGATATAATATCCCGTGCTGTTTCCGGTTTCCAGATTGGCGAACATGTGTTTTCTCCGTTTTTGGGGTACGGGGAGGCCGATATTTTCACTCGCAAGGCGCATCAGACAAAGCGGGTCAGATACAGCGTCAGATCCGGCACGAAAGATATGATCAGCAGCATGACCAGCATGGCGACGAGAAAGGGAATGGCGGCGCGGGCGATGAGTTCGGATCGCTCTTCGGCAATGGAACTGGCCGCATAGAGACAGCAGCCGATGGGAGGCGTGACGAACCCCACGCACAGGTTGCAGGTCAGGATAATCCCGAAATGCAGCGGGCTGACTCCCACCTGCTGCATGACCGGAACAAGAATGGGAGCCAGAATGATGGTTGCCACGATGGGATCCATCAGTGCGCCCACGATGAGCAGGAAAACATTGACCATCAGCAGCATGGTCACCCGGTCGGAGGTAAAGCCGAGGATCATCCGGGCAAAATGATCAGGAATCTGCTCGATGGCCATGACGTAACCGAAGATATGCGCCATTGCCACAATGAGCATGACGGCGGCGCACATGACCACACATTCCACGATGATTTCCACAATATTGTGACGGTCGATGCCCCTGAGAACGAAAATTCCAACAAAGAGCCCGTACAGGGCTGCAACGGCGGAGGCTTCCGTGGCAGTCATGATGCCGCCGTAAATTCCGCCGAGGATGATGACGGGAACCATAAGCGCCCATTTGGCGCGCCATATGCAGGCGAACACCTCACTCCATGTATGCCGTTCCGCCTTTCCTCCCCAGCCGTTTTTCCTGGATATCCACCATGCGACAATCATCAGCAGCAGAGCGGTGAGGAGACCGGGCACGATGCCGCCCATGAACAGCTTGCCTATGGAAACATTGGTGATGATGCCGTACAGGACAAAGGGATTGCTTGGGGGGATCATGGCGCCGATGGTGCCCGCGCAGGCAATAAGAGCTCCGGCAAAGGGGCGGGAATATCCGCGTTCCACCATGGAAGGCACGACAATCATGCCGATGGCGGCCACAGTGGCCAGAGCGGAACCGGAAATTGCGCCGAAAAGCGTGCATGCCACAATGGTGGTCAGGGCAAGCCCGCCGGTGCGCCCACCCATGAGCTTGTCGGCAAGGTTGAAGAGATCGGCCGAGAGGCCTCCCCTGCCCATGAATACCCCTGCGGCGATGAAGAAGAATATGGCCAGCATGGGGAAGGAATCCAGAGAGGTGAAGCTTTGCTGCGCCGCAACATTCAGGGACAGATAGCCCGTGGAATAAATGGCGCCTGCTCCGGCAAGCCCGAGAGCCGCCGCGATGGGGACGCCGAAAATCATGCAGACGGCCAGAACTGTTACCAGAATGAAGGTGACGCCGATCTCGGCGCGCATGACTATGGGCGCGGCCATGAGCGCCGTTGCCGCGGCAGCGGCGAGGAGCTGCCCGAAACCGGACTCGCGTGTCAGCTTGTACAGATCCTGCACAAGACGGATGCTCATCAGCAGAAAGCCGACGAACAGCACGGTATAATGCACGAGATAGGGCATTCTCAACGTCGGCGTGACCTGCGGCAGGCGGATCTGGGCTTCCATCATGTCCGTGGACAGAAAGGCGATGAGGCCGGTCAGCACCAGAAAGGCGCAGTCGTTGAACATGAGCACGAGATTTTTCCAGCGTTCCGGCACAAGTTCCATGATGGCCGTCATGCGGAGCGACTTGCGCCGCCTGATGCTCAGTGAGGCTCCGAAATAGATGGCGGTAATGAAGCAGAAGAGGGAGAGTTCTTCCACCATTGACGTATCAACATTGAACTGGAGCCATGTGCCGAGAATATATCTGGTGAAAACCTGATAGGGGATGAGAATAAGCGCGACAAGCAGACATATGACGATGACCGGCTTCTCGAAGTTCTCGTCAATCCAGTGCAAAATGTTATGAGGGGTGGTTTGGGACATTGACACGTCTCCTCATCAAAAATTCATTTATGGTTTGAAAACTCTCCCCGCAGGAGAAAGCGTCCCTGCCGGGACGGGAAGGCCGGTGAAATCGTTTTTTCCAGCCCCACTCCCCATGAAGGGGAGCCGCACACCCCCTGTTTGTCGGCTGCGGACTCGGCAGGCGATATGGGGGGGCGGCTGCGCACAGAAACATGCTGAAAGGCTGAAACGGCATCGGACTGCGCGCGGGAACGCCCTCTGCCCTCCCGAGGGCATTCCCGCCTGCGGACGGGGACTACTTCTGGGCGTCCCGCATAAGCTGGAGGAAGACAGGATCAATTTCGCCCTTTTTCACGAAGTCATCGGGAATGGAAGCGCACAGCTCCCTGAGCTTCGCCATATCGTCCGCGGAAGGTTCGACGATGTTGAAGCCGTTCTCCCGGCAGTACCGGAGGCCTTCATCTTCCATCTTCTGAACATTATGCCACTCTATGCGCTGAGCTTCATCGCCTGCGGAAAGAATGATCTCCTGCATTTCCGGGGAGAGCGCGTCGAATTTGGCCTTGTTCATGACGGCGAACATGCGGGCCTGATTGTGCCGGGAAAGATAGATGCTCTTCTCCACTTCGGCGCGGCTCATGGCCTTGATTGTGGTGTAGTTGATAAGCTCGCCGTCCACGGTTCCCTGCTGAAGGGCGGCGTAGGTCTCGCTCATGCTCAGCGGACAGGGATTCATGCCCACGGCATTTACGAAAGCCATTTCCACCGGGGACATGGTGGTGCGGACCTTGAGCCCCTTGAGGCTGGCGAGATCGGAGATTTCCCGCTGTTTGGAGAATGCGTAGCTGCGGAAGCCGGAGTCGATGGTCATGATCAGCTTGAGGCCGATCCTGTTCAGTTTTTCGTCAAGATACTTGTAGAGGGGGCCGGTTTTATAATTGAAGGCTTCCAGAAACTGTTCGTTTTTGGAAGCATCGGCAATAAAGGGAAAGTCCATGGCGACCACGGTCGGAATGAACATGTTGAGCTGGGACTGACCGATATTGGCAAAGTCCAGCGAGCCTTCCTGGCACATTTCCGTGACGGCGCGATCGTTGCCGAGCACATTGTTGCCGAAGCGCTTCACTTCCACTTCGCCCCCGGTTTTCTCTTTGACGAATTCGGCGAACTTTATGTATGCCACGGCATATTCCGATGAATCCGGGCCGCCGTGGGCGACGCGCATGATCTGTTTTGCCTGGACGGCGGGAGCCGCAAGAAGAGCCAGAAGAGCGGCGGCGGCGAGAACGCGCGACAGGGAGAGGATGTTCATAAGACCTCCTGAAAGTGAAGAATTGTCAAATTTTTAGGCTTTGTTGCAGAATAGTGTTGAACATAACCTTGACCGCCGGAGGCACGCCGCGTCAGCGGCGTATGGAGCGGAGCCTTCGGGCGGCTTTGCCGCCAGAAGGCGCAAGCGAGCCGGCCATGGATGCATGACGCCTTTGTCCGTGTGGAACACGGGCTGTCTTTGCGGCAATGAGTATTGCCGCCTGTGCCGGGGCAAAACCATATGCCCCGCGCAACGCTACCAACACGGTTCTGGGACAGAGCCAATTTTTAATGCATGACTTCATGATGTCGCCGGACTGCGGATTACAGAACCGCGCCTGCATTCCAGCCGGACTCCACAGCCGTGCGTATGGTGCCGACCTTTTCGCAGTCGCCCACGCTGATGACGTCAAAGGCCGTATCCCGGAAGGAATCGCGCACTTCCGCAAGGGGCAGGGTTCCCGTGCAGAGAATGACGTCATCCGCTTCAATAAAGTTTTTGCCGTCCTTTTCTTCCACGGTGACGCCCTTGTCGGTGATTTCCAGACAGCGGGCGGATGTGCGTGCGGCAATGCCGTTCTTTTCCACGAATTCAAGAATGCTCATGCGTTCACTGATTTCCGCCGTGGGAGCGAGGTGGGCGCCCATTTCAAGTATGACGGGGCTGTGCCCTTTTCCGGCAAGGTGGATGGCAAGCTCGCATCCGACGGAGCCTCCCCCGACGATGACGACTTTTTTGCCGAGTTCCTCTTCACGGCCAAAGACATCCCATGCCTGCCGGGCGTTTTCCGCGCCGGGAACAGGCGGCGTCGCGGGCTTGCCGCCGACGGCCACGACGACGGCGTCGGGATCCATTTCCGCGATCATGCCGGGAGTGGCCTCCACATTCATCATGACGGTCACACCGGATTTTTTGATCTGGGTGATGAGATATTCGCGGAATGCCCTGATTCGGTTCTTGAACCACATGTGATCGGCAAAGAACGTCTGGCCGCCGAGTTTGCCGCTCTTTTCCAGAAGCACGACTTCATGCCCGCGCTGCGCGGCGGAAAGCGCCGCCTGCATGCCGGAAATCCCCCCCCCTATGACAGCCACACGCTTTTTTGACGTGGGCCGGAGCGCACGGGGCTTGTGCGCGCCCTGACGGAACAGCGGATTGACGGAACAGTGGCAGTCGAATGTGGCGTCCTTTCTGATGTTGACCTCTGTGGTCAGGGAACCGCGCCGGCCTCCGTCGATGCAGTAGTCGCAGCGGATGCAGGGGCGGATGTCCTCGACGCGGTTTTCACGCACCTTGTTGACCCAGTCCGAATCGGCGATGGCCTGACGGGCCATGAGGATATAGTCCGCCTTGCCTTCGGCGAGCAGGCGCTCGGCCAGATCCGGGTCATGCACGTTGCCGACCACGCCCACGGGAACTTTGACTCCAGCCTTTTTGAGCGCCTCGCTGGCATCGGCGTTATGGGCGTCAGGCACGAAACAGGTGGGGTGCATCTTGGGGCGTCCGGACGCGTCAAGGCGCGTGCCGCAGGAAACATGGATCATGTCCACGAGATCCTCAAAAAGCAGCGCCTGCCGCGCTGCGTCTTCCGGCGTGATTCCTCCTTCCATCCTGTCGGAGCCGTTCATGCGCAGTTCGATAATCATATCGTCGCCAATGGCTTCACGCACGCGTTCAATGACGCGCCTGGGGAAACGGACGCGGTTTTCCACCGGGCCGCCGTACTGATCAGTCCTGTGATTGCTCAGCGGAGACAGAAAGTTGTTCATCAGCCAGCCGTGTCCGTAATGCAGGCAGATGCCGTCAAAGTTGGCGCGTTTGGCCAGAAATGCCGCATCCGCGTAAAGCCGTGCGACGTCTTCCATGTCTTTTTCGTCCATTTCCTTGACAGGATGGCCGTTGTAGGTGAAGGCGCTGGCGCTCATGACCGTGCGGCCGGGGCCGGGGAGCATGCAGCAGCCCGCATGGTAGAGTTCGCACAGCGTTCTGGTGCGGAACATGTGTACCGAGCGCTGCATGTTGTGCATGAACGCATAGCCGCCTGCGGATTCATCAAGGCTCAGGGCGAAAGCATGACCGCCGTTGGCCGGAATTTCTATGGGAACGGTGACGGAAGCGAAACCGCCGCGGGCGAACTGGGTATAATAGTCCACCCCGGCATCGTTGATGCGTCCCTGGAAATCCATGGTTCCGACTGCGGAACCCATCGGTGAGGTGAGTATGCGATGTTTGAACTCAAGTTTTTTCTTTCCGATAAACATTGGAGAAAAAAGGTGGGGATACTTTTCCTTGTAGAATGGTTTCATGAGACTGCTCCCTTTCGGATTTTCACATGTTGCGGATGATCCGGCATGTGCGTGCATCTGCATAAGCAAGTTTCATTCCAATTTATAATATCGTTTGAAATTCATAACTTATGTTTTTTGTGGCGGAACGTGAGCCTTGATTCTTGCGAATTCTCATTTTCAATAATAGGTTGAGAAAAACAGATTGAGAAAAGGAGCCGATCATGCCTGCCGTGACTTCTTCCGCCGTGCTGCGGCATATCCAGCCCCGCTGGGTGCTTGATCCCTCAGGAGAGGCATGCCGGGCGGAACCGGCGCGCATTGCCTTCTGGCGGCCGCTGCAGAAACTGCTTGACAGCATCGGCGCTCTTTTTTTTGTGGAAATCGTACTCATCGATCAGGAAGCCGTCTGTGTGGCGGGCACCGGTCCCTACAGCGCGGGCATAGGGCTGACAGTGCCTCCGGATACGGCGCTCGCGCACAGCTTGTCTTCGCGTGACTGCGTACTGATTCACACGCCGCGTGAAAATGCAGCCTGTCATGATTGCTCGCTGCGTGCCGACTGCCGCGATCATGCCAACTATTCCGGTCCGCTGAGCGTAGCCGGTCAGGTTGTGGCGGCAGCGCAGATCGTGGCGTTTGACACGTTTCAGAAAAGTGCGCTGCTGGAACGGGCCGAAGCGGTCTTCGGCGTGATCGGGCAGCTCGTGGGGCTGCTGTTTCAAGCTGGCGGAGCGCCGGGAAGCGCCGGGAGGCGTGATTCCGCCGGTCCCGGCTTTCACGGGCTGATCGGCAATTCCGCGCCCATGGCGCAGCTGCGCCGCCAGATTCTGCGCGCAGCCGCGTCGGACAGCACGGTGCTGATCACCGGTGAAACGGGTGTCGGCAAGGATCTGGCCGCCCGTGCCATTCATGCGGAAAGCGGGCGCAAGGGCGCGTTTGTGCCCGTGAACTGCGGCGCTCTGCCGGAACAACTGGCGGAAAGCGAGTTGTTCGGCTACGGGCGGGGCGCATTTTCCGGCGCCTCACCAGGAGGAAGGAGAGGATTATGGGAGGCTGCGCACGGCGGCACCCTGTTTCTGGACGAGGTCGGAGAGCTTTCTCCCGCCATGCAGGTCAAGCTGCTGCGCGCCTTGCAGGACGGCGGCATCCGGAGGGTGGGGGAGAATGCGGTACGCCGTTTTGATACGCGCATCATCGCGGCCACCAATCGTCCCCTTGCCGAATGCGTGCGTGAAGGTCGCATGCGCCAAGATCTTTATTACCGGCTCAAGGTTATTCCCCTCCGCGTTCCCGCTCTGCGGGAACGCCCCGAGGATATCAGCCTGCTTGCCCAGCACTTTCTCAAGGAATGCTGCACGCGCAACGCAGGACGCATGGTGGCTACGGACGGCGATCTCATGCATCATTTCATGCAATATGCGTGGCCCGGCAATGTGCGAGAACTGCGCAACTGCATCGAGTATGGGGTCAATGCCTGCGAGGGCGCGGCAATAACCTGGGCCATGCTGGCCGACTATTTTGAGCAGGCGGAAGATGTTCCCGAGTCCAGGCCGTCAGGGGAAGGCAGAACGGCGCGGCACGGCAGGACGGCATCCCGCCGGGGCGCGGAAGATGCGCGGAGGGTGCTGGAAGAGTGCGAAGCGGAGCCTGAAGCATGCGGAAAGGGATGGGCCAAGCGGGAGGCTGCCAGACGCCTCGGGGTAAGTCTGGCAACACTGTACCGCCTGCTGCGGCGCGAATGACAGCAGCAGGCGGGGGCGCCGGGAAAGCCGTTTATGGCATTTTCGCTGTGGAATTGTGTTAGTTATATAACATATAGAAATACCTTATAAAAATATTTTTATAAAGCATTTCTACCAACTCAAATACCAACATTATTTCTGGCTTTCAAAGGACGGTATCAGTCTTCATCAGCCAGTCACCAGATGCCGGGCAGGTAAAATGCCTCCCAGCATTTCCATTTCCCATACGGCTGTCATGCCCAGTACGGGGCATCAGGTTCTCGCCGCATTCTATGCCACATCCGAACTTTTCATATATAGAATAACATATTGAAATAATACATAAAATATTTGTATTTTGCCTTTGATAGCCTTCAAAATACCCATAATTTGCAAAGATTCAAAAAAATTTTTCCGGACGGCTTTGGACTCAACCTGTTTCGTTCCATCCGTAGACTTGGCGGGCACGCTGTCGTAAGCCTTGGCACAAGCCAGCATTTTTTTATAAGGCTCGGTCACAGAACCGTGTTGTCAGCGTTGCGCGGAGCGTATGGTTTTGCTCCGGCACAGGCGGCAACTTTCGTTGCCGCAAAGGCATGTATCTACGGCCAGCTCGCTTGTGCCTTCATGGAAGCTGCGTTTCGTTCGGTTCCGCTCTGCGAAACCTTCCTTCCGTCCCTCATCTCTGCTCTCGATTTCCGTAAGCCTCGAAGACTCGGCTAACAGGAACGCTTCGCGGCCTTCGGCTCGGCCTCCCAGCTCGCTAACGCTCGCATCTCCGGCGGCTAGGGTCAGTATCAACACTATTCTGGAAGAGAGTCATTGATAAAAATACCCGGAAATTACCCCAAAAACTGGAATATTGTCGAGCAATAGTGCACGGCTTTGGATGGAGTATGGAGGGCGTGGCCAGATGTCATCTGGTGTTCTTGAATTGTTTTTCAGATCGAGGTATAGTAATTGAGTGGTGTGCTTGACGGAAATATTCTTGGAGTGCTGGCCCTCTACCCTTTGGACTATTAATAAAATGTTCGTTCGGAGGGAAGTGGATGGCTGTTTGTTACGATAAATTATTTTATATGATGATTGACAAGCGAATTACCAATGTACAGTTAATGGAACGTGCTAAGTTCAGAGCAATCAGTGCAAATATTATTACGCGCTTGAAGAAAAATGGGTATGTTTCTCTGAAAAGTATCGAAAAAATTTGTACGGCTTTAAGTTGTGGGGTTGATGATATTTTAGTTTTTCGGGAGAAGAACAATGGTAACAGTCAATGATTATATCAATAGTCAAAATCTATTGTCTCCGTGTTTTGTGCTAGGAGATTCGTTAAAAGTTTTGGCGCAATTACCTCAGGATTGTGTTGATTGTGTTGTAACAAGTCCCCCATATTATATGAAGAGACAATATTTAGGTGGTGGAATAGGACTAGAATCAACTTATCATGAATATATTAACAATCTTCTTGGGATAATAAAAGAGATTTATCGAGTTCTTAAACCGACAGGATCTTTTTGGTTGAATATCGGAGACAGCTATAAGAATAAGCAATTGTTGAATATACCATACCGTGTAGCTATCAGAATGCAGGATGAGCAGAAATGGATATTGAGAAATACGGTTGTATGGGACAAGATGAAAGGTGCCATGTCTCAATCAAAAGATAGCTTAGGATGTGGGTATGAACCTATTTTTCATTTTGTAAAAAAGAAAACAGGATATTATTATGATTCTGATTCTGTGAGAAAAAAACCAAGAAGCGCACATGTTGAAAACGGATACGTAGTCAGTGCTACTGGAGTAAGTGGTGTAAGGTATAGAAGAAAAATTGAATTGAGCACTGAATTGACTAATGAGCAACGAAATAATGCGTATAAGGCTCTTGATATTGTACTTGAACGAATAAAATCAGGAGAACTCTCTGACTTTAGAATGATCATTAAAGGAGCTAATCAACGAATTACAAATGGAAATACTACTAATTTAAGTGGACGAGCAAAAGAGCTGCAAGAAAAGGGATTCTATTTTTTGTTCTATAATCCAAAAGGAAGTATGATTTCAGATGTGTGGCAAATTATTCCTGAAGATACACAAGGTAGAAAATTACACTTCGCACCATTTCCAGAGGACTTGATAAAGACGCCGATAGTTCTAACATGTCCTCTAAATGGTATTGTATTAGATCCATTTGTTGGGACAGGAACAACAAGCTATGTGGCAGCGCAATTTAAGCGCAGGTCTATCGGTATTGATATGTCTCAAGAATATCTTGAACTTGCAGAGAGAAGATGCGCTGAATATGGTTGTTTAAATAATGGAGAACTGGAGACTTGGCTATGAGTAAAATAAGCGAGTTTTTTGGCATGGATTGTGCTGATAGAACGTTAGATTTTGAGCAAGCAATGAGGATGCAATCCTGCCCTTATACGCAAAGGATTTGCATAAAAATGAGGAAGTCTGATCCATCTGTAAAAATCGGTACATGCTCGGTCAAGTATCAAGGACAAGATGTAGTTATATGCCCATTTAGGCTATTAGAGCACAATCAAATTTTTATCGATTGCCTACATCTTCTTACAATGCACGAACCAGGAAATGAATTATATCTTGTTCCTGAAGTCCAAATTCCTGGTGGGCATGTTGACTATTTTTTAGTTTCTGCAAAAGACAAAAAAGTTAAAGATTTTATTGGAATTGAATTGCAAACTATGGACACAACAGGAACAGTATGGCCTGAACGTCAAAAGTTTTTGCATGAACAAGGCATCAGTGTAAGTCCAGAAGATATATGTAGCAAAAGATCATTTGGAATGAATTGGAAAATGACATTAAAAACAATCCTTGTCCAAATGCATCATAAGAGTGAAACTTTTGAACATTTGAACAAACACTTAGTGTTGATAATACAAAAGCCTTTGTATGAACATATGAAAAGTGACTTCAACTTTGAGGGGATCGAAGGTGTTCGACTCGGTGATCCTATCCATATTCATTCTTATAATTTTGACCGTAAGGATAACAAACTAAATCTTTCATTACATACAAGAATTAGTACAGACTCTGTTGGTATCGCGAAATGTCTTGGATTAAACGCAGAAAGTAAAGTTGAGATGCAGGACATGGTTCGTATTCTTGAACCGAAGTTGATAGAAGCTAATAGGCTAATGATAGGTATTGTTTCTTGAGTATTAGAAGGTGATATTGTTTGATTATGTGGTAGGATAAGTATTATTTACATAGTTCAATTAGTAGCGCAATTGAGTGTTTAAGTTCTTCTTTCGTGTAATTTTGAGTTGGATCGGGGTGATCAATCAAGTTTCGTATGAAAGTAGGGAGTGTATGGTAGGTCATAGTTTGACCCCTTTGGTTGGTAAAGGAAGAAACCTTGGTGTGTAGCGCTGGATTGAATAATGCGGTTTGAGCAACTATGTAATCATCACAGCTTTTTACGGTAAAATTTCCAGTTTTATTCTGTAAATATCCATATAGTTCAATATGATAGTCCACCGAAAGAATTCCAAATGCAAGGTAGTTTGTTTCTGCCGATGTAATAGTCGGTAATATTGTAGGGGCTGTAATATTCTTTGAATCAATTGTGCCATTATTATCGTTAAGCACAATAATTAAAACATTATCTCTATCCTCTAACGCTGAACGAAGCACATACTCAGAATGTGTTGCGATAATCATTTGGACATCTTGAGAGCCGTTTTTATCAAAAAGGCTACGATAATATTGCAACACTTTTTGCTGCCATTTAGGGTGCATACTTAGTTCTGGTTCGTCAATCAACGCAATGCCACCTGACATACTATTTATGTTTTTTAACAAGTGAGCTCCGCGAAATACGATTTGCTTCTCGCCAGTACTCAAACTATCAACAGGAATTTCTCTTCCATGTTTTTCAAAGAGAATTTTGATTTCTTTATGGTTGGTATTGTCTACCCTCTTAAATTTCACAGTGTCAAAAAATTCATTGAATGCTTTTTCAAATCTATACATCTTCGATGTCTGCTGGAATGTAGTGAAAGGTGTTCCTACACCAGACTTAGTTAGTCTCATCCATTCTGAATTATCTTGAGCATCAATATCAACTATTAATTGCTTGATTGATGTGAAATCATCTTTTGAATCATTTTCGTATTTGTCAGAATCTAATTGTTGTATTGTTGTAGATGTAACTTTTTGTGTATTAAATCCGGATCTCGCTTTTGAATATGAAAATCCATAGTGTCGCAAATCTGCCTGATCAGAATCTATCAATTGCAGATTGTTATTTCGATTGGAACGGATTGCTTGCGTAGTCCCGTCAGACTCATTTTTTCGAGAATGGAACCCTAATTCAGGGTTAGCATCCGGTTCTTGTTTAATGGTATATGGGGTGCCATCAACCAAATAGTTGATATACTCAAATGCTTTTATCGAGCCAAGATTGAGAAAAGTCGATAATGTTTCAAGTACAGTTGTTTTTCCTGTGCCATTTTCTCCTGCTAGTACAATAGTATCATAGATGGAGCCATCTTGCTTAGTAAAATCAAGTTCAAGATTTCCCAAAACATCGTGGTTATTCCATTTAATTTTTCTAATCATTTTCTTGCCCCTTTGATGCAAATTGGTTACTGTAGTAACCAGTATAGTCCACGCTCTGCAAAAATCTGCAACGATATCCATTTGACTTTCAGGTGATGTCACAGGTACATAAAGCAGCCGTCCATCAAAAAGTGGAACAGGTTTCCGCCAAACTCAAGGCACTTCATTTGGAAAAGGCCGCTCGCATCCTCTTGGCGGGAGCCGAGGAGACTTTCTCTTTCTATGAGTTTCCGTCCAAGCACTGGCGTCATATCCGAACGAATAACCCACTGGAGAGGCTCAATCGTGAAATTCGACGATGCACAAGAGTGGTGGGGAACTTCCCTGACGGCCAGTCGGCCCTGATGCTGGTCGCGGCTCGACTGAGATACCTCTCAGGAAAAAATGGGGACTAGAACGATATATCAACATGAAAACTTTTGGTGAACTCGGCTGAGGGAAGCATCCAACCGATTGAGCCACTCAATGTGCGAAAAATCCTGGACGTTACCCTCATGGCCGTGCTCCTTTTCCGGCTTGTGCCGCGCCGAGCGCAGCAGGCAGTCGAGTGAAAAGAAGCAACCGTGCGGTCTACATTATAGCCTATCCATTCCCGCTAGGCAATGCGGGATACCGCTGGAAAATCATCGCAACCGGAAGGTTGAGCGTACCCGCCTGTCGCGTGTTTCGTGATGTATCCGCGCCCTCTCCATTTCCTCGGCCTCCTGATTGAAGTGCTGAATCCGCTCTGGTGCAGGATTGATATTGGCAATATCAATATCGCCCGCCGTGCTGAAAGCATACCAGACTACCCTGCGCCCGTAGTCTATCCGTTCATCACAGCTCTGGCCGTGGGGGCGGCGGGGGCTGTGTCTATATAATTCGTTGGCCACCTCCTGCGACGTATATCCCGCACAGCGCAAGTACAGGGCAATGACCGCATCCAGCCGTGATTCATCCATCTTTTCGGGAAACCGTTTTTTGACCATTTTCCGGTAGACGGCATATGGAGAAGCCAGTGTACCAACTCTGGGGAACTCACGTTGTCTGATTTCCTCGCCGGGGGCGATTCGTTTGCGGAAACGCCAGAGATTGGCAAGATACGGAGTACACTTGCCCAGCCAGTATTTGAAACGCGGGTGCTGTGTCGCTTGCCCTGTGGAAGCGGACTTGTTCCGTACTTCCTCGCGTTCTTCCCGTTCTTGCTCCTTCAAAAAATGCCGGGCGATATTCAGCACCAATAACCCGTGCCTGGCAAGGCGGGCGCTAGCCGTCTCTCGGCGCTCTTGTTGCCGCCGTTTCAGCTCTTCTCGTTCTTCCTCCCGTTTCTTTCTGGCGTGGCGTTTTTCTTCCGCCACTCTCTGCCTCTCCTGCTGGTACTCCAGCCATTCCTCCCGGCAAACGTGACTGACCGGCTCCGGATCGGGCTTATGGAATGTCCGTTCAGAGTAGTAGCCAGGCTTGAATTCACCGGGTTTTTTGCACAACTTGGACATGCTGAAATTCCTGTCCACGCTGGACCCTTGACAGCCGTGTCTCCCACGAAAATCACCGCGCCGGACCCCTTGCGGACGAAACGCAGACCAGCGGCATCCAGTCCGGCGTGAAGCTCCTCCCAGCATGTGGCGCTCTGGATGACGGCATGGCCGCGCTCCTGCGCGATACGCTGCGCGGATTTTTCGCCCGTGGCGCTCTCAAAGTCTTCCGCTTTCGGCTTGGGCTTTACCCGTTCCCGCCGTTGGAGATTCTTGACCACATATCCCTGTTCATTGACGCGATAGCGTGCGTTCATCTGCGATGCCCAGCCCTGCCGGTGTTCGATTTCCGCCACGATCTTATGTGCCTCGTTGATGTCGAAACCCAGGTGCGGCTGGATGACTTTCTGTGTGTAGGGATGCGTCCGGTTCACAACGATATGGAGGTGATAATTTCCCGTGTTCTTGTGCAAGGCGTAAATTGTCTGGTGTTCGGCAAGCCCCATTCCACGGAGAAAGAGACTGACCGCCTCGTCCACCTGTTCGCGGGAAGGCTGTTCGTTTTCCTGCCATGACAGAATCCAGTGCGTGACCGGCATCCTGCTCTGGATGGATTCTTCGGCAAGAGAAATCATTTCTCTTTTCTGGGCGACGACAGTCGTGGTCAGGAAGTTTCTGCTTCCGGCATAGGCGAGCTTGTCCTTGCCCCTGTCGTCATGTTCGGCAAGGATGTAGTCCACCAGACCGCCAATCATGACGGCCTTGGACTTTTTGAAGCTGGTACGCTTGAGCTTCTTGATAATCATCGTCTTTCGCTCAGGGCTTCGATGGCGTGCCGGATTTCCCGCAATGCGGCGTCCAGTTCCGAAAGGGTAGCGGAATTTCCTGTCCGCTTTACCACCTCGAAATGATGCTTGAGCAATCCCCCAAGCCGCCGCAGTTCCCGGATGGTCTGGTCGTCCGTTCTGGCGATGATGGGCCTGCCGCCGAAGAACAATCGCCGCATATACTCGGAAATGGAGATTCCGGCTGTTGCGGCCTGCCGGGTCATTCTTTCATCTTCTTCGGCGGTAAGCCTGAGCGTCCGCCGCCTCTGTAATCTGCTTGTCGCCTTACGCTTTTCCATCTGCCTTTCCTGCCTTTTTGAGAGCGTGAGAAGCGCAGCGCCGAACGCTCCGGGGGAGTCCAGAGGCGGAGCCTTTGGCAGGAGAGTAGCTGGCGTCAGACAGCTACCATCCTGTAAGGAAGAACACTCGACGCGGCCTGGAAGCGCTTCGCCTCTTTCTCCGGCGTGTATCCACGCTCCTTCTTCTCGCTTTTGCGGCAAGCATAGCTGAAATTTTATGCTGATTGCCAGATAAAATGACAGAAAGACCATATTATATTTCTGTGAACATTCATCATGAGATTTGTTACCGCCTAGGTTGAAAATCAGTCATTGTCCATAATTGTATGACTGCGTAATCATGCGTTCAATAACGTCCATAACTGTCCAGAATATGGCTCGGGATAAAAGTCCATGCGCCTGTCGCGAAAGAGGAAAGCCTCGCCCTGAAAAAAATTTCAGGAAAGACGGGGAAGCTTTATGACAAAAGTGAAGGGCTGGCCTATGGAACGGACGGGAGCTCTCAAGGAAGTTCGCACGCCTTGTCGCGTGGAAACTGGACAGGTTCGCATACGGAGCGGCGGGGGAGAAGAGGTGTCCAGCGAAAAAAAGTGAACGGCGGGGTCAGGAAAAGTTCTCAACCCCGCCGCCAGATTTCAGGCTGTTTGATTGGTTATTACGGACGGATAGCGGCCCGAAAACAGCTACGGATTCCGCACAGGCCGGACTCTTTCTCTACCCGTACCAGGCTTGCAGAATGTCCATGCCGTCATAACCGGCGGCTCGTAATTTCTCCCGATATGCCTCGCTCCAGCCCGTATCCTTTTCCGTGATTTGGGCGTGCCCGTCTATCTTCCCGATGGCGACATCAGTGTCCATCTCTCTGAAAATGTCTCCCGTCTCGTCGGTCTGTTTTTCCGCTTCGGCACTGTCAGACGCCAATCGCAGTCTGTCGAGATAGTCGGCGTAGTCCTGAACCATGCGCCGCCGCTCCGGCAGATACTCGGCATAATTGTATGCGGCGCGGACGCCGTTGCGTTCGCAGTGGGCAAGCTGCCGTTCTATCCAGTCAGCATTATAGCCAAGCTCGTTCAGGAGCGTGGACGCCATTGATCGGAATCCGTGAAAGGTATGTTCACCGGTGGCGCAGCCGATTTGCCGCAGGACACGTAGCGGGCCTCCCCTGTACATGGGGCCGTCATTTCCCGCCCGGTTGCCCGGAAAGACAAAGCGTCCCTTTCCGCTTTTCTCGTACAGCTCATGGAAAATCGCCAGAGCCTGACGCGAAAGCGGCACGATATGGATTTGTTTCATCTTCATCCGCTCCGCCGGAATACGCCATTCCGCTGCCTCAAGATTGACTTCCCCCCATTCCGCGCGGATCAGCTCATTGCCCCGGACGAACACCAGTGGCGCAAGGCGCAGGGCGCGGGAGATGAAAAAGTTCCCCTCATAGGCGTAAATGTTACGTAGCAGTTCGCCCACGGCAACGGGGTCGGTAATGGCCGCATGATGACCGTTGACAGTGGGCGCGAGTGCGCCGCGCAAACCGGCGGCAATGTCGTGTTCCGCCCTGCCGGTGACAACGGCATAGCGGAATATCCGCCCGGTATCGCGTAACGCCTTGTGGGCAATGGTCAGCGCGCCCCGTTCCTCCACCCGCCGGAGCACGGTCAGCAGCTCCCTTGACGTGATGGCGTTGATGGGACGCTTGCCCACATATGGGAAGAGGTTCTCCTCCAGAATGCGGATGACCGCTTTCCGGTATGAGGGAACCCACTTTATCGAATACCTGGCGTACCATTCCCGCGCCACATCCTCAAAGGAATTGCGGGCCGCTTCAGCCGCCGCTTCTCTGGCCTGCCGTCGTGCCTCGCTGGGGTCAATATGCTCCCGCAGCAGCTTTTTGGCGTCTTCCCGTTTTTCCCGCGCCTCCCGCAGGCTCACGGACGGATACGGCCCAAGGGAAATGAGCTTCTGCCTGCCAGCGAAGCGGTACGCCAGCCGCCATGATTTTTTGCCCGTGGGCGTGACATAGAGGAGCAGCCCCCCGCCGTCCGAGTGCTTCTGGACCTTGCCGTTGGCCGTGACATGCCGTATGAAGGTATCGGTCAGCTTCATCCATCCACCTCCAGTGTGGTGTTTTTGGTACGGTTGGACTGACTGCTACCAGCATATTCCTGGGAAATCCTTCCTCTACAATGGATTACAGGAAATATGCTGGTAGAGGGAGGCCCCCCCCTCCCGGTTTCCCAGGGCCGGGATCAGCACTGCCCGGCCCTGGGAAACACCGTCATTGACAGCCCCGATCTACCAAAAGACTACCAGCATGTCTACCAACGGATTTTCCGGATTCAGGGGGATTTCGATGGATGACATAAGGCAAATATATTCAGTTAACATGCTGAAATCACATGATAACTGGATATATTTGGATTTTCTGAAACTGATTGAGTAACTTCGCTTTGAAGCTGCTCTACAGCAGATCGAGGAGTTCCTTCATCATGTTCTTCAGATGGTCCGCGGCTTCCTCCTTTCGTGCCAGTTCTTCCCTGCCGAGGGGAATTCTGGGCGCGCCCATGGCATACCCGCGTACTTCGAGCGCCAGCTTGAAGCCGGAGGGGAACGGCAGGGCGTTCATCATGGCGCGGGCAAAGGGAACCATGCGTTTTTGCAGGAGCAGCGCCCGGTCACTGTCTCCCTGTTTCCAGGCCGCGTAAATGGCGGACATGTATTCGGGGAGTACGGCGCATGTCGCGGTGAAGCAGCCGGAACCGCCCATGTGCAGCGTGGCGAGGAGCGCCTCTTCCCGTCCTGTAAGAAAACGCATGGCGCTGCCCGCTCGTTCGCCTTCCTCCATGAAGTTGAGGAAGTCGACAATGGAGCCGCTTGAATCCTTGAGTCCCGCGACGTTGGCTTCACGGGCCAGCAGTCCGATGACTTCGTGAGGGATGGGCTGGGCGAACAGAGGAATATTATAGAGAATGACGGGGAATCCTCCCAGTTCTTCCGAACGGATGATGCGGAGGAAATATTCCGTCAGAGAGCCGGAGGAAGGTCTGTAAAAATAGGGCGGCATGAGTACGACGCCGTCACAGCCGCATGCGCGGGCATGACGGCCCAGGGCCAGGGCTTCTTCCGGAGCGCAGCCGGGGATGCCCGGCAATACGGCGGCCCGGCCTGCCGTCTGTTCCCGGACGATATCCATCAGACGGCAACGGGATGCGAAATCCATGGCAACGGATTCGCCGCTCGAGCTGACGGGAAAGATGCCGTCAAGCCCTCCTTCAATCTGCATTTCCACCAGTTGACGGTTCACCTCTTCGTCAAGAGAGCCGTCGGGCCTGAAAGCCGTGAGCATGGCGGAATATACCCCTTCGGGATAAAACATGATGAACTCCTCGTAAGTTGGGTTGGAAACGGAATGCGTCCCCGATGATGCGCAGGATCAGCCGCGGTTTTTGCGCCGCAGGCTTCGGGGAAGACGAAAAATCGATGCAGGAACATCCAGGTCTTGTCATATGCAGCTTTGGAACATTTTCGGTTTGAAAATGTTCCCGGAGTCAAGCGAAGCGGGGCTCCGCCGCGACATCCCATCTTCTCCGGCGTCGCCGCAATTCACTTGCGGCGTCCGGCTCCGGCGGACGCGTGAAACCTGCGAGCCGGAATATAGGGTTCTGGCCGGCAGATATTTTCGAGAGCAAAACGCTCTAAACCTGAACTGCCCCGATATCCCGGGGAGGAGGATAGCTGCCTCCGAGCGCGGCGGTAATGGCCCGGGCGGCCCTGTTCAGCGCCTTCAGCAGCCCGGTCATGTCGCCGTCGATCTGCTGAAGCGGCCCGGAGGCGCTGACCGCTGCGGAAACGCGGCCGTCCACGGAAAAGACGGGCATGGCCACGCAGCGTATCCCCAGTCCGTCCTCTTCGTTGTCCATGGCCCACATGCGGCGGCGGATATCGGCAAGATGGTTGAGAAGGACATCGGGACAGGTGATTGTATGCGGCGTAATGGCCTCCATATGCAGTTGCGAGACAATGCGGGTCTGCTCTTCCGGGGGCTGCCAGGCAAGCAGAACTTTACCCACGCCGGAGGAGTAGAGGGAGATTCTCTTGCCTTCCCATGAGTTAATCTGGAGATTGTTGTTGGTCGGCTGCAGCTTGATCAGATAAAAGGCCTCCATGCCGTCAAGACAGCCCAGATGGCAGGTCAGGTCTATGGCGTCCCGCAACTCCACAAGGTGAGGCATGGCCAGATCGCGCAGATTGATGCGCCCGGCGGCAAGGGTGCCTATTTCATAGAGCTTGAAGCCCAGAGCATAGGTTTTGCCGTTGGGCAGCAGCCGCACATAGCCGACATCAAGCAGAGACTGAAGCAGCACATAGGCGCTGGTTTTCGGCAGGCCGAGATCGCGCACGATGGCGGGAAGGGCCGCTTCGTTGCGCGCCAGATAATCCAGTACCTGTGCGATACGGCCGACAAGAGGATTACGGTAGCCTTTGGATTCTGTCATCCGGGTATTCCTGCTGAAGATGGGGAGATTCCGCGCCGGGCGGAACAGGCCGCCGGCGCGGAATGTGGAGGAGAGGGCGGGTTACTTATAATAGGAACCGTTGTTTATTGCCAGTCTGCGCAGCCCGCAGACCGCCCCGAACAGGGCGACGGTCGCCACGGGCAGAATATAGAAACCGTTTTTCAGTTCACCGGTGATATCGCCGAGTATGCCCATGAGCAGCGGCGCATTGGCATAACCGATATTGCCCATCAGGGCGATGACGATAAAATATCCTGCCTTTGCGCCGGGTTCCAGATCGGCGATGAGGCCCGTAAGAGAAGGCCACAACGGGCCGACGCAGATGCCGGCAAGGGCGAGCGCGAGATAGAACACCGGAAGGCCTTCCATGGTAAAGAGCAGAATGGAGGCGGAGAGTCCGCACAGCGCGGCGGTGAACATCATGTAGTAGGCGGCCTTTTTGCCGCTGATGAAGGCGGTGGCGAAGCGGGCCAGACACATGAACAGGCCGAAGATGGCCAGCCCGGTGGTGGCGTACTGCTGGTTGTCGTTCAGATAGAGCGCGATATAGGTGGCGCTCCATACATAGAAGAGATTTTCCAGACCGCCGGCGATAAAGATGCCGATGCTGAACAGCCGCCCGGCCGCTCTGGAGAATACGCTGCGCAGCGCTTCGACGTAGCCGCCTTCCTCGGCTTCCACTTCCGGAAGTTCGGAGAAGAAAAGCAGTGCGGCGACCAGAACGGGCAGAATGGAGGTGTAAAGGAAGAGATGTCTCCACGGCACGCCATGCTCCAGGGCAAAGCCGTACAGCAGCGGAACGGTGATGACGGCGATGGAAAAGACTCCCTGAATCACGTTGAAGAATTTTTCCTGATTATTTTCATCGCGATGAAGATTGGTGATGGTCTGGGCAATGAGAGATTCCACGAAGCCTGCGCCCAGGCCGGCCAGAATGACGCCGAAAAGGAAAAAGGTGTAGTCTCCGGAGAGTCCGGAAACTATGTAGCCCGCGGCAATGCCCAGGCGTGAGACGATGAAGAGCGTTTTTGCGCGAAAGATGCGCAGGAGCTTGACCGTAATGATCAGAACGAAGAAGATGGCATAGCTGCGGATGGTTTCGATACCGCCGGCGGTGGAATAGTCAAGGTTGAATTCGGCAATGATGCGCGGGAGCATCGACCCCGTGATAATGGCGCATATGGCATGGAAGAACATGAGCGCCATGAGGGATACGTCTGTGGCGCGGAATCCTTTGAGAGCCTGCATGGTGTGTCCTTGTCTGACCCCGCCTAGATGCGGGGGCTGGAGTAGAGGATGCGGCCGTTGACCTCGATATTGACGGATACCATATAGTTGCGCAGGGCTTCCGGGTTCGGTGAGATGCCGAGACCGGGAGCTTCCGGAAGGCGGATATGTCCTGATTCGTCCGGAACCATGACCCTGTCCGTCAGAGAAGCAGCCAGAGCGCTGGGCTGGAAGGGATATTCGCAGAGCGCGGCATCCCCGACGCCCGCGAAAGGCTGGAGAGATGCGCTGAGCGCCAGCTGGGTGGTAAAGGTGTGATTGACATACTGGATGCCGGAGCCGGAGCATGCCTGAGCGACTTCAAGGGCCGGGGTGATGCCTCCGATGCGTCCGGTGTCGATCTGGATAAAGCCGAGCTTTGCGTAGCGCATCATGTGCAGGGCCATTTCCGGAGTGTGCGAACCTTCTCCCCCGGCAAGCCGGACAGGGGCGGAGAGTTCCGCAAGGCGCGCATAGGCGTCGAAATCGTGGCTGGAAAATGGTTCCTCCAGCCAGGTGACGCCGGCCGCCTTCAGCGAGGGCAGGCGCAGGGCCGCGTCTTTTACCGGATCAGGGGAACATGCCCATATGGTGCCCGCGTCCACCATGATGCTGATGTCAGGTCCGGCTTCTCTGCGTGCTTCTTCAATATGGGCGATGTCCTGTTCTAGGTTCACGCCATAACCGCCCCAGCCGAGTTTAAGGGCGCGAAACCCCCGGCTTGCGGCATCCGCCACGTTCTGCCGGGTCTGTTCCGGTGTATCGCCGAAAAGCATGGAGGCATAGGCGAGCTTCGGGTATGCCTTTCTGTATCCGAGCAGTTCGTATACGGGAGCCTGGGTCTTTTGCCCCAGCAGATCCCACAGGGCGATATCTATGCCGGAAAGCGTATGCGGGGCCTGGAGCAGGTCAAGACAGTTTTCACGGACTTTGCGGCGGATGCGCTGAAGATCCGCCGGGCCTTCCAGCGTTTCCCCCTCCACCTGTGAAGCGACGGACTTGCAGGCCGAATGGGACATGGGGGTTACATATGCCGCAATGGAGACAAGAGGCGAGGCTTCGCATTCTCCCCATCCTTCCAGTCCCCCGCCCCGCACGCGGACCACAAGCGCATCCTGGCTTCCGTCTCCGATATCCCGGACATGAGGCAGGGCAAGATAAAAGAAATCAATGGATTCAATTTTCATGGCATCCGCCTTGCAGAATCAGAAGGTGATGGTCAGGCCGCCGTCAACATGGACGGTTTCTCCGGTCATGTAGTCCGCGCCTTCTCCGGCGAGAAAACAGCAGACCCGCGCCACTTCTTCCGCCCTGCCGGGACGCCGGGCGGGCATATGGTGTCCTTCCACGTAGTTGATGCGGAACCAGTCGCCTTCCGTCTCATCCTGTCCGTCCGCAGTGACGGACATGGGAGTTTTGACAAAACCGGGTGCCACGGCATTGATGTTGATCCCGAGCGGAGCGAGCTCCACGGCGCCCGCCCGCACCATCTGGGCGAGCGCGGCCTTGGCCATGCTGTAGGCGCTGCCGCCGGCCTCGGCATGGTTCCAGTGAATGGAGGTTACATGGACAATTTTACCGCCGGGCTTCATGTGCCGCGCTCCCAGCCGGGTTGTCAGAAGCCCGCCGTTGACCATCATGTCGAACATGCGGTGCCATTCCTCCAGCGGGGTATCCAGCAGGGAAACCTGGCCGCATACTCCGGCGCAGTTGACCACGGCATGCAGGCGGCCGTCCCACGCAGAATCAATCAGACCGGATGCCTGATCCATGGTGGCCTGCCTGCTGTAGTCTCCTGCGCAGATATGGTGTCCCCGGCCGGGGAGTTCCCTCAGCAGTTCCCTAAGCCTGTCCTCCCTCCGGGCGTTGAGCATGACGCTCCAGCCCTGGCCGGCGAACATGCGGGCCGTGGCTTCTCCTATGCCGGAAGCCGCTCCGGTGACAAAAACATTACGCTGGGTGTTCATGCGATTCTCCCGACATTGATGGTGACAATGGTTTCAAGTTCCGCCCCCGGGGCGAGTGCCGTGCAGGTGCCGTTTTTCATGGATGTTCCCAGAGAGCAGGGAACAGCGCTGGCCGGTTCGAGGATGCCGGTGTACAGGCCGTTCCACCCTCCGTATGTGGCGAAATACCAGGCATAGGGAAAAACGGCCGTATCGAATGCATAGCTGAAGAATGTGCCTGCTTCCGGACTTTCCATGCGCATTTCCCCCTTGCCCAGGTCATGGAGGAAAAAGAACTCGTTTCGCGCCTCTTCCGGACCTCCCGCGATATCCAGCCGCTCATCGCCATAATGGGGCCAGTCAAAGAAGCGGGCGGAATGGCGTCCGGTAAAGTCGGCATCAGCGATTTCACCTCGTTTTGCATCACAGATGAGGCGATCTCCCTTGTGCAGACGAAGTGCCGCATGCATCTTCAGCAGAAAATGGTTTTCAGTCTGACGGAGGTTGACGATCCGGTACGTCATGCGGATTTGTCCCGCCCCGCCAAGGGCCAGTTTTTTTTCATAACGGAGCCCGGCAATGGGCAGATCCGCGCGCAGCCTGATTCCTTCCTCTGTCCGCTCCCATTCGAGAGAGCTTGTCCACAGTTCGCCATGGTCGGGATAATCACGATCATTGATGCGCTCTTTCTCATCGTTGGGAAGCAGCTCATCAATGCCGCCGAAAAAATGCGGATCATATTCCGTTCCTACCGGATATGCACGCAGGACAAGCCTGGGATTATTCCACAGAAGTTCGACATCGGGATTTTTCAGAACCAGGCTTGAAATCTTTCCTCCCGCCGCCGGACATAACGTGGCGGCTAGAGTCTCATTTTCCAGTATAACGCAGTCCAGTCCGTTGATAAGCGTTGTGGTTACAGTCATAGCTACCTCTTTTCCTGACGGAAAAAAGTCTGTCGGCGCAATGAAGGAGCGCCCTGAATTTGCTTTTGCCGTGACGATCGTCTTGCGCATGTGAGGATGCACGCGCCTCAGGTACAACAAGGAAAGCTCGTTGTGTCAAGATATTGAATGAAAGTTCCTTATTTTGAACATAATGTTTTCAGGACAACTTTCCGGATACCCGAAGGGATCTGTCAGCATTTGCAGGCAGACGCTCTTTTCCGCCGGATGAACAGGCAGGGCGGCAGGAGCGTTCCCGAATGGACGAGGGAGCGGGAATGGGGAGCAGAACTGAGGAGTGGAGGCAGGAAAGCGCGGAGAGCCGTCAGAAAGAGGGGAGTCTTGTCTGGATCTGTCCGTCATGAATGGCGAAGCGCCTTTCATGAGAGCATTTCGCTCTTGAAATGTTCTACGGAGTCGAGCAGGCGAGACGCATCTCCGCTCTCCTTGTCCGTAACGCGCTTCGCGCTGACGGCCAGGGGCGCCGCGCCGCCTCCCTTCTCCGGTGTCGCCGCAATTGACTTGCGGCGTCAAGCTCCGGTGGAGGCGTGAAAGCTGCGAGCCGGAAAGGAAGCCCGGCCCGGCATCTCGCGGACATGACGGCTATGGCGTACTTTGCCGGGATCTGCTTTAAATACCCTGCCGCATCAGGCGGTCAAGTTCCGCCCTTGCCTGTCCGGGCTCCCGGCCCTGCGCGCGTGAAAGCGCGTCCAGGTTGTCAATGGCGTCGGGTTCGCGCAGATAGACGGGATCGATATCGCTCAGCGCGCCGTCGTCCCATGGGGCGTCAAGTGCTGCGGCAAGAAGAGAGGAAGGGAAGGGATGTTCCGCGTCAATCAGGCGCGCTCCCGGCAGAGAGCGCAGGAACAGGGCGGCGCGTTCAGGCTGGCCGGTTCCCGCAGCGCTGCCCAGAATCCAGTCGATTCCGTTTTCCGGGGCTGTTTCCGGCACAGGCAGAGGAAGCAGGCGGATATTCCCCTCCCGCCGGGGAGGACGGGGAGCGCCGTCCACTGGCCTGGGAGCCTGCGCAATATAGTCCGCCTGATATATCCAGCCGCGCTTGGCGTTCACGACCACGCGCACCCGCTCTCCCGGCTTTGCCGGAGCATTGGCCGCGATGCACTGGAGGTAATCCAGTCCGGCCTGGCGTACAGGGGAAGACCGATGCGCCGAAGCCGCGCGGGCGAGCGCGGCCGCCGTGGTCAACGCGAGCCGCAGACCGGTGAAACTGCCCGGTCCGGCCACGCAGGCGATACGATCCAGCGAGAGAGGGGAAAGGTGCAGTCGGGCAAAGGCATCATGCATGACAGGAGCCAGAAGCTCCGTGCTGCCGGTACGACACAGCCAGTCCTGGGCGCAGAGCATTTCGCTCTCGCGCAGGATAAGCATCTGTACGCGCTTTTCCGCCGAGTTCAGAACCAGGGTCAGAGCAGAGGACATGGCAGGCTCCAGTTTTTCCCGGGCCTTGTCAGGGCTTCACGGGCGGCTGGTTTCCGTCCGCCGCGCCTTCCGGCTGTGTGATTTCGGGCTGAACAAACCAGCGTTTCACGTCGTTGAAGGTGGCAAACAGCATAAGGCAGATCAGAAAGACCACCCCGGCGCGCATGGCATACTCCTGGATTTTTTCAGGTACGGGGCGGCGGACAACCATTTCAATCAGACAGAACAGGATAAGCCCTCCATCCAGTACGGGGATGGGAAGAAGGTTGAGCAGCCCGAGGTTGACGCTGATAAAGGCTGCCAGCATGATCAGGGACATGATGCCGTGTTCGACGCTCTTGCCCAGCATTTCGGCGATCATGAGCGGTCCGCCCACATTTTCCGCCGCCACGCTTCCGGTCACCAGTTTCCTGATGCTCTGCGCCGTGATGTCGATGACATTCCATGTCTGCCACAACCCCTGCCGGGCCGCGTCCAGCATGCCGAGTTTTTCATAGCGCACGGCGCTGCCCGCGCCCACGCCGATCATCCAGGCAGTTTCCTGCTCGCCGAACATGTTGGTCCTGTCCATGCGCGTGGGAGTCATGGTCAGAAAAAGTTTTTCCTCGCCGCGTCTGACGGTGAAATGCATGGAACGACCTTCCGACGCGCCGACCATTTCGGGAATCTGATTCCATTCGGCCAGAGGGGTTCCGTCAATGGCCAGAACCGTGTCGCCGGGGAGCATGCCCGCCTCCGCAGCGGCTCCGCCGGGAAGGACGGTGCCAATCTGGGGAAGAGGAACAGCCATGCCGGCCGTGGCGGCCACGCCCCAGTACAGCAGAAATGCCAGCAGCAGATTGGCGAAGGGACCGGCCGCTGCCATGGCAAGGCGCTGCCATGCCGGACGGCTGGTGATGGCTTCTTCCGGCGTGAAGCCGAGTTCCTCCACTTCATCGCTGTATTCACCCACAGAGGCGACATAGCCTCCGAAGGGAAGCCATGACAGACGGTATTCCGTTTTGCCCCGGTGGAACGAACAGAGCTTCGGCCCCATGCCGATGGAGAAGGTGACTACGCCGATGCCCATCAGGCGGCAGGCAATGAAATGTCCCAGTTCATGGAAGAAAATCAGACCGCCCAGAACCAGTATGACGGCAAGAGCGGAATCCCAGTAGGAAAGAATGTGCAGAAGAAAGTCCATGTGGTGTGTCATGCGCGCCATGCGGCGGCTTGTTTGCGGGTACGGGCATCCCGGCTCAGAATGTCTTCCAGTGCGGCACGGCTCTGCCCGGGGTTTTCGGCAAGGGACGGCGGCGTCCCTTCGCCTGTTTCCAGTATGGTATGCACGAGAGCCGGAATGTCCAGAAACCTAATGTCGTTTTTCAGAAAACGTTCCACGGCCACTTCGTTGGCAGCGTTGAGTTCAGTTGTTTTTCCCCCGGCCAGTGCCCGGCGGGCAAGGTCAAGGCAGGGAAATGCCTCTGTGTCCGGCGCTTCAAAGGTGAGCGGGCCGCATTTCAGCAGATCCAGGGGGGCAATTCCTGCATTTTCCAGCATGAACGGCCAGGAAAGGCAGGCGGCAATGGGCAGGCGCATGTCGGGCGTGGCCAGCTGGGCCATGACCGCTCCGTCTTTCAGCTCGACAAGGGAGTGAACTATGGACTGCGGATGCACTGCCGCTGTTATTCTGTCCACAGGCATATCGTAGAGGTAGCAGGCTTCGATGATCTCCAGCCCCTTGTTCATGAGCGTGGCGGAATCAATGGTGATTTTCGCACCCATGCTCCAGTTCGGATGTCTGAGGGCATGCTCGGGGCGCACGGAGCGCAGTTCCTCCCGTGTTTTGCCGCGGAAAGGGCCGCCGGACGCAGTGAGGACAAGCGAACGGATTTCCTCCGGAGCGCGGCCTGTCATGCATTGGAACAGGGCATTGTGTTCGGAGTCCACAGGCAGGATCACCGCGCCGGTGCGGGCACAGATTGAGCGGATGAGCGGCCCGGCAAGAACGAGGCTTTCCTTGTTGGCGAGGCAGATGACCTTGCCCGCCTCGGCGGCGGCCACGGTGGCGCGCAGTCCGGCAGCTCCTACCTGTGCGGAGACGATGACATCCACGTCGTCCCGGGCTGCAATGGCGGCGAATCCCGCCTGTCCGACCAGTATTTCCGGGCGGTAGCCGGGAGGAAGCATCTGTTTCAGGGCGCTGACCCCGCACTCTCCGTCCGCATCGCGCAGGGCAAGCACTGGCGGGCGCCAGCGCTCCGCCTGTGCGGCCAGAAGAGCGATATTGCGTCCTCCGGCCAGAGCCGTGACGATGAATTCACCTGCCTTCTTTGCAGGATATGGTCCGAGCCGCCCCGCCCATGCGTCAAGCACCCGCAGGGTATTGACGCCGATGGAACCCGTACTGCCCATGATTGCCACGCGGCGCGGCCAGGGAAGCGGTGAGTCAAGAGGGAGTCGGCTGATGTAGCGCATGGATGCTCCGGAAAAAACGGGCCGCGTGGTCAGCCGAGAAAGGGGCGGCTCAGGGTGAAGGCGGCCGAAGCGAACAGAACGCTGTCGATACGATCCAGCACTCCGCCGTGTCCTGGCAGGATTTTGCCCGAATCCTTGATATGGACCGCGCGTTTAAGTGCGGATTCAAAAAAATCGCCCAGTTGGGCCATGACTCCCATGAACAGTCCCAGCCCAGCCCATGCGGGGAAGGAGAAGGCCGATCCCCTGAGCAGCCAGCCCGCGGCGATACAGGCGGCGACGGCTGCAAGCAGACCGGCGGCAGCGCCTTCCACGCTTTTTTTGGGACTGACGGAAGGCCATATCCTGCGCCTGCCGAACTGCACGCCCGCAGCATAGGCGGCAATGTCGGACAGCGCGGGAACCGCCACGACAAGAAGCTGTTCGCCCGGACTGTAGTGCAGAGCCGGAGAAAGCAGCAGAGGCACATAGACAATGCCGCCCAGAAGAATGGCCGCCCGGCGGAAGCGGGCAAGGGCAGTTTCCTGCGTCCAGCCCGCGAGGGAATGTACGGCCAGCAGCGCAAAGGACGCCGTCAGCGCCAGGCCGGCGGAGTACTCCGGTAGAAAACGGCACTGGGCGACGAGTCCCGCCCCGAGCAGAACGCCGAACAACTTGGCGGCCAGTTCCGCGTTCGGGAGAAAAAGCGAGTAGAGTTCCCATTGTCCTGCGCAGCATACGGCAAGAAGCAGCAGAAAAAGGGGAAAGCCTCCGGCTTTCCATGCAGTGAAGACCACGGCAAGGAGGATGATTCCGGTGAGGACGCGCGGTCCGAGGCCTGCGGCGAGATACTTTTGCAAGGACATGACAGCTCCTGGAAAATCAGCCTGTTGCGTCGGGGGGCGTGTTATGCCCATGGCCCGGGGAAGAGGGCGCGGGGGCCGCCGCGAGCTGCTCTTCCGTAAGGCCGAAACGGCGGGTTCGCCCCGCATAGTGAGCCAGCGCCCGATTCAGTTCGGCGTCGTCGAAGTCGGGCCAGAGCCTGTCACTGAAGTAGAGTTCGGCATAGGCGCTCTGGAACAGAAGAAAATTGCTGAGCCGCAGCTCGCCGCCGGTACGGATGATCAGATCCGGATCAGGAAGCTCCGGGTTATACAGACCCCTGCGGAAGACTGCTTCCTGTTCTTCCGGAGACGTATCCCCGTTCGGGAGGGAGGCCGCCAGAGTCCGGGCGGCACGCATGATTTCCTCCCTGCCGGAATACGCCAGAGCCAGTGTGAACAGCATGTCCCCGCCGGAAGTCTTTTTGATGCCGTAATCCAGCGCCGTCCGTACGGGCAGGGGGAGGGCGTTCCGATCTCCGATCATGCCGAGGCGTATGCCCTGGCGCTCCAGTTCCGGCAGTTCCGATTTGAGAAAGCGGATGAACAGATCAAAGAGAAATCTGACTTCCTGCGGCGGGCGTTTGAGATTTTCCCGCGAGAGGGCGTACACCGTCACATACGGGATGCCGAGCGCGCGGCAGCGTGTGAGCAGAGAGCGCACCACATCCACGCCGCGCGCATGACCCTCGCTGCGCGGCAGGCCGCGCCGCTGCGCCCAGCGGCCGTTTCCATCCATGATGACGGCAAGATGCTGCGGCAATTTGTGCATGACATTTCCGTTCACAGTCGGCTTCACCCTCTGGCCGGCTCCGATGTTCCGGCGGGTGCTCCCCCGCCGGAACATCGGGTTCAGATTTCCATGATTTCCTTTTCCTTGGCGGAAGCCTTGGCGTCGGCCCTGGCGACATAGGTATCGGTAAGTTTCTGGATATCTTCCATGGCCTTTTTCAGTTCATCCTCGGAGAGAAGCTTGTCCTTTTCCAGTTTTTTCAGTCCGTCATTGACATCGCGGCGGATATTGCGGATGGCGACCTTGGCTTCTTCCGTGTATTTTCTGGCGATTTTGGTCAGTTCCTTGCGGCGATCTTCCGTCAGCGGCGGGATGGCAATGCGGATAAGCTTGCCGTCGTTCATCGGCGTAAGGCCGAGATCGGATTTCAGAATGGCCTTTTCCACCAGGGCGAACGCGCCGCGATCCCAGGGCTGGATGGTCACCGTGCGGCTGTCCGGCACGGCTACGGAAGCAAGCTGCTTGATGGGAGTAGGGGTGCCGTAATAGTCTACCTTGATGTCTTCCACCAGGCCGGTGGTGGCCCGACCCGTACGCAGTTTGCCATAGTCGCGCTCAAGGGCGGCCAGAGCCTTTTCCATGCGCTCTTCGGCGTCAAGCAGCAATTCGTCCTTATCCATCTTTGTCTCCTTGAAATCAGCGGTTGCCGCGCCACGGGGCGCGTGAAGGGAGTTGAAGCCGCCGGCCCCGGCGGCTGTTGCCGGAAGCTACGCTTCCTCCACCACCGTGCCCGCGTCCTCTCCGCATACCACACGGCGGATATCGCCGCCGAACATGTTGCATACGATGATGGGCATGTTGTTTTCCCTGGCAAGAGTAATGGCTGTGGCGTCCATGACCTCAAGACGGCGCTGCAGCGTTTCATCGTAGCTGATGCGGGAGAAACGCACCGCGTCAGGGTGTTTGACGGGGTCCTTGTCGTATATGCCGTCCACCTTTGTGCCCTTGATGATGGCGTCGCATTTGAGTTCCATGGCGCGCAGGGCCGCGGCGGTGTCGGTGGTGAAGTAGGGGTTGCCCGTGCCTGCCGCGCAGATGACGATGCGGCCCTTTTCAAGATGGCGCAGGGCGCGGCGGCGGATATAGGGTTCGCAGAGTTCCGTTGTATTGATGGCGGAAAGCACACGGGTGGGACAATCACTTTTTTCCAGAGCGTCCTGTACGGCCATGGCGTTCAGGATGGTGGCCAGCATACCCATATAGTCGGCGGTGGATCGATCCATGCCCCTGGCCGAGGAAGACAGGCCGCGAAAAATGTTGCCTCCTCCGATGACCAGGGCAAGTTCCAGACCCAGGGCCGCCACATCCGCCAGTTCTCGGCAGATGCGGGATACAGTGTCGGGATCAAGTCCGTAGCCTTTTTCTCCGGCCAGGGCTTCGCCGCTGAGTTTGAGCAGTACCCGTTTGTATTTGAGCTGAGCCATGGGAGCCTCCTTGGTGGAATCTCGTGTCGGATTGGATCAGGACGCGGAGCCGGTATCCGGACTGACCGCCGCGCGTTCGGAGGGGAGGAGTCCGGCGTCATAGGGAGCTCCCCATGCCCCTTCATTGATACGGATGTATTTGAGAAAGGTATAGAAGCCGGTATGCGCCGCCATGAGAAATCCGGCCTTGCCGTCGAGAAATCCGCGCCTGATGACATACATGCTGAAAAAACGCCAGAAGCCGTGTCCGAGGCCTGCTGCAATGCCGCCGCGTCTGCCCTTGCGCTCAAGATCCTTCGCGCCGCGCTGGGCATAGTCGTTCAGTTTGTCCATCTGATTGAAAAAATTCGCATAGGTATAGTGCAGCAGATCGCCCTTCAGTTCTCCGCAGGGGCCGGAAGGGCGGAATTGCTGGTGTGCGCCGCTTTCCTCGATACGTATGGTCTCCGGTCGGAACAGGCGGAAAAGACGATCGGGATAGGACCCCCCATGCCGGAGAAAGCGATCAAAGTACCAGGTGCGCCGCGGCATGGAGAAAGCGGTACTGTCTCCGGGAGCGGCAAGAGCCGTCTGAATGGACTCCGCCAGTTCTGGGGAACAGATTTCGTCGCAGTCGAGAAACAGTACCCATTCCGTGGGGGCGTGTTCCGTCAGCCAGTTTACGCCGAAACGGATTTGCCCGGCGTTGCCCGGCCACGGGTTCTGGACGAACATGGCGCCATGGGCTTCGGCTATGGCTTGCGTGGCGTCGCTGCTGAATGAGTCGACGACAAGAATTCGATTGCAGAAGGCGAGTGAATCCAGACAGCGCCCGAACAGACGTTCGCCGTTAAGGGTGATGATGACGGCAGTAAGCTTTACCGGGGGAAAGGGGGCTTCCATGACGATCCGTTGAATATGCGCATCCGCTGAGGCGTCTGGTATCTGGCGGGTGCGCCGATAGTCCGCCGCGGCGGAGAGAGCGTGTGTTGAAACTTTCCTCTTGTAGCCTGATGAAGAGCGCAATTCAAGCTAAAAACGATGCCCGGCCCTGTTGCAGAATTGTGGTGAAAATGACCTTGAAAATAACCTTGATCGCGGAGCCGCGGGCGCAGCAGGCGTGCAGAACGCAGACCCTGCCATGCGGAACCTGCCTCCCTTGAGGCGGAACAGTCTGCGGTTGCAGCTCGGGCGGGCTCCGTATCCGGCGCAGAGGCATCAACCGGTTACTGCAGCAGGGGTTCCGGCAGCAGAGCGCGCTTGATCTGAAGTGACAAAGGGCATGATATGGAATACGCTCCGGAGCGTTTTCGCGTTGAAGAGGCTCCCGGAGCGGGACTCGTCCCTGCTCTCTTCATGCGCCGGGCGCTGCGGGCCGGAACACAGGGGCTGGCTGGAAGATATTTTCAAACACGGAATAATCCGGGATGAAAGAGTCAGGTTTTCCGAGGAACCGGCAGATCCGGTTGCCGGAAGCAGGGAAGGGAAGATGGGAAAAAAAGCGACGGATGGGCGTTTCGCCCAGGCAGACAGGGAAGCCCTGATCACGCTGGGGGCATATGCTCTTTATTTTCTGTGGTGGTATGTTTCCGCCTACGGGCCGGGTGACGGCGACCCCGCGAACTATTCCCGCATCATGGGCATGCCCTCCTGGTTCTTTTTCAGCTGCATTGTGGGGTATCCTCTGATTACACTGCTGCTGTGGGGGTTGATGAGACTGTTTTTCCGGGACATGCCCCTGGATGAAGGGGAGACGGATGCCGAAAATGCCGCTGCCCCCGCCGGAAGCGGAACGGAAGCGAACGCCCCGGTCTTTCGTGTGGATGGGGAAAGGAAAAAGGGAAGCGGCATATGAGCGCGCGTCTGCAGATGCTTGTCCCCGTAGCGGCATATCTGGCGCTGTCGTTCGCCGTGGCCGTGTGGGCCGCAAATCGGGAAAGGACGGGGAAAGGGGCGCGGGGCGTTCTTGAGGAATACTTCATCGGCGGACGTTCCCTCGGCGGTTTTGTGCTGGCCATGACCATCATTGCCAGCTACACCAGCGCGAGTTCCTTCGTGGGAGGGCCGGGAGTGGCGTATCAGCTTGGCCTGAGCTGGGTGTTGCTCGCCATGATTCAGGTGCCGACCACGTTTCTGACTCTCGGGGTGCTGGGCAAGCGTTTTGCCATTGTGGCCCGCCGCACGGGGGCAGTCACCATCACCGATTATCTGCGTGCCCGTTATAAGAGCGATGCTGTTGTCATCCTCTGTTCAGCCGCGCTGCTCATCTTTTTCATGGCGGCCATGCTGGCCCAGTTCATCGGCGGGGCGCGGCTGTTCCAGGCTGTGACAGGGTATCCTTATATTGTGGGACTGGGGCTGTTCGGCGTGACGGTTGTGCTGTACACCTCTCTGGGCGGTTTCCGCGCTGTCGCGTTTACCGACGCCGTGCAGGGCGTGGTGATGCTGGTCGCCGCGGTGCTGGTGCTGCTGGCCGTCATGGAAAAAGGCGGAGGCATGGAAAGCTGCATTGCCGCGCTGGAACGCATCGATCCCGGTCTGATCACGCCGTCGGGGCCTGACGGGGCCGTGCCCCGGCCCTTTATTCTGTCCTTCTGGATACTGGTGGGGCTGGGAGTTCTTGGTCTGCCGCAGACCACCCAGCGCTGCATGGCGTATCGTGATTCCCGCTCCATGCATCAGGCCATGCTCATGGGGACGCTCATCATCGGTTTCATGATCCTGTGCGCTCACCTTGCAGGAGCGCTGGGACGCGCGGTATTCCCCGATCTGCCGGCAGGGGATTTGGCCATGCCCACTCTGATTGTGGAACTTCTGCCGCCGTTCTGGGCCGGTGTGTTCATTGCCGGGCCTCTGGCAGCGATCATGTCCACTGTGGATTCCATGCTGCTTCTGGCGTCGGCGGCCATTATCAAGGATCTGTACATTCACTATCGCCTGGGCGGGGACGCATCCCGCATGCGCCCTGCCAGTCTGAAACGGGCCGGTTTTCTGGTCACGGCGGCAGTGGGCGCGCTGGTGTTCGTTTCCGCCCTTGAGCCGCCGGATCTGCTGGTGTGGATCAACCTTTTTGCTTTCGGCGGGCTGGAGGCAGTATTCCTGTGGCCTGTCGTTCTCGGCCTGTACTGGAAACGGGCCAACGCGGCGGGGGCTGTGGCCGCCATCATGACAGGGCTTGGCGTTTTTTTTCTGCTGAGCGTACTCAGGGTTCCGCTTGGGGGAGTGCATCCCATCGTGCCCACGCTGCTGGCATCCGGAGTTGCATTTGTGTTCGGCGTTCGTTGCGGTGCCGCGCCGGATCGGGAGATCATGGACGTGTTCGGCGGGTGAGGAGGACGGGCGTTCCGATATCATGGACGTTTTCTGATTGAAAATATCCTGCAGGCCGGCCCCCTGTTTCCGGTTCCCTGATTTCACGCCGCCGCAGGAGGCTCGCTCTGTCCGACCCTGTGCGCATGTTCAGGCTGTCTGAAAACACCTTTGCCGATGGAATCTGCGCGGAAAGCCCCGCCTTCCGGACGGAAGACGGGGCTTTCTGCAGTATACGGATATTTCCTACGGAAACTTATTCCGCGCCAAGCTGAATGCGGAAGAACCTGCCGAGGCTGACCGCGCCTCCGGCGGCCTTGCCGGTAGCCTTGAGCAGATCGGCGATGCTCTGCTTGTCATCGCGGATATAGGGCTGCTCCAGCAGGCAGACTTCCTTGCAGTACTTTTTCACTGCGCCTTCGGCAATCTTGTCGATGATATTTTCAGGCTTGCCTTCTTCACGCGCCTTCTGGCGGTACACTTCGCGTTCACGCTCCATGAGGGCGGGATCGAGGCAGGAAGCGTCCAGAGCCAGGGGGTTGGCGGCGGCAATCTGCATCGCCACGTTTTTGGCACACTCCCTGACGCCTTCCGAGGCGGCCACGGCGTCGGAGTCGCACTTCACTTCGACCATGGAAGCAATTTTGCCGTTGGCGTGGACGTACGCGCCCACCAGCCCCGCGCCGTCGACGTCGATACGGACAAATCTGCCCAGCGTGACATTTTCACCTGTGGCGGCAATGGTTTCATTCAGCATGTCCTGGAGACCGGCGTCTTCAAGAGCGGCAGGCCGGACATCTGCGATCTTCCTGACCACGGCATCGGCGAATTCCCTGAACTTGTCTCCGCGGGCGACGAAGTCGGTTTCGCACTTCACTTCAACCATGACGGCGGACTTGCCGTCTTCAGACATCCATTCGGCGATCACGCCTTCGGACGTGGCGCGATCAGCCCGCTTGGCGGCCTTGGAAAGACCCTTCTGGCGCAGCCAGTCAATGGCCTTTTCCAGATCGGCTTCACACTCGGCAAGGGCCTTCTTGCAGTCCATCATGCCCGCACCGGTCTTTTCGCGCAGGTCTTTTACCATGGAGGCAGTAATATTCATGGCAATACTCCGTTAGGTGAGGGGTTATGCCTTATTCGGCTTCAGCGGCGGCTTCCTGTTCGGCGGCTTTCTGCATGGCCGCTTCGGGATCAGCCGCGCCGTCTTCCTTCTGCATGGCGGCACCTTCGATGCAGGCTTCGGCCATGGCGTTCACAAACAGTTTAATGGCACGGATGGCATCGTCATTGCCGGGAATGATGTAGTCGATGACATCGGGATCGCAGTTGGTATCGGTCACGGCCACAATCGGAATGCCCAGCTTGCGGCATTCTTTCACCGCAATGTCTTCGCGGTGCGGATCGATGATGAAGGCCAGCTGCGGCAGCTGCTCCATATCCTTGATGCCGCCGAGGGTCAGATTGAGCTTGTCGAGTTCGCGCTGGAGGGTCAGAATTTCCTTTTTCTGATAACGGTTGATGGAACCGTCGGCGAACATGGCTTCAAGCTTCTTCAGGCGTTCGATGCTTTTCTGAATGGTGACGAAGTTGGTCAGAGTGCCGCCCATCCAGCGGTTGGTGACATAGGGCTGCCCGGCGCGGGTGGCTTCGGCGGCCACGGCTTCCTGAGCCTGGCGCTTGGTGCCGATGAACAGTACCTTGCCGCCGCCGGCCACGGTTTCCACCAGCTTGTCGTGCGCGGTGCGGAACAGCTTCACGGTCTGCTGAAGATCGATAATGTGAATGCCGTTGCGGGCGCCGAAAATGAAGGGACGCATCTTGGGATTCCAGCGGCGGGTCTGATGGCCGAAATGCACGCCCGTTTCCAGCATTTGCTTCATGCTGACATAAGCCATGACAAAGCTCCTTGAAAAAAGGTTTTTCCTCCACACCGGCTTCACCGAAACGCTCCGCCCGCTCCATATGGTGCGGGACCGGGAGCCGCTGCCGGTGTGTGTGGTTTATGTGAACGGAAATATATAGTTCCGGAACTGGAAAAAGGCAAGCGTTTTCCGGCAGTGCGGCCCCTCGCGCTGCTGCGGAGCCGTGCCGAAAATTTCCTTGACCACCGGAGACGCGAACATCCCGGGCGTTGAGGTCGGCCATGCGGCCTGTCTCCGGCTTGACCCGGGAGCGCGCACCGTTCATAATAAAGGGAAGAAGGCGGCGCTGGAGGCTGCTGGCGGGATCTGCAGAGATTATGAGATTCCGGGTGGTTCGCCAGTGCAATCCTCATCTGCGGAGGAGAATGGACTTTTTTCTTTACCCGCAAGGCATTTTGCGGAGAAGCAGAACACATCAGATCCATATCCATGCCGAAGAGGATTTCGCCTCTTGCCTGGAAGTGCAGGCCGGGCCGCTCGGCTGGCGGGAAATACAAGTTTTCCCCCATTCGCGCCATGCGGGCTGTCCTGCTCCACAACACTGCGGGAAACCTGATTAAAACGTTTCCCTGGAATGTTAATTCTGTGTTAATTGCAGCATGCGTCAGGGGGCATCCATGTCTTTTTCCATTTTATGGCACGGCCATTCCAATATGCAGATTTTTTCGGGGGGTGTGAGCATCCTGATTGATCCCTTTTTTGAAGGTAATCCTCTCGCTCCGGACTGGAGGAGCGTTCCCCGGCCTGATGTTGTTCTGGTGACGCATGATCACGGTGATCATCTGGGGCAGGCCGTTGAGATCGCCCGCGAGACAGGCGCGGCGCTGGGCGGCATTGTTGAGCTGGCCGCCCATTGTGTTGAAGAGGGGGTGCCCGCCGCCCAGGTGACAGGCTGGAACATGGGCGGCACGGCGGAACTGCGCGGCGTGCGGGTGACCATGACTCCGGCGTTTCATTCCTGTGAACGGTGGGGAGTTCCCGTCGGTTTTGTGCTGGAACTTCCCGGCGGCGGCGTGATCTATCATGCGGGAGATACCTGCCTGTTCGGCGACATGGCGCTTATCGGGAGGCAGTTTTCTCCTGATGTAGCCCTGCTGCCCGCAGGAGGCTTCTATACCATGGACGGCGTACAGGCCGCCCGCGCCTGTGCGCTGCTTGGGGTGCGGAGCGCGGTTCCCATGCATTACGGCACGTTCCCCGTTCTTGCGCCCACAGCGGAATCTTTTGTCGGCGCGCTTGCGCTGGAGGCTCCGGGATGCCGGGCCGTATGCCTGAAGCCGGGCGAGCGGGCGGAATTTGAGGCGGAAACCGCATGACGACCATCATGCGGGAAGATGAACTGGTGCGCCGGGCTCTTGCGTTTGCCGAGGAGCGCCTGCAGGAGCTGAAGAGCGAAGGACGGACGAGTGAGAGGGAGTTGTCGGCCTTGCTTGATGAAGCGGGAGCGCGCTTCAATCTGTCGCCGGCGAGGAGCGCAAGACTGACCGCGCTGCTTGAGCGGGTCGTGAAAGGAAAAACTCCGGAATGAATCTTCTGCAGCGTCGGCTTTTTGCCGAATTCAGCAAGGTATTCGCGCTTTCCCTCGCGGTTCTCCTGCTGTTCATTCTCATGGGACAGGCAATGCGTCTGCGGGATATGCTGCTGGGGCTGGAACTGGGAATGGGGGATACTCTGCGCCTGTTCGCCTATCTGACGCCTTCCCTGCTGCAGTATATCATGCCGGTTGCGTGCATGCTCGCCGTGTTTCTGACCTTCCTGCGCATGAGTTCGGATCGTGAACTGATCGCGCTCAAGGCGGGGGGGGTAAGTCTGTATCAGATGCTGCCCGCACCTCTGCTGTTCAGTTGTCTCTGTACGTTGTTTTCCCTGTGGGTCACGCTGTTTCTGGTCGGCTGGGGGGCGGGGCATTTTCGTACCGAGGTGCTGGATATCGCCAGCAGCAGAGCGCGGGTTGTTCTCCGGCCCGGCGTGTTCAATCAGGATATTCCGAACAAGGTGTTCTTTGCCCGACGAGTGGATCCGGAAAGGGGAACGCTGGCGCAGGTGCTGGTGGAGGATAAATCCCGTCCGGACATGCGCCTCACCATTCTTGCGCCCCTGGGGAGCCTGGGAGTGGACTACAAGCTGGGGGAGTTGCTGTTCCTGCTCAAGAACGGACGTATCTATACCGAGCGCGGCGATGCCGTCACTACGCTCGGGTTTGAGGAATACGTCGTCCGCCTGCAGCTGAGTGAAATGTTCAGGTCTCTGGATATGGGGCCGCTCAAGCCGGGAGAGATGACGTGGAGTCAGCTTATGGGCGCGGATGACAGCGAGCTTGCCAGAACCGATCAATGGTTTGCCAACAAGGTGATTGTCGAGCGGCATTCGCGGGTGGTCTTCCCCCTGGCATGCATTCTGCTTTCCCTTATCGCCATTCCTGTGGCGGTTTCTCTGGAAGGTGTGCGGCGGCAGAGCGGCATGGTCATGGGGCTGGTAATTTTTCTGTTGTATTATACCGTGCTTTCGAGCGGCATGAACATGGGCAAATACAACGGGGTCAATCCGTTATACTGCGTGTGGGCGCCCAATCTGGCTTTTCTGCTGTTTGGCCTGGAGGGGTTTCATCTGGCGGCTCAGGAACGTATGCCCCACGCGCTGGAATGGCTGCGGCGTTTCCGCCAGTCGAGAAAGAAGCGTGACGCCGGAGAAGGAAGTGCCGGCAGGAACAGGGAGGGAACGGCATGAGTCTGCTGTTCCGTTATCTCTTTTTCCGTCATGCCCGGCTGCTGCTGCTCACCCTTGCACTGGGCGGCGGGATGTTCATGCTCACGGATATGGTGGATCGGCTTGACGTCCTTCTCGATGCCGGAGCAAGCCCGATGCTGATGCTGCTGTACTATGCGGCGCGCCTGCCCGGCATCATTGCCCAGATTCTGCCTGCAGTATTCCTGCTGGCTTCCGTCATTCTGCTCTGCCTCATGGCGCATAACCGGGAGAGCACGGCCCTTCAGGCCGGAGGAATTTCTCCCGGCACGATAACCGTCATGCTCGTGTGGTGCGCCTTGTTCTGGGGGATCATCCAGTTCGGCTGCTCCCAGTACTTCGGCATCAAGGGTGAAGAGATGGCCGGTCGGATATGGCAGGAGCAGGTGCGTCAGAGGAAGAGTTCTCTGAGGGTGCTGGACAATCTGTGGTTCAGTGACCACGACTGGATAGTATCTGCCGGTGAACTGCGCGAAGACGGTCAGGGCCGGGATCTGGCCGCGTATCAGCTTTCGGATGACGGACTGCGGTTCGACACCGTAATCAGAGCATCCCGTTTTGAAACGCGCGGGGGAAGCTGGACGGCGCTCGACGCTCTGCGTATCCGGCCGGAAGAGTATGTTTCCGAACAGGTCGCGGAACTGGCGCTGCCGCTGACGCAGGATGCAAGCCTGTTTTTTGTGTCTGAAAGCGAGAAGCCCGAGCAGCTTTCCTTCTGGCTGCTTGGAGAAGCCATCACCCGGCTGAGGGATGCGGGGTCCAACGTGGAAGGGCTTCAGACCCTGTGGCACGGCAAGCTGGCCTATGCAGCTTCACTGATGGTCATGGCGCTTGTCGCAGCCGCCATAGTGTCCTGGCGGGACAACGTATATATGGCGGTGGCGCTTGCCATTGTCGTGACCTTTGTGGTCTATGTGCTGACTCTGTTCGGTGATACCATGGGGCAGCGCGGTCTGGTTCCGCCCGTGGCGGGAGCCTGGGGGCCTCAGGTCATACTGCTGTGCATTGCGCTGCTGCGCCTGCACTATGCCGGGCTGAGGCGCTGATGTCGTTTCCGGAGACGCGCCCATGAATATGGACGGCGCACCTTTCGATGCTCTGTTTTTCGCTCGTAAGCGATGCGTGCCCGAACGTCTCGGCTCGTTCGGGTTCAGGCCGGACGGCGGCGGCCACAAGTATGCCGTGCCGATACTGGAGGGGCATTTTCTTCTGTCCGTTGTCATTGACGCGGCAGGCGCGGTTGCGACGAATCTGGTGGATACGGCTGCAGGCGAAGAATATGTGCTGCACCAGACTCCGGGCGCGCACGGGGCCTTTGTGGGCAGGGTCAGGGAAGAAGTCGGGGCCGTCCTGAAGGCTGTTGCCGATTCCTGTTTTGTACCGTTTGTGTTCCAGAGTGCCGAAGCGCAGCAGGTCCTCCGCCATGCTCGTGATATGTGGCAGGAAGAGCCGGAGTTTCTCTGGCCGAAGTTTCCCGACAATGCAGTCCTGCGACGCAGGGACAGCAGCAAGTGGTATGCTGTTCTGCTGGTGCTGGCGAAACACAAGCTGGGCCTGGACTCCGATACTCTTGTTGATATCCTCGATCTGCGCGGCAGGCCCGGGGACATTGCCGCGCGTATGGAGAGGGGAGCCTGCTTACCCGGCTGGCATATGAACAAGAAGCACTGGTACACCATCTGCCTTGACGGTTCCGTGCCCGTGGACGACATTCTCCATCATTTGGAGGAAAGCCGGGCGCTGGCGGGAAAGTAACTTGAGGCATCCTGCGACTGAAAATATCCGGCAGCCTGCCGCCGGTTCCGAACAGCAGACTTCACTTTTTCTGCCGGAGTCTGACACTGCAAGCGAATTGCGGCAATACCGGACAGGGGAGCCCCCCAGCATCTTCAGCCGTCGGCGTGAAACTCATCGGCATTTTTGATTTGAAAATGCTCCGCTATTGCCTGAGCGTGTCCGGCCGTGCCGTTTTGAGCCGATAGGCTGACACAATATTCTGAATTTTTTCGACGGAAGCAGTTTGCTTTTTGAGCAGTTCCAGATAGAAGCGCGTATTTTCAGCAACTACGGCAAGAGCCTGGAGATTTTCATCGCCGGGATCCGCAGCGAGCGCTTCGACACCTGCCTTTCTGTACGATATGGAAATATCAATCAGGACGTCAAGCGGGAGGCGGATAGCCTGGGAGAGGCACGCCTCTTCGGGCGACACATTCTCCTGCATGGAAAGAACATTCTGGAGGTAAGACGGATTTGTTCAGCAGCGATGACAGGGATGCAGGATGAGTAAAGGGGCGTTTTCGCCCCTTTCGTATCTCATGCCCGCCGCATGTCTTCGACAAGGCTATTGAGGATCTGTGCCTGCCGGGCAAGATCCGATACCGCATGAGTTGCTTCCTCCATGGCACGAGCGGTTTCCCCCGCGATGGTTGTAACCTGGGTAACCGATCTGTTGATTTCCTCGCTGGAAGCTGACTGTTGTTCGGAGGCGGCGGCGATGGCCCGGACCTGATCCTCCGTACTTTCCGTTATTTTTACTATTTCTTCAAGCGCTTCGCCGGAATGTCCGGCCAGTTCCGTAGCCGTGTCAATACTGTGTACCGCCGTTTCCACCTGCCGCATGCTCTGGTTGGCGCTTTCCTGAATGGCTGTAATAGCGTCACCTACCTGGGATGTCGAGGCCATGGTTTTTTCCGCCAGCTTGCGAACTTCATCTGCAACTACGGCGAATCCCCGTCCTGCTTCCCCTGCCCGGGCGGCTTCAATGGCCGCATTGAGCGCCAGCAGATTGGTCTGATCCGCTATGTCGGAAATCACGCTCATAACCTGGCTGATGGACTGGGCATGGCCATCCAGAACCTTCATGTCTGCCATGAGTTTCAGGGCCAGACGCTGGACTTCCTTGATGCTTTCCAGTGCGTTCTGTACAACTCTCTCGCCTTCTTCCGCCTTTTCCCTGGCCTGAGAGGACATTTTTGCCGCGTCTCCGGCATTTCTGGCCACTTCCAGCACAGTACTGTTCATCTCTTCCATTGCAGAGGCTGTTTCTTCCGTACGAGCCGCCTGTTCCTCCGCGCCCCTGCCTGCCTGTTCAATCTGGGCGGAAAGCTCGGTAGAGGCGGAAGAGATGATGGATACAGCTTCTTCCACCTGCGTGGCGGCAGTCAGCATGCCTTCGCGTCTGGCGTTTTCCGCTTCCCGGCGGGCGGCCTGCGCATCTTCCAGCGCCTTGTGCGCTTCTTCCGTGGCAGCTTCAGCTTCATGCGTCTTCTGTTCCGCTTCAGCAAAGAGCTGACGGATATTATCCACCATATGTCCGATACCGCGCGAAAGCGTACCTATCTCGTCGCCCCGTCGGCTTGCCTTATCCAGTTCAGCCTGCATTTCAGGAGAAACGGTGAGGTTTCCTTCTGCTATAGTGGTAACGAAATTGGCTCCGCCTTTAAGAGTAGAACTGATATTTCGCGCAAAAGTGAAGATAATCAGCCCTACAATAAGGATTGAAACAGTTACCAGAATAATATTGCTGTACAGCATGGAAGTAATGGGGCGGAGAACTTCCTCCCTCTCCTGGGCCAGCACAAGAATCCAGCCCATTTCAGGAATGGAACGGAAATAGGCAACCTTTTGCCTCCCGTCCCATTCATATTCCTGTCTTCCATTACCCTTGCTCAGAATCTGGCGTACCCATTCCTCCTTTGAGTCGTCATCTCCAATATAACTTTTGTTGGGATGCATGAGGATGGTGCCTTTTTCACTGTAAACGTAACATATACCTGTACTGCCGAGTTTTACTATATCTGTTGATCTTGAACTCAGTGCGGGGATGTCTATATCCGCAAACAGGACTCCCAGTGATTTTCCATCAATGGAGACGGGAACAGCTATAATTGTTGTTTGTTCTTTTGTCGTTGAACTTATGAGGTTTTCTACGGTCTTCTGATTTTGCATGCCTGCTTTAAAATAGTTTCTCTCTGCCCGTGACGTTCCGTTTTGGTCCGGAGAACTGTGCGCAAGAACAGTGCCGTCCGCAGAGATAAGACCAGCTTCGCGAATAAGTTCATAATCGCTGACAAAACTGCTCAGTTCAGTGGAAGCTGAGGATTTCAGTGCTTCCAGACGAGAAGAGGAGCCTCCACTTGCATATTCCTGCAGCAGATCCCGGAAGTGGGCGGAGTGGGCGCTGTTTTCTATACTGTCACCAAGTTCGGCTCCCATGTTTGCCAACAGCCTTTGCTGTTGCTCTACAATCAGCGTCATATCTTCCGCTGTCTTTGAAACCAGGGCTTTTTCCGCCGTATGGAAGCTGAACCCGGCTACAGTCACCAGACCAAGCAGCGCCGGAGTCAGAATGTACAGAAGTAATTTTGTCAAAAGCGTAAGGCGCATATTCCCCTCCTTTCCCTGACAGACCCAAACGAGTGAAGTATGTACTCATGGTTTCATATGATAATTTTACGATACTCCGATATTTGGTGATTTCAAGCATAAAAATGAAGGAAGAATACCGTTTGGTATTGCGATACATGAGGATTTTTTTCTCAATGCGTCATTTAAGCGTGGAGTTGAAATTAACCTTCGGGAGCGCGAGCGCCAGCGAGCCTGGAGCGTCCCCCCGCGCCGCATGGTCATGCGGCATGGAGAGGGTACGGAGTGCGAGCGCGGCGTTTTCCGCGCAAAACGCAAGCGGGAGCGAGTATCGTCAGAAGGTCGTGAAAGCATGTCACGAGGCGCGAGCGAGCCGGTGTGAATACATGCTGTCTTTCGCCCGTCACGGGCGACATCGGAGCAGCCGTAATTCACTTGCGGCCGATTCGAAGGAGGCGTGAAACCTGCGGGCCGGAACATGGGGTCCTGCCCGGCAGATATTTTCAATAACAAAACGCTCTAGGGAAATACTCGACACACCCGGATGGAAACCCGGAATGCAATCAGCTACGGAACTGGCACGTCAGTTTTTCTTGTTGTCCGCCAGCAGGGTTTCCATATATTTTTCCACGACGTCACGGGTCCAGACTGCGTCGTCGTACAGGGGGTCCTGCGTGTTGATGGAACTGGCGCAGATGAAAATGATATGCCCGCGCACCAGCAGGATAAGAGTGGTCAGGCTGGTGAGCATGCGATCATCGGCAGGGCTGCCGGCATGGCCGGGGGAGAGAGGATAGGCCAGTTGATACTGAAAGAGACGAAGATTTTCCGTGCTGCGGGTATCCAGCAGAAGATTGCGTCCGTCCCGGCCGGCCTGGAGAAGCACTTCCTCCAGTGCAAGGCTGTCGCGCAGAGCGGCGGAGGGAGCCTTGTCAAAGGAGAGGAAGCCTTCTTCCAGGATACGGCCAAGCAGCGCGATGTCGTCCTTATTGAAAGGCGCGTCATTCGCTTTTGCTATGCCATAGACGGCAAGCTGTCGGGTGAGGGCGTAATGTTTGCCTTCTTCGTAAAAGTGGGCCTGATTTTCCGGAAGAAACAACCGGAGGAGCCTGGCGCGTTCACCGAGTTGGCGGGCATTTTCCGCAAACAGCGTACCGTTCTTTTCCTTTATTTCCACAAAATCGGTGGGGGGGCGCAGGATCAGGGGCGGCGGAGATGCGGGGGCTTCTCCGCCCGGTTCAGGCTTTGCCAGAGCAGGACGGGGGTGATGAAGCGCGGCGCTCGCTGCGAAGAAAACGGCAAGGAACAGTATGACAAGAGGAAGGAACCGCACGAAAGACGCCGGAACGTCGCGGAAGACGTTCCGGCGGAACGTTGGGCGCATATTTCGTTCAGCTATGGGGATCACTTGCGCGCCAAAGCTTTCATGGCCTCGGTTCCGGCATGCAGGCCGGCTTCAAAGCAGGCCAGGTTTCGCGGAACAAAGGCTTCCTTGGTACCTGCGGCAATGACCTTTTTCTGGGTTTCCGGCTGGATGGGCATGACCCCTGAGGCGTACAAGGCGCCCAGCATGACCATATTCAGCCCGAGGGCGTTGCCCTGGGCCAGCGCAATTTCACGACCGTCAAAGGCCAGCACTCTGCCGCACTTGGCGTTCAGATAGGCCAGCAGTTCGGGAACGGGCGGATAGGCTTTGTCGTCCCCCGCGGGAGAGAAGGGCTTGAGCGGGGCGGTGGACGTGATGACCAGGCTGTCCCTGTGGATTTTGTTCAGCGCGCGTACCGCCTCAAGGGGTTCAAAGGCCAGCAGAATGTCGGCGCAGCCGTCAGCAATGGTGGGGCTGAGCGCGCCTCCCAGCACCGCCGTCGATTCCACCACTCCGCCGCGCTGGGCCATACCGTGCGTTTCACTGAGGACGACGGGCACCCCTGCCTCCAGAGCGGCTTCACCCACAAGTTTGGAGGCCAGTACATTGCCCTGGCCTCCGACGCCCACAAAATATATTTTCAGCGTATTCATCAGATTTCCTCACAGGGTTGCGGCTGTGCAAGTCATGAAGCAGCAGGTTTTGATGTTTTCCAGGAGGAGCCGGAAAAGACGTTTCATCCGGGGCTACCTCACCGGGCGGATCGCCTGCCGGGGGCAGACCTGAACACAGACGGCGCAGCCGGAACACTGGGTGGGATCAATAGTAATGCGGTCGCCCTCAGGCTGGAAGGCCGGGCAGCCATAGTCCCTGACGCAGGTGCGGCACTGGTCGCATTTTTCCTGATCCACGGTAAAAGTCGGACGCTTTTTGCCGTCCCCCTGGCGCTTATGATGCAGAGGGCATGGCTCACGGGCAATAATGACGGAAAGACCGTCATAATCAAGCGCCTCGCGCACCGCGGCCTCCATCTTTTTGAGATTGGAAGGTCTGACCACCTGAACATGGCGGACTCCCAGCGCCCTGACCACCGCTTCGGCGTCAATGGGCGTAAGTCTGGCCATGGCGGCGCGTTCGTCACCTTCCGGATCAATGGCGAAAGAAGGCTGGTGCCCGGTCATGGCTGTCACCTGGTTGTCGAGAATGACCAGCGTGTATTTGTGGCCGTTGTAGACGGCATTTGCCAGACCCGTCATGCCGGAATGGAAAAAGGTGCTGTCTCCGATAAATGACAGGATCTTCTGTCCGGTATGTTCCGTGGCCTGATCCAGTCCGCAGGGCAGGGACGCGGATGCGCCCATGCACAGGATGGTGTCGGCCATGCGCAGGGGCGCGCCGAAGCCGAGAGAATAGCAGCCGATATCGTTGGGAAACAGCAGGTCCTGACCGGCGGCCGCCTTTTTGGCCGCATAGTAGGAAGCGCGATGCGGGCAGCCCGGGCAGAGGTTGGGCGGGCGTACCGGCAGCCTGGGCCGATCAGCGAGATCGGGGCGGAGGGCCGGCTTCCAGGGGACGCCGAAGAAGACCGCCGCAGCCTCACGCACGATTTCGGAGTCGTACTCATACAGGCGGGAAAGCCCGGCGACGCCCTTGCCGCCGATTTCCACCTCAACACCGTATTTCTGGGCAAGAGCGCGGAGGAAATTTTCCATGAGAGGCTCAAGTTCCTCGATAACCAGCACCTTTTGCTTGCCGCGCAGGAAGGCGAGCAGGGCCTCGTCCGGTTCGGGATAGCTCAGGCCCGCACGGAAAACGGCAGTCTTGCCGCTCAGTCCCAGGGAGGTCACGGCATCCATGGCGTAGGCGTATCCGATGCTGCTGGCCACGATGCCGAAAGGCGCGTTTTCCGCGCCGCGTGCAAAGTTGAATGGGGAAGCGTTGCTGATGACGCGCGCCCTGTCCAAACGTTCCAGGAGTTCCCGATGCATCCGGGTGGCGTTGACCGGCAGCGTGACTTTGGAATGATCCTTTTCAACATGCACGGGTTTGGGCGGTTCGGTAATTTCACCGAGTTCGACCACGCCGCGCAGATGCGCCACGCGGGTAGTGGAACGCACCATGACGGGCATGCCCAGCTCATGCGAGAGCCGGAACGCCGCAACGGTCATGTCTTTCATTTCCTGCGCGGAGGACGGTTCAAACAGGGGGAGGCCGAACAGACGGCAGTAATTGCGGTTATCCTGCTCGTTCTGGCTGGAAAAGAGGCTGGGATCATCGGCATTGTAGATGACCAGGGCGCCCTTGACGCCGATGTAGCTCAGCGTGCCGAGCGGGTCGGCCGCCACGTTGAGCCCGACATGTTTCATGGAACTGAGACTGTACAGCCCGGCCATGGCCGCACCTGCCGCCGCTTCCACGGAAACTTTTTCATTGGCGCCGAATTCCATGCGGAAGGGGGCGCCGGCCTGAAGCTTGAAAAGCAGCGTGCCCACTTCGGACGACGGTGTGCCGGGGTAGGAGCAGGCGAAATTGAGGCCTGCTTCGTAGGCTCCTCGCACCAGAGCCTCATTGCCCATGAGAAGGACTTTTTTCCCGGGCGCGTTTTCCAGCAGATTACTCATGTCGTTATCCTTGTCAGAGTCAGAGGCATCCCGCGCCAGTGAGCGCGGATGTTGTCGGGAAGGTGGTATAATCACCCAAGAGAGCCCCTGTGTCCAGCCCTCCGGTTCTTTGCCGCAGGGAATGTTCATGAATTGTCTGATGATGCCCTACGCAGGGCGGGGCAGCTCTTCCGTGCTGATGATGCGGCCGTCACGCATGACGGCGCGGTGCGTCAGGCCGGGAAGAATATCGTCCCCGCGGTGACTGATCAGAATAATCTGGACGCCGCCATGCATCAGCAGCGCGATCAGTTCCATCATCCTCCGGCGGGATGTGGCGTCCAGACCGGTAAATGGTTCGTCGAGAAGCAGAAGAGCAGGGGCGCCCGCCAGCGCACGCGCCAGCAGCACACGCCTTGCCTGCCCGGTGGAGAGGGTTCTGAAGCGGCGCTCCCCCAGGCCGTCCATGCCGGACAGGCGAAGACAGCGCATGGCTTCCGCCTGTTCACTCTCCGAAAACTCCCGATGAATGCCGATACTGCCGTCCAGGCCGCTGAGAGCAACCTCGAACACGGTGTCGTCATGACTGTAAAGCGCCTGGAGACGGTCGGAGACCAGACTGATGTGCCGCTGGATGTCGGAAAGCAGATCGAGTTCGCATGGCCTGCCGTCTGCATCGACGAGGAAGCGGCGCAGGCTTCCTCCTGCGGCAATGGGTTCCTCCCCCATGAGAGTGCGCAACAAGGTCGATTTGCCCGCTCCGTTGCCGCCGGCCAGCAGCCACTGCTGGCCGGGTTCCACTTTCCAGTCTATGTCGTGCAGCACTTTCTGACGCTCGATAAAGACAGTGGCGCGACTGAATGTGAATCCGATGCCGCGGGCGTTTTTCCCGGCGGAAAGAGGAAGAGGGGGGGGGGCCGATGAAAGGGCATCGTCAAATCGTTCGGGGGGCAGGCAGTCCGAGGCGTCCCTGTCGCATGGTTCGACGAGTCTGCCCGCGTTCATTCTGCCGATAAGACGGCAGAAGTCCGGCACTTCTCCATCACGTCCCGTCCGATGACTGGTGAATACGACAGTGGGGGCACTCGGCCCCGCAACTGCGGAGTCAAGGGCGCGGAAAAATGCTGCTCTCGCTTCTTTGTCCAGACCGTCGGCGGCCTCGTCCAGAAGAAGAATCACAGGATGCCGGAGCAAGGCCCGCACCAGCAGGAGCAGGCGGAGCTGGCCCTGCGACAGCGTGGAGGCGTCTCTGCCCAGCAGTGCCGCAGCGCCGAGTTCCCGGGCCAGGGCGCGTGCCGCCTCGCAATCCTCGGGGGCGGCGTCTCCATAGAGCATATAGCCGTCATGCAGCCCGGAAAGCACAACCTCCTCACCTGAAACATGCCAGCCCTGCCGCATATATGTTTCCTGCAGAGCCGGAGATACGGAGGCGCACATGGCGCGTCCGGTCAGAGGCGTCGTATCGGGCCGGGGATTTCCCTGTTCGTCGGGAACGCGAGGGTCGAACCATGTGACAGACCCGCCGTCGCGCTGATCAGGCCATGCTTCGCCGCACAGAACCTTGAGCAGGGTCGACTTGCCCGAGCCGTTGGGACCGAGCAGGGCCATGTGGTGTCCGGGGAACAGATCGAGGTCGACATGATCCAGGGCGCGGAAGCCCTGCATGGTAACGGTTACCTGGTGGAGACTGACAAGTGCTGTGGACATGACGGAGTTATGGCTGGTGACGGGAAAAATGGGCAGGGGAGGAGCCGGCTTCAGCAAGAACCGGGACAGTGAGTGTGCAGCATGTGGCAAAAACAGACATGATGCTTGAACATGCCGCTGCAACGCCTAGAAAGGCAGAACGCGCACTTCACGGGTTCCGTCTCGTCTCCGTCGGAAGACAAGACTTTCCGTGTATCCGGCGGCGGAAGCATGGCGGGCGAGTTCTTCAAAGCCGGCGCCGATGGTGTTGACGCAATGTCCGTCCGAGCCGAAACTGACAGGCAGGCGCAGATCGGCTGCCGCCTTGACGATTTCGCCGCAGGGATAGATTTCCCGACAGGGCTTGCGCAGTCCGGCGGAGGAAATTTCCATGGCCATGCCCGCATCCCTTGCCGCGCGCAGCGCGTCCCGCACCAGTTCCATGCTGTCGGGCCTGGCCAGCCAGTCATGAAACTCGTTTACACTGAAAATCTTGATCAGGTCAGGGTGGGCTACAATGTCATACAGTCCGGATTCCGCCATTTTCTTCATAGTGGCGTAATAACGGCAGTAGCACTCTTCCTTGTACTCGGCGGAAAGCTTTTTCCAGTCATCGGCAGAGGCGTCGAAGCCCCATGTCCCGAGAAAATGGATGCCCCCGATCACATACTCAAAGTGTTCTTCTGCCAGAATATGTTTCTGGAAGGGAACCTCGTCTTCCAGCCAGTCCATTTCCAGCCCGAGCAGGACTTCTTCCCTGCCCTCGCGGCCCGCCTCGGCGGCAATTTCCCGCACTTCACGGATATAGTCCCCGAAATGCGCGGAGAGCCGTTCACGGTATTCATTGGGATAGTCATATCCCAGCGGACGGGGAGAGTGTTCGGAAAAGCCGTGGATCTGCAGCCCCTTCCGTTTGCCTGCCTCGTACATTTCCCGCGGGGTACTGCTGCCGTGGGCATAAAGGGTATGCGTGTGCAAGTCCGCGTGAATCATTGAGAAGCTCCGGAGAGAACGCGTTAACCTGCATGGCCGGAACGCATACGGAACATCCGGAACTTCCATGCCCGACCTCCCGTGCGCCCCGGCTCCTGCGGGCGGTTTTATTCCTTGGGACGTCTGACAACGGTATCAAAGGCGTCAAGAACGGCTTCGGCCACATCCTCGTCACGCACGGGATCGCCTACCACAATGGTTCCCTTCTGACAGTAACGGGCGGGCAGTCTGTTCAGCGCCAGCGCGTACATGTCCTGATAGTCCTTTTCCGTCAGTGTGGAGGCGTAGGCCGCTCCCCGGCCCTGACTCATGAACTCCGCAAGCGCTTTGCGGACCTTTTTTTCATTGCGGTTGACGACTGTGCTGAAATCCATGTCATCCGGATTCATGGTGGAACTCCTTCCGGGCTGTTGTTCACTCCAGGCCGAAACGGCGGGCAATTTCCCTTGCGGCTTTCCGGCCTGCACCCATGGCAAGGATGACCGTGGCCGCGCCGGTGACGATGTCGCCTCCGGCAAAGACGTTGGGAATGGAGGTTTCGCCGGTGGTTTCGTCCGTTACGATATAGCCCTTGCGGTTCAGTTCGAGTTCGGGCGTGGCCTCCAGAAGCAGCGGGTTGGGACGGGTACCCAGCGCGATGATGGCCAGATCCGTCTCATGGGTGAAGGTATCGCCCTCCACAGGCTGGGGACGGCGGCGGCCGGAGGCGTCGGGTTCACCAAGTTCCATGCGCTGGAGTTCCACGCCGGACAATCGTCCGCTCTCGTCGCCGATGAAGCGGAGCGGAGCGGCAAGCTCCATGAGGGTGACGCCCTCTTCCAGCGCGTGTTCGATTTCTTCCCCGCGTGCGGGCATTTCCGCCCTGGTACGACGGTACACGATGTTCACGCTTTCCGCCCCCATGCGCATGGCCGTGCGGGCCGCGTCCATGGCTACGTTTCCCGCCCCGAACACCGTGACCTTTTTGCCGGGATAGTTGGGGGTGTCGTAACAGGGGAAGTCATAGGCCCGGCCGAGGTTGGCCCGGGTAAGATATTCGTTGGCGGAGAAGATGCCGATGAGGTTTTCCCCGGGGATATCAAGGAACAGGGGCAGCCCCGCGCCCACTCCGATGAATACGGCCCTGTAGCCTTCCTCAAGAAGCCGGGGGACTTCCACCGTACGGCCGCCTACCCAGTTGGTGCGGATATCCACATCAAGAGCACGCAGGTTGTCCAGTTCTCTGGCCACCACGTCCTTGGGCAGACGGAAGGAGGGGATGCCGTATACCAGCACGCCGCCGGGCTCGTGCAGCCCTTCAAAAACCGTGACCCTGGCCCCGAGCGCGGCAAGATACCCCGCGCAGGTGAGCGAGGAGGGGCCGGAACCGATGCAGGCAACCCTGACATCATGACGCGGGGCGGCGCATCCCATGTCCGTGTCGCAGGCTCCGGCTGAGGCATTGTCGGCCACATAGCGCTCAAGCCTGCCGATGGCCACGGGCTCACCCTTTTTGCCGAGGATGCAGGCCCCTTCGCACTGTTTTTCCTGCGGGCAGACGCGGCCGCACACGGCGGGCAGACTGTTGGTGCTGCGCAGGATGCGATAGGCTTCCGTCAGATTTCCTTCCGCTACCCTGGCGATGAATTCGGGGATACGCACTTCCACCGGGCAGCCGGAACGGCACAGAGGCTTTTTGCACTGGAGACAGCGCGAAGCTTCGGCCGCAGCCATTTCAGAGGTATAACCCAGGGCGACTTCTTTAAAATTTTTGACGCGTTCGGCCGGAGCCTGACAGGGCATGTCAGTACGGGGGATTTTTGCGCCGAAAATTTTCTTTGCTTCCATTGTCAAATCCTTGATATTGCGGTTGGCATGTCCGCCCGGAGCTGTTTTGCCCTGCGGGCGCGCTCCGAACCGGCCGCATGCGCGGTGCCGGCGTTTTTCAGGGCGGCTTCCGGGAGGGATGCGGCCGTTCCTTGTGACGGGGGCCTTTCAGAGCCCTTCCGGGGCGGCGTCCTGTCTCGCCGCAGCATGTTGCGGAACGGCTCGAAGTGAAGCGGTTGGCACCACATGACATTGAATATTTTGTATTCAATATTATCAGGAGC
>UMHC01059371.1_pt1 | contig 65433 bp, 52 predicted proteins | sample 1965381 | NCBI WGS metagenome assembly UMHC01 (sample SAMEA4836083, study PRJEB28245) | human gut metagenome | biome: gut microbiome; material: fecal sample | place: Denmark | collected 2008 | reverse complement strand
GGAGACCCCGCCGACGCATTGCTGCGCTGGCGGGTCCTCTAAAGGTATGCTCTTCAAGCTGGTAATGTACTGTTGAAACTGGTTAATCTCTCCTGCTCGGTCTGGGCCTACTTTACCTCAACAACATTTTCTCCCCGGATCTGGTAGCTGGTGATTCCGCTGCCGTTCATATTTGGAAAAACCGCGATGACGCTTTCAGGTGAAATACGAAGTTCCAGCAGATCGCTGCATGTGCCGAAACTGTCCGTGATTGAAACCTGCCCATCGGATTCCGCAAAAATGAAGCGGTACATCGCGGGACAGGCCGTGCCGCCTGAGAGTGTTTCCAAGAAGAAAACCAGCGTATCGCCCTTGTCTGTCTCGAACTGAGCCTTGATGTTCAGCGCACGATCTCCGTCAGCGTTGTCATAGGCTAAACTGCCATTGACGTAGACTTTCTCTTCATGGGGGGCACCGTTGATGGTTACTTCGTGGTCGCCAATAACCATGTGCTTGGCGGCGTGGGCATAGTCTATTGTGAGAACAAAAGCGTATGCCAGGATAAGTAGCATAAGAACAAAGATTTGTTTCATGCCAGACGCCTCTAACTGAATATGACTATTTATCTAGCCAACCCTTTTCTTTCATAATCGTACCAATGGCAGTTTTCTCCGTAAAACTTGAAGCACGCTTGAAGCGTTCGATAAGCTCTTCCCGACTGGAATAACGGTAGTGCTCTTTGTAGTTTTCTATTTCTTGATTGATTTCACTCTTTTTTTTAGAAGCACTTTGCGCCAACTTAGCTGCTGTATCCCAAAAGCCCATAATGAACCTCTTTTATCGTTGTTTCAATCTCTCCAAGCACTTCTTGCAAACGTATCCATAGGGATTCCCTTGTTTTCTATATGTGGCGCATGATTTACAAATAAATTTTTCACATATGGCACAATTTTCAAGTTCATGTATAGAAAATTTTTTTCTACAAGAAATACACATTGCCTCTCCCGCTTCATTAAGCGATTCTGAATTGTAAGACATATTCTCTCCAAATTATTCAACATAGTAGATAGCTTTCAGGGCACGATCCAGAGAAAGCCCGGATGGCATTGTAGCTGCACCAAATCTTGCCAATTCAAAACTTTTCTCGCTACTATGGATAACCCATTCAAAAAAGACGGTATCTCCTTCCAGTAAAGTTCATCAAAAGCCTCATTAATCGCATTTTCAAGTGTTCCAGCACATTCATTGAGTAATTCATTCCAAGGCTGTGAGCCTTCTTGCAGATTTGCAGATTTACTGGAACAGTCACGCCGGAATTCGCTCATAAAGTCCCTGGGAATTTTATCGTCACCAATAACGGCAGGAAGAACTCCCGCTGTCCTGGCATGTAAAAGATATTTATCATAATTGCTGGTTATCCCATTCACCCACCCTTTAGTTGCATCTGCGTGGATAAATCGTAACGATTGTTCTTTAAACGTATTGTGCATTTTTGGAGGGATGGATCCCTCAAACATCATCCTGATTTCACCTTTAGAGGTTTCTTGAGAAGACCATTTTGTACTGGAAAAACTACCATCAAGAATTTTACATATAGTCGCGTTCTGATACATTGGAAAATTACCATTTTTTACCAAATCTATATTGCTGTCTCCGCATCCTTGAATTGAAAGCAAAATTGCAAAACACAGCGCGAGCATAGTCAGTTTTTTTGCCATTGAGTCCTCCACAGTGAATATTTCCCAAGAGGTTAATCTTGTCATAGAGACACTGGTATAGCCTCTCCCCATAGGCGACGCCGTTTCCGCGCATTATATCCCGGCAAGATCCGGAATATTCCAGAGCATCAGCACATTCTCCGCATCCCGAGCGGCTGCCGCTGCGCGGCGGCTGAAACCATCGCTCTGAAAGCTTGTTTCAGAACTATATGGTTCCGGTTTTTTTGAAAAAATGGGCTGCGTTAAAACCGCGTGGCCCGCTCAAATTACAGCATTGTTGCTTAATATGTCAACTTGTTGCGCGATGCGTCATTCAATAAAAAACAGAATGTTGCCACAAATAATTCTTGCGAAACCTGATGACGCAGGAGATCAATGTGGCACAAAAAAGAGTGAAAAAAGAAAAGGCCGCTATCGTGATAGCGGTAGGAAAAGCTATTGCCAGGGAACGAAAAGATGCGGGATTAACTCAAGAAAATGTCGCACAGAAAATATCGGTTGAAAAGGAAACCGTCTCCCGCCTCGAGACAGGGGACATCCCGCCGTCACTTGAACGCCTGGAGCAACTGAGCGCGGCCATAGGCTGCCCGATGAAGCGTTTTTTCTGGCATGAGGAAGGAGATACTGTGCGGCTGGCTGAAACAGTTGCGGAAATGATTCATGCCCTGCCGGAGGAGAAACAAGCCGTTGTTGTGCGGCTTGTCGGGGATTTGGTAAAGGTATTGCGGTGATTCATTAAGCCTTGCAAAGGCGTTTATTGCGATTTCGTTGCACCAGTCGTTTGAGAACTCCGTGTGCCTCGAATCATCCAAGCCCCTTTTTGGCGATGTTCCTTACCTCGTACTTTGAACGGATAACTGTTGTGATAAAAAGACTCGTTGACCGATTGTTGAAAGTCCGAAGATGTTCGGTCCAGAAAATGAGACTTTTCGCAATAGTGTACCAAGCCTAAACCGTTCTCCACACCGAGAGCTGCTTCCCAAGCCCTGGAAGCTCTTTTCTGAACATCACGCGGATCTCTCTTGGCGTTCCCGTTAACCATGATGATAACGTGCGCATGAGGATTCTTGTCCTCGCCGTGCTTTTCACAGACAATGGTGACAGACGGGTCCACCTGGTGCTTGGGGGCTTTGTTTGATTCATTCCTCTTTTTCCCCCGGAGTCTGCCGGTCTCCGGCAAGATGTTGTTCCTTTCAAGATCCCTGGTGAGATTTTTGTTAAACAGGGTGAAATCCCTGGATGACGGTTCTACTGAACCGTCTTGAGGATAACGGAGAACAACTCCTGTGAGGAGGAGCTTGCTGTGCTTCTCTATCATGGACTCAAGTTTGTCTTGCAATATTGCAAATCCTTTTGTGTAGTACCCCATTCCTTTTTCTCTATCCGTATTGATGGGATAACCGTTGAATGTTGGTTCATATGTAATGTCCATATACTCTCCCTTACTCAAAATTGTTGATATAAAGATACTACCCTAATCCGAGAAGAGTGGAGGTGTTTGCATCGGCAATTGACGTATTGCAAATGACTTGTATTTCCCTTCACCCCACATAGTATGTTAAGGGAATAAAATTTTATGAGTTAGAGTATTTTCACTTTGAAAATGCTCTGCCGACTGCGTGAGCAGGCGGCCGCCGCGAAGGCATAAGCGCCATTTATTGGCGCTGTTCCATGCCGGAACGAGCGTGTCTTTCAGCTTTGACTTTGTAAAAAGTCAAAGTGAATCTGTTCCAAGACAAGCAGGACGGGCTCAAGCCCGATAAGACGGCGGGGATGAACCTTTTCACTGGATTCGGGCGATCACAGGGGGAGCCTGGAAAGGCCGGAAAGCTGAAAAAAGCCCGGAACGTATTGTGGCATAAGTACATTATGTTCCGGGCTTGAAGATGAGAAGCTGGAATTTTCCAGTGTGAATTATACCTTTACCAGCCGGTGGGCTTCTTCCCTGAGTTCAGCTTCCGTGAAACTTTCATACTGCTGAACTTGTTCCAGCAGAGCGGCGAACGCTGCTGATGGCCCGCCTTTGCGGCCTTGCTCTGCCTTCACTTTCTTCACCCAATCGTAAACTGAGGACGTGCCGTAGCTGAGGTATCCGGCGAGTTCCGCCGCTTTTAATCTTTTTGACTCAACCCAGACATAGGCCAAGGCGGTACGGGAATCAGACAGCGAGAGCGCCGGTTCTAGCTCCGGCTCACTTTCCACCACCTCAAAACGGAACATAGTGTTTTCAAATATCCGGCGCAGAGTGAATGCTTTCGTATCTTCCGGGCCGAGATGCCGGACTGTCGGGAACGAAATTTCCACGCATTGCCCATCTTGCGGCGTAACCTCAATGCATAAGTCCGCAGCGCGTTTCTTGTCAGCTCTTCCCTGTAAATCTCCTTCCTTATTCGTATGGTCAACTATGATAAAGGTTTTGCCCTTGTTTTTCCAAGGGGTAAGCAGTTTAAGCAGTTCTTTGGGTATGTCGCTGCTTCCTGTCAGGCTATAATAGCAATCAAGGAAGATAACGTCATACTCGGGCATAACAGCATTAAACCAGGCTTGCCACTCTGGGGCATACAGGTTGATCTCACCGGAGGGGTTATCTGGGGCTCTGGCAACTTTGCGGGCAAACTTGGTCCCATCTGTGAAGCCCAAACCTTTAAGCTCCTTAGCCGCAGCCTGTTCCAGCTTGTCCGGTTCCAATTCGCTGTCAATGTAAAGAACTTTCAGGCCGGTGGCCGCCTCATATTTTTCTAAGAACGTGCCGCCATAACTAATGACGTGGGCCATACTGCGCGCCAGCCAGCTTTTCCCGGATTTTTCCGGCCCGTACAGCCAAATAAGCTGGCCGGACTCAATCAGGGGATAGAGCACCTTTTTACGAAGAATGTCGGAACCGGGAATTTTCTCTCCGGGTTTGGTAATGCCCCATCCGGCGGAGACGGAAGGCGTTTTCGCCCGATCAAAATTAGTTTTGCGGAATGCCTGAGAATGCCGCTGGTCGGCAGGGTAGAACTGGACAGACACGGCTCCTGCGCCGGAAAACTTCTGCTCAATTCGGGACAAGAAGGGCTCGTCTTGCTGGAGCATTTCCGGCACAACAATGTGCACTCGCTTCCCGGCGGTCATGGTCACGTCGGCGGTATGCAGTCTGTTCAGCCCTCCGGGGCAGGCCAGAGGAACAGGGTAGGAGAAAACGCCGATCCGGGCAGACTTGTGCCCCGGTTTATGCACTTCTTCACGAGCCGCGTTTTCATCCGGCATGAACAAAATATCTTTTTCCATTTGGTTGGGGAGGTCATCCTGAAAAAACAGACCAGTTTCAGGGTAGACCGGAAGCCAGCGCAAGAGCTGTGTTTTGCTATGGCGCATCAGAGTGAAAAAGGTCGTCAGTTCTCCAAAAACAGTGTGTGGGATTGAGCAGGAACACCCAACCAGAATGCCGTTTCTGAAGTAGTTGAAAATGCTCGCGCCGCCGATTGCGACTGGAGAATAAAAACGATAAGGCGCATGGATATCCAGAGCGAGCGGCGTCAGTTCTTGAACCCAATAGCCTTTTTTGTTGTCACGGCTGAACTCAGTGGTGATTTCATGCTCACCAAGATGATTAAAGATATGCTGAATCGCATAGACATAGCTTGTCTGATGAAGGTGAGCCCAAAGACTTGGGATATCCTCACCCCAGCATAGGGATTGCCCGAAAATCCAGCACACCGGCACCCGATTATGCTCAAGAATAAAATAGTTTCCCGCGCGATAATAAAAGTCCGTTTTTGCCAGATTTACCTGAAAGATATCCGTGAGCAGGCGATGGAGTTTTTCACCGGTCAGGGTGCGTATGGCGTTGAGCTTTTGAAACGTATCAGGGGAAATAGCATTCCATTCCTCACGGCATAGGGCTTCAGTGACATTGAACTGATCGTATACGCCTTCATACGGTTCAAACACAATATGCCGTTGGTTCGGCATGACATCCCCAAGTGACGTGAACCAGGGAAATCCGCGCCAGCGCTCATAGTGCTGAAGATGTTCGGACATCCACGGCATTCCGGCGAACTCCAGCGAGGCTGGAGCCCGCATGACAGGATGAAACAAGAATCGGCTTTGAGGGGTGGCGTAGAGTTGACTCATGCTGCGCCTCCTCTGCTTTTTTTGCCGGGTTGCTTGCCGTCGCCCTTTCGCTTTTCAGGCGCATAGACGCGAAACCGGGAGTTCATCAGGTGAGAGAGCTCCAGACTATAATCCAGTTTTTCAATGAGTTCATGGTAAAGCGCGTCAGGTTCGGCGGGCTTGCCATACTGTTTTTCTGCAAGAGTCTCAGGACTATGCCCGAAAAGCTGTCTGAATTTTGCATTCTGTAAATCGTGCCCTGCATAAAAATCAGCAAAGTTGTGCCGTAGCGAATAGAACGTCTTGCCTTTCGGTTCGGGAATTACCTCAGCGACTATCGTTCCGAATTGCTTTCCCGGCTGGGCTCCGTAGATGCCTCTTCCTGTTCTGTTTAAATCAGGAAATAAACGCCGGTGCTTATGCCGCATGACATCATCCCGATATTCAAGAAGCCCTAAATCAATAAGAGTTTTATGAATCGGGATTATGCGATTGCCTGCCTCAGTTTTCACCCCGGCAGTCTCTTCACCATCTTCAATGATGGTTTCAATATCAAATACCCATATTCCGCTTGAGTTATATTCATAGATGCTGGAGCACGCGAGCTGGCATATTTCTTCCCGGCGCATGCCGCTGAACAAGGCGATCAGTGGAGCCCAGAAATACGCTGCATTGACAAACTTGCCCTGACTGAATTTGGGATGGGCGAAAATAAGGGCCAGATCTTCCTTTGTGAAAGGAAGACGTAGGGTTTTTACATTTCTTCTTTCCGGGATAAGCAGATTTTTGGGCATGGAAAATCTGATGTATTCTTCACCTTCACACCATTTCAGCAAAGTGCATGTGGCGGCCACATCTATATTTACCTTGGCGTCGCTCAATGTCTGCTTTGGTGACATGGCCAGAATTTCCTGAACCGTCTTTCCCTGGTAGCGTTTGTCCAGTGAACGCCTGGGAGGAAGCTTGCGCAAAATGTTCCGGAATTCTCTGAGAGTTTCACTGCGGATGGCATTGATGGGCATATCCCCCATTACCTCAAGAAATGTTTCAATTCTGCGTCGGTGTTCTCCCACCATGCGCGGTTTCCACACCTGATCTTCAATATGCTGGTTCACATATTTTTCAATGGCTTCTGAATAGAGCATCGTGCCCTTGCCATCAGTTTGTTTGGGCCGGTTCAATTCACGCAGTCGGGCAAGCAGTTCCGGGGAGACGGTATTGCTGTCTTTGGCGACAAAGTTTTCTTCAAAAGCATAATCACCCTGTTCCCGCGCTTCGATGATCTTATGCATAGTAACCTGCGTTTGCAGGTACGCTTTGGCGATAGTGAGCGTATCTTCCGGCGTAACTTCTTCCGGTTTGAATATTCCCAGAGCGTAAAGCTCAGGAAGGCATTCATCAGCGGTCTTGCGCAAGCTTTCTTCATCATTTGTCCATGCGTTTACTATGCGGGCTTGCACACCGGCCAATTCGCCGGGAGAGAGGGAAGAACCGTCCGGGAAGGTAACGCTTCGCCTTTGCGAGAAATCATAATGTTCCTGCTCAAGCAGGCTTTGCAGCAGAGTGTTCATGCGCCGCCGAATTTCTGTGAGACCCAACATATTTCCCCCTGAAATGGCGGAAGACAATTCCGCAAACAACAACATTGCTCTTGCTCTCGCCTTTCGACGGTGCGCCGTGCGCAGACTGAGGCGGATTTCTTTTCGTCCCCAGAGCTTGCGGAGTTCTCTGGGAACTACAATCCGAAAGTAGTAAAGATTGCCGTTCAGGTAAAGGTAGGATGGGGCTGACGGCTTTGCGCAAGGTTGTGCGCAAACTCCGGCAGATTGCAGAAGGCGGTCCATTGTACTTTCCCCGGCCGTTCAAGACGATGCGCGAAACCATCCCTAGCGGCCCGATGCCCCAGTACAATGCCCCAGTTTCTCCCTTGTGTGGGGTTTTTGCCCGGTTCCGAACCTCGGCAACGGACAAAAAAATAAATCGCTACAAGTAGTTACTCATAGCGACTTGGAAAAATGGTGCGAAGGGGAGAACAGATTATGAATGTATTTATTTGTTTTTATTGAAGTAAAAAATATAAAAATTTTTCATACCAACGTCCATACCAACAAACTGGAATTATTATCGGAGTTCTGGTCTGAGCCCCCTTGTTCAGAGTCTTGCGCTACAGGGCTTTGTCTCTCTCTTGTCGCCTCAAATTCCGCCTGTTATGATGGGGAACAAGCGCCAGGAAGCTGTAAAAATGTCTTATACTCCCATATTCATAGACCGTGAAGCCCTGACTATTATGGGCGTCCCCTTTCCCTCACTGGAAGCTTGGGAAAGTGCGGCGGCGGCCATCGGTTCAAATATGTTCGAGGGCTATGAGCCAACCAGGCGGGGTATTGAGATCATCAGCGTCTATATGACCGATAAAATCAGCTTTGATACGTTTATTCGAGCGGCAGTGGATAAAGCGTATGCGGAAGAGCATTGAACGAAGCAGCCAGAAACAGGGGTTACCACAGCCTCTCCTTGCTTCGGATGAAATTGGATGAATGATCGGCTTGACGAAATGGATGTTTTTGGGTGAATTTGTGGATATGCTTACGGTGGATACCCTGAACATCACCCCGGAGATGCTCCGGCTTATCGCCCAGATTGACGAATTCAAGGGCGCATGGAAGGCGTTGGGCACTCTGGCTCCGGAACGGCTTACCGCGTTGCGCCGGGTGGCCACCATCGAAAGCGTAGGATCCTCCACGCGTATTGAAGGCAGCAAACTTTCTGACCGCCAGGTGGAAAGCCTGCTGGCGAGGCTCTCCATCCATACCTTTGCCTCGCGCGATGAGCAGGAAGTGGCTGGGTACGCGGAAACCATGGAGCAGATTTTTCAGTCGTGGGAGCATATTCCCTTGACAGAAAATCATATCCACCAACTTCACCGGGACTTGCTCCGCCACAGCGACAAAGACGAGCGCCACCGGGGTCAGTATAAACATGCTCCCAACAGTGTGGCCGCTTTCGATGCTCACGGGCGACAAATAGGCATTGTCTTTGAAACCGCCTCGCCCTTTGACACGCCCCGGCTCATGCAGGAGCTTGTGGAGTGGACAAATGCCGCGTTTGACGCACGGGAGCTTCACCCCTTGCTCATTATCGGCATGTTTGCCGTATGCTTCTTGGCCATTCATCCCTTTCAGGACGGCAACGGCAGACTCTCCCGCATTCTGACCACACTTTTGCTGCTTCGGTGCGGGTATGTCTATACGCCCTACAGTTCATTGGAAAGCGTCATAGAGAACAGCAAAGAGGGCTATTATCTCGCCTTGCGACAAACACAGACGAGCCTCCGAACGGATTCGCCAGACTGGCAGCCTTGGCTGCTTTTCTTCCTCCGGGCCTTGCACCAGCAGATGAAGCGTCTTGAAAGGAAGATGGAGCAGGAGCATATTGTTATGGCCGCCCTGCCGGAACTTTCTTTGAAAATTCTGGACTATGCCCGTGAGCATGGACGTGTGACGGTGAAGGACATGGTCACTCTTACTGGAGTGAGTCGGAATACACTGAAAGAGCATTTTCGCAAGCTGCTGGCCAGTGGACAACTTGCCATGCAAGGGAAGGGTCGTGGAGCGTGGTATGCATATACGCGAATCTAATGCTGGTAGGCAGGTCAAATCCCGCTTTGAGGGAATAACTTCTCATTCTTGCTGTCATGAATGGCGGAAGATTGCCTTTCCTTACTGATGTCATTAAGAGGGGAACATCATGCTGCGCTTCGAAGATATTGCAACCGGACAGATTCTGACGGGAGTGGAACAGGGAAAATGCAGTGAAGTCATAATGCTGCAAATTATCAGCGTAAATTCCGCAACTCTTTTCTATAAAAACGATGACGGGAGCTTACGGGAACGTTTGTTGACGCGGGAAGACGAAGCAAACATCTCCATTGCAGAGTCGGAACGCCCTTGGAACTTTGATGTTTCCGCACAGGATTTCAAACGTGCGGCAGAGGCTTACCGTATCAGCCTTGCATACCTCTTCGATCCGATGATGGCTGTCCATACCTCCAATGTGCAACCTCTCCCCCATCAGATTACTGCGGTCTATGAGTCCATGCTTTCCCGGCAGCCTCTGCGTTTTATTCTTGCCGATGACCCGGGTTCCGGTAAAACCATCATGGCAGGCCTGCTCATCCGTGAGCTTATCATGCGAGCCGATGCCAGACGCATACTCATTGTTTCCCCCGGCAGCCTGAGCGAGCAGTGGTATGATGAAATGTCGTCGAAGTTCGGCCTTCAGTTCGATCTCTTTGACCGCAGTATGCTGAACCTTTCCCACAGCGGCAATCCTTTTGACGATCACGATCTGCTTATCGCCCGGCTTGACCAGCTTGCCAGAGCCAGGGATCTACAGGAAAAACTTGAGCTGTCCTCCTGGGATATGGTCATTGTGGATGAAGCCCACAAAATGTCGGCTTCTTTTTTCGGCAACAGGATCAATGAGACACAGCGCTTCAAGCTGGGCAAGATGCTGGGCAAACGCACACGGCATCTTCTGCTCATGACGGCCACACCTCACAATGGCAAGGAGGAGGACTTTCAGCTCTTCCTTTCTCTTCTGGATACGGAACGCTTTTATGGAAAGTTTCGTGAAGGAAAAACCGCGAAAGTGGATGTCAGCGACATCATGCGGCGCATGGTCAAGGAAGACCTTGTTAAATTTGACGGCACGCCGCTCTTTCCTGAACGCAAGGCTTACGCTTTGAATTATCATCTGTCGGAGCTGGAGCATAACCTTTATGAGGCGGTCACCCGTTATGTGAAAGAAGAAATGGGAAAAGCCGATCACCTGCAGGGCAGTCACCGCGGACGGGTAGGTTTTGCCCTGACCGGTCTGCAGCGGCGTCTCGCTTCCAGTCCTGAAGCTATCTGCCAGACGTTGTGCCGCCGTAAGAAAAGACTGGAAAACAGACTGGAAGAACTGGCTCACAAGCACGAAACAACGCTGTCATGGAATTTTTCCGAACTCCCGGAAGATGCTTGGGAACTGGAAGAAGCGCTTGACGCCGCAGAGTTCGAACAGGCGGAAGAAAAGCTTGTGGATCAGGCAACGGCGTCACAAACACGCCTGGAGTTGCAGGCGGAAATTGAAGTTCTGAAGGCGCTGGAGGCACAGGCAAAAGAAGTGGTGCTTTCCGGCAAGGACAAAAAATGGGATGAACTCTCTCAACTGCTTCAGCAAAACGAGCTCATGCGCGACAGCGAAGGGTTCCAGCGCAAGCTCATTATTTTTACGGAATACAAGGATACGCTGATCTATCTTGCCGAGCGCATCCGCAATCTTCTGGGGGGGGCGGACGCCGTAGTCACCATTCACGGCGCAGTGAACAGGGAGGAACGCCGTCATGTGCAGGACTTGTTCCGTAACGACAAAGCCGTGAAGGTTCTGGTGGCGACGGATGCCGCTGGTGAAGGCGTCAACCTTCAGAATGCCAATCTTATGGTGAACTATGACCTGCCCTGGAATCCCAATCGTCTGGAACAGCGATTCGGGCGTATCCATCGCATCGGCCAGCAGCAGACATGCCATCTGTGGAACCTCATCGCCTGCGGCACACGGGAAGGTGAAGTCTTCCAGAAGCTCTTTGAAAAACTCGAAGTGGAAAAACAGGCTCTTGGCGGACGTGTCTTTGACATCCTCGGAGAAGTGTTTGAAGAAAAAAGCCTGAAAGACCTGCTCATTGAAGCCATCCGCTATGGGGAACAACCCGAAACGATGGACTATCTCCGCAAACGTGTGGAAGGGGCTCTGGATACGGAGCGACTGCGCTCCATTCTGAGCAGAAATGCCCTTTGCAAGGAAATGATGACGCCCGAACGGCTCTTTGCCGTCAAGGAGGAAATGGACAGAGCCGAAGCGCGAAAGTTGCAGCCCCACTATATGCGCGCGTTTTTCCTTGAAGCCTTCCAGCATTTAAAAGGGACGATACACCACAGGGAAGAGCGGCGCTATGAAATCACCTATGTGCCGGAACTACTCCGTTCCAGAGGCGATGCCCTGCGCCAGAAAAACAGCCGCATTCTCCCGCGGTATCAACGTATCTGCTTTGAAAAGGAGCAGATACAGCTTCCCTTCAGAATATCGGCCCCCATGGCGGAACTCATGCATCCCGGCCATCCTCTCATGAAAGCCGTACTGGATATTGTGCTGGAAAAAGGACGCGCTCAGCTCAAACAGGGAACCATACTTCTTGACCCGGCAGACAACGGACTGACGCCCCGCATCCTTCTTTTTCTCAGCCATGCCATACGGGAAGAAAAAAATCAGAACGCCATCGTTTCCCAGCGTGTTCAGTTCGTGGAACTGTTACAGACAGGAGAAGAAAAAAATCCCGGCTGGGCGCCGTATCTTTCCTATGAACCATTTCCAGAAGCCGACCTTCCGCTCATAAACGATATTCTGACTTCCCCATGGCTCAGTCACGATCTGGAAAAACGCGCCGTCAGCCATGCTTCCGAATACATGGCTCCGCAGCATTTTAAAGAGGTAAGCCGACGCAGAGCCGTTCAGGCAGACAAAATCCGCGACGCTGTGCGTGTTCGTCTGGCCAAGGAAGCCAGCTACCAGCAGGATCTGCTGCTGAAGTATCAGAAAATGGCAAAACAGGGGCGGGATATGCGGCTGAAAATTGACCAGACCCGTAAAATCCTTGAAGACCTGCGGGGAAGGCGTACGCTGAGAGAAGCGGAACTTGATGCCATGAAACATGTCGTCTCCACTTCCCCTGTCGTTGTGGGCGGAGCGCTTGTCATTCCCGCCGGTCTGCTGGAAGCACGCAAGGCAGGCACAGGCGCAGAAGCATTTTCTGCTGATGCTGCCGCGCGAAAGCACATAGAAACACTTGCCATGAGGGCGGTCATTCAGGCAGAACAGGCACAGGGTTGCACATGTGTCGATGTTTCTGCCCAGAACTGCGGCTGGGACATCACGAGCACTCCCCCCGGAAAGGGCGAGGATGCCATGCCGGAAGACAGGCACATAGAGGTGAAAGGTCGAGCCGCCGGGCAGACTACCATCACGGCAAGCCACAACGAAATCTGTGCCGCCCTGAACCAGAAGGACAAGTTCTGGCTGGCGGTCGTGTTTGTGGACGGCGACAGTGTGGACGGGCCGTATTATGCGCATCAGCCCTTTGCCCAGGAACCGGAAATGAGCGTGGCCAGCGTGAATTACAATATCAAAGACCTCCTTGGGATGTGAGCGATGAATATTCAATCCTTGGAAATAAAGAATTTCCGCTGCTTCAAACAAATAAGTTCGACGTTCGAAGAGGATCTCACCGTGTTCGTCGCCAAAAACGGTCAGGGGAAAAGCTCCATTCTGGACGCCACCAAAATCGCTCTGTGGCCTTATGTTTCCGGTTTTGACCTGGGCAAGCAGACCAATCTGCCCACGGGCATTGAAGTAAGCGATGTGTTCCGACTGAAAGCAGAAACGGAAAACATGGAACCCGTCCTCCCTTCTTCTATTAATGCCAGCATCTGCCTGAATGGAGAAACTGTTTTTGATTTGCCGGAACTGATTCAAGGATAACCCATGCCTGCCATCAAAACCCCGAAGAAACTCATTGAAGTAGCCTTGCCGCTGGACGCCATCAATGCCGCGGCAGCGCGTGAAAAGTCCATACGGCATGGTCATCCCAGCACGCTGCATCTGTGGTGGGCGCGTCGTCCGCTTGCCGCGGCGAGGGCTGTCATTTTTGCTCAGATGGTCAATGATCCGGGGTATGAACGTCAGTATCAGCGGGGCATGAACAAGGAAGCCGCATCCAGAGAAAGGGAACGCCTGTTCAAGATTATTGAAGATCTGGTGAAGTGGGAAAACACCACCAACGAAGATGTTCTGGAGCGGGCGCGCGAGGAGATTCGCAAATCCTGGCGGGAAACGTGCAAGCTCAACAAGGATCATCCGCAGGCTGCCGAGCTGTTCAATCCCGACAAGCTCCCAGCCTTTCACGATCCCTTCGCCGGAGGCGGAGCCTTGCCTTTGGAAGCGCAGCGCCTTGGGCTGGAGGCATGGGCTTCTGATCTCAATCCCGTGGCCGTCACCATCAACAAGGCCATGATCGAAATTCCGCCCAAATTTGCGGGACGTGCTCCGGTTGGCCCCATTCCCCCGTCCACAAAGGATGCGCTGCCCCTGAGCGAGTGGAAAGGAGCACAGGGGCTGGCCGAAGATGTGCGTCGTTATGGCCACTGGATGCGGGAGGAAGCGCAGAAACGCATCGGTCATTTGTATCCGCAGATAAAAATCACGGAAGAGATGGCTTCCGAACGCCCCGATTTGCAGGACTATGTCGGCCAGAAACTGACCGTCATTGCCTGGATATGGGCGCGCACCGTCAAAAGTCCCAACCCTGCTTTTTCGCATGTGGATGTGCCGCTGGCCTCTACCTTCGTGCTTTCCAGCAAGGCAGGAAAGGAAGCCTGGGTTCAGCCTGTGGTGGAAGGCGACAGCTACCGCTTTACCGTTCGCATGGGCAAGCCGCCTAAGGAAGCCGCATCAGGAACAACCGCAGGCAAAAGAAAAGCGTTTGTCTGTCTGTTTTCACATACGCCTATTTCCTATCACCATATCCGAAAAGAAGGACAAAACGGTCATATGGGGCAACGGCTCATGGCTATCGTAGCCGAAGGAACAAGGGGACGAGTTTATTTGTCTCCCAGTGAAGAACAGGTGGCTATAGCACAGCTGGCAAAGCCGACATGGAACCCCTCTATACAACTACCAGACAATCCACGAGATTTTAAAACTCCTAATTATGGCTTAACCACCTATGGCGATCTCTTCACGCCTCGTCAGCTTGTGGCGCTGACCACGTTTTCCGATCTGGTGCAGGAAGCCATAACCAAATGCCGCAACGATGCTCTGGCATCCGGCATGTCGGACGACGGACTGGGCCTTGAAGCCGGAGGCACAGGCGCACAGGCCTATGCGGAGGCTGTGGGGGTGTATTTGGCCTTTGCTGTGGATAGACTGGCAGATAGAAGTTCTTCTATTTGTGGATGGGATACAGGGTATACAAAAATTAGAAATACCTTTGGACGACAGGCTATTCCAATGGTATGGGACTATACAGAAGGAAATCCATTTAGTTTTTCAACTGGTAATTTCACTTCTATGGTAGCATGGATATTTGAATCTATTTTATATTTTTCAACTTATAAAAATGGAAATGTTTATCAAATTGAAGCACAAGGTGAAAATATAAGTTTTAATAAAATAATATCAACAGATCCTCCGTATTATGATAATATAGGGTATGCTGATCTGTCAGATTTTTTCTATATATGGCTTCGTCGTTCATTGCGCAAAGTTTTTCCTTCTTTGTATGCTACCATGTCTGTGCCCAAAGCAGAAGAACTGGTAGCTACTCCCTACCGACATGGAGGCAAAGAAGCTGCGGAAATTTTCTTTCTGCACGGCATGACGGAGGCTATCCGTAACTTGGCTGCTCAATCCCATCCTGCCTTCCCTGTGACCATCTATTATGCCTTCAAGCAATCGGAAACAAAAGCTGAAAAAGGCACTTCCAATACCGGTTGGGAAACCTTTCTGGAGGCGGTGCTGAGCGCCGGATTTGCCATTTGTGGTACATGGCCCATGCGCACAGAACTTGGCAATCGTATGATCAGTTCGGGCACCAACGCCCTTGCCTCTTCCATCGTTCTTGTCTGCCGGAAGCGCCCGGAGGATGCTCCCAGCATCAGCCGCAGGGAATTTCTGCGGGAACTGAACGACGTGCTGCCCACGGCCTTTGATGAAATGACGCGAGGCGGCGTGAACTCGCCCGTGGCTCCTGTGGACCTTTCTCAGGCCATCATCGGCCCCGGCATGGCGGTATTCAGCAAATACAAGGCCGTGCTGGAAGCCGACGGCTCCCCCATGAGCGTGAAAAATGCCCTGCGCATCATCAACCGCTTTTTCGGTGGAGAAGACGATTTTGACAACGACACCATGTTCTGCCTGAGCTGGTTTGAAAGCAACGGCTGGGCGGCAGGAAAGTTCGGCGATGCCGACGTGCTGGCCAGAGCCAAGGGCACCAGTGCATCAGGCCTTGCCGAAGCCGGTGTGGTAGCTTCCGGCGGAGGGGAAGTGCGCCTCTTGCGCTGGCAGGATATGCCGGAAGGCTGGGATCCTTTGCAGGATACCAGAAAACCGGTATGGGAATCGTTGCATCAGCTTATCCGCAGCCTGAACCTGCATGGAGAAGGCCCGACAGGAACTCTGCTTGCTCAGTGTGGAACGCAGAGCGGAGCCATCCGCTCCCTTGCCTATCGGCTGTACACGCTCTGTGAACGCAAGGGCTGGGCCGAAGATGCCCGCGCCTATAACGAACTGGTCGTCGCCTGGCCCAACATTGAACAGGCCTCATTGCAGGTTCCTGTCAGGCAGCAGGAACAGACCTCGCTGCTGTAGGAGGGAATATGCTCAGAACATTACATATCGAAAATTTTACGGTTTTCAGAAAGGCCGAGCTTCAGTTCTCTCCCGGTCTCAATGTCGTCATAGGGGAAAACGGTACCGGCAAAAGTCACTTGCTGAAACTGGGCTATACTGTCCTGAAGACGCTGGAATCGTTTGGCGACAAAGCCCCTGCCAAAGATGTGGCAGAGCGCGAGTTCGCCCAGAATCTTGTGGATATCTTCCGCCCTGAAAGCCTGGGCAGGCTCGCTTCCCGTGTTCAGGGCAGCGCAGCCTCCTCTGTTTCCGCAACATGGGACCGCAAAGGCAGTCTTGGTTTTTCCTTTTCCACAAGAAAAACGGAAAAGGTGGATATATGGCCATCTCCACAGTATGAGTCTCTAGGTTCTTCTACGCTGTTTCTTCCTCCCAAAGAAATACTTTCCGTGTTCGAGGGCTTTCAGGGCGCTCTGGAAAAGAGAGAACTTGCCTTCGACGGAACGTACCTCGCTCTGGCCAAAGCCCTGAATCCTGCGCCTCTGAAAGGAAAGCGGCCTGCCGACACAGCAAAGCTTGTTGAGTCGCTGGAAGAAGTGCTGAACGCATCAGTGGTAAAAAAAGACAACAGGTTTTATTTTCTTTCCAAAAGTACCGGCGGGCAGTTTGAAGCCCCTCTTGCGGCGGAAGGGCATCGCAAGCTCGGTATGCTGGCCTATCTGATATTGAACGGGGAACTGCGCAACAAGTCTTCGTTGTTCTGGGATGAGCCGGAAGCCAATCTGAACCCCAAGCTTCTGGTGAAGCTCGCACAAATTCTGGTGAAGCTCAGCAAGGTCATGCAGGTCACTATCGCCACGCACAGTCTTTTCCTTTTGCGAGAGCTGGAAATTCTTCAGGAGGAAAAAAAGCGCTCCAATGCCCGTTACTTCGGTCTGCACTTTACCGGCAACGGCGTTGAAGTCAGGCAGGGCAAGTCTTCCAATGACATTGGAGACATCGCCGCTCTGGATGCCAGTATTGAGCAGGCTACGCGCTATTTGCAAGCTGATGGAGAAATGTAGCATGCATGAAGAAACAGAGCGTGATATCAAATTTTCATTTCCTGAACAATGGCATATCATGCGATATGAACACTCCGAATTTCATGAAAAAAAGATGATGCCTTTGCAACATACCCATGCCTCTGATTTTTTGTGTTGTAATGGTGTAAAAACAATGATTCTTGAAGTAAAACGATATACAGAAAAACCATTTAATGACACAGGAGAAAATTTATCAAATTTTATTGATAAAGTTGGATGGCAATTTCGTGATACTATTTGTGGAATTTCCATTGCAAAAATAAGCAATAACCTAGAATTGGAGCCCTATTATAGCGCAGTATTTTCAGAAGAGTCTGATGCGTCTGTAAAATTGATTCTCTTTCTTGAGCTTGAAAATATAACATCAGGCATGGATAAGCGCGAAGTCATGGCTCATATCCTGAACAGGTTGAAACAACGTTTTACCCCTATGGGCTTTGCCGTTCGTGTTGTTGATTCTCAAACTCTCTCCTCCCATTGCTCGTGGAAAGCTGAGGTGTTGTCATGCAATTAAAGCCCTGGCGCGAACTTGTCACGCCCCATGCCGATGTCCTGCGGGGCGCCTTCCAGCAGTCGGAATTTGCGGCCGATATATCCCGCGTCCATGCCGGAACGGCTACGGAAGAATATCAGAATCCCGCGCTGTTCTTTCAACGTACCTTCATCACCGAAGGCATGAAACACCTGCTTCACTCTGTTCTGGAGCGCCTTTCCGGCAGAGGCGGCGATCCCGTCATTCAGCTCCAGACGGCGTTCGGCGGCGGCAAGACCCATACGCTTCTGGCCGTGTATCACCTGGCTGCCGCCACATGCCCTCCCAGTGATATGCCGGGGGTTCCTGCTCTTCTGGACGATGCCGGTCTTACGGAACTGCCGCGTGCCCGTATCGCCGTTATTGACGGCATAGGCATGTCTCCCAACCAGCCGCTTGTTCACGGAGAGCTGTCCGTCCGTACCATATGGGGAGAACTTGCCTGGCAGCTCGGCGGAGCGGAAGGCTACGCCATGGTGGCCGATTCGGACAGGGCCGGAACTTCGCCGGGAAAGGCTGTTCTGGAAAAGCTACTGAAGAACGCCGCACCGTGCATTATTCTTATGGATGAGCTGGTGGCCTATATCCGTCAGTTCTCCGAAACGCCTTTGACCGGAGGCACCTTTTCTTCCAATCTGAGCTTCATGCAGGCCCTTACGGAAGCCATAAAAGGCGTTTCCAATGCCGTGCTGCTGGCCTCTCTTCCGGAATCCAAGGCTGAAGCCGGTGACAGGAACGGTCAACGCGCCCTGGAAACGCTTTCGCATACCTTTGGACGCATTCAGGCACTCTGGAAACCTGTCGGTGCGGAAGAAGCCTTTGAGGTCGTGAGACGCAGGCTTTTTGCTCCGGTAACAGACAGAAAAAGCGCCGATGACGTATGCAGGGCCTTTGCCGGCTTCTATATTGAAAATGCCTCCGGTTTCCCTCAGGAAACGCAGGAAAGTCACTATCTTGCCCGCTTGAAGGCCGCCTATCCCATACATCCGGAAGTGTTTGATCGCTTGTATGAAGACTGGTCCTCCCTGGATAATTTCCAGCGGACGCGAGGCGTGTTGAAATTTATGGCCAAGGTCATTCATCGTCTGTGGAAAGACAACAGCACCGACCCGCTCATCATGCCCGGCAGCCTGCCGTTCTACGATGGGGGAACACGAGCCGACATTATCTATTATCTTCCTCAGGGATGGGATCCTGTCGTCGATAAGGATATTGACGGAGAAAACGCGCAGCCAACGCAACTGGATATGAGCATGCCGCGTTTCGGCAATATTCAATCCTGCCGTCGTGTGGCGCGTACCATCTTTCTGGGGTCTGCACCGGCAGGCAACTTGGGTGGAAGCAATGTGTACCGGGGCATTGATGAGAAGCGCATCCTCCTAGGAGCGGCTCTCCCGTCTTGCGCTCTGGCCGTTTTCCGGGATTCCCTCCAGCGCCTGCAGGACAAGCTTTATTACCTGAACATGGAAAATGATAAATTCTGGTTCAATGTGCGCCCCAATCTGCGCAGAGAGATGGAAGACCGCAAGGCCAGATACGGCATGGAACAGGCGCTTCCTTTCATGAAGGACCGCCTGCGTCATACTCTGAAACAGGGGATGTTTTCTGCCGTGCATATTTTTGCTCCCGGCAGCGACATTCCCGATGACGAGCAGCTTCGCCTTGTTGTTCTCCCTCCTCGGGAAGCCTACAGCAAAACCTTGGACAACGGCGCGCTATCTGCCGCGCAAGGCATACTGGAAAACAGGGGAGATGTGCCTCGCCAGAACAGGAACCGTCTGGTGTTTCTTGCGCCGGAGCACGATAATATCTCCCGGCTTGTTGATCAGATCAAATCCTTCCTTGCTTGGCAGTCCATTCTTTCCGACAGCGCGGAAGACAAGCTGGTTTTGGATACTCTCCAGATAAAAAATGCCCGTACAGCAGCAGAGAAGACGAGACAGATTGCAGCCCGTTCAGTCGAGGAAGCCTTCAAATGGCTTCTTGTCCCTTACTGCGGGGAAAGAAACCTTACCGAAACAGTATGGGAGAGACTCCCCATTCCCGGCGGAACGACAAACCTCATTTCCGAGATTGAGCGGCAGCTTCGTGAAAATGAAATGGTCATCGAACGCTGGGCTCCCGTTCATCTCAAACATGCGCTGGATCAGTGGTTTTGGAATAACAACGCGCCCTACAGGAAGGCCATGGACGTATGGCAGGCAACATGCCGCTACTTGTATCTGCCCCGCCTAGGCAGCAAGAGCGTATTTACGCAAACCATAAGCGATGGACTGCCCTCTCGTGACTTTTTCGCCATTGCCCAGGGGCTGGAGGAAGAAAAATTTCTCGGCTTTTCCTTCGGCAAGGCAGGGCTGGCTATTCTGGATTCATCTGCCTTGCTGGTTTCCCCTGAAAAGGCAAAGCAATATGAAGAGGCTCTTCTTGCAGCTGAATCCCGTAAGCCTTCTTCAGCAGGACAAACTGGCCAATCGGGAGGCGATACTCTCTCTGGAGGCGGAACGTTGGAACCCCCCGATTCTTCGGGAACAGATGGTTCTGAAAACGTGGTTCACCGCTTTATGGGAAATGTGAAGATTGATCCCATGATGGGCAAGATGGACAGTCAGGCCATTTTTGATGAAGTTATACAGCACCTATATGAATATACAGGAACCAGTATTAAAATTACTCTTGAAATAGAGGCTGTTACCGAAAATCCATCAGGGTTTGATTCCAGCATTCAACGAATAGTTAAGGAAAACAGTAAACAATTAAATTTCACTATCGTAGAATTTGAACAAAACTAATGTGTTATCGAATAATAATACCAAATATGCTGCTGTCAAAGAAGATAGGGTATTAAACTGGCTTTTGGCATGCTCTGAGAGTAAGCCCTTGAAAGGGAAAGGAGCTACTACCAGATCAAGCCAAAACCAGTTCAAACGATGTCTATGAATCACACAGCTCAAGAGCAATGCTCTGGCGGCTCTCGTTTTGATCGGTGCTGGATACGCGGATGTATCCGTACGTTTTTGCCATGACGGTTTCTCCCCTGAGTGTTTTTTCTCACAGTTCATCACCCGGGATGTCAGCAACAATGAAGCTGCCGCGTTGTTCGTGTCTCGGAGGCGGCGGGGGTGTGTCTCTCTTCTTGGTTTTTCGGCTTTCCCGCTGCCGTCTGGCTTCGGTCAGATATTTGGTCAGGGTTTGGGGCTTCACCTCAACCCCTTTCTCATGCAACTTTTCGACAATCTCCAATGTATCGAAGCCGCGCTTCTTCATCCTCTCTAGCGTCGGGGCAAGGGTAAAAATGGCCTGCTTCACGGTCATGGCGCGGTTTCCGTCCAGCGTGACGGTGGCGGGCTTGAGTCTGGCGAACTCCTGTCGGATTTCCTTCAGTTGGCTGACTGTGATGGTCATGGTGTTTTCTCCTGTGGGTGGCGGGGCATGTCCCCGGTTTTGCCTTTTGTCTTTGGCGGTCAAGCGGCACGCTTGCCCACTGGTTTACGCAGTAAACCCTAGTGGGCTATGACTCGCCTTCGAGTCGAGATTCCCGGCGGATGGTCAGCGCATCCTTGAGCGATGGCGCTGCGGCATGGCCTCCGGCTCCTGTCGGATTTGTCGTTCACGCTCGGACTGCTGGCGAGCTTCCTCTTCCTGACGCTCTCGCTCTTGCTGTGCCTCTTCCTCCCGCTGCCGCTGTTTCTCCTTTTCCTGAAGGAATGCGGCATGGAGAGGCTTGATTTCCGGCTGGAGGGTGAACTCCTGATATTCCTCCAGCTCATCCCGAAGCTCCCGCTCCCGTTGCATCAGGCTGCGCATGTTGTGGGCGTTGGCGTCCCGTTCCTGCGCATACTGCGCTTTGAGCAGAGAATGCTGTTTTGAAAGCTCTTGCAGCCGCTTTTGCAGCGTCTCATTTTCGCCCTGTAATTTGTCTCTGGCGGCCGCGATCATGCTTTTTTCGGCAAGGGCTTTTTGCTGCTGCGTCATGATCGTCTGCGCCTGTTTCAGCACGGATTTGTAATTGAGCAAGGACGCCTGTGGGAGTTCCGGCATGTTCGATAAAATGTTTTCCGCCTCACGGGCCTGCTGTTCCATGGATTGCAGACGTTCCTGCAAGACTTCCTCCTGCTTCCGTCTTTCAGCCATTTCTCCGATGAGGAGCAAGGCTTCATGCGCTACGGCATAGGCCTCGCTCCGCAGACCGGCGAGAGCCTCCTTTTGCTGCTTGAACTCCCGCGTATCCAGATGCTTTTTGGCTGCTCCCGGCTTCTGTTCAACGCCACGCTGAATGTCGAAGCCACGGCTTTGCAGATAGATGGGCAAGTCGGTTTGCAGCTTTTTCAGACTGGCACGGGTATAGATGCTGTTGGCGTTGAGCCGCCCGTCCGGCGTCACAGGCACATGAAGGAAGTGCATGTGCGGCGTCTTTTCATCCATATGAACCATGGCCGAGATGACGTTTTCCTTGCCGACAAAATCGGTGAGGTACGTTGCGGCTTCCTCAAAAAAGCGCCTGGTTTCGTCTTTGCCGATGCGGGTAAAGAACGATTTATCCGAACTGACAATCAGACCGCACAGATGCACGGCGTCCTTGCGCACGGCCTTGACCATGAGCAGGTCGTCAATGCGGTTTTGGATGGCCTGCGCGTAGTTGTCTGAGGCGGATTCATGCAGATCGTAGTTTCCCGCGCTTCGGCTGTAATCAATGTCGGGGTTGGAATGGCTCTCGCGTTCGCGCCGGTTGTGCGATTGAATGCCACGAATGGCGTCTTTCTTGAATTTATCCATATGCAAGACAAGGAGTGACATTGTTTTCTCCTTCATTGTTTTTTGGGGGGCAACGTGGGCACAGGGGCGAAGCAAGGGATAACGGGAAGAAAACGCGCCCACTTTTTTCCCCGTGCCCACTTTTGATTTTTTCATGGGTGGGCGTAACAAACAGGCGTCGCATGGGCATTTGCCCACCTGCCCACCATGCCCACGCGTTTTGGATACCGTTATGATGATTCATCATTGCCGCTTTCATCGGGCAAAACGAGGACGTAGGCCCTGACTCTGCCCATGCCGGGCAGTTCACGTTTTGTCGTGTTCTTGTCGTCGCTCAGGTGCAGCCACCCCGCGTTGCGGAGAACCGCCGCCGCGCGTCGAGGCGAGAAACCTTTGATGATCTCGGCCCTGAACGATTCCGGCAATACGATATATTCAGTGACGCCCCGGACGTTGCGTCTAAAGCCCACACGGTTGACGCAGGTGGCCATTTGAGTATCCAAGTCCTGAAAGCGGCTTGCTCCGTGCTGTTCGATGAACAGGCGCACGGCCGCGAGGATGGCGGTATCCTCGGAAGCGCCGATTCCTCCGCGAGCTGTCAGCCAGTCATGGAAACAGCGTTCGGCGCAGCCTGGAGCTTCAAAATCAGGGGGCAGAATTCCCATCTGCACGGCCAGACCTCCGGCCAGTCCGCAGAGCGCGAAGCGTTGGGCCACGCGCCGCACCTGTCCGTCCGCTCCGACAGGCACAAGACGACTGACCGTATTGGCAAGAGCCGGTTGCAGCTCGGACAGAACCGTGGTCATGGTGTCAGGTTCGGTCAATTTGTGCAGGAAGGCGCGGCCCGCGTGGCCGTAATGTAGAGCGGTCAATTCTTTGAGGCGATTCACCACTGCCCCTGCATGAGGGAAACCGTGCAGTTCGATGAGCATGGACGTATCCACAGGCAAGCCCACAAAACGCACCTCTTGGCCGCCTCTGGATTTCAACCCGTTTTCAGCCAGTTTGTCGGCAAGACCAAGTTCGCCGCTGGAGAGAAAGAGCAGACGCCAGGAAAGGGATTTGCGCAGATTGCCCTCGCGGCTGGAGCGTCCCTTGCCCTGACCGTTGGCCAGCATGTAGGCGCATTCGGCCAGAACCTTGCCGTTGACCTGTCCGACTTCATCCAAAATCAGCACATTGTCGTTGTGCAGGACAGCAATGTTCTCAAGGCCGTTGTCCGTGGCGCGCCAGCTTCGGACGTGTTCCGGACCGCCCCAGACGGACGCGGCAATCTGGAGGGCCGTTGTCTTGCCCGATGACGAACCTCCCTCAAAGCTGAATCCGCCACCCTCCAGACCAGCCAGACGCAGCAACGGCCCGGCGAAGGACACGCACAGGGCAAAGCTCAGACGGGAATTGCCGATGGAGAGTGCGGCTATTTCCTTCCAGCCGTCCAGAGTTCCGGCGGTTCGGTACAGATCACCGTGATGTGCGGATTGCAGAACCACGCTTTCGCCGGAGGTATCGCCATACACGGCATCCGGCAGAATGTAGGCGGCCCTGTCCCAGCCGGTGCGGGGCACACAGCGGATACGCCGGGCGGGCCGGACGGTGGCCAGAAAATCCACCAGCTTTTTTCTGGCAACAGGATTGCCGAACCAGCCGCCGGAAGCCAGGGCGCTGTACCAGTCCGTGCCCTGCCGGAAGAGCAGCTCAATGGGCATGGGCCAGGTGTGCTTTTTGCCGTCCGGGTCAGCCCATTCGAGCATGAGACCCCATTCGTTGCCCTCGCTGTCGCGGGTCATACCTTTCACGGCGAGCGGAGGCCCGATGCGGACTTCCTTCAGCTCGCCGTCCGGTTTGGTTTCCAGTTTGTACAGTCCGGCGCGTTTGCCTTCCGGTACCAGAAAGAAGCTCTCCGGCATGGGGCAATCAACATCCTGTTTTCGTGCCGCTTCCACAACAGAACGGACAGCCTCAAGGGAACGCTGCCGATGCAGATCGTTGAAGTCCGTTGCCTTGCCGCCATGGGCCGGACAGACAGCCAACTTGCCGTTTATAGGCCGCGCCGCTCTGGAAGCTGCTTCTTTGCCGGGATTCCACGGCGTTCCATCGGGTTTGACGGTTTCACAGTCGTTGTCCGCACAAAGTACCAGCTCTCTGTCTGGATAGGATTGCCGTGCCATGCGGGCCACGGCTTCCAGATTTCCGGCATTGAAGGCGATCAGCACGGCGTATCCTGTAGCCAGATGCAGACTTGCTCCTGTGGCGTAGCCTTCGGCAATGAGCAACGGGCCGTCCCTGGATTCGTTTTTTGCAGGAATGGAGCAGAATCCGCCGGACGTTTTGCCACCCTTGAGAAAGAATTTGTCCGTCCCCTCGGTGGGCTTGTCCGGCAGGATGAATTGCAGGCTCTGTATCCGACCGAACGGGTTCAGCACGGGAACAATGAGTCGCCCGTCCTCCGTCTGTCGCAGGCCGATGGCCGGAACTTCCTTTCTTTGCAGATAGGGATGGTCGTCCCCGGCGGTTCGGGAACGGTTCCAGATGCTCGCGGCCAGCTTTGCGGCTGCCTTCCAGCGGCGCTCCTGTTCGGCCTTTGTGTCGGCTTTGGCAGCGGCAAGGCGCTCTTGCAGAGCCTTGCGCTGGGCGGCGCTGAATTCCCTTTCCGGCCTGGCCGTCCATGTTCCCTCATCGCCGGTGCGCCAGTTCTTCCACCAGATGGAGGCCGGAGCGTCCAGAAACGCCTTGTACGCGCCGTCCTTGCGATGGGGCCTGTCCGTTGTGCCGCAGCGATGCAGGAGGCCATCGGTCAGAACGGCCTCGACCTCCAGCCCGGCTGCACGCAGACACTCGGCAAAGTTGTGCAGAATGTCGGCGCTCATTTCGGCCTCCAAGTATAGAGATGAAGGCTTGCGCTACCTGACATTGTCTTCACCGTTGCTCAGGCGTTCAATAAGCTCCCTGATGTCCTCAACACGCCAGGCTGTGGTGCGGGGGCCAAGTTTTACAGGCTTGGGATAACGACCGGTTCGGCAGCCTTCCCACCATGCGCTTTCACAAATGGGGATGCAGGCCAGAATCTGGGGTAGACGTACAAAGCCGAATTCGGGGAATGATGTTTTTTGCTGTGCCATAAAAAAATCTCCTGAAGGGTATTGGTCTTCAGGAGAGTCTGGCACGTTTGGAAAAAATCCCGTGAGGGAATTTGGCGGGAAAAAGACGGGAAAACGCGGGAATACGGGAAAATGGAGCTAAAAAATCACCCCTGAATGATGGTGTATGCGTCAGCTTCTTCAAGAAGGCGGTTCATCAGGTTTCGGTACGACTTGGGATCGCCATATTCTTTTTCCGTGAACAGGCGGCCAAGCTGCGTTTTTCTGCCCATCTGGGTTTTGTGTCCTGTTTCGGGCTTGTCGGCACTGCACCAGTAAAACAGTACATAGGCAATTACGGGGAGGGGATAGGTGTCTTTCATGGCGTCATAGACGGCATGATCCGGTTTTCCTCGCCAGACAGTAGATGGAATCCTGAAAACAAGTCTGCCGTCTTCCGCTTCTTCCACGGCTGGCTGTTCTGTCTGTACTTTGGGACTTTCAGGGGGCATGGCTTCGAGAATGGATTTCACAAGCGCACGAGTGATTCCCTTCACCTCTTTGTGCAAGGGATAATTACGGAGAAATCTGATGGTGTCATCGCGATTGACAAGAATGGTGTCAACAAAAATATGCGAGATGAAATGGTAGCTTGATGCTGGTATCGTGAACATCGATTCTTCAAACAGGGGAGAGTCTGGCGAGTATTGGTCAAAGAAATCTTCTGTTTTAAGATTTTTCAGAGTATGGAACAAAAACTCTCGTTCCTCAGGAAATACGTTGTCAATTTCATCATAGGTTTCTTCCAGAATGTACTTGAGACCCAGTTCCAAGGCATTGGCATGAATATTCCATGAAAGTTTTTTAAAAAAATCCATGATGTCACACCCAAACAAATGGGTGTGGATCCGTTTGTCTGACAGACAGGGTTGCGGTAAAGCAGGACTTTCTATGTTATAGACGGTCTGATTGCTGTCAGCGAAGTCTTTCCAGTACGCTTCATGCGCTCTGCGCCATAATTCCGCAGGAAAAACGGCATGAGGCCACATTGCCTGAATGACGGTTTCGACTTCGTTCGAGGTCAGCCAGTATGCCTGCCGTACCCTGCCGAGGGATATTTTTTGCTGGTCCAACATGGAGGAAAGCGTAGCTCAAACGCCGAATTCGGACAATATGAAAACAGGCGGCGCGGATTTTGTGAGGCATTGCGCAAAAATGCCGACTGCAAAAAAGACCTCCCCCCGGAGGCCTTGCGTAATCAGGTTGTTTTGCGGTCAGCGTTTGCTGATGCAGCAACGCAGATCCTGTACCATAGTTTCAAATCGTCCTTCTTTTTCTCCAAGCCAATGCAAAATTCTGTCGTACAGCCATTGCGGATCCGCATCCAGACGGTATCCGTTGATATCCAGAAAGACATGACAGCTCGCAAAGGCTACCCGTTTGTTGCCGTCAACAAACGGATGGTTGATGAGCAGGCTTTCCATGAGCGCGGCGGCTTCTTCGATGATGTCTGCATAATAGCCGCTTTGCGGCCGAAACAATGCCGCTTCAATGGCTCCGAGGTCGCGCACACCATTGGAGCCGCCATATACTTTGATGGCTTCGGCATGGATGGCCAGAACTTCATGCAGAGTCGGGTAATCCATCATTTCGCCAGTTCCCGGTACAGGCTGTCGTATTGCTCCATGCTGTTCCTGAATGCATCCATCACATGCCTGCGGGGAGTATTGCCGGTTTTGCGCTCAATGTAGTCGCGCAGGGCTTCATCCACCAAGGCTTGAATCTGACGGCCTTCGCTCGCCGCGATGCTTTTCAGGGTTTGCAGCACTGCCGGATCAGCCTGCGTGGCGAATTTGACCTTTGCCGTTTTTTCTATCTGAGCCTGTTGCATGGCGATCTCCTGTATCCAGATGATGGCAAGTCTTCATGAAATGTCAAGATGTATCTTGACGATTATTATATGAAAAGCTGGGAAAAAGAGTAAGCCGCCGAGTTCGGACAACATGAAAACAGGCGGCGCGGATTTTGTGAGGGCATCGCATGGGAATGTCGATGCAAATATTCGTGCCGCCTGCTTGAGCAAAGGGGTATTTTTTCAGCTATACCACGCCCGGATCATGTCCATATCGTCATACCCAGCCAGCCTCATGCGTTCTCTGGTTTCTTCACTCCAGCCGGTATCGGCAACGGTAATCTGGTCATCTTCAGGTATGTTGCCGATGGTGACGAACGTATCCTGTTCCGGGGATTGAGGCGATTTCACGGAATGAATGGTATCGGTCATGGTTGCCTCCATGCTTATCGTTTAGTGGCGCGTAATTCGTCCAGATAATTGGCCCATTTCTGCATAAGCTGCCGACGTTCTTCCATGTATTCCGCGCGGTTGTAGGCAAGGCGCACGGTATCCGGCTCCTTGTGGGCAAGCTGTGCTTCAATGACATCCGCCCGGAAGCCAAGCTCGTTGAGGCGGGTGCTGGCCATTGCCCGGAAGCCGTGCAGGGTCATGGTTTCCTTGCCGTAGCCCATGCGCCGCAACGCGGCCAGGGGAGCGGCATCGCTGATGGGAGTGGTAAGCGCGCGGGCGCTGGGGAACAGCAGTTCACCGTTGCCGGTATAGGTGTGAAGCTCTTTCAGCAAGGCCAGAACCTGTTTTGACAGCGGCACCACATGCTCGCGCCGCATCTTCATGCGCGAAGCCGGGATGAGCCAGATGGCGTTTTTGCAGTCAAACTCGCTCCAGTGCGCCAGTCGCAATTCCGAGGGGCGAGTGAAAACGTAGGGCAGGATTTTCAGGCAATAGACCACAGAGGTATAGCCGACATAGGCATCAATATCCCGCAAGAGCTGGCCGATGTCGTCCGGCAGGGTGACGGCGGCAAAATGCGTTGTCTGCACCGGCGTCAACGCTTCGGTCAATCCCGCAGCCACATCGTATTTCACGCGGCCGGTGATGCGGGCATAGCGCGTCACCTGTCCGCACAGGCGCATGAGCTTGTGGGCTGTTTCGTGATGGCCGAGACGCTCCGATGGCTGAACGAGCTGCAAAAAGTCGGCAGGCTCAAGCTGGGTGACAGGCTTTCCGCCAATGACCGGGAAAATCGTGTTTTCCAGATAGCGGCGCAATTTCTTGGCGTGCTTTTCGGAGAGCGTCGGCTCGTACTTGGCGAACCACTCCCGCGCCACAAATTCAAAGGTGTCCCGTTCTTCCCGCTCTTTGGCGAGTTTTTCTTCTCTGGCCTGCTTTTTTTCCTCACCGGGATCAATCCCTTTGGCAAGCGACTCTCTGGCGTCATCACGCCGATGGCGGGCATCTTTCAGGGAAACCGCCGGATACGCGCCAAAACTCAACAGTTTCTGCTTGCCCTCAAATCTGTAGGCAAGCCGCCACAATTTGCTGCCTGTCGCCGTCACATGAAGGTACAGGCCGCCGCCGTCAGAAAGTTTTTGCACCTTGCCGTTGGCCCTGGCGTTCCGCACAGCGGCATCGGAAAGTTTCATGTTGGTATCCTCCAAAACAGTCCGGAAGTGTGCGGCGAAAACCAGAAAAATCCACCTCCATCCATTTGAATTCAAAGAAGATTTGTAGCTTGCTGGTATTTCGCCGTGCCGAAATGGCGTCGTGGTATTGGTACCTGCGAATCTACCAACGATTTTTGTGGGTGTCCACGTGGGTACTTGGTTTTTACTGGACAAAAAGAGAAGGCCGAAACCACGTTTTTTCTTAGTGATTTCGGCCTTCTATGGACCATTTTGGACTTTTTGATGGTGCCGAAGGGGAGACTCGAACTCCCACTCCCTTGCGGGAACTAGACCCTGAACCTAGCGTGTCTACCAATTCCACCACTTCGGCGCGGACATTTATCTATCCGAACTTCCCCTTCTTGGCAAGCATTTTCTCATAAAAAATTCCCGTACACCGTCCACTCCCAACTCAATACACAGTCTTGTCGTACATTGGTCGACTGACTTTGGAAAGAAGCCATCCCATACGATTAGTTCGCCATTTCCCAAAAAAATCCCGCCGAATACAATTTGGACAACTGTCAATATAAAAGACTATGTTGCAACAAGTTACCGCTCAAATTCTGATAATATTAGAATTCTCAGACTTCTTTATTAGGGTGAAAAAACTCTACTTCCATTGAGTTTAAATATTGAAGACCGTCGCTGATACTGTCACCTCGACACCTGGAAAAGAAACCAGAGAAACTGCAAAAGAGTTTGCCGAATGCCTGTCGTTCTTCTCAAATATCTTCAACTCCGAAGTGTGGTGTGACTATTCCGCTCAATCGACAGAGTTTTCTGAATGGCTCTGCCATAGAAGAGAGTTGAACATATCCTTGACCGCCGGAGGCGCGAGCGCAGCCAGCCATGGAGGCCGACCGAATGGCGACCCCGCAGGGGCCGTACCCGTTGCCGAACAGAGCGAGGCTTGCGGCATCGAGAGCAGAGATGACGCCCCCCGCCGCATGGCAATGCGGCATCCTGGGGAGCGAGGAGCGGTCAAATGTCTCGCGGAGCAGAGCCGACTGAAGCGTAGCTTCACGAAGGCGCAAGCGGGCCGGCCGTGGATACATGATGTCTTTCGCCCGTGTGGAACACAGGCTCCTTTGCGGCAATGAATAGTGCCCGCCTGTGCCGGAGTAAAACGATACGCCCCACGCAACGCTATCAACACAGTTCTATGACAGAGCCTTCCGAAATCAAACTGAAAGATTGGTGAACTTCCCTTGCCGCCGCTCTCGCGGCACAACGCCGGAAGCCAGGAAAGTTTTCAACACATACCGCAACGTGTCGGAATCATTTTACTCAATGTCGGGATACTTCACCCTGCTGAAGGCTTCCTTCAGCCATCCCGGCACCCCGACCGGACGTGCGGCTTCACGATTATATACAGCGTGTTCGGTCATCCCTTCGGCAAGAAGCACGTTTCTGCCTTCATCATACATACGGTATGCGAAACATACCGATGCCCGTTTCCATTCACTTATAGCCACCTGTACCCATATCAACTCATCATAATGGCCCGGTGAACGGTATCTGCACTGCGCCTCGCGTACGGGCAGGATAATTCCGCCCTTTTCTATCTCATCGTAGGAACAGCCGCAGGCCCGGCTGTATGTACTCCGTGCCCGCTCAAAAATATGCAAATATTCCGCGTAGTATAATACACCCATGGCATCAGTTTCACCATATGAGATACGATGCCGCATCCAGACACTCGGCTCCGGAAAATTCATGATTCATCCCTCAGAATATTTTGTGTTCGAAAGCGTCTGCCAGACAGGATACAGGCCCTGTCCCACAGAAGTTCATCTTCCATCCGCTCCTCACCACTGGGCAGCCAGCGCATACAACAGCATGTTCAGGGCGGAACCGTAGCGGACGACCCCTTCCGGCATCTGGAACAGTTCTTCCCCAAGACCGAGTTCGCCGCTTCGGATACTTTTCAGCAGTATGCTTCCACGGGATGAATCCGGAGCGTCCCAGTCTTGAAGCTCGTCCACACGCACCGGCAGAAAGGGAACTGCGGGACTGCTCCATTCCGTCAGAGCCGCGCGGAAGGCATCCCCCATGAACATCAGTTCATACAGCACGCGATGCCGCGTGCATAACAGCTTTCCGTGCGTGGCGGCAGGCAGGGATTCGCGTTTTTCCTCCCTGATCGCCAGCGCGGGCACGCCGAACGGCATGAACGCCGCCGCCAGGGAAGGAACCAGTTCTCCCGCGAAACGCTCATCACCCTGTACGGGAACGGCAACATAGGCCGACAATGCATATGATATAACGAACAACGTCTTTTCTTCCGGCATCAGCAGGGCGGAAAAAGCTCCTGCTCGTTCAATCTCAAAGTCCAGACGTATGCGATATGATCCTCTTTCCGCTTCCCGCAGCAGAAATGCTGAACCGATATGAATATCTTTTCCCTGTCCGCTTCGATATACCAGATCTGCAACATACTGGGCAGCCCCGGAAACGGGTTCCGGAGCCACGCCGAAGGATACCCCGGGGCTCACGAGGCATCCCAGCGCAAGGCATAGCCACAGGACAGGCTGCGTCCACAGCAGCTTCAGCACCACATGTCCACGCCCTTTCACGGTCGGACTTCCTCAGGCCGTTCCGGCAGAGAAGGCATACCGGACAGTGAAGGCGGGCGGGAAAGCGCCTCACCTGAGGTCAGGCCAACCGGAGAAATCTGCGGCGGAAGGCCCGGCAGGGCATTCTGTACTGAAAGCCTCCAGCGGTACTCTTCTGCGCGCGAAGTCGGACAATAGCGGAGAAAGAATGTTTCCGCTCCGGGAGCTTCCCATATGTTCTCCCCTTCCACCCTCACGCGCTCCTGCGGCACAAAGGGACACCCTTCACAGCTTTCCTCCAGGGGCTGAAGTTCCAGTACGGCTGAAGCCACATTGCGTGTCGCTCCCCCGATGGAACCGCGTGCGATCAGACAGCCGCCCTCGGTCCGTTCCACAAATACGCTGCGCAATTGAAACGACAGGGCAGAAACATCCGGTTCGGGAGCCGTCTTTCTGCCGCAGGCGCAGAGTGCGAACGACGCAAGACAAAGCACGCCGCACAGAATGGACGCCCGAAACTGCTCATTCACTTTTTTCATTATTACCTCCCCATAGCATCTTCCATTCTGCGAGCAACTTGAGCGCGGCCAGCGGCGTCAGGGCATCCGGATTCAGGTCGCGGAGGGCCTGCACCAGAGGATGCGGCACATCGATATGCCGCGAGGATTCCGCCTCCCGCAGCGAGACTTCCGAACCGGATTGGCCGAGCCCCGGCAAAAGCACCGCCTCTGCCCTGCACACGCCGCTCTTTCCCCTGCTCTGCTCAAGCTGGGTCAGAATATCCCGTGCGCGCTGCACCACGGGCATGGGCACACCCGCCAGTTTTGCCACCTCAATGCCATAACTGCGATCTGCGGGGCCGGGAATAAGGCGGCGCAGAAACACGATATCGCCATTCCATTCCCGAATGGCGATATTCATGTTATGCACACCGGGAATGACACCTTCCAGTCCGGTCAATTCATGATAGTGCGTGGCGAACAGTGTGCGGATATGTCCGCCCGCCCGGCGGGCCAGCTCTTCCACCACCGCCCAGGCCAGGGCCAGCCCGTCAAAGGTGCTTGTTCCGCGCCCTATCTCGTCAAGAATGACCAGGCTCCGCCTGGTCGCCTGACGCAGAATGCGTGCGGTCTCCATCATTTCCACCATAAAGGTGCTCTGCCCCTGTGCCAGATTATCCGATGCCCCCACGCGTGAAAATACTCGATCCACAAGACCGATATGGGCTTCCCCCGCGGGCACGAACGACCCCATCTGGGCAAGGATGCAGATAATGGCTGTCTGACGCAGCACAGTGGATTTGCCAGCCATATTCGGCCCGGTGATAAGCAGCAGACGCCGCTCATCATCCATATGCAGATCATTTGGAATGAAGGAAGAACGTCCGGTCACGGCTTCCACTACAGGATGCCGCCCTTCCCGGATGCGGATTTCGCCATTCTCATGCAGAACCGGACGGCACCAGTCGAGACGGACCGCGCTTTCTCCCAGAGACTGCCAGTAGTCCACCCAGGCAAGGAGATCACCCATGAACAGGAGGCGTTCGCGCGCCTCCCCAATCTTGCTCCTCAGCTCCTGATACAAACGGTATTCAAGGCTCTTGCGCGATTCAGCGGCGGAAAGCAGTTTCTCTTCCAGTTCCTTGAGTTCCGGCGTGGTGAAACGTTCCGCGTTGGCAAGGCTCTGGCGGCGCTCGAAACGCTCAGGGAGCTGACTCTGACGGGAACGGCTGAGTTCAAAATAGTAGCCGAACACCCGGTTATATCCCATTTTCATCTTGGGCTGACCGCAGGCCTGCTGTTCCGCAGCAAGAAGAGCCTGAAGCCGGCTTTCGCCATGTTCGACCAGTTCCAGCAGTTCGTCCAGTTCGGCATTGAATCCGGACCGGAACAGACCACCGTCGGTAATCTGCAAAGGGGGCTCATCCACCAGCGCCTTTTCCAGCAGATCCGCAAGATCATCCATCCCGTCCCAGCGGCGGATCAGACGGAACAGGGCAGGAGGCAGAAAATCCCCGCGCGCCTCTTCGGCGCTGGGCAGCTCGGGAGAATCTTCCATGCACAACACTGCCTTTTTCACGGCAGGCAGGGCATTCAGACTGTCACGCAGAGCGGCGAGATCCCGCGGCTGACAGCGGTTCAGAAAAATGCGTGTGGAAAGGCGCTCCATATCATGCACGCCGTCCAGCGCCCGCCGCAGTTCCTCGCGCATGACCGGCTTTTCCGCCATATGGGCGACCACAGCCTGCGTTTCGGCAATGGGAGTCAGTTCCCGCCAGGGATAACGCAGTCTTTCCTCCATAAGTCTGCCGCCCATGGGCGTACGGGTCTGATCCAGAACCTGCCACAGAGTCCCCACGCCCTTGCGTCCGTCAAGGCGGCGAAACAGTTCAAGGTTACGCTCCGTAATTTCATCCAGCACCATGAAACGCCCCATATCCAGCGGATGAAAGGGAGCAAGATGGCCGGAATCCTGTTTCTGTGTCTGTTCCAGATAGGCGACAAGCGCACCGCAGGCCTGCGCAAGCTCGGGCCGCTTATCCAGCCCCAGCGCCCCCGCCTCAACCACTCCCTGAGCCTTGAGCACGCGGGTCAGTGCCTTTTTCAGTTCAAAATGGCTCTGCCATGGCACACGAACGACCTGAACACCGGTTTGGAGGCCAAGATGCGCGGGTGCCTTTGCCTGTTCGGCAAGAAGCAGCTCCCGAGGCGCAAGCTTGAACACCCATTGCCACAGCTCCGGCTCGCGGGAAGACTGAAGTCCGGACCATGCCCCGGTGGAAACATCCATCCATGCAAAGCCGCCCGCTCCACGCTCCTCGTTCCAGAATACCGCGCCGAGGTAATTATGAGACTTCGCCACCAGGTTCGCATCTTCCAGGGTGGTACCCGCCGTCACAACGCGGGTCACTGCCCGTTTGACAAGGCCCTTGGCCGTACGGGGGTCCTCTACCTGATCACATACGGCGATTTTGTATCCTTTTTCCACCAGCTGACTGATATAAGCTTCCGCCGCATGCCAAGGGACGCCGCACATGGGGATGCAGTCCTCTCCACTGCGGTTGCGGCTGGTCAGGGTGAGCTGCAGCTCGCGGGACGCCACCTCGGCATCCTCGAAAAACATCTCGTAAAAATCCCCCATGCGATAGAACAGCAGAGCGTCAGGATATTCAGCCTTAACCTTGAGATATTGTTCATACATGGGTGTCAGTCTGGGCTGATCAGCCTTTTCCATGGGGGGTCTCCGAAAAAACTGTTTAATGACAGTGAGTCCGCAGAAAACGTTCTCCCTTCCCGCACGAAACCGGCAAGGCGCTTGTAAAAAAAGACTGCAAGGACACGCGGGAAAGCATACCCTTGCAATCTTTCTCAGCCCTTGAAGGGGAACTCAGATAATTTTAAATCTGAGGCGTTCTGGAAAAACTCCTGCCGGAACGGAACAACATACTGTTTCTGAACACAGTCGAAACCGCGCCTTTCCTGAGAAAGCTCCCACCGGAGCAGGTCTGCCCCCTCCTGACACATGCAGATACAGACGGCGGAAATTAATGCCGCCATGACGGAACATCGACTCCTGTCCGGGTAATCCATCTCAAGAGAAAGGCACGCTAGTCCAAGGAATCAAGGGAAGACGCGCCCGCCTGAGCCGCACGACGCTCGGCGGCTTCAAGCGAGGCCTGGAGTTCGGCCTTTTCCGCAAGGAGCTTTTCCTTTTCAGACGCAGCAGCTTCCTGCGCGGCCTTCAACTGCTTTTCCAGCGACGTAATGCGCCGGCGGGCTCCCGCAAGGCAACCTGTCGCAGTCATGCGATCCCACATGAGCATGAGCAGCACCATGAGCGCGCCCAGTGCAAAACAAATCAGCATGAGCGAATACAACGGCATGGGTATGGATTCCATAGGCGTCAGGAAAAGCAGATCAAGACGCAGCACCACAGGGTCGGAGAAAGACCCCTGGTTCTGCACAAAGAACATCATGACGAAAAAGAAGACCAATACCAGCAGGAATACCTTGATATAGCGCATTTCCACTCCTTTCTGTGCCCCTGGGGGCATCACTCAATCCGCCCGGGGGCGCTCCCCAGCCGTTTGAACACGGGATACAGCCGCTCCCGCGTTCTTTCCAGATGTTCGGGAATGACCCGCACGTCATCCAATACAGCCATAAACGAAGAATCGCCGTTCCAGCGAGGAACGACATGCATGTGCACATGCTCCCGGATCCCCGCGCCGGCCGCTTCCCCGAGGTTGAGCCCCACATTAATCCCCTGGGGACGGCAGAACTCGCGCAACGCACGACAGGAAAGCTGAACCAGCGCCATCATTTCCGCGCTTTCTTCGGCGTCAAGTTCGGTGATGTCCGGCACATGCCTCAGGGGAATAATCATCAGATGCCCCGCCGCGTACGGGTAACGGTTGAGCATCACGAACAGCCTGCGGCCGCGCCAGACGACAAGGCGCCGGCGATCCTCCGCATCCCGTTCCGGCCCGGGGGCCATTTCGGGAAGGCAGAACGCGCAATCGCCGGATTTGGGTCCGAGAATGTACTCGATACGCCAGGGAGCCCATATGTCCTTTGCCATCCGCACCCCTTCAGTAAAAGCATGCAGCTTCGTTTCCCCCGCACGTCGGACCGCTGTAAGGCCAACGCCGACGGCATCTCCTCTCCTAACATGACCGGGGGTGAGGCGGCAAGCAGCAGAAGGTCCGCCTCCGTTTTTTTTTGAAGGAGCTGTTCCTTGCGCCTCCACGACACCCTGTATCCGGAACTGACGTCTTCCTCATATTGAAACATCTGCCAGCCAGAACATCATATTCCGATCCTCAGACTTCATGCCCGAAGACGGACAGGCAAACTGCGTCCGCTCCTGTGTCGCGGCGGCGTCCCGCTCCACTCCGCTCCGGGACATTTCAAGGTGAAAACGTTCTAGAACTCCTCTTCTGTCCCGTTCATGTCAGGGTCTCCTGCCGTCAGATGAAAAATTTCCGCTGCTGCCAGCTCTCCGGCATAGCGCAGTTGAGCTTCGCGTCCTCCCACGTCGCCGTTCTGCCGGGCCATGAGCACTTCGTCCAGAATCCGTCCATAAACAGGTCCGGGCGCAAGTCCCATATTCCGCAGGTCGTCCCCGCTGATTTCAATGGCAATCAGACGTTCACGATAGACATAATGCGTCAGCTTCCTGCGCAGCTCCTCATCTTCCACCCTGGCCACAAGATACAGCAGTCCTTCCAGGGGAACACGGCGCAACATACGGTGAAGCTCGCCGGGGCGGCCATTTTCCTTCTGCCAGGACAAGACGCGAGGCAAAGCATTCATAATTGCCATACGGGCGTCTTTCAGACGCGCGGCCCGCTTTTCCGGCAGAGTCAGACGAGACAGCACATCTTCGAGTTCCTGTGCGGAACAGTTTCTGCACAGTGCAAGCAGGCACAGCGTCAGAGGATCGGGGTTCTCGTCCTGATACAGCCGTCTGTACCAGTCGAATACGTCAAGAGTCCTGCGCAGAAGCTCAGCTTTCCATGGCGGCATGTCCAGCTCGTGATGCACGGCTTCAAGAATGCCGAACTCCTGCATGCGGCTGAAGCAGCAGAACGGGTTCTCCTCCTCAAGCATGAGTTCCAGTTCATTGCATACACGCGCGCCGGAAAGACGTTCCATCAGTCCAAGCTCCAGAGCGTTGCGGATCAGGCGGTCGCACTGCGGTCCGATCCGGAACGCGTAACGCTGCTCGAAACGTACGGCCCGCAGCGCACGCGTGGGATCCTCTACAAAACTCAGAGCATGCAGCACCCTGATTCGTTTCCGGCGGATATCCTCCTGCCCGTCAAAAAAATCAACGAGCTGGCCAAAATGCTTGTCATCAAGCTGAACAGCCATGGCGTTGATCGTGAAATCCCGGCGATACAAATCCATCTTGATGGAGGACAGCTCAACGGTGGGCAACGCAGCCGGAGACGTATAATACTCCAGACGCGCCGTAGCCACATCCACGCGGAACTCCTCCTCTCCGGAGGCACCAGGATCAATGGAACGCAACGGAAAGAGCACCAGCGCCGTCATAAATTCCCGGTGTTCGCGCACCCGGCCTCCCAGCCTTCCGGCCAGATCCCGCGCGAAAGGAAGCGCACTGCCCTCTACAACAAGATCCACATCCATATGCGGCCAGCGCCCCTTGCGGCGGGTCATGAGCATATCCCGCACAAAGCCGCCGACGACATACACACTGACTCCCCTCCCGGCGCCGAGTTCCCCGGCAAGCCTCAGCAAGGAAAGGCAGGGGCCGGGCAGAACACTTTTCATGAGTCCGGAGAGGCTGCGGGTGCGTTCTCTTTTCTGGCGCGGCTGCGGCAGGCGGATCTCGTCATCATCCATGAACAGGCGAATCAGATCGGTGCGGGTAACCACCCCGATCAGCGGCAGGCTTTTCAGCGTATCAGGGGCCTGACCGTCGGAGGACACGATCGCCCCATCCGCTCCCTTGTCCGCATCCACCACGGGAACCAGACGCTGGCGTGCGCCAACGATGATGTCCATGAGCACCTGCAGCCCTGCCTGACGTGCCACAACCTGAAAGCTGCGCTGCATGTAGTCCGCTGCGCGTGCGGCCCCAAGCCCGTGGGAAAGAGCCTTGACCGTAAGCTGGTATTCCAGCAGTCCTGTGCAGCAACCGGCGGAGTCAAGCACGGGCACGGCCTTAAGACCATAGCGGGCCATGAGGGAATCCGCCTGTTCCAGCGTACCGCTTTCCCTGATCCCGATCGCAGGCGATGACATCAGCATGGAAGCTGTCCGCACCGGACTGGCCTGAATGGAAACCAGGGCAAGAATGGCGTCACGCAGTTCGGGAAGGCTTTTATCCCGCACTGAAGCGGAAGCCGCGTACCGATGTCCGCCGCCCCCGAGCTGCGCGCACACCTTTCCCACATCAAGACTTTCCTCCTGACTTCGGGCCACTACCTGCACCATATCTTCCATCGCGCCCAGGGCGAAAAACACCCTGCAGGGCTGCATATCCATGAAACGAGGGGCCAGAGCGGCAAAATCACTCATATAGTGATCCATGCGGGCGCAGGCCAGAGCCAGGGGCACGCCGCCCAGGTCGTGCAGCTCCGCACTTTCCAGCAGATCATTGAGAGTCTTCAGCTGTTCCTTCGTCAAATCGTGCCGGACCAGCCCCGCAATCAGAGCGAGATCCATGCCCTGTCCCAGCAACCAGGATGCGGCGTCAAAATCCTCCGGCGTGGTTGAGACATAGGTGAATGCGCCGGTATCGCCATAAATGCCAAGACCAAGCAGCGACGCCTCCTCGCAACGCAGAGGAATGCCCTTCTCCCGCAAAAAACGGGTCAGCAGCGTGCAGGTGGAGCCCAGCATCTCGATATGCTCCACCTGCGCCCGGATGCTCTCCTCACCACAGGGGTGATGATCCCATACATGGATTTCCACATCCGGACGCTCCAGGAGGGAACGCACATGAGGAATGCGCTCGGCCTGACACGCATCTACGATAACCAGCCGTTCCACACGGGAAAGTTCGGCATCTCTGGGCGGCACAAAGTCATACAGCCAGCGCAGGGCGTCCTCATAGAAACGCTGGAGAGACTTTTCCTGCGTGCCGGGGAAAATCAGCATGGCTCCCGGATACAGCAGGGACGCGCCAATCAGCGAGGCCAGAGCATCAAAATCGGCATTCTGATGACAGGTAATGGCGGTGAATTTCATATGCTTTCTCTTTCCGGGGCGGTTTTCCGCTCCTTTTTCATGCCGTCCGGCCTGACATCACAAGAGGAGTTACGGGGGTGGCAGCGGGCGAATACTTCGCGCAGATGACGCGCGCCGATATGCGTGTACAGTTCCGTGGCGGCGAGATCGCTATGCCCCAACAGCATCTGTACAGTGCGCAGATCCGCCCCTCCTTCAAGCAGATGAGTGGCAAAACTGTGGCGCAGGGTATGCGGCGAAATATCTCTGGCAATCCCCGCGGCCAGAGCGTGTTTCCTGATGATTTTCCATATGGCCTGCCGGGTGAGCCCTTCACCCGAACGATTAAGAAAAAAGGCGTCAGCGTGGGGCGCAAAAAGGGGGCGGCATTCCGCAAGATACAGGCGCAGCATGTCCACAGCGCGATCGTGCAGGGGAACCAGGCGTTCCTTGCGCCCCTTGCCGAACACTCGTACCACGCCCCGCTGAAAATCCACATCCAGGGGTTTCAACCCCGTCACCTCCGAAACGCGCAATCCGGCAGCATACATGAGTTCCAGCATCGCCCGGTCGCGGCGGCCCAGCGGCGTACCCGGATCAGGCGCAGCCAGCAGGGCGCGGACTTCATCCACACTGAGCACGTTGGGAAGCATCTGCGGCAGTTTCGGCCCGTCAAGCAGCGCGGCAGGATTGCCCCTGATCAGTTTTTCCTCCGCGCACCACCCCAGAAAACCGCGCAGGCTGGAAAGCCTGCGGGCCAGGGTACGGTGTCCGTCACCCCTGCGGCGCAGCCAGACAACGAACAGCAGCAGACTCTGTTCGTCAAGGGCCGGCACGGAAGCGTCATCCGCCGCCCCGCCGTTTTCAGGCCGGGCGGAACAGATTCCGCTTTTCTCACAGAACTCTCCAAGCGCACGCAGATCCTGTCGATAGGCATCCACCGTGTGCGCGGACAACCCCCGCTCGGCCAGCAGCATGTCCAGCCAGCGGACGCCATGCGTCTGAAGCCATGCCTGATTGAAATCAAAGGAACACACAGCAGCCATGGGGCCTCCGTATCATATTGGCGTGCATTTCAAAGTTGCTTCAAAACAACATGCGCATAACGTCGGGCAGAACGGGAGCCCGCCAAGGCGGACGGACGGAAAGCAGTCTCGTCAAACCTCTGTTTCAGCCCCATGCTCCACCTTCCTTCTCTCCTCCATTTCCCTGCGCTTGCGCCACAACGTCACACTGTTGATACCCAGCATTTCGGCGGCCCGTTCCATACTGACCCCCATACCCAGGACCCGGCGGATATGGGCTTCCTCCACCTCGCGCAACGTCGGAAAACGCAGGCTGCCGCCTTCTCCGGCCAGTGCCTCGGACAGCGCCGCCGGCAGATCGCCCGTCTTCACCTCGCGTCCGGCGGCAAGTACAGCCGCCCGTTCCATGGCATTCCGCAGTTCCCGCACATTGCCCGGCCATTCATACAGACACAGTCTGGACAGGATTTCCTCCGACAGGCGCGGCTCCTCCGTCAGGCCGTTGCGCAACGCGGCCTCCTGCAGAAAACGCCGGGCAAGGAAAGGAATATCTTCGCGCCGTTCACGCAAGGGAGGAATACGGCATTCAAATACATTCAGACGGTAATAAAGATCTTCGCGGAACTCTCTCCGCTCCACCGAAGCCGCCAGGTTTCTGTTGGTCGCGGCGATAACGCGCACATCAAGCCGCCTCGCCTGGCTGGAGCCGACCCTCTCTACGGTTCTGTCTTCCAGAAACTGCAGCAGCCGGGCCTGCGAAGATGCAGAAAGCTCGCCGATTTCGTCAAGAAACAGCGTTCCGCCTTCCGCCTGTTCAAACTTGCCGGGCTTGTCCCTGACCGCCCCGGTAAATGCGCCGCGGACGTGTCCAAACACTTCGGATTCAAACAACGTATCCGCCAGAGATGAACACGTCACGCCAACAAAAGGTCCGCCCGCGCGCGCCGACAGGTCATGAATGGTTCGTGCCAGAGCCGTCTTGCCCGCCCCCGTCTCACCGGAAAGCAACACTGTCGCCTCACTGGGAGCCAGACGCTCCACCATGGAGCGAAGTTCCAGCGCCGCCGGAGAACTCAATCCGGAAAAATACGAGGACGAGCGCAGCGACTCGTTTTCCTTCCTCAAACCAACGATCTGGGAAACTTTATCCAGAAGATGCTCAAGCTGCTCCGCGTCAAAGGGCTTGGGCAGATAATCCCACGCTCCCGCCCGGATTGCGGAAACAGCATTGTCGAACGCGGCGAAAGCCGTCATGACCACACAGATCAGTTCCGGCCTGATCCGCCTGGCCTCGCTCACGAGTTCCACCCCGGACATGCCTTCCATGCGCAGGTCCGTCAGAAGAAAGTCGAATTCTCCGCGCTCAAGTTCACGCAGGGCCTGTTCTCCGGAACCTGCGCCTGCAGCCCTGTGCCCGAGGGCTTTCACAGTCATGCACAGGGTCTTGACGATGGAGTCGTCATCATCCGCAATCAACACGTTGAGCCGCGTCATCTTCCTCCCCCTGTTTCCCGTTCGCTTCTTCATCCGCAAGAGGCAGTTCCACCACAAAACGCGCCCCTCCGTGCGCACCCCGCTCATAGCGCAGGGCACCGCCATGCGCCTCCGCCAGATGACGCGAAATGGCAAGCCCCAGCCCGGCAAGACCCTGCCGGGTTCCCTTCGTCAGGCCGTGGGAATAAGGCTGGAACAGCCGTTGTTCCTGCTCGGGGGCAATACCCGGCCCCTCATCCTCCACGCTCATTTCGGCATGGCTCTTTCCGGCATCCCTCGCCGTTCTCAATCCGACTTCAACCCGTCTTCCGGGCGGCGTCTCCCGAAGGGCGTTGGATACCAGGTTGGAATGCAGCCAGGCAAAACGTTCCACATCAATATTGACAAAAACCGGATTATCCCGCGTCAGAACCAGTTCCTGCCCCTTCTCCCTGGCCGTCAGACGAAATGGAGCCAGCCACTCGTCCAGTTTCACGCCCAGCTCCACGCGCTCGGGAAAAAGACGCAGCATGGCAGGGGTCATTCCGGCGATATCCATGAATTGCCGGACTACCGCCCGCAGGCGCTCCGTATCCTGGCGCACGGTGTCAATCAATATGCCCAGCGAGTCATCCACGTCCTCCCGCTGTCTGTTCAGCAAGTCCGACGCCAGCCCCAAAGACTGCACTGGAGTTTTCAGCTCATGCCCGATCCAGTCCATCATCTCGGCCCGCAGCGTATCACGCATGGCTTTTTCCGTCACATCGGTCAAAAGCAGCAGCCGGCCCGCCGGACCGCCGTCAATGATCAGATCCCGGCTGCGAGCCCTGAAGGCGCGGTGTTCCCCTTCTTCCGTCAGACCGATCTCGCATTCTCCCCGCGCGGGGGAACTCAGCAGCTTATCCAGGTCCACCCGGTTATCCGCCCCTTCCGGCCGCTTCCGGAGATTTCCGGAAAACGTCAGTTCGTGCCACGGCCTGCCCTCAATCTCTTCCCTCGACATGCCGACAATCCCCAGCATGCGGCGGCTGACCAGCAGCACCCGTCCCCGCGCGTCAAGCGCAAGAATGGCATCCTCCACGGATTCCAGAACAAGCTCAAGCTTGTGTTTCTCCTCAAGAAGCCGCTGTACGTTAAGGGCATCAAGCTCCCCCAGCCAATCCCACTGACGGGTCAGCTCGTCAAAAAGCACCCGGACATCAAGAGTCTGCGGCTCCGGCAGCGACAGACTCCGTCCGGGAACAGGCCGGGCACGCAACAACTCCGCCGCCCGGCGCAAAGGATGAGCGATACGGGCCGACACGGCGTCTGCCACAAATACCGAGGCGACCGCGACGACAAGCAGCCCCAGTCCCCCTGCCAGCAGAACGGCGTCCCGCCAGCGCAGCCCTGCATCCAGACGCTGAAAAAGCCCTTTTTCGTTGATCCTTTCCAGTTCGCGCAGACCGGCCTTTACAGCCATGGCGTCCGGCCGTTCCGCCTTCTGAAACTCCTCCCAGGCGGAACGGACGTACGCAAGCGCAGTTCCTTCATCACGTTCGGTCACGTTCTGTTCGGCGCGTTCAAGGTTATCCTCAAAAAATGCCCGCCACCCGGCCGGAGTCCGCTCCGGATAAAGCCGTGGAGCAAGCAGGGCATCACACGCCCGCTCCATCTCCGAAGCCCAGACAATCGAATCATAGTTCAGGCGGACCATCTGCAGGGGAAGTCTTCCGGTAAACCACACGGCAGCGAGCATGAGCATGCCGGTACACCAGAACAGGAACACGACACGCAGAAATGACGTCCTGATGCGTCTGTGCAGCGAGGGCAGCGCGCTCATTTCTCTCCTCATCAGACATAACAGAGTTTTTCGTTGCGAAAAACGCTAATATACCTTGGAGATAAACATGAAACCGGCCATGCGCAATCTCATGAGCACGGCATAAGACATCGCGGCGTCAGATTGATGACATGCACGTCCACTCCTACAGACTCATACAGAAACTCAAGCAGCAGCGAACCGCGCAGCCGTTCCCGCAGCGGAGAAAGGCGTGACGCGCCGAATACCGCATCCCGCACGTCATGGGATGCGCAGAAATCAGCCAGAGCCGACGCCACGTCATTTTCGTTCAGCAACACGACACGAGCTCCAAGCCGTTCCGCCGCATTCAGCGAAATATCCATACCCCGCCGCATGCCCGATCGTGCTGCAGGAAATCCTTTTCTGCGGCGGAGCACATTCACCGCGTAGCACGGAACACTGCCGGCGGCAAGCTTCAGGCCGTACCGCACCAGCATTTCTGCATCTGTGGGAAGAGAACTCAGAGCCACCATGACAGCGCCGCGCTCCTTTTCAGGGCATGCAGTCCGAGCAGCATGTCTATCCGCTTCTGTCTCCCCGACCGGCCCGCCTTTTCCAGAGTTCTGCCGCATCATGCCTCCTTCCGCTCCTCTATCCGACGCATAGCTGCGGAAAACCATATTGCATCACGCAGTTTCACGCCTCCTCCTGTTCCGGTCAAGCCCTTCAAGACTCTTCGTCCACAACAGCATGGCGGGATAAAACGAAAGAGGAGGAGATGGAGAGATGGCCCTCTCCCGTTCTATCCCGCGTTTCTGCTCTCCGGGAGCGTCCGACGCCGAGCAAGTTCCGTGCCAGTTCATTGAATTTAATCATTTCAACATATTACAAAGAAACAGATATTGAACCTTCCCTGCAATTTGCAGGAGCCGAATGATGGAATCCTGCAAAAAGCAAAGACCGCCCTCAGGCGGCAAGAGCGGCCGGGCACGGCATGAAAGCCTCCTTGCCTCTACGGACTGGAGAGGATAGACTTGTACCTGCTCAACGGCATGCACGGAATGCCTCCTGCGGCAAAACGCGCGCGTCGCGCATATGGAGAAAAAACGCGAATATGAAAAAATATCTGGGCATCCTGGGCAAGGTCGCGGTTCTGGGCATTTTTGCCCTGGCGGTATGGCTGCTGTATCACAAGCTGCGCAGCTACAGCCTTGGAGAAATCAAGCACAGCCTGCACCAGATTCCGCTTTCCCAGCTGCTGCTGTCTTTCGGGCTCATGATTATCAATTATATGGTGCTGATTGGCTATGACTGGCTTGCTCTCAAAGCCATTCACAAAAAACTTGCTCTTGCCCGTGTAAGCCTTGTTTCCTTCGTCGGATGCGTCATCAGCTACAATTTCGGCGCACTGCTCGGCGGCAGCACAGTGCGTTACCGCCTTTATTCCGCCTGGGGGTTCAGCACACTGGATATCGTACGCCTGGTGCTTATGCTGGCCGTCACTTTCTGGGTCGGCGCCATGGGGCTTGCCGGCGCCATTTTTCTGTTCGTTCCTCTGGATGTTCCGCCCGAACTCGGCATTACGGCCAACCATATCCGCCCTCTTGGCGGTGCGCTGATGGGACTGTGTCTGATCTATCTGCTTGTCTGCTGGCGGGCGAAAGGAAGATCCATCAAACTGTTCGGCAAGGAATTCGCCCTTCCCACGCTGCACATCGCCCTGGCGCAGACCTTTGTTGCCGGACTTGATCTGGTTGTCGCCGCCTCCTGCCTGTACGCTCTGCTTCCCGCAGACAGCGGCGTCTCCTTTCTGGAATTTCTGCCGAGCTATCTGCTGGCGCAGGTTACGGTGGTACTCACCCATGTGCCCGGGGGCATGGGAGTGCTTGAGGTCATCCTCATGAACCTTACCCACGGAATTCCCTCACAGAATGTCTTTGCCGCAATTCTGGCCTTCAGGGTCATTTACTATCTCCTGCCGCTGCTCATCGTAGCCGTGTTGCTGGGTGCATATGAAATTCATCTGCGACGCCACGAAGCCGACGTTCTCAAACAGGAAGCCTCCCGCTGGCTGCGCGCCTGGCTGCCCACCATTCTTTCCTACGCCGTATTCGTGGCGGGAGCGATTCTCTGTCTGGACGTGGTCATTCCCGCCGGCCCGCGCATACTGCATTTTCTCCGGCCCCATATCCCGCTCTGGATTGTGGAGGCCGCACACATGCTCACCGGGCTGGTAGGCGTGCTGCTGCTCATGCTGGCCTGCGGCATTGAAAGCCGGAAACACTCTGCCTGGAAAATGACCCTGTGGGCCATCTGTCTCGGCATTCTGGGCACTCTTCTGCAGGGCGGCGACTGGCCGGAAGCTCTGATGCTGCTGATTCTGCTTTTTCCCCTGCTCGCGGCGCGGCGCTGCTTCGGCCGCATCGCTCCCATATGGAGAGGCTCTTACCCCATGAGCTGGGCTACGGCAGGTATTCTTGTCATACTCTGCGGTCTGCTGCTCGGCGTGTATTTTTCCGGTCTGCCCCGGAATGCCGATATGCTGGCCGACACACTGATGCACAGCAGCTATTTCGCGAATACGCCGCGCATCTGGCGTACGCTGACGGCGGAAACCGTCATGCTGATTATACTTATCGGACTTTACCTGTATATCAAATGGAAGGAAAAAAAAGCCGGAAAACAGATGTGACATGGAAACAGGCGGCCTTGATTGGGGAAGACTCGACTTCTCATCAAGACATCAGCGCGGGCTCACCAGACGCACCTCGTCGCTTCCGTCACGTTCGGCAAGCAGCACGTCTACCTTCTCCGTCCGTGACGTCCGCACGGCACGCCCCACATAATCTGCATGGATGGGCAGTTCCCTGTGCCCCCGATCCACCAGCACCAGAAGCTCTACACTGTCGGGCCGTCCATAGTCCAGAATGGCTTCCAGCGCCGCGCGGACCGTACGCCCCGTGTACAGCACATCATCCACAAGAAGAACCTTGCGCTCTTCCAGCGGCAGAGGGATGGATGACGCTCCCAGCGCGGGAAAGGCGGCCATGGAGGTCCAGTCGTCACGATACAGATTAATGTCAAGAGTACCCAGGGGAATGTTCTTTCCCGTCTTCCTTTCCAGGAGTACGGCCAGGCGGCGCGCCAGATCAACACCACGGCGCTGGATGCCCACCAGAAGCAGACGCTCCGCGTCTGCTCCGTGCCGCTCGACAACCTCGCTGGCCAGACGTTCCAGGGTTCTTGCCATATCTTCCCGCTTCAGCAGAGTCAGTTCCATAATAAAGCTCCATCGCTTGTCCAAACACACCGGCTTTGGCGAACGCCCGTTCATAGTATGTTTTTTCTTCCTTCAAGCAAAGCGTTTTGCTCCCGCTCCATTGACAAAGCGCGCCGCTGTTCTTAATTTTCCCCTCGTATCTTACCCCTGAATCTGGAGGAATCATGATTAAACTGACTGAAAATGCCCGCAAGGAACTTGAGGCGTTTTTTGCCGACAAGCCCAAATCGGGCATTCGCGTGTATCTGGCTGCCGGCGGCTGACGCGGCCCGAGGCTGACTCTGGCTCTGGACGAGCCTAAAGACGACGATACCGTGGTGGAAACGGACGGCTTCACATTCTGCATTGAAACGGAACTTCTCAACAAAATCGGCGGCGTGGATATTGACCTGTCCTATATGGGTTTTACGGTCGAACCACGGCAGCCCCTTGCCAGTGAAGGAGGATCTTCCTGCTCTTCCTGTGGCAGCGGCGGTTCCTGCAGTATCTGATTCCTCCTGTCGAGGCCTTCCGATCGGTTCGTCCCTTCAGTCAGCTCCCGGCAATCACCATCTGAAACGACCTGCGGAGGGTCTCCATGCTGAAACTCAGTGAAAGCGCTCGCAAGGAGCTTGAAGCCTTCTTTTCCGACAAGCCCAAATCCGCTGTACGCATTTATCTTGCTCCCGGCGGATGCAGCGGTCCTCATCTCGGCCTCGCTCTTGATGAAGCCAACGACGATGATCATGTTGTCGAGGAAGGCGGTTTTACATTCTGCGCATCCAAGGGCCTGTGGGAACAGATCGGCGGTGTGAGCATTGATCTTTCCTACATGGGCTTCACCCTTGACCCCGTCAACCCTCTGCCCGGAGGAAGCGGGTCCTGCGGCGGCGGGTGCTGCGGCAGTTGCGGAAGCTGCGGTTCCCATTAATTCAAGGCGCTGTTGCAAAAACCGGTTGATGCTACTGTACCGGAAACAGAATGCCGCCGGCATACATATGCCGGCGGCATTCTGTTTCTGCCAGGCAACTTCTGCCAGGTTCTTCATTGTTCCAGTTTCTCCGGGAAGATCTGCAAAACTGCATTTCATCGGCTCCACAGTCTTGCAAAGTTCATTTTTCCACTGGAGTTTGACGAAGAACAGCGCTGTCTTCAAAACAAATTCCGAAAATATTTTCCTCCCTGCCGTCAAGTCTCCGTCGAAGCAGGAATCCCCGTGTACCGATCCTGCGGCAGATGCAGCTCCACCTCATGAAGCACAGCGTCCCGCTCTTCTGTGAAACACTCCGGTCGCCTCTCCTCCCTGTTTTCTCCCCCCCTTGCAGACTGCCGGATCCATGCTGTGCAGTCTCGCCGCATCATGCCCGCAGTCCTTCTCCGCCGCGGGTACAGGACTGACAACCATTAGAATTCAAACATGATTTTAATAAAAATTTAATATAAAACCTCATTTTTTAATCCCGTTTTTATGCCTGCCTTCATACCATCCACTTCTGTATTTGCCTGTCAGAGGGGATGCTCTCCCCCTCTGTCCCCATCCGGGCAAATGACATCCGGCACTGGATGCCGGAAACATGCAAAGGAGTTTTGTATGGATTTTTTCATGGTTGGCACGCTGATAATCTGTTTTCTGCTGGTCATCGCGCTTGCCTGCTGGTGTGAATCCCAGGTTGAGGAAAAATAGAGGAGTATTTCCATGCTTGCACTTGGAATCCTGATCGCCGCGCTATGCCTGTATCTGGTATACGCGCTTGCAAACCCGGAAAAGTTTTAACGGCAATACAAGGGATAAAAAATGCTGGAGATTCTGTTATTTTTGGCTGTCTTTATTGTCGTGATTTTCCCGACGGGAAAATATCTTTACCACATTGCCACGGAACAGCGCACCTTTGCCGATCCGGTATTTGATCGGCTGGACAACGTCATTTACCGGATATGCGGCATTGATGACGAGGGAATGAGTTGGAAAAGATATGCAGTGGCGCTTGTCGCCACCAATGCGGCGATGGTCTTTATCGGCTATCTGATCCTGCGCATCCAGTTCATTCCATGGTTCAACCCCAACGGCATCGGCTCAATGGAAGCCAGTTTGTCATTCAATACCATCATCAGTTTCATGACAAACACCAACCTGCAGCATTATTCAGGCGAATCCGGCCTTTCCTATCTGAGCCAGATGCTGGTCATCATCTACATGATGTTCACCTCCGCGGCCACCGGCGGTGCCGTGGTCATGGCCTTTGTCCGCGGCCTTTCAGGCACCTGCAGAAACATGGGCAATTTCTACCGTGATCTTGTCAGGAACACGACCCGCGTGCTTTTGCCGCTTGCCATCGTGGTGGGGCTGGTACTCGTGTCGCAAGGGTGTCCGCAGAACTTCTCGGCCAATGTCACCGTCCAGACCATCGAAGGAAAATATCAGGACATCGCCATGGGACCCATCGCCTCGCTGGTGAGCATCAAGCATCTGGGAACCAACGGCGGCGGTTTCCTCGGGGCCAACTCAACTACCCCTCTGGAAAACCCCAACGTGTTCACCAGCATGCTTGAAATGTTGTCCATGATGCTTCTGCCCGGCGCCTTCGTCGTCATGTTCGGCTTGATGGTGCGAGATCGCCGCAGGCAGAAGGCGGAAAAGGAAGGCAGGAAGGAAGGTATCGTGCTGGGCAGTGAAGCCAAACCCGTCTTCGCCGTCATGTTCGCCATCTTTCTCATCGGACTGGCCGCCTGCTATACTTCGGAACTCGCGGGAAATCCCAGACTGGAACAGGTGGGGCTGAATCAGGACATGGGCAGTATGGAAGGCAAGGAAGTACGCTTCGGCATTGCCCAGTCCGCCACGTTCACGACCGTAACCACCTCTTTTACCACCGGTACGGTCAACAACATGCATGACACACTGACGCCCATTGGCGGCATGGTCCCGCTGATCAACATGATGCTCAATTTCGTGTTCGGCGGCGAAGGCGTGGGACTGGTCAACATGCTCATCTATGTAATACTGACCGTGTTCGTCTGCGGACTGATGGTGGGACGCACACCCGAATATCTGGCCAAAAAGATTGAAGGCAGGGAAATGAAGCTGGCAGCCCTGTGCATCATCATCCATCCTCTGCTGATTCTGGGCTTTTCCGCCCTGGCCGTGGCCGTGCCGGACGGGCTGGCGGGCATTACCAATCCGGGACCGCATGGCCTGACCCAGGTGCTGTATGAATATGCTTCTTCCGCAGCCAACAACGGCTCAGGTTTTGAAGGCCTGGCGGACAACTCTCTGTTCTGGAACGTAACTGCCGGTCTGGCCATGTTCTTCGGCCGCTATCTTTCCATCGTCATTGCGCTGGCCATTTCCAGCTCGCTCATGCTGAAGCAGCCGGTCAGCGAATCCATCGGCACACTGAGAACCGATACCCGCACCTTTACCGTGTCCCTGTTCATGGTCGTTGTCATCATTGCCGCGCTGACGTTTTTCCCCGCGCTGGTTCTCGGACCGCTTACGGAACACATGATTTTGTGGGGCTAGGAGTTACGGACATGAGCAAAAAAACGAAAACCGCATTTATTACCGCGGATATTCTGAAATCATCCCTGATCGGCTCGATCACGAAGCTGAACCCCGTATACATGATTAAAAACCCGGTCATGTTCGTGGTGGAAGCTGGTTTTGTGGTGACCCTGCTGCTGTGCTTCTTCCCGAATCTCTTCGGAGGAGACGGCAATAATAATCTGACGGCCTACAACGCAATCGTATCCGCCATACTGCTGATCACGCTGCTGTTTGCCAACTTTGCCGAAGCCGTGGCCGAAGGTCGGGGCAAGGCCCAGGCCGAAAGCCTGAAAAAAACGCAGAAGGACATGCAGGCGCGCATCCTGCGTGCGGACGGCTCGGAAAACATCATCAACGCCAACGCGCTGAAGAAAGGCGATATCGTCCTGGTCCGGGCGGGGGAACTCATCCCCAATGACGGCGAAGTAATTGACGGCGTGGCTTCCGTGGATGAATCCGCCATCACCGGCGAATCCGCTCCGGTGCTGAAGGAAAGCGGAGGAGACTTCTCGTCCGTCACCGGCGGTACTACCGTGGCCAGCGACTGGCTTAAAATCCGCATCACCTCCAACCCCGGCGAATCCTTTCTGGACAAGATGATCGCCCTCGTCGAAGGCGCTTCCCGCAAGAAAACACCTAACGAAATCGCGCTGAACACGCTGCTGGTCAGCCTTACCATCATCTTCCTGATCGTCGTTGTCACCCTGTATCCCATGGCCGTATACAGCGGCGTGCATCTGCCGATCTCCACGCTGATTGCCCTCACGGTATGTCTGATTCCGACCACCATCGGCGGTCTTCTCTCCGCCATCGGCATTGCCGGCATGGATCGCGTGGCGAGATTCAATGTCATCGCCCTTTCCGGCAAGGCTGTTGAAGTCTGCGGCGACGTGGACACCATGATTCTGGACAAGACCGGAACCATCACATATGGCAACCGGATGGCCGCGGAGTTCATTCCCGTGCGCGGCGTGGACGCCGGTGAACTTGTCAGATACGCGATGATGAGTTCCGTGGAGGATGATACCCCCGAAGGCAAATCTGTCATCGAACTTGGAGAAAAGCTGAACGGAACGTCTGTGGAAAAAGTTCAGGGCATGGAGTTCATCCCCTTTACAGCGCAGACGCGCATGAGCGGTGTGGACCTGCCTGACGGAACGCAGATCCGCAAGGGCGCTTCCGACGCCATCCAGAATTATGTGAAGGAAAAGGGCGGCAGCCTTCCGGAAGACCTTGAACACCACGTCAACCAGGTCGCGGAAAAGGGCGGAACGCCGCTGGTCGTCAGCGTGGATAACCGCATTCTCGGCGTCATCTACCTCAAGGATACCATAAAGGCAGGTCTGGTGGAGCGTTTTGCGCGGCTGCGCGCCATCGGCATCAAGACCATCATGTGCACAGGCGACAACCCGCTGACTGCCGCGACCATCGCGCAGGAAGCCGGCGTGGACAGCTTTATCGCACAGTGCAAGCCGGAAGACAAAATCAGGGCCATCAAGGCAGAACAGGCCAACGGCAAGATCGTGGCCATGACCGGCGACGGCACCAACGATGCTCCCGCCCTTGCGCAGGCCAACGTGGGCATAGCCATGAACAGCGGGACCCAGGCCGCCAAGGAAGCCGCCAACATGGTCGATCTCGACTCCGATCCCACCAAGATGCTGGATGTGGTGGAAATCGGCAAGCAGCTCCTGATTACGCGCGGATCGCTGACGACCTTCAGTATCGCCAACGACATCGCCAAGTATTTTGCCATCATTCCCGCCATGTTCATGGTAGTGATTCCCCAGTTGCAGGTTCTGAACGTCATGGGACTGGCCACGCCGCTCAGCGCCATCCTTTCCGCGCTGATCTTCAACGCAGTCATCATTCCATGCCTGATTCCCCTCGCCATGCGCGGCGTAACCTACAAACCCATGCGCGCGGAAAAGATGCTGGCCCGAAACATGCTGATTTACGGACTGGGCGGCGTCATTGCTCCCTTTGTCGGCATCAAGCTGATTGATCTGATTATCGCCCCCATGCTGGCGGCCATGGGAATGTAACGGGAATCCGCGGTCGTGTGCCATGCACGGCCGCGGCATCTCTGGGACGGCTCCATGCGATGGCCGCAGGAGACGCCTCCCCCTTCCCACAAGGGGGAGTACGATGAATAATCCAACCCGCCTGAACGCGGAAACAACAGGAATGAGTGTCATGGTGAACGAAATAAAGAAGCCTGTACTGCTGACGCTGGTACTGCTGATTATCTGCGGCCTGGCCTATCCGGTTCTGATGACGGGGCTCAGCCAGGCCATCTTTCCGGAAAAGGCCAACGGCAGCCTTATTGAAGTGAACGGACACGCGGTAGGCTCCAAACTGGTCGGACAGGCGTTTACGGACGCACGATTCATGAAGTGCCGTCCCTCCGCCTACAACTACAACACCTATACTCAGGCAGACAGGGACAGCGGCAGCTATGCCGGCGTGGCTTCCGGTTCACAGAACTTCGGGCCGACCAATCCCGCTCTGGCCGAGCGCGTTGAAAAGGATCTGGAGGAATTTCTGCGGAACAATCCTTCCGTAAGCAAGGAGGACATTCCGACAGATCTGCTCACGGCGTCCGGGTCCGGACTTGAACCGTATATCAGCCCCGCTGCCGCAGCGATTCAAATTCCGGCCATGGCCGAGGCCACAGGATTGTCAAAAGAGCGTCTGGAAGCTATTGTAAAAAGGCACACTCGGGGTAAATTCCTCGGAATTTTCGGAGGAGAAACCGTTAATGTCCTTATGGTGAATCTGGACATTGCAGGTGAACTGGGTCTGCTTCAGACCTCCCGCTGACGCGCTTTCATCTGAATGTGTCCTCATGCCTGCCTCCGCTCTCCTCATTACCCGAGCGGTTCTGACGGACACTTTCACACGCCCCATGGATGCTTTCCGCATGGCACTCTGATGCCGTGCGGGGAGCATCCGCAAGGCGTCGCCGTGCGCCGGAGAAAATGCCGGCTGGAAAGTATTTCCGCCAACCCGAATTTCCAAGCAGTCGGAAAGCATTGCCATGGTTCAGGATGCCTCACTCGCCTCTTCCCCCCGGAAAGGAATGCTGAAAATCTTCTTCGGCTATGCCGCCGGAGTGGGCAAGACCACCGCCATGCTCAAGGCCGCGCATGCGGCCAAGGCGCAGGGAATAGACATCGTCGCCGGTTATGTCGAACCCCATCCCCGCCCGGAAACATCCGCACTGCTTGATGGTCTTGAACAGCTCCCGCTTCTCCGTATTTCCTACAGAAATGTCACCCTTAATGAACTTGATGTGGATGCGGCGCTGGCGCGCAAGCCGGAAGTTCTTCTGGTGGACGAACTGGCCCACACCAACGCGCACGGCAGCCGCAACACCAAGCGCTATCAGGATGTTGAAGAGATTCTGCGGGCGGGTATTTCCGTCTGGACGACCGTCAATGTTCAGCATCTTGAAAGTCTCAACGATCTGGTGGCATCCATCACCGGAGTTGTCGTACGCGAGCGCCTGCCGGACAACGTTTTTGATCAGGCCGACCAGGTGGAGCTTGTCGACATTGAACCGAAAGAACTCATACTCAGGCTGAAAGCCGGAAAAATTTACAGGGAAAAACAGGCCCAGCGGGCGCTGGAACACTTCTTTCTTCCTGCCAACCTTACCGGTCTGCGTGAAATAGCCCTGCGCCGCATGGCGGATCGGGTCAATCGTGCCGCCCAGGCTGAATCCCCATCCGGAAGCGGGCGGAGACAGGTCAAGGAACATATTCTCATCTGTCTTTCCGGAGCCCCCAGCAATGCACGGGTCATCCGCACGGCCGCAAGAATGACGGACGCTTTCCATGCCGACTTTACGGCTCTGTATGTTCAGAACAGCGAGGGAGAGAAACGCTCCAAAGATCCGGCTCTGCTGGCCAACGTAAAGCTCGCTGAAGAGCTGGGCGCCGTAGTGGTCGAAACACGGGGAAGCAATATCCCCGCGAGAATAGCAGAATACGCCAAACTCAGCGGGGTCAGCAAGATTGTCCTGGGCAGATCTCCTGCCGGCAAGCATCTGTTCAGACAAGTGCCGACGCTGGTGGAGCGCCTGGCGGAACTCGCGCCGGAAATAGACATCTACATTATTCCTGATTCACAGCCGATTTCCTCCCACCCCCCGCGACGGAAGCGGCATTTCCGGAATCTCGGATCTCTGCTGGGCACACCGCCTTCATCCTGGAAGCAGTGGGGAATAACCGGACTGATTCTATGCCTGTGCAGCGCGGGCGGCTGGCTGCTGCGTCTTTGCGGCGTGCATGACATCGGTATTACCGGACTGTACATGTTCGGCGTGCTGGGCATTGCCGCCTTTACCGCAGGCCCCTGGTATGGTGCGGCAGCCTCCGCCATGAGCGTTCTGCTTTTCGACTGTCTGTTCGTCCCCCCCCTTTTCAGCCTTTCCGTCTATGATCTCAGCTACTTCATTACCTTCACACTCATGTTCCTGGTTGCCCTTTCAGCCAGCGCGCTTACCAGCCGTACCCAGGCCCAGGCTCAGCAGAGCATACGCAGAGCCACATATACCGAACTCATGCTGACCAACAGCAGGCGTCTGCAGCAGGCTGAAAATGAAGAAGCCATGCTGACAGAAGCATGCCGCCAGTTTCGTGCGCTGCTGGGGTGTCACGTTGTATGCTACCCGGTGCACGACGGCGCGCTTGGACGGCCTCAGATCCATCTCAGAGCGGATGGACAGGATGCGGCTGCTTCCACCTTGCTTACCAGGAGCAACGAAAAGAGCGTGGCCCAGTGGGTTATGAAAAACAATCGGCCTGCCGGAGCGGGAACGGATACTCTGCCCGGCGCATTTTGCCATTATATCCCCATAGCCGGCCACAGGGAAGTCTTTGCCGTCTTCGGCTTCGCCAGGCCGGATGATGACGGAGCTTCCCGCGTATTCGATGCGGCGGAAAAAAATCTGGTGCTTGCACTGAGCGGCGAATGCGCTCTTGCCATCGAAAAGGAAAGACTGATACATGCCAATGCGAAAATACGAGCCAGAGTCCAGCAGGAAAAACTGCATGCCGATGTCCTGCGCACCATTTCCCATGATCTGCGCACACCGTTGACCTCCATTTACGGCAACGCCGCCATGCTTTCCAGCAACGCGGACATGCTGCCGCCCGCTCGCAGGCATGAACTGGCCGACGCCATTGAGGACGAAGCCCGTTATCTCGTCGACATGGTAGAAAATATTCTGGCGCTGACCCGCCTTGAACAGTATGGTTTTACACTCCGTATGGAAGCCGAACTCGTGGAAGATGTGGTGCAGGAGGCTGTAAACATCATACGTCCGCGTGCAGGACGGCGCAGGCTGAAAACGGAATTTGCCGCACCGCTTCTCCTTGCGCGTATGGATGCCCGGCTGACCGTGCAGGTTCTTGTCAATCTGCTGGATAATGCCATCCGGCATTCCCCGGAGGATTCTTCCATCACTATCAGAGCCATTCCCAGAGGAAAGGAAGTCGTTGTCGAGGTTGCCGATGAAGGTTCCGGCATCCCCAAGGCTGACAAGGAACATATTTTTGAAATGTTTTACACAACCTCTACGGGAAAGGGAGACGGCAGACGCGGCATGGGCATAGGGCTGGCGCTGTGCAGAAGCATCATCCAGGCTATGGGCGGTGAAATCGGCGTTCGTGACAACATGCCTGTAGGGACAGTGTTTTTCTTCAATCTGCAACGTGAAGCCGAAGAGCTTTCGCTGTGCAATTCCATGCAGGAGTAACCATGGGTTCCGATCTCGGAGGTACGCCCCTTTTTCGGGAACGCGTACTTGTAGTGGAGGACGACAAGGCCATCCGCGCACTTATTTCAACGACACTGGAACGTCAGGAAGTGGAGCCTGTACTCGTTTCCACAGGACGAGCCGCTCTGGCCGAAGCCGCACGCAGCAATCCCTCCGTCATGCTGCTTGACCTGGGTCTGCCCGATATGGACGGAGTGGAGGTCATCAAAGCAGTCAGACAATGGAGCATGATGTTCATTATTGTCGTCAGCGCCCGCAGTGAAGGCGATGACAAGGTAGCTGCGCTGGATGCGGGAGCTGATGACTATCTGACCAAACCGTTCAGTGTGGAAGAACTGCTGGCCAGACTGCGGGCCGCGCTGCGCCGCGTGCATTATGATCGGGACAGAGATTCACACGATGAAAATTCCTTTGAAAACGGTGAGCTTTTTCTGGACTACACCGCAGGTACCGTAACAGTGTCAGGAAAAGAAATTCATCTTGCCCCCATGGAGTATAAACTTTTATGCCTTCTTGCCCACAATGTAGGAAAGGTGCTTACCTACAGATTTATTCTCCAGACAGTATGGGGAAATTCACTGGAACAGAACCTTCCTTCCCTACGCGTATTTATGGCTACACTCCGAAAAAAGATTGAACATATATCCCCTCAGTGCAATTATATAAAAACACATATGGGCATAGGATATCGCATGGTTCGCGTGGAAGGCGACAATACATCAAATCAAAACCAGCAGGCAGTTCCATACCCAGGTAAATCTTAGGGCGTTTTGCATTTGAAAATATCTGCCGGCCGGCTCCCATGTTCCTGCTCGCAGGTTTCACGCCTTCATCGGAGCGGCAAAGTCTCGCCCTGCCCGACTCCGCAGAGCATTTCACACGCGAAATGCTCTAATCCCGTATGCTGTCCGGGCAGAGTAAAGTTGCCTGCGGATGGTTCAGGTGTTTTCCACAGCATCGCGGGTGCAAAACCACTCTTGCTTTTTCTGCAATCATGATTATGTATAAAATATTCGAATGTTCAGGCGTTATCACCTCATCTTTTTCGGAGACTTCATGATCTGCCCCAATTGCCGCGCCGAAATTCCTGATGAAAGTCTCTCCTGCCCCCGGTGCGGGACGCCCTTTCCCCTCCCTCGAGTCGTGGAAGCGGAACTTGTTCATCCGGACTCATCCGGCTCTCCGCACGAAGAATACAGGCAAGCCACTCAGAGCGCTCACTTCACCCGGATATTCTATACAACCTTTCCCTCCGGGAGGGGCATCCCCCCCGCCTGCCTGCCTACCTTCATCTCGCTGGGGCTGGCTCTGGCCGCGGCCTTCAAGTACGGCATTCTTGCCGCCATAGGTTTTCTGGTCTTCGCGGGTGTTGGGCGTCTTATTACGTTCTTCATGACCGTACAACACTGGATGGAAGGCAGAGCCATCAATCCCTGGATTCTTCATATCACTACATGGTGTTTCTGCTGGCTGCTTGTAGCCTGGCTGTCCGGCGCGCCGCTCTGAACCGGCAGACCGCGAGGTCTTGATTTTCCCTCGTCCGGGGGGCATAGTCCCCGCCATGTTGACCGCAAGCCGAAAAAAACTTTTCATGACCATAGCCTGTCTGGTGCTGGTCTATATGTCGTGGGGCTCCTGCTATATCAGCGTAAAATTCGCGCTGGAAAGCTTTCCGCCCTTTTTGCTCTGCGGCATCCGGATGAGCCTGGCTGGAGGAATTCTATACCTGGCTACATGGCTGTACGGAGAAAGAACGCGTCCCACGTTCGCCGATTGCCGACAATGTTTTATTCTTGCCTTTTTCATGGTGCTCATCAGCAGCGGTTTTCTCTGCAAAGGTCAGGAAACGGTGCCTTCCGGCGTTGCGGGCATGTTTGCAGGCATGGTGCCTATATGGATGGTCATTGGAGGCTGGCTCTTTCTGCATGAGCCGCGGCCTCGCAAACTGCAATACATCGGGCTTGCGGGCGGCACATTCGGTATCTTGCTGCTCAGTCTGAACCAGGGGATGTCCGGGCTGACATCCTGGTGGGGTCCTGTGTTCCTGCTGCTTGGAACACTGGGCTGGGTCACGGGTTCCTTCTACTCCAAGGTTCATGCAGGAGAAACAAAGCTCTCCGTCATGCGGGTGAGCGCCCTGCTCATGTTCATCGGAGGTCTGCAGTCTCTTCTGGCCGCAGCCGCACTTGGCGAACGTGTCGTCCCTGCCGCCGTCACTCCGGAAAGCTGGTTTGCTCTTGCCGCTCTGGTGCTTTTCAGCGGCATCGTCGCGTATACCAGCTATTTCTGGCTGCTCATGAACACCCGGACGGAAGTGGCTGTCTCCTTTGAATATGTAAATCCTGTGATTGGTGTCTTCCTTGGCTGGCTGATCGGCGGCGAGAGGATCAGTATGGTGGTATTTACCGCCTGTATCTGCATTGTCGGTTCGGTCTTCTTTGTGGTCGCCGGACATCGTGACTAGAGCGTTTTGCCATTGAAAATATCTGCTGGCCAGGACCCTGTTTCCGGCCCGCAGGTTTCACGCCTCCATCGGAGCTTGACGCCGCAAGTCAATTGCGGCTGCTTCAGTCTCGCCCTGTACGACTGAAGCAGAGCATTTCATGAGCGAAATGCTCTAAACAGTGTCGTCAATAGGCTTTCAATTTGTGGAACGCTGCCATTCTCCCCCAAAAAGAGGAAATATGCAGCGTCCTCATCGTCGTCATGATATATCTGACAGGATTCGGGAGTTTCCGAACCCGCATCTGCCCGGGGGGCGGGAGTCCGTGGCGTCACGACTCGTGACAATCGCCTTCTTCTCAACGCGATCTTTTGGATTCTTCGCACGGAAACGCCATGGAAAGATTTGTCTCCTGATTATGACGACTGGAAAAATACCCATCGTCGGCTTTGTCGCTGGCGGCATGCAGGGATTTGGAAACAATTACTCGAATTTCTTATCTCATATCCTGATTTTGAATGGCTTATGATAGACGCAAGGCACGTCAAGATACATCAGCATGCGACAGGACACACGGTGGAAACCAGGATATGGGACGCACAAAAGGTGACTCAGCTCAAAGATACATCTTGCTGTGGATGCACATGGCATGTCTGTAAAAATTTTTATACAACAGGTAAGGTATAAATGCAGAAAAGCTGCTTTCGGACAAAAGATATGACAGTGATTGGTTCGCAGAACTCCTCGAGAAGGAGGGCATCACCCCCTGTCATCTCTCCGCGCAAAACCGCAAGAATCAGCGATATTACGGCAGGTACCTCTATTGTCTCCTCCATGTCGTCAAAAATGATTTTCTAGAGATGTATTGTCATTTGGGAAAAATCTATTGACGACACTATTAGAACGCCGTCTGAAAGACTTCAATCATTCCGCGCATTCCCCCGGCACGATTTCTCCGCCTGCACTGACTGTGACGCGGGAACAAAAAGACGCCTGCGATGCAAGACGAATAGAACAATTGACGCCGCGACAGACAATACATCAGCCACTGATTCCGAAACAAAGAGTCCGTCAGTCCCAAAGCCCATGCGCGGCAGCAGCAGCGCCAGAGGAATGAGCAGCACGAGCTTGCGCAAAAGAGCGACGCACATGGCAAGTTTAGCCTGTCCCAGTGCCAGAAAGGTTCGCTGAATGGCAAGCTGTATTCCGGAAAAAAGCATCCCTGCCATATACAGCCGCGCGCCATGCGCACTGATGCGGACGACTTCCGTATCGCTCGTGAACAGTGCGATGAAAGGCCGGGGGAAAAGCAGGACCACTGCCGTCCCCGCAAAGGTGAGCGCAGACGCCCACCAGGCCATCAACCTGAATGCGCCGCTGACTCTTTGCGCGTTGCCCGCGCCGAAGTTATAGCTCATAATGGGCACGGCTCCCTGGCACAGGCCGTCTACGGGCAGAAACAGCATTTCCGCAATCACGAACAGAATCGTCATGGCGCTGACATAGGCGTCATTGCCGTAATACTGCATTCCCGCGTTCAGGGTCAAAGGCACAAGACATTCCGTGGACTGCAGAATGAAAGGCCCCATGCCCAGCGCAAGAACGGGCAGCAGTATCCGGCGATCCAGCCTGAGATATGTCCGGCGCAGACGCAATATGCTGCGGCGTCCGAAAAAAAAACAGAATATCCAGACCGCGCTCACACTCTGACTGCATATCGTCGCCAGAGCAGCGCCTTTGCACCCCATGTCCAAACAGTAGATAAACAGAGGATCAAGGACGATATTCAATACAGCGCCGATGCAGACTGTCGCCATGGCAACCTTGGCGAACCCCTGGCAGGAAACATACTGGTTCAGTCCCAGCGTGAGCTGGACGGAAAGAGTTCCGAACAGATATACGGTAAGGTACTCCTCGGCAAAACCGATAGTGTCGGAACTTGCCCCGAGAAAATGCAGCAACGGACGGCGGGAAACAAAAAACAGCACGAACAGAAGCACACCCGTCACAAGCAGAAAAACAAGAGCCGAGCCGAGAATGCGCTCCGCCGTCTCCCTGTCCCCGCGTCCCATGGCCATGGAAGCCCGCGGCGCGCCCCCCATGCCTACCAGGCTGGCAAAGGCGGAAATAAACATGATCACGGGAAAGGCCACGCCGACACCGGCCAGCGCCAACGCTCCGGTATCGGGTATTCTCCCGACAAACACGCGATCCACCAGATTATATAGCAGATTAACCACCTGGGCCAGAATGGAAGGAAGCGCCAGACGCAGCAACAGATGCCCCAGGGCTTCCGTTCCAAGCCCGTTGTCCGCCGGTATTCCGGCGCTCTCGCCGTTTTTTCCGACCATACCCATTCTCCCCTGCGATGCGATTCACCAGGGCGCGGGCATACTCCCGCGAAAAAGGACTCGATATCGGGCAACCCAGTCGCGGCAGCTCCCAAGGTTCAGGCATGAAGTGCCTCGCCCCGGCTGGAAACCACTTTACTCAAAAACACCCCCGAAAAGAAAGCCCCCGACCGGATATTCCGGTCGGGAGCAGGCATCAGACGGAGTTTCCCGAAATACGTTTACACCAGAGCGGCAGCATCCTGCACAAAGGCGTCGATTTCCTCCCTGGTTGTGGCAAAGCTGCACATCAGTCTGGCGATATGGAGTTCATGATCCACTTCATAAAAATAATATTTTTCCATGAGTCTGCCCATATGTTCCGGCTTCATGCGCACAAAAAGAGCATTGGCGGCCGGAGTCCGCGCCTGCATGTGCGGCAGGCGATTCAGTTCGGAAGCAAAATAACGGGCCATGGCATTGGCATGGCGGGCGTTTTCGAGCCAGAGGCCGTCCCTGAGCGCTTCAGTAAACTGTGCGGCCACAAAACGCATTTTCGAGACAAGCTGAAGCGACTGCTTGCGCATGGTCAGAAAGTCCTCTGCCAGATCAGGCCGGAAAACAACTACAGCCTCACCAAGCATCAGCCCATTCTTCGTTCCCCCGAAGGAAAGGATATCAATGCCGGATTCACGGGTCAGCTCGCGCACATCAACATCAAGAGAGGCCACAGCATTGGCGATGCGTGTACCGTCCATGTGCGTCACCAATCCCATGGAATGAGCCTTCTCCGTCAGGGCTCGCACTTCCTCCAGACTGTATACGCCCCCCAGTTCCGTTGTCTGAGTGAGAGAAAGTGCGTGCGGCGTGACATGATGGCAGTCCTTCAGGTCACCTGCCCAGCGCTCAAGCTGCTCGGGGCGTATCTTCCCCTCCCCGTCAGCGGGCAGGGTCAACAGCTTGGCCCCTCCCACCCATTCGGGAGCACCACTTTCATCGGTATTGATATGCGCCACATGAGAACAGACGACACCCTGCCACGGTCTGAGCATGGCACGCAGACTCATGACATTGCCGCCTGTTCCGCTCAGCGCGAAAAAAACCTGAACATCATGTCCAAACAATCTATGGAACTGCGCAAGCGCGGCCTCGCTCCACTCGTCAAAGCCGTAAGGACGACAATAACCGGCGTTGGCCTCAAGTATCGCCTGCATGATACGGGGATGAACCCCCGCCGTATTGTCGCTGGCAAAACCGATAAACATATTTCCTCCCATCTGGTCGTCTGGAATCAATTGTCTGTCCGGAGCAGTCTGTTATTAAAAATATCTGTACCGCTCAGATCGACCCCGGGACAGTCGCCCCCCCCCTGAAGCTGATCCTGCATCAGAGGGACTCTCCTTCCGTCAATCCCGCACGCTTCAATGCACTCGCGTATACAGCAAGCGTCTGATCGCGAAAATTTTCCAGAGTCAGCCCGCCGCTCGGACGGATTCCGGGAACAGGCGGAACCGCCCCGCAGAAAATACGTTCATGGCAGGTCTTCCGTACGGCGTCCAGCCAGGCGGCATTCCCTGCGCGAAGCATCAGTCTGCTCATTTCCGAAACATCTCCCGGCGCAAACAACAGTTCCTGCGGGAGAATATCGGGCATGACCCCAACCGCGCTGCCGACAAGCGGCACACCGCAGGCCATAATCTCCAACGCCGCACGGGCGATGGTCTCGGAACCGAGCGAAGCAATCACTCCCATATCAAGCGCATTGATCGCGTGTTCCGGCTGTGCCACCCGTCCGCTGACGACCACCGCCGCCCCGGGAGAGTCCAGCGGCCCCAGCCCTGCCTCTTCCGACCAGGTGTTCACGTCATTTACGGAGTACTGGGAATCAAAACCAATGACCAGAAGACGGAGTCTTCCCCCTGCCGGCCACGACTTCCGGGCCGCAGCCAGCGCGCGTATGGATTCCCTGATGCCCTTTACCTCGTCCATTCTGCCGACAATTCCCAGGACAAAGTCACATGGCCCGAAACCGAATGAAGCACGAGCCGTCGTCCTTGATACGGAAGAAGCATGAAAGCGCGCGGTATCCACACCGCCGAGTACGGTAAACAGTCTCTCCTCCGGCACCCCGAGGCGTGTCAGAAAGTGGCGCGACATGCGGCTGTTGGTGGATACCACCGCATCGGCGGCCTTCCGGTGCAGCCAGAGGTTGGGAACATTGCTCCTGGGCAGACGTTGATCCCCGCGCGTACGCACCAGGGCGAAACCGAAGCGCCGCTTGAGCAGCGCCCACAGGACAAAGCTCTCTCCTCTGTGGCAGTTTACCACATCGGGCCTGAACCTGCGCAACAGATCTTCCATGCCGCGCACAAGGGCGGGCAGTCGATGCGGCGCCATGTCATTCAACGGCAGTTCTTCGCATTCCATTCCCATGCGGCGGGCCTGTCGCAAAGGTTCTGTTTCCGCAAGACCGACCACTCTTGAACGATGGCCGGCCGCATTCAGAGTACGGGCCAGAGTCACGCCGTACCACGCGGTAGCGTTGTACCAGCGGACATTGACGATCTGAAGGGTTCTCATGGGCTACCGGAAACGGGCCAGTTCCGCGGCTCTGGCCAAGGCCATATCAAGAGAATGGCACACATTGTCTTCGCCAAGGCTGCGCAGCAGCCCCATACGGCGCAGAATGCGGCGGGTAGGTGCGGGAACGGCTGCGAGCACCACCTTGTACCCGTCGGAACGGTGCGCGAGAAATGCCTCCAGAACATGGATACCCGTGGCGTCGATGGTCGGTACATCATGCATGTTGAGTACATAGACCCTGACGGTACTCTGGGTGCCGGCAAGAGCGTTCTGAAAACGATCCACCATGCCGAAGAAAAAGGGGCCGTTAATGGAGAACAGGCGCACACCTTCCGGAAGGCTGGGCTGTTCCAGAGGCAGTTCCTCACAGTCCCCGTCGACGCATTCGACCTCATGCACGCGGGTCATGACGCTCATGCGCCGCATGAAGAGCAGAGATGCAAGAATAACGCCGACATACACGGCAACGGTGAGATCCACAACCAGAGTCAGAACGAAGGTCAGCAGCATTACCGACCAGTCGGACTTCGGTCCCCGCAGAATGGCCTTGATGGCCTTGGTTTCCAGCATTCCCCAGGCGATGATCACCATCACGGCGGCAAGGCTTGCCAAAGGAATGGCGGATGTAAGGGGGGAAAGCCACAGCACAAATGCCAGAACTGTCAGGGAGTGGATGATGGCGGAAACCGGCGTACGCGCCCCGCTGCTGATATTGGTGGCTGTCCTGGCAATGGCTCCGGTGGCGGGAATGCCGCCGAACAGAGCGCTGGACATGTTGCCCAGCCCCTGCGCTACCAGTTCCATATTGGAATAATGCTTGTCCCCGGTCATGCTGTCAGCCACGACGCAGGTAAGCAGGGATTCGATTCCGGCCAGAAGCGCGATGGTCACCGCATCGGGAAACAGAACCTGAATGCGTTCAATGCTGACTTCCGGCCAGTGAAAGGACGGCAGGGAAGAAGGTATGGCTCCATATCTGCCCGCGATGGTATCCACCGGCAGGTCGAAGAGCCAGACCACGAGTGCGCCGAAGATGACCCCCGCAACGGGCGCGGGCACGCGGGGAACAAAACGCCGGATCAGAAGCATCACCGCAAGCGTGGCCGCAGCGACTCCGAGCGTCATGGGCGACAGATTCTCCATATCATCAAGATAGACCGCCCATTTGCTGAAAAATTCGGGCGGCGCATTCGTGACGGACAACCCGAAAAAGTCTCCCATCTGCTGGGAAAAGATAATCAGGGCAATGCCCGCCGTAAAACCTGTGGTTACGGGATACGGAATGAACTTGATGATCGAGCCGAGCCGGAACAGCCCCCCCAGGGCAAGAAGACATCCGGCAATGAGCGTGGTCAGCACCAGACCATCATAACCATGCCGATAGACAATGCCGTAGATAATGACGACAAAGGCCCCGGTAGGGCCGCTGATCTGGTAACGGCTTCCCCCCAGCAGAGCGATCACCAGCCCGGCGATAATGGCGGTATACAGCCCCTGTATGGGCTCCACGCCGGAAGCGATGGCAAAGGCCATGGCCAGAGGCATGGCCACCACGCCCACGGTCAGTCCGGCAATGGCATCCTTGCTGAAATCCGCCGCAGAGTAGCCGTTCCTGAGTACAGCAAGCAGCTTGGGGCGGAACGGCCCCCCTTCCGGAGCGGATGCGCCGTGCGGGAAAAAGGAACGGGGCGCAATGCGCCCCATGGCATGAGCCAGCATGCGGGAAAAAGAGCCATGCTGCATTGGTTGC
>UMHC01039602.1_pt1 | contig 68196 bp, 62 predicted proteins | sample 1965381 | NCBI WGS metagenome assembly UMHC01 (sample SAMEA4836083, study PRJEB28245) | human gut metagenome | biome: gut microbiome; material: fecal sample | place: Denmark | collected 2008 | reverse complement strand
CGCAGCCGCCGTAATATTTCATAGTCAATTACTCCTTATTTGTTGTACTCGTAGTGGGGCTTGGTGGTCTCATAGGGCTGCTTCAGGGGGTCGCGGCGCTCCATGCGGTCATAGTGGCGGCACAGGAACGGCTCCACGCCATAGAACAGGGCCTTGCCGTCCAGATCAAAGAAGAAGACGGCGAACAGGGCGGCATACACGCCCAGCCCGATGAACAGGACCTTTTTCAGAATTTTCAACACCTTACGCATTTTCTTTCCTCCTTACCAGCTCTGGGAATCGTCGAACTCCAGCAGGGACGGGTCGATGGGCTCCTCGTGCATGACGGTGGTCATGTAGTCATTGATGATGGAGCGGATCTCCGCCCGGGAGACATTGCGCTTGTCGGGCAGGGCGTGGGGCAGCCAGATGGCGTGGACGTCACGGGCCCGGAACTCGTCCTCGAACATACCGTGAACGCCCTGCATACCCTTGCACAGCAGCTGGTCATACATGACCACCATGTCGCAGTGGAACTTTTCCATGTTCTCCCACAGCTCGAAGATGTGGTGCATACCGCCAACGGCCATCCGGCGCATGGGGGCCCACTCGTGATACTGGGCCATGTCGGCCAGGGTGTGGCTGTAGCTGTCGGTGCGGATGGTCATGTTGAACATCAGGGAGTCCATGTTGATGATGGTGTTCAGGCCCCAGCAGTTATAGGCCCAGGTGCACCAGTTGGAGTAATACAGGGGTGCGCAGGACCAGGCGATGACCCGGTGGCGGGTCAGGGGGAAGCTGTTGATGCGCTGCTCCACGCACTTCTCCATGATCTTGCGGACCTTCTTGTCCATCTCGTGCCAGCCGGGCAGGTCGCCGTACTGGCTCTGGTAGATGCGGTACAGGGCCTGGGACACGCCGTTGATGGGATAGTAATTGGTGTTGGCGGCCACGTCCCACTTCTCCCACTCGAAACGCTGCAGCTCGTTCTGGCTCTCCAGCCGCTTCACCAGCTGGTTCCAGTCGAAGGCCGCGCCGGTCTGCTCCCCGATGAACTTCCAGGCCTCCTCGATCTCCCGCTGGCAGTGCTCCTGGACCAGGGGATCGTCAAACTGCATGGGCTGGGGCATGGCGAACAGCGGCTTGTCCATCAGCCAGTCCTGGAGAATGGAGGTGGCCACGGAGCCGTCGCAGGCCTCGTTGGAGGTGATGACGGCCTTGTAGTAGTCGGGCACATCGTCCAGCACAAACAGGCCCGCCTCGGCCTGGCACATGGGGCAGGGGTCGCCGGGCAGGCCCAGGGACTGCACCGCGTCGATGTAGTTGAGGACGGTGTGGTTGTTCACGTGGCAGGTGACGAAATAGGGGACCATCTGCAGGGGAACGTTCTCCACCTCCTTGCTGAAGGGGTAGAAGACGCCGCCCCACACGGTTTCGTCGTGGGCCATGGTCTTGTCGTGCTTGGCCCGGACCTTGTCGGACTTGTTCAGGTTCAGGTCGTTGCGGAACATCTGCATGAACTGGAAGATGGTGGCGTTGACCATGCCCCGATAGTGCCACGGGCAGGCCCGCAGCGCCTCGCCCCGGAGACCCTCCATGCCGCGGTCGAACCAGTGCAGCACCGGCAGATAGGTCTGGCCCATCCAGCGATAGCGCCAGCAGCCCTTGGCGAAGGTGACGATGCCGCCGTAGCGCATGACATCGTAGACCATCATGCCGTAGTTATACAGCCACACCTTGTTGAAGTAGTAGAAGGTGTCCTTGATGCCGCGCCACTCCCGGTGCTTGTACAGGCCGGTCTTGTCCATGTACAGGTCGCCCAGGCGGCGCTCGCCGGCGGGCTTGCCGTATACGAAGTCCCGGGCCAGCTTCTTATAGTCCAGGCTCTTGGCCTTGGCCACGGTCTTTTTCAGATCGAACTTTTTCATTTTCTTGCGCCCTCCTGAATCTTCTTGATCTCAACGCTTTCGATGAACGCCTGGAAGCGGGTGCGCAGCTGGCCGGAGGCGGCGTTGACGTATTCCTTCTCAATGGAGCATACGGGGATGCCGAAGTCCCGGTTGAGGACGATGGTGTCGATGGTGCGCTCATAGCTCCAGTATTCGCAGAACTTGTTGCTGGCCACGATGATGCCGTCGGCCTTGTACTCCTTCACCAGGTCCGCCAGATACTTCTTGCGGCCGCGCATCTCGTCCTGGCCCATGAACCGGGGGCACATGCTGACGTTGAGGTAATGCCGGGCGATGGCATCCAGCGGGGCCTGACCGGGCTGGACCACGATCTCCTCCCGGCCGGGCAGGCTGCCGTAGCAGTAGCGGTCCGCCACCACCAGGGCGCCGCAGCTTTCGATGAGCTTGGTGAAGTTGGGGTCGTCGTTCTCGGCGCCGGAGAGCACCAGCTTGCAGCGATAGGCGGGCTTGGCGTCGGGCTGGCGGGTCTTCAGCTCCTCCGCGGTCTCCCGCAGATAGGGCAGGATCAGGTCCTTGGGACAGGTGAGGCTGGCCAGCTGGATCACGTGGAACTCATACCCCGTGATGGTGGGCACGTCCAGCTTGCGGTAGCTGCCGATCTCGGTGATCAGGCGGCAGACCTCGTTGTGCTGCTCGATGGCCTTCAGCAGGGCCTCGTCGGAGGTGTCGATGCCGAAGTTCTGGGCCAGGGGATCCAGCACATGGGCCTGCAGCTGCTGGCGATAGTGCAGATAGCTGTTTTCGGTTTTCTTGAAGGGTACGTCGGTGAATTCGCAGAAGAAGTCGGGGTTCTGGATGATGTCCATGTCCTTCACGGAGTCCAGGTGCTTCTGCATCAGGTGCTCCTGGAACCGGCAGGTGACGGTGCACGTCTCGGTGGCCATCTGGGCATCCAGGAAGTTGAACCCGCCCTCCAACGCGCGCTCCATCAGGCTGCGGCCGAAGTGACAGGTCCGGGCGGACATGTAGTAGGTGGCCATGTCCGGCGAGCCGCTGCGGGGGGCCCGCAGGCGCACAGAGAAGCAGCCCGCGAGATCCAGCAGAACCTCCGGCATGAAGTTGCAGGTGTAGCCCAAAGCCCGGCGGCCCTCGGCCTTGGCCTGCTTGACCAGATCATTGTTGGCCTCCTGCAGCAGATCCTCCATAAAGATCAGGTGTTTCAGGTCCCTCATATTATCTCTTTCCTCCTAACGTCGTTTGTTCCATCCTGCATGGCACGACAAATTACTACTAAATTATACAGAATTGCGAAAAAATGTCAATGATTTTATACATTTTATACATTATTGGCCAATGTGTTCATAATATGACAGAAACAGGACTTTGGTCGGGAAAAGTGGCCCCATCCGGGTTTGACTTTAGCCCCTTGCCGTGCTAAAATGGGCAAAAAAGCAGGGAGGAGCATCACTATGTGCGAGCATCATCACGACCATGACCACGATCACCCCCATGACCACGGCCACACCGGCCTGGAGGAGCGGGTGGCTATGCTGACCTATATGCTGGGCCACAACCAGCACCACGCCCAGGAGCTGCACGAGCTGGCCCACGACCTGGGGGACAGCGAGGCGGCCCAGCTGCTCCACGACGCCGTGGTGGACTTTGAGGTGGGCAACAAGAAGCTGGCGGAGGCGCTGGCTGTGCTGAAGGGGGAATGAGCCATGTGTCTTTCCACGGTTTATCGTATGCATGACGGCGAAAAACAGTTGGTGTGCAAAAATGTGGCCGCCGTCCGGCAGCAGGAGGGCGCCCTGGTGTTCACGGACATCATGGGCGTTCAGACCAGGGTGGAGGCGGTGCTGGACCGCATGGACCTGATGGAGAATTTCATCTTCATCAAGGACGCCAAGGCCTGACGCAGGATTATACACGCAAAAAGCCCCCGGATACCGGACAGCTTCCACTGCCCGGTATCCGGGGGCTTGCTGTGTCAGTCGGCGTAAATCTCGCCGGACAGGCTCAGTACGGCCCGGCCGCCTACCCGGATCAGGGCGTCGCCCTTTTCCACCGTCAGACGGCTGCGTATTTCCGAGGGACGGCGCATATGCTCTCCCTGAATGAACACGTTTTTCCGGTCCGGCTGCACCAGGCCATAGCGGTACAGGTAATAGGTTAAGGCTCCGTTGGAGGTGCCGGTGGCGCACTCCTCCGGAATGTCGTACAGAGGGGCGAAGTTGCTGCACCAGGCGGTGCAGGTCTTGTCCCCCAGGCAGAACATATGCACGCCGGTGACCTTCTGCCGCCGGGACAGCTCCGCCACCAGCGTCTCGTTCTGCCGGGCCCGCAGCAGGGTCTCCCGGTCCCGCACCGGCATCATGATATCCGCCAGGCCCGTGGACACGATCTGGGGCGTCAGGTCCCGGGGCCGGTCCGCGCCGGTAAGGCCGAAGGCCCGGTACAGAGGCTCCCACTCCACCCGGGTCAGCTCTCCCAGCCAACGGGGCGGGGCCATATCCATCCACACCACCTCGCCGTCCACGGAGATCTGTAAGTCGCCTGCCTTGGTGTGGGCCACATGGCGGCCGTCGGCCAGCAGGCCCAGCCGCCGCAGCAGGGCAAAGCTGGCAATGGTGGCATGGCCGCACAGCTCCACCTCCCCCGCCGGGGTAAAATAGCGCAGGTCCACGCTGCCGTCGGCCCGGGGCCGGACAAAGGCGGTTTCCGAGTGCTTCAGCTCCGCCGCGATCAGGCGCATGGTCTCGTCGCTGACGTCCCCCTCCGGCAGGGCCACCCCTGCCTGGTTGCCGCCGAACAGCTTGGCGGCGAATGCATCCATGACGTATATTTTCATGATAAAAACCTCCCCAAACTCTCTTTTTATTCATTATACTAAACTCTACGCCGGTTTTCAAGCGCCCGGGGACTTGACTGGCTGGAAAATTTCGGATATAATGGCAGTAGTATTTGCGGTACGCCGCTGAAAGGAAAGGAAAATCATCCAAAATGCTGAACAAGCGCAGTCTGCTCTCCCAGTTTCTCCACTTCTCCGCCGCTACGGTGGCCTCCCTGATGGTGTTCTCCCTGTACTCCATCGTGGACGGCCTGTTCGTGGCGAAGGGCGTGGGCGAATACGCCATGAGCGCTGTCAACCTGGCCGTCCCCTTCACCAACGTCATGTTCTCCATCGCCGTGCTGTTTGCCGTGGGCACCAGCACCATCATCGCCATCTACCTGGGCCAGGGCCGCCGGGAAAATGCCAACAGCCTGTTTTCCCAGAATCTGGCGGTGCTGGTGGTCATCGGACTGGTGATCTCCGCCCTGGTGCTGATCTTCCTGGAGCCCTTCGCCATGCTGCTGGGGGCCAAGGACGTAACGCTGGAATATACCAAGGACTATCTCCGGGGACTTGCCCCCTTCGCCGTGTGCTTCATCGTTTCGTACAACATGGAGATCCTGGTGAAAACCGACGGACGGCCTACCCTGGCCATCGTCACGGTGATCACCGGGTGCCTGACCAACTGCGTGCTGGACTATGTGGCCATCTTCCTGCTGGACTGGGGCGCATGGGGCGCGGCCTTTGCCACGGGCCTGTCTCAGCTGCTGACGTGTGTGATCTACCTGACCCATTTCCTGGGCAAGCGCACCACCTTCCACCTGGTGCGCTTCCGGCCCGACTGGCATATCTACCGGCGGCTCCTGCCCATCGGCGTGTCCGACGGCGTTACGGAGCTGTGCAACGGCGTGATGATCTTCCTGTTCAACCGCACCATCCTGCGCTGCATCGGCCAGGACGGCCTGGTGAGCTACACCATCATCGCCTACATCAACACCCTGATCCTGAACATCATGCTGGGGGTGTCCCAGGGGTCCCAGCCCCTGATCAGCTATCACTACGGTCAGAAGGACCGGGACGGCTGCCGCCGCCTGCTGCGCTATGGTCTGGTAACTCTGGTGGGTATGACCGTTCTGTGCTTCGGCGCGGTGCAGCTGCTGGCGCCCCAGATCGTCCACGCCTTCCTGGGGGACGAAAATCCGGCGCTGAACCTCTCCTCGGTGGACGCCCTGCGGCGGTACGGCCTGTGCTATCTGATGGTGGGCTTCAACGTGCTGATGGGCGGCTTCCTGACGGCGGTGGAGCGGCCCCGCCCGGCCATCTGCATCTCCGTGGGCCGGGGGCTGGCGCTGCAGGCCGGCACCCTGCTGCTGCTGGCGGCGGTATGGGGCGGCAGTGTCATCTGGTTCGCGCCGGTGATCTCCGAGGCCCTGTGTCTGGTGATGGCCCTGGTCTTCATGACCCGGTTCTGGCGAAAGACTCCGGACCCGGCCCAGATCAGCTGATACGCATCCCGAATAAATATCCAGCGGGCACCCGGCTTCTGCACCGGATGCCCGCTGTTTTTTTCATTTTTTCAGGTGCTCCCAAATCACCGGCTGCCCGGCGGCCAGGGTTTTGGGCAGGTCCAGCACCCGCTGGTTCCGGCTGCCCCGGAACTGCAGGCTGATGTCCTTCTCTGCCGCCACGAACCGTCCGTCCACCAGCACGTCGATGCACGAGAGCAGCCGGTCCGTTACCTCACACCGGGGATGGGCCCCATCCCGCAGCAGCTCGTCCTCCAGCCGGAAGCCGGTGAAGCACCAGATGCTCTTGTCCGGATACCGCCGCCGGACCTCCTGCAGAAGCGGCAGCAGGTCCCGCTGGTTCTCCGGCTCAAAGGGCTCGCCCCCCAGCACCGTCAGCCCGTTGATATAGGGCTTGTCCAGCTCGGCGAAAATCTCCGCCCGGGTGTCATCGGTGAAGGGCTTTCCATAGTGAAAGTCCCAGGTCTGGGGCTGGAAGCAGTCCGGGCAGTGGTTGGTGCAGCCGGACACGAACAGGGTCACCCGGACCCCGATGCCGTTGGCAATATCACATTTTTTCAGATTGCCATAGTACACGATATTGCTCCTTTTAGGTAATATATACTGCTAAACGGCGGAAGGAAACCCCTTACAGGTGCAGCACCCGGTCCTTGATCTCCTGGGTCCGGCCCTGGTTCCAGAACTGGGTCCCGATATAGCCGCAGGTGCGGCGGGCCACGTTCATCTTGTCCTGGTCGGTATTGCCGCACTGGGGACACTTCCAGATGAGCTTGCCGTCCTCCTCCACGATCTGGATCTCACCGTCCCAGCCGCAGACCTGGCAATAGTCGCTCTTGGTGTTCAGCTCGGCGTAGATGATGTGGTCATAAATGAACTTCATGACCTCCAGCACCGCGGGGATGTTGTTCTGCATGTCCGGCACCTCCACATAGCTGATAGCGCCGCCGGGGGACAGGTGCTGGAACTGTGCCTCGAACTCCAGCTTGGTGAAGGCGTCGATCTCCTCGGTGACGTTCACATGATAGCTGTTGGTGATGTAGCCCTTGTCGGTGATGCCCTTGATGACGCCGAAGCGCTTCTGCAGGCACTTGGCGAACTTATAGGTGGTGGACTCCAGCGGCGTGCCGTACAGGGAGTAGTCGATGTTTTCGGCGGTTTTCCACTCCTTGCACTTGTCGTTCATCTTCTGCATGATGGCCAGGGCGAAGGGGGTGGCGGCGGGGTTCGTGTGGCTCTTGCCGGTCATATACTTCACGCACTCGTACAGGCCCGCATAGCCCAGGGAGATGGTGGAATAGCCGTTATACAGCAGCTTGTCGATGGTTTCACCCTTTTTCAGCCGGGCCAGCGCGCCGTATTGCCACAGGATGGGGGCGGCGTCCGACGTGGTGCCCAGCAGACGCTCGTGGCGGCACCGCAGCGCCCGGTGGCACAGCTCCAGCCGCTCCTCGAAGATCTGCCAGAACCTGTCCATATTTCCGCCGGAGGACAGGGCCACGTCCGGCAGATTGATGGTGACCACGCCCTGATTGAACCGGCCATAGTATTTGTGCTTGCCGGGCTCGTAATTCCCGGCGTTGGCAACGTTGCCGATCCCGGCGTCGGTAAAACGGTCCGGGGTCAGGAAGGAGCGGCACCCCATGCAGGTGTACACGTCGCCCTTGAGCTCCTTCATCTTCTTTTCGGAGATATAGTCCGGCACCATGCGGCGGGCGGTGCATTTGGCGGCCAGCTCCGTCAGATACCAGTAGGGGGCGTCCTCGTGGATGTTGTCCTCCTCCAGGGTGTAGATCAGCTTGGGGAAGGCGGGGGTCACCCACACGCCCTGCTCATTCTTCACGCCCTGGTACCGCTGGAGCAGCATCTCCTCGATGATCATGGCCAGGTCCTTCTTCTCCCGCTCGTTCCGGGCCTCGTTCAAATACATGAACACCGTGATGAAGGGGGCCTGTCCGTTGGTGGTCAGAAGGGTCACCACCTGATACTGGATGGTCTGCACGCCCCGGCGGATCTCCTCCCGCAGGCGGGCCTCCACCAGCTCGCTGATCTTCTCCTCGCCGGGGTCCACGCCGATGGACGCCATCTCCGCCAGCACGATGCGGCGGATCTTCTGGCGGCTGACCTCCACAAAGGGGGCCAGGTGGGTCAGACTGATGGACTGGCCGCCATACTGGTTGGAGGCCACCTGGGCCACGATCTGGGTGGCGATGTTGCAGGCGGTGGCGAAGGAGTGGGGCTTTTCGATCATGGTGCCGGTGATGACGGTGCCGTTCTGCAGCATGTCCTCCAGGTTCACCAGGTCGCAGTTGTGCATGTGCTGGGCGAAATAGTCGGTGTCGTGGAAGTGGATGATGCCCTCCTCGTGGGCCTCCACGATCTCCCGGGGCAGCAGCAGGCGGTTGGTGATATCCCGGGACACCTCGCCGGCCATATAGTCCCGCTGGGTGGAGTTCACCACCGGATTCTTGTTGGAGTTCTCCTGCTTGGCCTCCTCGTTGTTGCACTCGATGAGGGAGAGGATCTTGTCGTCGGTGGTGTTGGCCTTGCGCACCAGGGACCGGGTATAGCGGTAGGTGATGTAGTGCTTGGCCACCTCAAAGGCCCCGTGGGCCATGATGTGGTGCTCCACCATGTCCTGAATTTCCTCCACCGTGGGAGCGCGGTTCATCTTCTGGCACTGCAGCTCCACGGACTCGGCGATGCGCCCGATCTGCACGGGGGTCATGCGGTCGGCCTCGGCCACAGAGTTGTTGGCCTTGGTGACGGCCACCTCGATTTTCTGGATATCGAAGGGGACCTCAGCCCCGTTGCGCTTGATGATCTTCATGTGTAACGTCCTCCCTCTCCTCAGATTTTTCTCTCTCCACAGGAAAAGCTGCCCCAGGGGAGCAGCGGTCAATCAGCCTCTTAATCATATACCATATCCTGTGCTGATGCAAGCCCAAAGCCCTAAATATGGGGAAAATGCCTGACGAAAATCCCCTGGATATTTTGTCGATTCTGTACAATAGACACAAGATATAGGAGTACCTGCCGCCCTGTCAACTACAATATATAGTATGACAAGACATTTCACAATTGCAAATGCAACAAAAACCCCGGGTGCGGAAGATTTTCCGCACCCGGGGGAGAGCGCTTGCCGGTATAGGTTGTTACAGCTTTCCGGCCAGACGCTCCAGAGCCTCGGTCATGGCCTCCTCAAAGGAGGGATGGGGCCGCATAACGGACAGCAGCTGCCCCACCGTCAGGCCGTTTACCAGGGCGGCGCTGAGCTGGCTGATGATGTCGCTGGCGTGCTGGCACATCAGCTGCGCGCCGATGAGACGGCCGGTATCCCGGTCGGCCACCAGCTTCATGAAGCAGCGGCCCGGGTCCTCGATGACCGTCCGGGCGTTGCCGAACATGGTGCACTTGCCGGACACGGCGTTGATGCCCTGCTCCTTGGCCTCGGCCTCGGTGAGGCCCACCACGGCGATCTCGGGGCTGCTGTAGATGCAGCTGGGCACCACGTTCAGGTCCGTGGCGGACTGACGGCCGCACATACGATTCACGCAGGCGATGCCCTGGGCGGCGGCCACATGGGCCAGCTGGATCACGGCGGACACATCGCCGATGGCGTAGACCCCGGGGATGCTGGTGCGGAAGTCCTCATCCACCAGCAGGCTGCGGCCCCGGGTCTCGGGAACCAGCTCCGGGGCGAACAGCCCATCCCAGCAGGGACGGCGTCCGATGGCGCACAGGACCTTTTCGCCGGACACGGCCTTTTCCTTGCCCTTCTGGTCCACATGGACCGTCAGGCCCTCCGGCGTCTGCTCCACCCGCCGGACCATGGCGGAGGTCAGCACCTCCACCCCCTGCTTTTTCAGGATCTGGCCCAGGTTCTGACCCAGCTCCCGGTCCATGGTGGGCAGCAGCCGGTCCATGCCCTCGATGAGGGTGACCCGGCAGCCCAGGTTGGCGTAAAACGTGGCAAATTCCACGCCGATGACGCCGCCGCCCATGATGACCAGGGACTCATACAGGCTGTCGCTGCCCTCCAGCAGCTCATCGGAGGTCATGACCCCCGGCAGGTCCAGCCCCGGAATCGGCGGGCGCACCGGCACGGAGCCGGTGGCCGCCAGAATGCGGTCGGCGGTGTAAACCGTGTTCCCCTCCGGGCCGGCAACGGTGACGCGGCCCGGGGCGTCGATGCGGGCGGCGCCCTCCAGCAGGTCCACCTTGGCCCCCTTCAGCAGGGCGTGGATGCCGCCCCGGAGCTTCTCGGAAACGGCCCGCTTATAGGCGAACATCTCCCCCAGGTTGAAGGTGATGTCCCCGGCGTGGACCCCGGCAGGGGTGCCGTCCACGGCGTCCCGGTATACCTGGGAGGCGTGGAGCAGGGTCTTGGTGGGGATGCAGCCCCGGTTCAGGCAGGTGCCGCCTACCTCCCGGCGCTCCACCACGGCGGTGTGCAGCCCCAGCCTGGCGGCCTCCAGGGCGGCGGTATAGCCGCCGGGCCCCGCGCCGATAACGATGAGCTGATAATCAGACATAGCTTCTTCCTCCGTTGATGAGATCACGCCCGCTTCCACCGCAGCACCGGGTGCCGGGCGGCCTTCACCTCGTCGGGACGGCCGATGGGCATATGGTGGGGTGCGTCGTGCATGGCGGCGGGGGCATCGTAGGCCCGCCGGTACAGCATCCGCAGCACCTCCGCCGCCTGGTCCAGGACCTCGGGCCCCTCGGTCTCCGTGGGCTCCAGCATCAGGGCCTCATGGACGATCAGGGGGAAGTACATGGTGGGCGGATGGATGCCCTCGTCGATCAGGGACTTGGCCACGTCCAGGGCGGAGACGCCGGTCTCCTTCTTCAGGCCGCTGAGATCCAGCACGAACTCGTGCATGCAGATGCGGTCATAGGCGGGGGTATAGGTGCCCCGGAGCCGGGCCTGGAGATAGTTGGCGTTGAGCACGGCGTTCTGCGCCGCCTCGGGGATGCCCTGGCGGCCCAAGGTCAGCAGGTACGTCAGCGCCCGGACCACCACCAGGAAGTTGCCCATGAAGCTGCGGACCTGGATATGGCCGGGCTCCTCCGCCAGGGCGGAATGGGGCAGATAGGGAATCAGGAAATCCTTGCAGCCCACAGCGCCTGCGCCGGGACCGCCTCCGCCGTGGGGCGTGGCAAAGGTCTTGTGCAGGTTCATGTGGATGCAGTCAAAGCCCATGTCGCCGGGGCGGACGATGCCCATCACGGCGTTGAGGTTGGCTCCGTCGTAGTAGCACAGGCCGCCGGCCTCGTGGACCAGCCGGGTGATCTCCAGGATGTTCTTGTCGAAGATGCCCACGGTGTTGGGGTTGGTGAGCATCAGACCGGCGGTATCGTCCCCCAGGGCAGAGCGCAGACTCTCCAGATCCACGCAGCCGTCGGGGCCGGAGGCGATGTTCACCACCTCATAGCCGCACATGGCCGCCGTGGCGGGGTTGGTGCCGTGGGCGGAGTCGGGAACGATGATCTTGGTGCGCTTCTTGTCCCCCCGGGCGTCGTGATACTGCTTGATCAGCAGCACGCCGGTGAACTCGCCGTGAGCGCCTGCCGCCGGCTGGAAGGTCATGCCGTCCATGCCGGTGATCTGGCACAGGTACTCCTGCGCGGTGTCCAGCACATGGCGCATACCCGCCAGGGACTCCCGGGGGGCCAGGGGGTGGCAGCTGGTGAAGCCCGGCAGGGCCGCCATCTCCTCGTCGATGCGGGGGTTATACTTCATGGTGCAGGAGCCCAGGGGATAGAACCCGCAGTTGACGCCGTGGACCTGGTGGCACAGCTCCGTATAGTGGCGGGAGATGTCCGTCTCGCTGAGCTGGGGCAGGTCGGGCTTCGTCTCCCGGCGCAGGGACTCCGGCAGGGTCGCGGTCTCCACGTCGCAGGGGGGCAGGATGGTGCACCGGCGTCCGGGCACGCTCTTTTCAAAAATCAGCTTCATCTGTCCAGCACCTCCTTGACGATGGATACGGCTTCGTCCAGCTCCCGGCGGCTGACCTTCTCCGTGGCGCACCACAGGACCCGGTCGTCGCCCAGAGGCAGACCGCCCAGGATGCCCCGGCGGTCCAGGGCCTCCAGCAGCTCCTGGCTGCGGGGCATTTTCAGGACAAACTCGTGGAAATACGCACCGCCGTATACCGGCTCCACCCCGGGCAGGGCGCACAGGGCCTTTTCCAGATAATGAGCCTTGGCCATGGACTGCTCCGCCGCCTGTGCCATGCCGTCGGGACCCATGGTGGCCATGTATAGTCCCGCCGTCAGGGCGCACAGCGCCTCGTTGGAGCAGATGTTGCTGCTGGCCTTCTCCCGGCGGATGTGCTGCTCCCGGGCCTGGAGACTCAGGACGTAGGCCCGGCGGCCCTGGTCGTCGGTGGTCTCGCCCACGATGCGGCCGGGGAGCTTGCGCATGAGCTTATCGGTGGCGGCCATATAGCCCAGGTACGGGCCGCCGCAGCCCAGGGGCAGACCCAAGGGCTGCCCCTCGCCCACGGCGATGTCCGCTCCGCAGTCCCGGGGCGTTTTCATAATGGCCAGGGCAATGGGGTTGCAGCCCATGATGTACCTGGCCCCGGACTGGTGGACGGCCTGGCCCAGGGCCTCGGCGTCCTCGAACTGGCCGAAGAAGTTGGGCTGCTGCACATAGAAGGAAGCAACGCCGTCGTCCAGCATCTCCCGCAGGGCGTCCATATCGGTCCTGCCGTCCTTCACCGGCACCACACGCAGCTCGTCGCCGGTGCCGTAGCAATAGGTGCGGACGGTGTTGATGGTGTCGGGGTGGGCCGCGCCGGAGATCAGGGTCACCCGGCGCTTGCGCTCCCGGCACATGGCCGCCGCCTCGGCGGCGGCGGTGGCCCCGTCATACACGGAGGCGTTGGACACGTCCATGCCGGTGAGCTCGCAGATCATGGTCTGATACTCGAAGATGGATTGCAGCAGACCCTGGCTCATTTCCGCCTGATAGGGGGTGTAGGCCGTGAGAAACTCCTCCTTGGCGGGGATGTACTTGACGATGGAGGGAATGTAGTGGTCATAGGCCCCCGCGCCCCGCAGAATGGTGGCGTAGGTGCGGTTTTCGGCGGCCATGGCGGACACCGCCCGGGCGGCCTCCAGCTCGCTCATGCCGCCGGGGATGTTCAGGGGCTTCCGCAGGAGCATCTGCTCCGGCACGTCCCGGTACAGGTCCATGATGTTTTCCAGCCCCACGGCCCGGAGCATCTGCTCCCGCTGGACCTGGGTGGAGGGGACATAGCTGCCCATGCTCAGCCCTCCTCGGCGCAGAATGCCTCGTAAGCGGCGGCGTCCAGCAGCTCCTCGGTGTCGGTGATGTTCTCCACCTTGATGATCCAGGCGTCATAGGGCTCCTTGTTCAGCAGCTCGGGCTGGTCCAGCAGGTCCTCGTTGACGGCGCACACGGTGCCGGTAACGGGGCACACCAGGTCGGACACGGCCTTGACGGACTCCACATCGCCGAAGGCCTCGCCGGCGGTGACGTCGTCGCCCTCGCCGGGCAGGTTCACGAACACCACATCGCCCAGGGCGTCCTGGGCGAAGTCGGAAATGCCGATGACGGCCACGCCGTCCTCCATTTTCACCCACTCGTGGGACTTGGAATACTTCAGATCAGTCGGATACAGCATGATGATTTACCTCCAAATTTAATATGTTTTGTTGTTTGTTCAGATGTCCAGCTTGCCGGCCAGCTGCTCCAGGGCATCGTTGATGGCGGCGTCGTCGAAGCAGTAGCGCATTTCGGTGTGACCGGCCCGGAGCCGCTCCACGTCGCCCTTGATCTCCCGGCCCCGGAGGATGCAGTCGGCCATGAGGCTGGCCAGCTGGTCGAAGTCCTTCTCCTCGAAGCCGAACCGGGTCATCTCGCTGACGCCCATGCGCAGTGCGCCGGAGGCGGTGAAGCCCTCCTCGTCGGGGGTGGCCTGATAGTTGACGATGACGTTGTTCTGCTCCAGCCGCTCGGCGATCTCCGCGCCCTCGCCGTAGCCCACGGACACGATGACCTGGTGGGTCTCGGTGTAGTCGATGGCGGGATCGCCCACCACGTCCAGGCCATAGCTCCTGAGGCTGCGGGCGAAGGACTTGGCGTTGCGGATAATGGCGCTCTGATACGCGTCCCGGAACTGGTTCATTTCATAGGCCGCCATCAGCATACCCAGCTGGGTGCCCAGATGGTGGTTGGAGACGCTGCCGGGGAAGGTACGGCTTTCGATGGTCTTCCACAGGCCGTATTTCAGGTCCTCCTCCTTATAGTTCACGCCGATGACGCCCCGCTGGGGACCGAAGAAGGTCTTGTGGGTGGAGCCGGTGACGATCTCCGCGCCCTCCTGGAAGGGGTTCTGGAAGTGATCGCCGATAAGGCCCAGCACATGGGCCATGTCGTACATAATGGTGGTGGGGATATTCTGCTCATCCACAAACTGCCGGATCTGGGCCACAGGCTCCTTATGCAGAACCATGGACTTGCCGAAGATGATGAGCTCCGGGCGATAGCGGTCGATGAGCTTCTTGGTCTCCTCCACATCCATCTTATAGGGGTTATCCCGGCACACGGGGAAGTTCACCACGGCGGGCTTCTCGGTAACGGGGTCGATGGCGATGTAGTCGTGCAGAGCGCCCATGGGCTGGGCGGACAGGTGGCCGCCCTTGATGATGTGGTTGTTCATGACATAGCCCAGGCGCTTGGCCTCGTTCTTGCGGTCGAAGCGGTTTTTCCAGTCCATCAGGGCGGAGAACACCGCCATGTTGGACATCTGGCCGCTGAGGGTCCGGGTCTCCACCTCGGTGCAGCCGAAATAGGCCCGCATTTCCTCGGTGAGCATCCGCTCCACCTGGTCGATGAACTTGGTGCCCTGATAATAGAACACCTCCTTCTCATAGAAGGCCAGGATCTTCTTGTGCTCGGCATAGCGGCAGGCAGGGTCGCTGCCGGACAGCAGGCGCACGGCCCGGCTGGGGGTATTCTCCGAGGGGATCAGGTTCACGCACTGCTCCTGCCGCCAGACGTGGTTCTCAATGGCCTTGTGCAGCAGAGTCAGGGCCTTGCCGGTGCGGTCGCCTCCGGCCACGGTGCGGACCTCCTCCTGCTCACCGTACAGCAGGGGGCGGGCGAAGGGAGGCGCGCCCACGCTCATGTGCCGGGCGGGGATCACGGCCTTGAGCCGCTTGCCCCGGATGTCCACCTCCACGGTGTCATCCACCAGCACGTCGCTGTCGATATAGCACAGACCGATGGCCCGCTTGCCGCTGGCCTCCAGGATCACGGTGGACAGGCCCTGGCCCTGGGTCTTGAAATAGGGCACCATGGTGCCGCTGGTGACCCAGCCCACCAGCTTGTCGCCTCGATAGATTTCCATCCCAGCCCGCATGACGCCCCGGTCCAGCAGGGCGATGGGGGCGATCCTCCGGGGCAGGGCGGACATGTCGGAGAAGTCCCGGTCCATGTGGCGGATAAATGCCTGGTGCTGACGCTCCAGAGCGGCGCGGCCGATGAAATCCCCCTTCTGGGCGGAGAAGCTCACGGCAAACTTGGCCAGAGGCACGGCGAAGATGGGGATCTCGGTGCCGTCGGGGGCGGTGCCCATCTCGTGGCCGTACAGGGGGAAGGAGGCCTCCATCCGCAGGGTATCCCGTGCGCCCAGACCCGCCGGACGCGCGCCCAGCTCCACCAGCCGGTTCCACAGCCACACCACGTCCTCGCTGCGGACGTATACCTCGTAGCCCAGAGGCTCGCCGGTGTAGCCGGTCTTGGCGATGCGGGCCTGGCGCCCCTCCAGGGACACGGTGCCCAGGGAGTTCTTGGTGGGCTCCTTGGTGGGGGACACGCCGCCGGTCAGGGTCATGAGCATCTCCTTGCTCTTGGGGCCCTGCACGGCGATGGAGGCCCACTGGTCGCTGATGTTGGTGATGGTGCAGTCGAAGCCCGTCAGCGCCCGGTTCAGGTGCTCCAGGTCCTTGTCGATGTTGGCGGCGTTGACCACCAGCAGATAGTTGTCCTCCTGGAACAGGTACAGATACGCGTCGTCCACGGCCCCGCCGTTTTCGTTGGGAATGATGCAGTACTGGGCCATGTTCAGGTCCAGGGCGCTGACGTTGCTGGTCAGCACGTGCTGAAGAAATTCCTTGCGCTGGGGGCCCTCAATCAGCAGGCGGCCCATGTGGGACACGTCGAACAGGCTGCACACCTGGCGGGTATACAGGTGCTCGGCAATGATGCCGGAGGGATACTGGATGGGCATCTCCCACCCGCCGAAATCCACCATGGTGGCCCCGGCGGAAACATGCACGTCGTACAGCTGCGTGCGCTTCAGTTCGCTCATTTTCTAAGCTCCTCCTTCAAAGTTGTTCCTTCCTGTTTTTGGGCAGCAAAAAAGGGCGCAAATCCGTTGCTTTGCGCCCCCGTATCCTGACCTGAGAGATTCCCCGCCCCATCCGGGGCAGGTTGCACCTTCGGTGGCCGGACGTATCCGGCCTTTTCGGAGTATCGTCCGGACCCGGTCCCTTTTGCCTGAGAGCTTCTGCGTTCCCCTTCGGCGCCGCGCCCGCAGGGCGCAGTCTCTCCCGAGTCCATCCACCGATTTCCCTATTCCGTTGTCGCACCCATTCTATCACGGTGCGGGAAAGGGTGTCAATCGGAATTGTTCGCCGCAGGAAACATTCGGCTGATTGCCGAAAAACCGGGCCCCTCTTTGGGCTATCTGCCCAACATCTCTATTATATGGAGCTTTTCCGCACCCCGGGATTCTCCTTGACACCGGAAGGATTTACCACAGGAAAATTCTGGAAAAACACTGGACATCCGCCTGCTGCGGCGTTATACTCACACCACAGTGCTACCCATATATAGTTCACGATATACACTCATTCGCGCAATTTTGCGAATACCCACACAGAACGGTGTCTGTTCCACCCATTCAGATTTTGCTAAGATTTTGAGAGAGAGCTTGCCGCGGCATGCATTCCGGCGGAAAGTGCAGCGTTTTACAACGATAAAGCAGACGCAACAAAAAATTCTCACCATTCCGGCGGGTTGATTTTTCTCAAAACGAAACGAAGCCGCCGAAAATTGTCATTTATCTACAAAAATCGCCGCCGCAAATGGGCCGAAATGGAGAAACCGAAAAAATGTAATGCATTTTACATACTGGAAAAATCCTTTTTGCTACTATTTTTTTAACGACAGCGGATGGGCCGGCGTTGTGGGCAGCCGTATGAAGTACGCCCTGGTGGCCGCTGCCGCCGCCACCGTCTGTTTCGCCCTGTTCGGCGGCTCCGGCTCCGCCATCAACGCGGCTGAGGCCGAGGCCATCCTGGCCCAGTACAGCAATCCCAAGGGCCTGATCATGCTGATCCCCGTGGCCATCCTGCTGATTGTGGCCTTCATCAAGCGCACCATGAGCCCCGCCTATATCCCCGATATGGTCCGCAAGCTGGAGAAGGCCATGGCCGTGGACAACGGCCTGGTGTACCTGCATGTGTACAATCCCTGCGTCACCGGCTGGGGCTGCAAGTCCGATGAGAGCATCGAGGTGGCCCGCCTGGCGGTGGAGACCAACTTCGCCCCCCTGTACGAGGTGGAAAACGGCGTGTTCAAGATGTCCGTGGACGTGAAGAACCCCAAGCCCGTCAAGGAGTTTGTCACCCGCTTCAAGAAGTTCCGTCACCTGACGGAGCAGGATATCGAGGAGCTGCAGGAGTTCACCGACCGCCGCCTGGCCCGTCTGAAGAAGCTCTGCGGCGAATAAGCCCCCCTCTTACCACGCAATTACCCTCCACACATACACTTTGCTCCGACGCCCGGCAGACTTCCTCCTGCCGGGCGTCGGAGCATTGTGGCCCTTCGCCGATGGCTGCTGTGCAGGGGCGTGGGCTCTGCCCCGCCCCTAAAACCAGATGTATCCGCCCTCTTATTTCCCCAGCCACTGGCGCAGCATTTCCCACAGCTCCACTGACCGGAACCGGATCTCGTACCCGGCGTCCTCCTCCGCCATCAGGGACAGGTCATCCTCCTCCAACCCGGCGGCCCGTCCCGCGTCCTGCCATTGGCAGGCGGCGGCGGTGCACAGAGGCGGAAACACCACGCACCACCAGTTCTGCCCCGCTCCCTGGCCGATGATCACCCGCAGGGCCAGGTATTTCCCAGCCGGCAGGGAGAAGCCGTCATAGTCCTTGGTGGGGAACTCCGCCGGCTCCAGCCGGGCCTGGACCGGCTGGGCGCAGCCCTCTGCCGCCAGGGTTTCCCGGGCCTCCCGGGTCAGCTCCGGCAGGGCGGCGGTCAGGGCCTGCTCCGCCTGCGCCATGTCCGCCGACTGCTCCAGAATTTCCTGGGCCCGGGCCAGCACCCGGTCCCGGACCCGCAGCTTCAGGGCCTGATCCTCCGGGGAGTCGGAGTTGGCGATGACGTGGAGGCGGATGACCTTCCGGCCCAGCTCCTCCTGCTGCCCCAGGGACGCCGCCCCCCACAGAATGGTCACGGCCAGGGCCAGCAGCAGCGCCAGCTCCCAGTATCGGAAATGTGATTTTTTCATACAAAAACACCGTCCTATGCAGGAATTTCCTACAGTATGGACGGCGTTTTCGTATTTTATACCGGTTTCACAGCCGGGGGGCCAAAAAAGTCAGGGGATAGGATTTTTCCAGCTCCCGGGCGGCCAGCCGGGCGGTTTCCTCCCGGCGGAACAGCCCCATCACGGCGGAGCCGGAGCCGGTCATGCACGCGGCGTCGGCTCCCAGACGAGAAAGCTGGCGGCGAATGGTGAAAACCTCGCTGTCCTCCGGCAGGGCCTGCTCAAAAACGTTCCCCACCAGGCGGCAAATCTGCGCCAGGTCGCCAATTTCCAGCGCTTTGGCCATGGCATCGGAATCCGGGCGGTTTGCAATGGCGATCTCGTCCAGCTTCCGGAACATCACAGCGGTGGAGTGGGCCACCGGGGGCTTCACAATAACGAACCAGCACATAGGAAGCGGCGAAAGAGCGGTAAGCCGTTCACCCCGGCCCCGGGCCAGGGCGGTTCCGCCCCGGACACAGTAGGGAACGTCGCTGCCCACCCGGGCGGCCATGGTTTCTAACGCTTCATCGGACACATTTGTGCCGAATAAACGCCTCATGCCCCGCAATACGGCGGCGGCGTCACTGCTGCCGCCTCCAAGACCGGCCTGGGAGGGGATCTTCTTCTCCAATCGGATGAAAATCCCTGTATGGGGGATATTTGTCTCCTGGAAAAAGACGTCCGCCGCTTTCCAGGCCAGGTTGTCCGGCCCGGTGGGCAGGTCGGTGCCGGGGCATTCCACCACAATATCGTCTGTTTCGACGGTTTCCAGCGTTACAACGTCATATAGAGCGGCGCTCTGCATGACGGAGGTGACCTCGTGGTACCCGTCCGGGCGGCGGGCCCCTACGTCCAGGGTCAGGTTCAGCTTGGCAGGAGCCAGCTCGGTGATGCTCATGTTTCATCCTCCTGGTCGTCAAAATACGCTTTTAGATTGCGCTCCACCGGCAATATCAGGGCCACCGCCCCGACAATTTGCAGAATTACGGCGATATACAGCAGAATCTGCTGCCCAGTGCTTGCCATCAGCCGCACAGAACGCATAATCATAAACGACAGGGCCGCAAAGACCAGGCCGGACTGCCGCAGCAGCTTCAGAAACAGGCCGTCAGCGAATTTCTGCCGCTCGGGAGCCAGGGGGCCCTGGGGACTGCGGTATTTCCGGCCCGGCAGCAGCTGCCCCGCAAAGCCCGCCAGCACCATCAGGCCCGGGACAATATACGCGGGCCACCAGATATAAAGCATGAACTTACCTCATTTATCGCGAATTTTGTCCCGATACACCCTGGGATGTCCCGGGCTTTGACCCGGGACAGGGCAGGGACACACCGGGTCAATGCATACGCTTGAGGGTCTCCACCACCATGGCGTACACCCGCTGCACGGAGGCCACGGACATGGACTCCCGGAAGGTGTGAATTTCCTTCAGGTCGGGACCGAAGGACACGCAGTCCAGACCCGGCAGCTTGGCGGAGAACAGACCGCACTCCAGACCGGCGTGGATGGCCTCCACCTTGGGGGCGTAGCCATACTGGTCGGTGAACACCTGAACCATCAGGTCCCGCAGGGGGGACTGGGGCATATACTCCCAGCCGGGGTATTCGCCGTGGGTGCTGACGGAGCCGCCCAGCCGCTCCATCAGGCAGCGAAGGCGCTGGATGAGCATCTGCTTCTGGGTGGCCACGCTGCTGCGGACGCTGAAGGAGGCGTGAACGGCGTCATCCCCGGTGGTGAGGATGCCCAGGTTCAGGGAGGTCTGCACCAGGCCGGGCATATCGGCGCTCATGGCCTGGATGCCGTTGGGCAGGCAGGTGAGCATACACACCACGCTGCGGCTGGAATTTTCATCCAGGGGCAGCAGGTCGGTTTCCGCCGGACGGGCGGAGACGGTGATGGCGGGGTCGTTGACCCGGTATTCCTTTTTGAAGGCGGCGTCCATTTCGGCGCAGACGGCCTGGACGGCGCCGGCGTCGGCGGCCACCAGGGCCACGGAGGCGGTGGGGATGGCGTTGTCCTTCAGGCCGCCGCTGACGGAGATCACCCGCAGGGGCGTTTTCTGCTCCAGGGCGCACAGGACCCGGCCCAGCAGCATGCTGCTGTTGGCGCGGCCCTTGTCGATCTCCGCGCCGGAGTGACCGCCCACCAGGCCGGTGACGGAGATCTCCAGCACCGGGGCGCTGAAGGCACTGCGGGTCACGGGCAGGCAGCAGTCGGCCCGGGCACCGCCGGCGCAGCTGACGGTGAAAATGCCCTCGTCCTCGGAGTCCATGTTCAGCATCCGGCGGCCCTTCAGCACGGAGACGTCCAGCCCCTCGGCGCCGTACATGCCGGTTTCCTCGTCCACGGTGAAGATGGCCTCGATGGCCGGGTGGGACAGGGAGGTATCGTCCAGGATGGCCAGGGCCATGGCCACGGCGATGCCGTCGTCGCCGCCCAGGGTGGTGCCCTTGGCGGAAACGGTGTCCCCCTCCAGCACCAGGTCCAGGCCCTCGACAGCCATGTCCTTGGTGCAGCCGGGCTCCTTTTCGCAGACCATGTCCATGTGACCCTGGAGGATCACAGGCTCCGCCGACTCATAGCCGGGGGCGGCATCCTGGAAGATCACCACATTGTTCAGCTGATCCTGGACATACCGCAGGCCCCGGGCCTTGGCAAAGTCCACCAGCCAGTCGCTGACGGCCTTGGTGTTGCCGGAACCGTGGGGAATGGCGCACAGCTCCTCGAAGAAGTGAAAGACACGCTGGGGCTCCAGATGATTCAAAACGACCATAATGCATGCTCCTTTGTTTGAATTTCAAGGTCAGTATATCCTATTTGCCCGGGATTTGCAAGGGGGGAAGGGAACGGTGGTTATCGCGGCAGAGAATCGCCGATAGAGCGCCCGTAGGGGCCGACGTCCCCGGCGGGCCGCATAAAAACCCGCTGCCGGGAGAACGGCAGCGGGTTTTTTGCAGCAGGGGAGAGGAGAATTTACTGGCCGGAGTTGGCGGCGCGGTAGGCGCTGGGGGTCATGAGGCGGTATTTCAGGAAATTCCGGTTCAGGGTTTTGGCGTTGCGGTAGCCCACCTCCAGGGCGATGTCCAGCACCGTCATGCGGGTGGTGGTCAGCAGCTTACAGGCCCGGTTCACCCGGATCAGGGCCAGGAAATCCTCAAAATTCAGCTCCACCTGGCACAGCAGGGTGCGGTTGAGCTGCTGGACGGAAATGCCGAAGGCCCGGGCCACCCCGGCGGCGCTGAGGTCCTCCCGGTAGTGACGGCAGATGTGCTGCACCAGGCTGTACCCCAGGCGGCTCTCCTCGATCTGGCAGATGTTCTGCACCTTCTGATAGGTGGCCCGGTACTGGCCGATGCGGGTGCCCAGCCGGGCGGCAAACACCTTGGAGATGTGGGACTCGTCCACATAGCCCAGAATTTCCGCCAGCTCCTTCAGGGTCAGGTCCGTATACAGCAGATAGTCGGCGGTTTTGCCGATGCGCATTTCGTTGAGCAGGTCGAAAAAGGACAGCCCCGTCATGGCGGTGATCCGGGCGCTGACGGTGGACCGGCTGCACCCGAACACATCCGCCAGCTGCTGGAGCGTCAGCTTCTGACCGCAGTGGAGGTACATATACCGCAGCAGCTCCCGGTGGTCGGGCCCCTGAGCGTCGGCGGGACGGTCCGCCGCCAGGGCCTGCCGGGCGAACAGCACCGTCAGCTGCACCAGCAGACTCACGGCATTGAGACTGGAAAACAGCTGTCCCTCCTCCTGAAGGGAAGCAAGACCCAGTTCCCGGGACAGGTCGCCGGAGATGCGCCCGGCCTCCGCCCGCTGCCGGGGAGACAGCTCCAGCACCGGCACCGTCTCCATCAGCCGGGCCATGGGCATGGGCTGGCCATCCTCGCCGCGGAACAGATGGGCGGCCCGGGCCACGGTGTCGTAGTGATAGGCGATGACGCTGCAGGCCAACGGCTCGTCCACCCGGACGATCTCGCTGATCTGCCAGGGCAGGATGGCCGCCAGGCTTCCGGCGGACAGGGGATACTCCCGGCCCTGGAGCCGGATAACGCCGCTGCCGCTGCGGACCAGGAGAAACCGGGCGTCCCGGTGGATCACCGGGGCCGTGGGCCGGGCGGCGGTGAATTGGTCAAAAGAGAACAGGCTGCTTTGGTCCAGGTCGGACCGCCCGGGGGTTTGCAGGGCGATGGTCTGTTTCATGAATATCCCCTCCTTATGGGGGTTATTTTACCACATACGGGCGGCGCTGCCAAGGGGAAATGGGACATTTTACGCAGAAAATCTTGTATAAAAACGGCCTGTTTTACCTGAACGGCCGGGCAAAAAACGCATGAATTTACAGAGTAACCCGGTGGGAAGCGAGTATTATTACAATAAAGTGTCAAAGTACCGGGACAAAATATCGGTTAAAATACAAAAATCGGGCCGCGTCAGGGTGAGAAATCGGACCGGGAATCTGGTAAAATAGGGGGGAACTGGAGAGGAGGAAATTCCATGCCCATTTGCGTTAAAAGCGAGATCGGCCCTTTGAAGCGGGTGCTTCTGCAGCGGCCGGGCCGGGAGCTGGAGCATCTGAGCCCCAATACCATGGGCCAGCTGCTGTTTGACGATATTCCCTATCTGTACGGCGCTCAGCGGGAGCACGACTGCTTTGCCCAGATCCTGCGGGACAACGGGGCGGAGGTGGTCTATCTGGAGGACCTGACGGCCCAGGTGCTGGCAGGAGACGAGGAGCTGCGCCGCCGGTTTGTGGAGGAGACCATCCGCCGGGCCGGCAGCACCGCCATGGGATACCGGGGCGACCTGAAGCGGTATCTGCTGGATATCCAGGACCCCCTGGAGCTGGTGCTGAAAACCATGGAGGGCGTGTCGTATCAGGATGTGTTCCCCAACGAGCAGGGACGGCTGTCCAGCCTGGTGCACACCGGGGCCCGGTTCCTGATGCCGCCGATCCCCAACCTGTATTTCACCCGGGACCCCTTCGCCTGCATCGGCCGGGGCGTGAGCCTGAACCATATGTTCACGGACACCCGCAACCGGGAGACCCTGTACGGCGACTATGTGCTGCGGCATCATCCGGACTACGCCGGGCAGGTGCCTCTGTACTATACGCCGGACCAGTATTTCTGGATCGAGGGCGGGGACATCCTGAACCTGAGCCGCCGGGTGCTGGGAGTGGGTATCTCCCAGCGGACCCAGCCGGAGGCCATCGAGCAGCTGGCATCGGCCATCTTCGCCGACGAGAGCTCCGAGATCGACACGGTGCTGGCCTTTGAAATTCCCAGCACCCGGGCGTTCATGCATCTGGATACCGTGTTCACCCAGGTGGACGTGGACAAATTCACGGTGCATCCGGGGATCCTGGGCACCCTGCGGATCTTCGAGCTGACGGGCCGGGGACAGGGCAAGCTCACCACCCGGGAGGTCAGCGGCCCCCTGGAGCAGGTGCTGGCGGGCTATCTGGGTCTGGACCGGGTGCAGCTGATCCGCTGCGGCGGCAGCAGCCAGATCGCCGCCGAGCGGGAGCAGTGGAACGACGGGTCCAACACCCTGTGCATCGCCCCCGGCGTGGTGGTGGTGTACGACCGGAACTATGTCACCAACCAGATCCTGGAGGACAGCGGCATCCGGGTGCTGAAAATGCCCAGCGCCGAGCTGTCCCGGGGCCGGGGCGGCCCCCGGTGCATGAGCATGCCCCTGTGGCGGGACGAGATCTGAGAGAATATCCATCAATATTTATCAATAGAAAGGGAGAACATCATCATGGCTGTGAATATCAGAGGAAGAAGCTTTCTGAAGCTGCTGGACTATACCCCGGCGGAGATCCGTTATCTGCTGGACCTGTCCAAAAATTTCAAGGATATGAAGCGCGCCGGTGTGCCCCACCGCTGGCTGGAGGGGAAGAACATCGTGCTGCTGTTTGAAAAGACCTCCACCCGGACCCGGTGCTCCTTCGAGGTGGCCGGTATGGACCTGGGCATGGGCGTGACGTATCTGGAGCCCGGCAGCAGCCAGATGGGCAAAAAGGAATCCATTGCCGATACCGCCCGGGTGCTGGGCCGGATGTATGACGGCATCGAGTACCGCGGCTTCAGCCAGGATCTGGTGCAGGAGCTGTCCGACTGTGCAGGCGTGCCCGTGTGGAACGGCCTCACCGATCAGTTCCACCCCACCCAGATGCTGGCGGACCTGCTGACCATCGAGGAGAAGCTGGGCCGGCTGAAGGGCGTGCGCTTCACCTATTTCGGCGATGCCCGCAACAACATGGGCAACTCCCTGATGGTGGCCTGCGCCAAGATGGGCATGCACTTCACCGCCTGCGCTCCCAAGGAGCTGTTCCCCGAGGAGTGGCTGGTGGAGAAGGCCCGGGACATCGCCCGGGAGACCGGCGGCAGCGTGACCCTCACCGAGGATGTGACCCAGGGCGCAACTGACGCCGACGTGATCTACACCGATATCTGGGTCTCCATGGGTGAGCCGGACAGCGTGTGGTCCGAGCGCATCCGTCTGCTGACCCCCTATCAGGTCAACGAGAAGGTCATGGCCATGACCGCCCCCGGCGCTATCTTCATGCACTGCCTGCCCTCCTTCCACGACACCCGCACCACCATCGGCGCAGACATCGCCAAGAAGTTCGGCATCACCGAGATGGAGGTCACCGACCAGGTGTTCGAGAGCAAGCAGTCCGTGGTGTTCGACGAGGCCGAGAACCGGATGCACACCATCAAGGCCGTGATCTACGCCACCCTGCACTGAGAAAGGAGACGCCCCATGGCTTTTGCATTTCCCGCCTATCACCATCCCGACTTTGACCAGCCGTCCCTGAAAAATGCGCCGGACGCCCGCTGGGAGACGGTGGAAAAGGACGGCGTGGCTCCCGAGGAGTTCCACAGCACGTCCATGTATCCCGAATATTTCAAGATCAACGGCCGCTGGACCCTGGCGGAGGAGAGCCGCATGGACAGCTGCGTGGTGCTGGAGGACGACGGACACCTGTCCGTGGTGGAGAGCCGCAACCTGAAAAAGGGCCAGCGGGTGATCCTGGGCCGCACCGAGCACGGCCAGGACGGCATTTACATGCACTGCAATGGCTTCACCCAGGACAGCGAGACGCTGGAGGATCAGTTCGTGTTCCGCCAGGGCCGCAGCCGGGAGACCTCCTATGCCAAGGACTATGACCGGCTGGTGGAGCTGCTGCGCCACGAGAAGGATCACGGCAACATCGTGTGGGTCATGGGCCCCGCCTTCGCCTTTGACGACGGCGCACGGAAGGCCATGCAGGCCCTGATCGACAACGGCTACTGCCACGGCCTGCTGGCGGGCAACGCCCTGGGTACCCACGACCTGGAGGGTGCGCTGCTGCACACCGCCCTGGGTCAGGACATCTATACCCAGCAGTCCCAGCCCAACGGCCACTATAACCACCTGGATGTGCTGAACAAGGTCCGCCGCAGCGGGTCCATTCCTCAGTTTATCGAGGATTACCACATCGACAACGGCATCATCTACGGCTGCGTGAAGAACCATGTGCCCTTCGTGCTGACCGGCTCCATCCGGGACGACGGGCCGCTGCCGGAGGTGTACGGCAACGCCTATGAGGGCGCAGCCGCCATGCGGGAGCTGGTGCGCAAGTCCACCACCGTGATCTGCCTTGCCACCATGCTGCACACCATCGCCACCGGCAACATGACCCCCTCCTTCCGGGTGATGCCCGACGGCACCATCCGCCCGGTGTATCTGTACGCCGTGGACGCGGCGGAGTTTGTGGTGAACAAGCTGCTGGACCGCGGCAGCCTGTCCGCCACCACCATGGTCACCAACGTGCAGGACTTCATCGGCAAGGTCGCCACCGGCCTGGGCGTGATCTGAGGAGAATTTCCGTCCAGGTACACGCCCCGGACGAAAATGATCTCAATTGATTTGCCGCCTGCGGGCGGCAAACTCCGCGAGGCTTTTTTGACAAACTGAGACATCCCCGATGCCATGCATCGGGGATGTCTTTTGTATACGGATTGTTATTTTTGAGAAAAATACTGCGAACAGGAATCAGAATCCCTGGGACTCCGGGTGCATCTGCTGCTTGACCCGGCGGCCGGTGGGGGTGGCGGCCAGGCCGCCCAGGGCGGTTTCCCGGAACTCCACCGGCATGCGGCGGCCCACCTCGCCCATGGCGTCGATGACCTCGTCCACGGGGATGCGGCTTTCGATGCCGGCCAGGGCCATGTCCGCCGCGCTGATGGCATTCACCGCGCCGATGACGTTGCGTTTGACGCAGGGGACCTCCACCAGGCCTGCCACGGGGTCGCACACCAGGCCCATGAGGTTCTTCAGGGCCATGGCCACGGCGTGGCCGATCTGCTGGCCGGTGCCGTCCCGCAGGGCCACCAGGGCTCCCGCCGCCATGGCGGAGGCGGTGCCGATCTCCGCCTGACAGCCGCCGGAGGCGCCGGCGATGCAGGCCTTGTAGGCGATCACCGCGCCGATACCGCTGGCCACATACAGGGCCTCCAGGATCCGGTGCTGGCTCAGCTCCTCATACTTGCACATGGGCAGCAGCACCGCCGGAAGCACGCCGCAGGCTCCCGCCGTGGGGGCCGCCACAATGCGGCGCATGCAGGCGTTGGACTCCGCCATGGACAGGGCCTCGGCGATGACCTCGCTGACGTAGCCGCCGGACATGGCCCGGCCCCGGATGGAATACTGCCGCATTTTCAGGCCGTCGCCGCCTACCAGGCCGCTGACGCTGCGGCGGCGGCCGGTGTAGGTGTCCGCCGCGTCCACCATGTATTGCCAGGTGGTCAGCATTTTTGCCATGGATTGCTGACGGGTCACCTGGCGCTCGTCCATGTCCGTTTCCAGCACGATCTCCCAGAAGGGCTTGTGCTCGGCTTCCATGCGGTCAAAGATTTCCTTCATCGAATCCAGCGACATCGTCATCATCCTCCTTATCGTAATAGGTCACCGACAGAATGCCCGTCAGCTCCGAAAGAAACGCCACCTGGTGGGGCTTGATATGCTGGTCGGTCTCGATGACCATCAGCGCGTCGCCGCCCCGCTTGTGGCGGCACAGGCTCATATTGGCCACGTTGATGCGCAGTTGGTTCAGCACCGACGTTACCGCCGCCACGGCGCCGTTTTCGTCCTGGTTTCGGATGACCAGGGTGTTGAACATGCCGTCAAAGCTGACGTCGATGCCGTCCACCTTGTTCACCAGGATGCGGCCGCCGCCTACGCTGCACGCCTGAAGCTCCAGCTTTTTGCCGCCGGCGTCCCAGGTTTCGATCACGGCGGTGTTGGGGTGAGCGTCCCGCAGTTCCACGGTGTCGATGGTGAACTCCAGCCCACGCTTTTTAGCCTCCTGGTAGGCGTAGGGTATGCGGAGATCGTCGGGCTTCATGCCCAGAAGACCGGCCACCAGGGCCCGGTCCGTGCCGTGACCGGGGCCGGTCTCGGCAAAGGAGCCGTGCAGATGGATCTTGGCCTCCACCGGCTCGTCGCCCAGCAACGTCCGGGCCATGCTGCCGATGCGGACCGCTCCCGCCGTGTGGGAGCTGGACGGGCCCACCATCACCGGGCCCAGAATATCAAAAATATCCAGCATGTGATCGTTCCTCGCTTTCTCTGTGCAACCAGGGCCATGATAGCACAGAGTACCAAAAAAAGCGATAGGGTTTCTGAAATTTTTTGAGATTTTACAGAGTAACGCAAAATTTTACCAGATGCGCCCGGCGCATATTCGGGGCATCGGCGGCACAATCTATGGTTGCGATACCCAACGGCGGTTTTCGCTGAAAACGCAAGAAAGGAGAACGCAATCATGTCTACCAAGAATACCAACAAGCTGAACGTGCCCCAGGCCCGTGCCGCCATGGATAAGTTCAAGATGGAGGCTGCCAGCGAGGTGGGCGTCAACCTGAAGGAAGGCTACAACGGCGACCTGACCTCCCGCGAGGCCGGTTCCGTGGGCGGCCAGATGGTCAAGAAGATGTGTCCCATACAAACCGCGAAATTTACCCGTGCAGACCGCACTGCAATCGGGCATGAGATCGAAGTTCGGTACATAGCGGGAATCACTGTTTGAGCTGCGGATGTCAGAATTAACGCTGCACAGCCCACCGGTCAGATGATCGGTGGGCTGTGTTTATACAGAGCGTTTGAGAGACAAAAATGACACTTGATTAATAATACTGCTCAACATACTTGTAGGCTTTCTCAACCAAATCCTTGTCAAATAGTTTCTTTCGAGCAAAAATGCCGTACAACTCCATGCTTACTTCTCTGCGTCCTGTCTCAGTATCCTGCCATCCAGGGAAGCGGACAATTCGCACAATGCCATCAATCTCATCGACAATGCGTTCCACAATGACGGGGGTTTTTGCATTCTTTGCTTCTTTAAAAAGTTCTGTGAGAGCCGCTTTTCCTTTTTCCTCGCGAGTAGGTTCAGGCTGCGCAGCATTCGCTTTTTTGACTGCAGCAACTGTGTCATGAGCCAATTCCAGCAGCTTCTTTAAGAAAATGACACTGGTCATGAGTCCTTTTTCGTGCTCTTCCTTCAGCTTTTCCAATCGCTCTCCGAGCTCAACAAATATTGGATCATCGATAACCCCTCGAATGATTGCTTCCAGGTTGATCTGAATTTTCTTTGACAGTTTTTGAGGATCTCCGGTAGCCCCCTTTATTAATTGTTCAATGAGGTCAGCATCTGTTTCGAGGACTTCAACATTGCCGGAAATACCGATAGCGGTAACATTCTGTTGAACGAGTTCCAAAGTTTTTGGGCCAAGTGCAGACCAGATCAAGTGGCCGGTATTGTCAGTGGGACGAACAGATTCATATACTGTAGAGAGCCAACGATAGTCAATCTTATAGGGATTCAAGCATGCATCCGGAGAAAGCACATTATATGCCTTGTGCAGAACACGATAATTTGCGCCAAACTCATCTCTCAAGTCCTGCGTAGGCAGGCAGTTTTGCGCAGCGGCAAGTCCTTCCCAGCCATCAACAGTCCGATCAACTCCAGGGAAGAAAGCAAGACATTTGCCCATCAGTTCGGGAATCTTTGCTTTCACTTCATCAATGTTGGTGATGACTTTTTCGAATCCAGCCTCATCAAAGTGAAGAGCGTTGGCGAACTTTTCGAAGATGCCAATATAATCGACAATCAATCCATTAGTCTTCGTGTCCCCGTAGATGCGGTTTGTTCGGCAAATTGCCTGCAAAAGAGTATGGTCCTTCATCGGCTTGTCCAGATACATTGCCTGCAGAATAGGCGCATCAAATCCGGTAAGCAGCTTGGAAGTAACGATGATCAGCTTCAGAGGGTGCTTCGGGTCTCGGAAGCAATCCAGAAGCTTCGCTTCCTCATCTGCGGAACGACGATATTTCTTGTAACGATCTTCTTTATCGTTATTTGTATCCATAACGATCTCGGTGCATTGTGTCGTTCCGAAAAGGCGATCCAATGCTTCCTTATACAGGACGCAACACTCGCGATCATAGCAGACAACCTGTCCCTTAAACCCATTCGGCTCAACCTTAGACATGTAGTGATCATAGATATGCTGGCAAACCTTCTGAATTCTGGAGGGCGTTTTGATAATGGCAGCCATCTTGACTCGGCGTGCAAGGTCTGTGCGTTCCTTTTCGGTCAGGCCTTCCGTAAGTTGGGCAAATGCTTCGTCAATTGCATCCTGGTTGACATGAAGGTCAACCGGGACTGTTTCAAAATTCAATGGGAGCGTAGCACCATCGCGGATGGAGTCCGAGAAAGAGTATTTGCTCATGTAGCCGGTTCGGTCTTCTGCGGCACCGAATGTAATAAATGTATTTCGATCAAGGCGGTTAATCGGGGTACCGGTCAGGCCAAAGAAGAACGCATTTGGCAGGCCAAGTCTCATCTTTGCACCCAGGTCACCTTCCTGTGTTCTATGCGCTTCATCCACCATAACAATGATATTGGATCGAGGATTGAGCATCTTGTCCACTTCATCGAAGAGGAAAATCGTTGTGATAAGTACTTTTCGGGTATCGCTCTTGAAAAACTCAACAAGGCTTTTCTTGTCTTCTGCGATCTCAAGATTTGGCACACCGGCGGAGCTGAATGTCGCATAAAGCTGCGTTTTCAGATCAATGCGATCCAGAACAATCACAACGGTGGCGTTGCCCAGGTCGCTCATCATGCGAAGTTTCTGCGCAGCAAAGACCATCAGCAAAGACTTGCCGCTACCTTGGAAGTGCCAAATGAGGCCCTTCTTCGGATAGCCGGAGCGAACGCGCTCAACGATAGCGTTTGCTCCTTCATACTGCTGATAACGGCAGATCACCTTGTACTTCTGATACTTCTTATTGGTAGAGAACAGCGTAAAGTAACGGAAGATATCCAGAACGATCTCTTTTTTCGTCATTGCGCATACGCTGCGCTGAACATCGGACAATGTGCCCTCACTCTTGTTATCAGGCGTGTGCCATGGACCCCAATGCGTCACATCGGCCTTCACGGATCCATAGCGATAGCATTTGCCCTCGGTAGCAAAGTTAAAGACATTGGATACAAACATCTGCGGGACACTCTTCTCGTAATCAAGAATGTCCTCAGCGCCATCAATCCAGGAGATGGCTTCGTGAACAGGAGTCTTGATTTCGCCGATTGAAATAGGAAATCCGTTTACCAGCAGAACAATGTCAAACCGTTTTCCACCCTCTACCTGCGGATATACCCACTGATTAGTAACCACAAAGCGATTTTTTGCAATCTCTGCATCGGATCCCATTCCAAAGAATGTGACCGGAACCATGCGGTGATTCTCACCAAACGGGTAGGAGTTTTCTTCAAAAATTTTCTTCTTGAACTCCTCATTGCGGGTAACGAGATCGTGAGAGTTCAGGTTCATAAACAGCGGACGCAGTTTTATGATGACCTCATCTGCCCAGCCAGGTTCCTTGATCTCGGGATTCAGGCGCACAAGGGCATCCTTCACCATAGATTCAACCATAACATCATTGTATCTACGCGGAAGCTGGTCTGCCGGGATATATTCCCAACCATTTGATTTCAGGGAATCAATGATCATTTGTTCTACAGTAGCTTCATTAAACATAAGGAGCCCTCCTATGTATTATTTCTGAATTGATTTGAATGTTTTGATTTATCGCTCTGCTCCACAAACGCACTATACTCGCGTTGCAGCTCCAAGGGCGGAAGTATTATTGGAAACTGAGATATTTGCCCCGAAGATATTCTCTGTCTTGTGTTACCGTGCGCTTCACCAACTGCCATTTGAAGTGTAAGCGGCGAGTTGAGAAATCCGCAAACGAATCCCTTATCCAACAGTTCTGGCTTCGGGATATAGTGGACGCAATCCGCTTTGTTAATGGCAATTGGAATGTATTCTGGAATTAGGCAGGCTCTCAGATTAGGATCCCCTAGGGTTCCAATGATTATATCTCCCGCATGACAAGTATATTTTTTTATTTTCTCATAGTGTTCGAATGAAACATAAGCCTTGTCATTATCCAGGAAGTACCCATCGCAGATGTTTTGTAATCGGATGACTCTAACCCCCTCAGGTGCGTAGTGCTCCGATTTCAGATTTGAACCAAATGGGCCATCACTTAGTCTCACTGAGGCTTCTTTCATTGACATTGTTGGCCAACCTTTCGGATTGGTAACAGGTGATCCGAACATCTCGATAAATTGCGATTTGAACACACAAATTTTGATTTATCGAGCTGTTCTTTAAAACCAACAAATTGCTTTTGTGCTTCTACTGGTGGAATGTAGATAGGAATGCTTTGAAGCTCCTGCGCATTAATATTTGCTTGGCCGCAAGCTGCTTTGCACATAGAAAGGAGCAATTCTTTGATATAGGGAAGATTCATATATTGTGCAAGAAATTCGGGGATGGCTTTCTCGTTTACTCGCACACGAATGACAAAGCCGGCTAAAACCATCAATTCTTCCCGGTCATACAAGCAGGTTTTGCCAACAAGTTCCTTGCTGTTCGTACGATTGAACAAAACATCTCCCTTACGCACAGAGCACCTATCTATCTCGTCGTCAGGTATGTCTATCCGTTTTACATCAGTTAGGTCAAGCTCGCCACCATATGTGATATTATTCATGCGCAAGTATGGGTATTTCCCGTCAATTGATGCTTTTCGGCTAGATCCATAACGAACGTCACTGACTATATCCCTTATAGTACCCATCCTCCAACCAAATGGATTGGTCTCAGGATCACCAAACAGCTCGATAAATTGCGATTTCACAAGTTCATCCGTCTGACGCAATAGATCAATATATGCTAATTTTGTGTTTTCTGCGGCCCAGAGTAATTCTGTCAGTTCTCGTTGAATCTCAATGGGCGGGAGGTTAAACTCATACTTTTCAAAGTCAGACCAGTTCAGAAAGAAATTGGTAGACCCCTTTTTATTGCTTTCTGCAAAATCCCAAAAATGATCTGTCTGGAAGATAAATGGAAGGTATCTTTGAAGAAGAACACTCTCGTCCTTTGTCCTACACACATAACTCACATCAGAGCAAATTCCTTCAAAGTCAACTACCCCTGCTTTTCTCAAATGGGGATTTCTGGACATAAGTAAGACATCTCCGGGTTGGAAACGCATATGAAAAGCGGGACCAATTGTGCTTCCTTGAATTACACCCCGGCGAGAGATGCAGATTTCTGCATAATCGAAATGTTCACCGCCAATATAGAAATCCAGATCAGCAGTGTCTCTATCGACCTTGTCTTTTACTCTCATGACAACGTCTTTTAACTTAACAAGAGCCATCACTGCACCTCCATTTCCAAAAGATCATTGAGTCTCAAATATGCAGCGTGCAGTTCCCCCGATGAATGAAGCCAATCAGTGATATCTTCTTCGATTTTCTCTCTGCTAACTGATGTGTCTACCGTTCCGTTAACATATCTTGGGATTCCAAGCCAATACTCGTTTTCGGCAATTGTGCCTGTTTCGACCACAGCGCAAAACCCATCGATTGAAGAGAACTGAGCATATGCATCTGCAATTCTCGCAATATGCGAATCTTCAAGATAGCTCTGGGAATTCTTTCGCGTAACATCATTTTTTGCGTTAATAAAGAGAACTTTCCCACGACGTTCAGGTGACTTGTTGGTTCGGCAGATGACAATACAGGCTTCCATCGGCGAGTTATAGAACAGATTCTTACCAATACCGATAACGCACTCAAGGAGATCCTGTTTGATGAGGTTTTCGCGCATTTGCTTTTCTTCGTTTCGCGTCAAAACACCATGGGGGAACAGAATTGCACAACGCCCCGTCTTCGGATTCAAGCTTTTCAAAATGTGCTGAAAGAATGCATAGTCAGCGCGTCCCTGCGGAGGCGTACCCAAAAAGTTTCTGCCATAGGGGTCATGCTCAAAGGCATCTCTGTTCCATGTGCTGATTGAATATGGCGGATTTGCCAGGCAGAGATCAAACTGCCGGAGCTCACCGTGGTCAACGAAAGCAGGTCTCTTAAGCGTATCATCATTCACGACTTCGAAATATTCCACTCCATGGAGGAAGAGATTCATCTTGCCGATCGATGAAGAAAGCTCGTTGATCTCCTGACCGTAGCACTTGACATTGCGCCACTCGAGTCCCTTTTCCTTCAGGTAAGCAATACAGGAAATTAGCATACCTGCACTTCCGCAAGTCGGATCATAGATTGTCTCACCCGGCTGAGGTTTCAGCATTTCCGTCATCAGATGAACAACGGTTCTGTTGGTATAAAACTCCTGGGAAGTATGCCCGCTGTCGTCACCGAATTTCTTGATCAGGTATTCATAGGCTTGGCCAAGCTCATCTTCCGGACAGTTATCCAATGTCAGCGTTTTTGAGCTGAAGTGCTCGATCAGATTCTTTAGGGTTTCATCGGGCAGACGGTTTTTGTTGGTCCATGCTGCATGACCAAACACGCCCTGGAGGACTGATCCGTTGGCATCTTCAATTCCGCGAAACGCATCCACAATGGCTACACCAATATTCTCGGTGGCGTTTCGTACATCTCTCCAGTGGCATCCTTCCGGAATGGAAAATCTGTGAATGGTCTTTTCAGGATAGAAAAAGAATGCGTCACCAAGTTCTGCTTTTTTCTTTTCTGTTTCTTCATCATACACATCACAGATTCGTTTGAAGAACAGCATCGGAAATACATACATTTTGTAGTCACTGGCATCTACATGCGTGCGCAGAATATCCGCGGAGTGATACAGGTAGGTTTCCAGTTCGGAAAGCTCAATTCTGTCAGCCATCGATGTATCCTCCTTTCTGCAGAAGCGCATAAAGCGTCTCTTCACATGCCTTCACATTTTCAAAAGCAGCAAAATAATCGCTGCGAACCTTTGCCGGATCCATCGGTGGAACCGGAGGTTTTTCAATATAAGTGTTAACCGACAATGTGTAGTCATGCGCTTTCAGGTCTTCAATTGTGACAACCTTGGATCGGCCAACCACGTCAGTAAAATCTTTGAACAGCCGGTAAGCTTCTTCGACATTCTCATCAGACATAATCTTCTGAGCACGCTGAGGTGTGTAGATCTCACTTGCGTCAATCAGACACACTTTTCCAGCTCTGGATGGTGCTTTGTTGTTGTTCAGGTACAGAACACAGGCCGAAACACCGGCGCCGTAGAACAAGCCGCCAACAAGCGCAATTACACATTCGAGCTTATCGCTTTCAATCAACTGGCGACGCATATCGCCTTCCTTGCCGCCGTGGAACAAAACGCCCTGGGGAAGAATAACAGTACACTTTCCGGTATTGGGATCCATAGACTGAACCATGTGCTGCAGCCATGCATAGTCAGCGTTGGAGTCAGTAGGACAGCCCCAGATGTTTCGCCCATAAGGATCGTTAGCAAACATAGCTGCTCCCCACTCAGAAAGGCCGAAGGGAGGATTCGCAATAACGCAGTCGAAAGTCTTGATCTTTCCGGCTTTCGTAAAGCGCGGATTTCTTAATGTATCGCCCTGTTCAATATTGAACTCCTGTGCGCCGTGGAGGAAGAGGTTCATCCGTGCAATGGCTGCAGTTGAGGGATTCACTTCCTGTCCAAATATTTTGCCGTAAGAAAGTTTCTGATCCTGCATGTGATGGATGGATTCAATCAGCATGCCACCGGTACCACAAGTCGGATCGTAAACAGTATCTCCAGCCTTCGGATCAAGAATTTTGACCAGCAGCTTAACCACCGCACGGGGAGTGTAGAACTCACCGCCGGTCTTCTTTGCAATTTCAGCAAACTGCTTGATAAGGTATTCATAAGAGTCACCCATGACATCGGCAGAATAGTCGCTGTTGCCCACATGGATGGCCGACAAGTGTTCAATCAGATCTTTCAGCACTTCATCGGAGAGCTTGTTCTTATTGGCCCAGTCTGCATCATCAAAGCTGCTGAACACACCCTGCAGCTTCTTGCCATTTGCGGATTCAATTCCGGTCATAGCATTGATGATTGCGATACCGACATTCTCGGACACATTGCGAACATCCTGCCAATGGCAGCCATCTGGAATTACAAAAGTATGTATGTCTTCTTCCTTGAAGAAGAATGCAGCAGCTTCGCCGTATTGCTTTTTTACATTCTCAGTCTCTTCATCGTATACATCAGAGATGCGCTTGAAGAAGAGAAGCGGAATGATATAAGTCTTGTATTCTTCTCGACCAATCGGGCCACGGATTTTACTACATGCACCGTAGATTCTGGAGAAAAGCTGTTGGCTTGTAGTCTGAGCATTTGCCTTGGTTGCTACTTCATCATCTGCATCAGCGGCATCCATTGCAGACCGGATCATCTCTGAGCGAGAGCTTCCGCTGACAGTATTTCCACTGTCACGCTGCAGGTCATAGGAAGAGACCTCTGTGACAATTTCCGTTTTCGGAGGATAGGTATTCTCAAAATCGGTGAGGATCTTTAGCTGATACTCATCCAGAAATGTAAGCGCGTGCTTACGGATATCACTCGGAACTCCATAATATGCCTCTGCAAGGCTGCCGGTAATAGCCGCAATTGTGTCGCTGTCTCCGCCAATGGAGATGGCGTTACGAATAGCGTCTTCAAAATTCTTTGACTCAAAGAATGCTGCAAAAGCCTGAGGTACACTGCCTTGACAGGAAACATCAAAAGTATATGTTGCGCGGATATCATCAAGTTTAAAATCAATCGCGTAGTAATCTTTGTTAATGTGATCCTGAATATCAAGCATACTGCTTCCATGAAGAGCCATAAAAATGGCAACAGCAACTGATTCAGCGCCTTTCATTCCTTCCGGATGATTGTGTGTCACTTCGGTAACAGTTCGTGAGAGCGCAATTGCCTGCTCGATTGAATTCGCCGCATACCCACAAGCACTAACACGCATGGCAGAACCGTTGCCCCAACTGTTATAAGGCTGAGGACTACGACTGTGAATCCACTGTTTGAAGCTCCCGCCATAACCGGCATGGGGATATTTCTTTCCAAACTCTTGCATACAAGAAACGGCTTCCTGTTTTAGGCTTGTGAAATCTGGGGCACAATTCATCAGTGCTTTTGCAATAGCAAGAGACATCACGCTATCATCAGTGGGTTCACATCTTCTATCATCGAACAGCTCAAAATCTTTTGTCTTTATGTTGTCCCATTCAAAACGAGACCCGGCAATATCGCCAACTATTGCACCAATCATGGGTTTTCCCTCCAAATGATTATTTCGTTGACTCTTCGTTTTCTCTGCCGCGGCAGAAGCTGATAATCAGAAATTGCACTATTGCCAATTTCAGATTATCGGCACCAAAAGGAAGATTTGCGCCTTCACGATCCTGGCGCAGATGCTTCCTTTTGTTTTTTCTTCGCACCGGTGTCAAACTGCATTTTTACAGTTTGGGTACCAACCTGCGAAGAAAACATGGGGTGTCCAGAGGGGAATATTCCCTTGGCTCTGGGTTTCCAATAGGGGCGAGCAGCATCCTGTTGGCACACGATTTTGCTCTGCAAAGTCTAGTGTGTTATACCTTTTGCGACCACTGACGCGGGAAAGGGACTGTCGCCGTATCGGACAGGCCGTTTCCAGTGGCAGCAGAAGGACAAATATTTGCAAGCACGGGAGGCTTGCGGATATTCGTTCTTCGGGTGTAGGTGGTGCGGCATTGCGCAGGTCAATGACAGAAGCTATGCTGCATCACCGGGGGAGCAAGAGGTATATAAAGCCCGCCGCAGCGACGCATCCCCGTTCTCCTAATACCACCACGGCAGTTCCAACCACACGTTATCCAGGGCAAGCGCTTCCGTTTTCTTCGCTCTGCTTTCGGACAGATGAAAATGCTTCGCCGTTTCCGTCAGCGGATGCTCCATATCGTCTTCAAATCCAAAACGGTAACGCAGATACTGTTCCTCTCTGTCCTCGATCATGTACAGAGCGTGGTGAATATCATCAACCCGTTCCTGTGCCAGATAGATCTGCTCCGGCGTCTGTCTGGTGGGGTCCGCAATGAAATGATGCTTACTCCGCACCTCGTCCTTCGCCAGTTCATCCAGTGAAATGATGCTGTTCAGATTCTTCGCTTCGAAGGACACGCTCTGCGAACGGATGTAATCGATCATGGCGTTCCGTATTGCAGGAGCAGCATAGGTCAGAAATAGATTGCCGCTGTCGGGATTGTAGCTCTCGATGCAGCCGAGCATCCCCAACGCTCCTTCCTGCACCAGATCATCAAGGGTAATATGTAGAGAACAATTCAGTTCGGGCTGCGTGCTCCACACCTCATGGGCTGTCTTTTTGACGAAGCGGAGATTCTTTTCAATCAGCAGATTCTGCACATCGGCGTCGCCCTGCTTCACCAATGCACAGAGCTGTTCATTGGTCATTTGATCCCTTTTCATTGCTTGTTACCGTGCCTGCCATTGCCAGAAACATCTGCTTGACCAATTCCGTATCGACACCAGGCAAATGGGAAACAGATTGTGCCACCGCCTCACCGATCTGCTCCGGCGTGATTTTACGGTTTGGCTTATGCTGTCCCTTGGTCAGCTCGGCATAAATCTTTTTCGCTGCTTGTGCGGTCAATTCCCGGGATGCCAGAAGATCATTGCCGAATTCTTTCTTTACGGCCTGTATCGCAGCCATGAACGAGCGCTGGATTGCTGTCAGGTCTGCCTGATATACCGGGGTCTGCAATTTCTTTATGTCATCGACAGCGTCAGGCTGACCCCTCAGCATACCGGCAACGGTTGCGTACAACTGATTCTGCGCGGCAAATCCCTTGGCGAGTTCGTCATCCAAATAACCGGAGATCAGATTTGTGGTGTTGGCAAACTCCGGATTTTCAAGCAGCGCATTGACCACCTGCGGATTGACTCTATGGGTATACAGATTTCTCGCTGCCTGCACGGACAGGCCAAGCTCGGAAATGTCATAATTCAGGCGGTCAGGGACATCGGCTTCCCCAAGCAGGAAGTCGGTGGAGACGTTGAACACCCGGGCAATACGGATGATGTTTTCGTCGCCCAGCTTGTCCGTCTTGCCGCTGATGAAACGGCTCAGCATACTTTCCGAACAGCCGATGCGAGCAGCAAGCTCAGCCTGCGTGACCTTATGGGACTTCATCAAGTCCTGTATGCGGTCACGGATTTTACCGGGAAGATAAGTCTGTTCCATTGCGGCACCTCTTTTCTATGAATGGTTCAGCGAAAACTCCCTCTCCAAAATGATCGTTCGTCCGTCGCATTGCTGAAACCATTCAGCATTTTCTGTATGTATCGGGATAATATATTTCGGGTTTATATCTCGGATGAGAGCGTGTATCGTTGCTTCGTCAGCATGACCACTGGTGTGCAGGTCAACGATACGTACCCCTTTTTGTCGCATGAATGTCAGAAACTCGGCAATGTCCTCTTTTTCTTTATATCCATTCCACATGGAATAAAATAGGATACCGCCTGCAAATGATATCTCTTTTGAAAGCTCGTCCAGATAATTTTTCATGGAAGGACGAACACACATGACAAAACGCTCTTTTGCAATGCCCTTTCTTCCGATTTTCGTTTTCGGATATTTTCTGTCTAAAAGAGCATATCGCCCGTTCCACCCGTTCGTGATAAAAACACGAACGCCGGAGAAGGTCACCGGGTTTGGAATGCTCTCCCCAGCGGCATGTGCAACTTCTGCCATATACAGATCCTGTATCAGAACTCGCTTGCTCCGCCGTGCTGCCTTAAACAGGGTAACAATGCGGTCAATGTTCGTAGCCGCCTGCAAAACAAAAACCGGAGAATCGGTTTCAGAAATCGTATCAACAGCGAACTGCTCCAGATCTACCTCGGTCTTGGGCTTTTCGGAGGCTCTGGACAATGTTGTTCCCTCAATGATTAAGGCATCGGCACAGGGCAATTTGTGAAGCAAATGCGAAAAACTCTTTCTGCCGTTGGAACGAAAATCACCCGAATAGATCAGCGTTTGCTCTCCGCAGGCAATGTAGAACATGTAGGAATCAAAAGCTGAATGGTCACAGAGGTAGGGGGTGATGTGCAGATCGCCCACGGTAACGGTTTTTCCTGCTTCATAGTATGATGCAAAGCAGTATTCCGGTTTGTTCAAATATCTCCGGGCGACATTGGTCACATCTGCAGCACCTTTTCCGATATAAATCGGAATTTCAGGCAACACCTGGTCACACAAACCCAAGTGATCACCATGATAGTGGGAGATGAAGACCGCGTCATAAGCAGCCTTTCCGAAAAACAGCCCCTCAACATCCGGCGCAACCGGAATTTCCTCGTCCAATTCTGAGCCAGCATCCAGAATGATCTTCGTAGTATCGGAGGCGATTTCAATAATGGAACCGCCTATTTGGTTTTGCCCTCGATGAATAGTAATTTTCATTACATAATCACCTTAACCATTGACAATACAAAGTCAAGTGAATCTATGAACATCGAAATATCATCATCCGTTGTCAGCGGTTGATAAGAAACTTCAAATTCCCTTTTTCCAACCGGTTTTGCAAAAACTTTATTGTCGTTAAATCGGGCATTTAATGCTTTGATAATAATATCAACATTTTCATCAAATGATGCTATGGATTCAAAATGCTTCTGTTTCATCGAAAAGTTAACCGTAAACGGTTTCTTTGTCATTGCATCGAAATCCGGCATAATCAAGAACCTTCCCGTATACTTTTTTCCACCGTTATATGTAGCATAATCGAGCCATTCAGGGCTTTCTGGATTCAAGTTCCCTTTGACAAGATCGACATATTTATCCGGATACTGCAGAAGCAAATATCCTTGCGTATAGTTGCTGTTTTGCGGTGCTCTCAAGTTTTCTGCTTTAAAAATCAAAGGGGTATTATTCATTCCCCACTCTAAAACAGCTGTCTCCAATTTGCCAGTCGCATCCTTCGCCTTTTTCGGAATGCTATTTATAAACGCATAACCTACAACGATAACGACGGCGGTAGATGCAATATCTTTTAACATTCCCCAAAAGGCACTCCAACTTATACCGCCACTTATCATTTCAGCAACAGCAGAAGCAATGGCAATTATTCCGAATATGAAGCCCCAAACTTTTTCTTTGAAATCAAGCTTATCCATTATTCATTCCTCCGTAATTATATATAGGTTATTCTCTTTTGCTATGTAATACGGCTTGCAGCCAAGAACCTCCATCAGCTGTTTCAAATGCGGACGATTCTGCTGCATTTCTTTCCATTGTGAGCCGCCCTGAAATACAAACGGGCAAGCTCTAACCGCTGTGTCGGGCGGCAGATCAAAATCCGAAACCAGTTTTTCTTTATTTGCTGTTCTGAGGTATGTATATCCCTCCAGCACGCATCGAAGCATCGTTTCTTTGCTGTCAGGTTTTTTTAGTTCCAGAATGCGGAGCATCTTTCCGTCGTACGCAAGCAGATCGATTTTTCCGGCTTTATCTTTTCGGCAATTTTTCAGCGGTGTTTGATAGTCGATGATCTCCCCGACAAGCTCCATCGCCCCCTGATGCTTCATTGCCATGGCGATCAATTCTTCTTCGCGGTTTGAATTGGGGTTGTCCGGCACACCGTCATGTCCGTCTACGTCATAGGGTGACAGACGTGTGATCTCTCTGATCTGCTCGAACAGGGGCAGATGATCCAGCAGCCACTCGGCGATCACTTCTGTATAGTATTCCTTTGTATCTGAAGTCCTTCCACGATAATTCACACAGCCGCTTTTATAAAACAGCGACATATCCGCAGAAATTTTCTCCAGACGCTCTATGATTTGCTTTCGTGTATAAGCCATTGATATCACTCCTAATTATCTGCGTCTCTTCTTGCTTGAGCCTCCAAAAAGCAGAAGCAATACGAGCAGGATCGTCGCTGCAATTCCTATAGCAGAGGCGACTTGCGCCAAACATCCCAAGGATGCTTCTTTTGATGATGCCCCCCAATTGATCATCTGCCGATACGCAAGCCATGCGCTAAGCAGAGCGCTGCATAAGGTCAGTACGATAAAAATCCAGAAGATCTGCTCACCAATGGTCAGCATAGTGGCAGCCAACAACACAGCAATAACCGCTGACCACCACCAGTTAATGCAGCCCATACAATACTTTTCTTTTACTCGGTCATTGTAGGAAGTAGAGAGCTTGTGGCACAGAACACAACCAACTACAATTAGAATAAAAACTACAATCTCCATGTTTATACATTCCTCAAGTGTGCTTTCTTTCACTTCAACTTATACTTCTTGCCCGCACCTCTGCCGATGATCTCAATCAGACCCGTCTCGTTCATCTGACGGGCAAGCAGATAGGCTCTCGTCTTTTTGACATTCAGCAGTTCCTGCAGATCTTCGTCGGTCATTTCGCCGTACTCTGCCAGATAGTCCATCACGGTTTTCATCTGGGGAGTGATTGCCACAGGTTCTTTTTCCGTTGCCGCCGGGATGCTTTCGGTGGCGATACCAGCAGCGTTCATGTTGGGCAGCACGATTTTGAATGCATTGGCTGTTGCCTCAATGCTGGGCTGCACAGGGCAGTTTTCGTACAGTTTGAAAATACGGCGAATACCGGTGCCATAACTTTCAATCAGACGCAGACGGTGGAATACCTCTGCCAGCTTTTTGTTTCTCGGCTGAGAAACGCCGATACGAATATCCTCAGTAGAGAGACCGGGCAGGAGTCCACCGAGAGAGATGAACTCCATCTTGCTGTCGTTTACATTGATAATAATGCTGCCGCTGAAACCGTAATCACGGTGAACAAGAGCGTTCAGCAGCGCTTCACGGATGGCTTCTTCGGGGTAGTCACGCTTATCCGTGCGGACAACGCCTTTGATCGTGGAAGCAGTCTTGTTGCACAGCGCAAGGTAGTTTACTGCATTCTCAAACTGGTTGAACACAGATCCGCCAAACTCCTTGCTGTCACGGAACTCCGTGCAGAACTCATCCTTGAACACGGCAATCTTCGTTGTGTGATGGCACTGGTCGGAAAGCAGCAGAGCGAGGTTGGTAAAAATATCATTCTGCGTGATACCCAAGGCGCGGTACTTCTCGACGGAAAACTCCACACCGTAGCGCCGGAATGCCGTTTTGGCAGCATCAAAGGTTAATTCCTGTTCCAGACTGCGGGAATCCTCGAAAGTATCGCCATCAGACTCCTTGATCATCTGACGAATCTGTTCGGGAGATGCCTGCACGCTGGATGTACCTTGGCGAACGTAAACGCCGGTGGGCTTCATGCCTTTGGATTTCAGATAGTAGGGCTTATAGCTGCCTTCGCCGACTTCGATTTGAATTACTTTATTATCCTGGAGGACATACCGAACGAACATGGTCACATCCGGAGCAATTGCATCACGGATACCGTTGGTCAGTCGGGTATAGGTTTCATCTACGTCCTCAATGCCGATCAGATTGCCCTTATCATCGATACCGAGATAGATCACGCCGCCGTCCGTATTTGCAAATGCGATGACTTCCTTGTAAATGTCATCGATCATCTGGGATTTATATTCAATGCGCTCACTTTCATATTGCATATACAGCACCTCCATTGTAGCTTAACTATATTATACTCATATTTTCACGATTTTCAATAGGTTGGAGTGAAAATTCACTTTTTATTCACTCTTGAAGTGAAAATCAATTTATATCATGTTAACGCCCTTCTGCCCTTGCATTTTTGCAAGAATCGCAGGAGGACTTTTTGATTTCTTGCACATCTGCCTGATTTTTAAGGTCTAAGACTTTTTCTCCGTATATTCAGATGACAAAGAGAATTTGTCAGAAAATCGAAAGGAGAAATGCCTATGACAATTTTTGAAGCCGTCAAATCCACGGTCACGCCGAGGATAGCGGCGGAGCACTACGGTATGACCGTAGCGCGAAACGGAATGGTCTGCTGTCCGTTCCATGATGACCGGCATCCGAGCATGAAGCTGAATGAGGACTACTTCTACTGCTTCGGCTGCGGAGCCAAGGGAGATGTGATCGAATTCACATCGAAACTCTTCGGAATCAACGCTCAGGAGGCAGCGCAGAAGCTAAGCGCCGATTTCGGCATCAAAGCGGACAAGCCCTCTGTTCTCACCAAACTGAGCCAGTATCGGACGCAAGCGGACAACGAGCGGCTATGCTTCCGTGTTCTGCGGGAGTATCTGCAAATCTTGCAGGATTGGAAGGTACGCTTTTCGCCTCAGACACCGGACGAGGATCCGCATGACCGTTTCGTGGAAGCCTGCCATATGCTCGAATGTACGCAGTATATGTTGAATTTATTGACGATAGGTTCACCGGAAGAGCGAACAGAGTTGGTAAGCGACATGATGAAAGACAATAAAATCAAATTCCTGCAAGAACGGTTGCAGGAAATAAAGGAGGAATCAAATGAGCAAGTATGAACACACTGGCGAACACCCCTTCTGGTATGACGGCAAATTTGTGAACGAGGTCGGGTTCTGCGAGGACTTTCTGCAGAAGCACCCTATGGTGCGTGTGGGCGGCAGCTTCTTCACCAAGGATGGCCGTATCACTGACGAGGAAAGTGTCCGCAAGGAAATCTATGAAATGCTTCGTCCTTATCTCAACTGCGGTCTTGCAAAACGGGCATCGGGACTTCTGGAAATGGTGAAGCTGGAAGCCTATGTACCCAATCTTCCGGTACAAGAAGATCGGCTCCATGTTGCCAACGGTACGCTGTTTCTGAACGGTGAGTTCACCGATCAAAAGGAGTTCTGCCGCAACCGCCTGCCCGTCAAATATGATGCCACCGCTCCGCAGCCTGTGACATGGCTGCATTTTTTATCGGAACTTTTGGAGGACGAGGATGTGTTGACCCTGCAGGAGTATCTCGGTTACTGCTTGATCCCCACAACACGCGGGCAGACCATGATGCTTCTGAAAGGAAACGGCGGCGAGGGTAAGAGCCGCATCGGTGTGGTCATGCAGAAGATGCTGGGCAACAACCTGAAAAACGGCAGCATTGCCAAGATAGAACGCAGCCCCTTTGCCAGAGCTGACCTGGAGCATCAGCTTGTGATGGTGGACGATGACATGAAGATGGAAGCATTGAAATCCACCCACTATCTCAAATCTCTTATCACCGCCGAAATGCCCATGGACTTGGAGCGCAAGGGTGAGCAGAGCTATCAGGGGCAGATGTATGTCCGGTTTTTGGCCTTTTCCAATGGCGATCTGGAATCCTTATACGACCATTCGGACGGCTTCTACCGGCGGCAGCTGATTCTGTCGGTGAAAAAGAAGCCCCTCGACCGTGAGGACGATCCGTTCCTTGCGGACAAGCTCTGTGCCGAGATCGAAGGTATCTTTCTCTGGTGCATGGAAGGTCTGCGGCGGCTGATCGCCAACAACTATCGCTTTACCGAAAGCAAACGCACGAAAGAGAACCGGGTGGAAGCCAAGCAGGAAGCTGACAACGTCCTGCTGTTCCTGCGCTCGGAGGATTATATCCGTCTGAAAGCGGACAGCACCATTACGTCCGTCGATCTGTACGCCATCTATACCATGTGGTGCGAAGACAATGCCTACAAACCACTGGCACTGCGGACAGTGAGCATGACGCTCAAAAAACACGCCGATGAATTCGGGCTGGAACACGATAATCACATCACCAATCGTCTCGGTAAGCGTGTCAATGGCTTCTGGGGCATCGAGGCTATGGTGACACCGCCCATTTTATGAGTTCAAACACAAAAAAGCACCATCCCATCCATCCCAAGCATCCCATGTGGGATAGATGGGCGGATGGGATGGATTGTTTTAAGTTCAATTACAAAAAGGGGGAATCCAATGAAGAAACCGTATTACAAGGAATTGCCGCTGTTTCATATCTATGACAGCAATCTGACCGGAAGCCAGAAACTGCTGATGACGCTGCTTCTGATCGATGACACTTACGACATGTATACCCTCAGCTGCCTTGCCAAGCTCCGCACAGAAGACGTGATCTTCGATCTGCAGAAGCTGAAAAAGCGAGGGTATTTTCAAGATAGATGAAAACAGGAAAGAATTTATCCGCAAGACGAAATGATTTCACGGAACCGTGCTTCTCGGAAACGAGCACCGGCATTACTAAAAAGTGTGCATCTGCACGGTTTTGGGAAGTGTCACACGGTTCTGTAAAGTCGGATGTGGTCACTTGCGGACAGGACATCATATCGCCGAATCTGAGCGGATTTACTATCAATCGAATGTTTCACTACACAGCGAAGTCGGTTTGCCAAAGAGCACATCGACTTCGCTGTTTTCGTTACTCAAAGTCAGGAGGAAATATATGAGCATCAGAAATGAAATCAAAGCACAAATCGTCCGTGCCGGGTTCACCATGCAGGAGTTGGTGGACAGGCTGGCCGATGAATACGATTGGAGCGACAGCGTTTCCAACCTTTCTGCAAAACTCCAGCGAGAGAGTATCCGATACAAGGAGGTCGTAGAACTGGCCGATGTGCTGGGTTACGACATCGTATGGCAGAAACGGAGGGACAGCTGATGAAAGCACAGTACGCCATTCTTCGCTTTGCCAAGTATAAGGGACCGGAGATCGGTCACATCGAATCCCACAACGAGCGTACCAAAGAGAAATACGCCAGCAATCCCGACATTGACACAACCCGCAGCCACCTCAATTTCCATCTGTTAACACCGGGACGCAAATACCGTGCGGAAGCTGAAAAGCAGATCGCAGAGGCAGGCTGCCGTACCCGTTCCGACAGCGTGCGGGTGGTGGAGGCTCTTGTTACGGCAAGTCCGGAGTTTTTCAAGGGCAAGAAGAAATCCGAGGTCAAAGCCTATTTCACCGAAGCACTGGACTTCATAGAAAAACATCAGTCGAAAGAGACGATCATATCTGCCGTGGTGCATATGGACGAGAAGACTCCCCATATGCACCTTTGTTTTGTCCCACTGACAGAGGACAAACGGCTCAGCGCCAAGGAGATCGTGGGCAACAAGAAAAAGCTGACATGGTGGCAGGACGAGTTCTGGAAGCACATGGTCAAGAAATATCCCGATCTGGAGCGTGGCGAGAGTGCCAGCGAGACCGGTCGCACTCACATCCCGCCGAGACTGTTCAAGGAGGCTGTGCATTTGAATCGTATGAAAGATCAGATCATGGCAATTCTGAACGACAGTACCCCCTTCAACAAGAAAGCAAAGGTCGAAGAACTGGAAGCGCTGCTGGACAAGTATATCCCCGGCGTGGAGGTCATGCGGACGAAGCTAAAAAAGTACGACAAGACCTATAAGGAACTGACCGAGGAAAATGCGGAGCTGGAAAAGAAGCTCAACTCTGCATCCCGTGAAAGCATCCAGAAAAAGCTGGAAATCCAGCGCAAGCTTTCCGAGCTGGATGAGCTTCGCCGCACCGTGGATGCCATCCCCAATGAGGTTATCCGTGCTTACACAGCACAGAAATATGTGCATCACGGTCGAATGAATCAGGAAATCTGAGGCAATACTACTTTTGAAAGAGAGGAATTCTATGGCAGAAATCAAGGAAATGAAACCGGGCATGACTGAACAGAAAAAGCAGGCTGTCATGGAGCAGCTCTGGCTGACTTATTACAACGATACGCTATTTGCAAAAGGGATGATTACGGAAGATCAGCGCAATAAGATGCGTTTGATGATCAAGAGCCGTACTGCTGCAAAGACGCGATAAGATAGATAGGGCGGCAATCGAGAAATACGGTTGCCGCCCAAACTTTTTGACAAATTTCAGCACGCTCTTGAAAAGTTCATAAATAAATGCTATCATATATTAAGATGATGATAAAACGAACTTTTTGGAAAGGAATGATTATGGATATACATTCTGTCAGACAGCAGCTGCGGATGAAAAGCATTTACGATATTCCGCTTCGGGTAACCTATTATGCCCGTGTTTCTTCGGAATCGGATGAGCAGCTGAACTCTCTAGGCAACCAGATCAGTTATTACGAAGATTTCATCAGGAAGAACGCCGCGTGGACGTTTGTGCCGGGATATATCGACGAGGGGCTGTCCGGTATCTCCACCAAGCGCCGTGAGAATTTCAATCGAATGGTGGATGATGCCGAGGCCGGTAAATTTGATCTTGTCATCACAAAGGAAATCTCTCGTTTTGCCCGTAATACGCTGGACTCCATCCAGTATACCAGACAGCTGCTGAATGCGGGAGTGGGCGTTTTTTTCCAGAACGATAACATCAACACCTTTGACGAGGACTCGGAACTTCGCCTGTCCATCATGTCCTCCATCGCACAGGATGAGCTGCGGAAGCTGTCCTCCCGTGTGAAATTCGGGCATCAGCAGGCCATCAAGCAGAACGTAGTGCTGGGTAACAGCCGTATTTTCGGCTACATCAAAAATGATGGCCGATTGGTGATCGATGAAGAACAGGCCGGGATGGTGCGTGAACTGTTTGAGTTATACGCCACCGACGAATACTCCATGAAGCAGCTGGAAACCCTGTTCTGGGAAAAGGGGTATCGCAACCACAACGGCAAGAAGATTGCCCACTCCACCATGTCTGGCATGATCTCCAATCCCAAATACAAGGGCTACTATGTGGGAAACAAGGTCAAGGTGGTGGATATGTTCACCAAAAAACAAAAATTCCTCCCACCGGAGGAATGGGTTATGTTTAAGGACGAAACCGGCGAGATCGTTCCGGCGATCGTTTCCGAAGAACTGTGGGAGCAGGCCAACGCTGTACTCCGCAGGAGGAGCGAGGACGTGAAGAGCCGCCAGGGCATCTGCAACCACGCCAATCTTCTGACCGGCAAGCTGTTCTGCACCCATTGCGGCACGCCTTACTACCGCCGCGACTCTGTGGACAGGCAGGGCAATAAAAACTCCAAGTGGGTATGCTCCGGGAAAATCAACAACGGTAAGGACAGCTGCGATTCCATTCCCATCTACGAAAAAGAGTTGATTCCGCTGCTCTTCGAGGTCTTCCGGGACACCCGGGATGCTTCCGCCGCCATGCTGGAGGAATACGAGCGGATGTACCGTTCCATGACCAGCGACGGCAACATCGAAAAGAAGATCGAGTCAGCACAGGCAATGATTGAATTGACCTTAAAAAAGAAAAGCAAGCTCCTGGAGCTGGTTGCTCTGGACAGCATCACCCCCGACGATTTTAAGTCCATGACAGCACAGTGCAACGCCGACATCAAAGCCGCCGAACGGGAGCTTGCCGAGCTGCGGGAACAGCAGGAGTCCAGCGAGGAGTTCCGCAGTAACATGGAGCGCATCCGCAAGGTGCTTCGGGACGCCGAGCGGGACTGCGCCAATGGAGAAATCACCAAGGAGTTTATTGATACCTTTATTGACAAAATCTTCGCCACGCCGGAGGGGGACGGCACCATGCGGCTGGACATCAAGATTTTCACGGGTGAAAGCTGTGAAAAGTATCTGCAAAAGCTGAAACGCAAGGCAAATCTCGAAGATCGTACGGGTCACACGTTCAAGAAGATGATCGAGTCCTACGAGAAGAACCTGTAACCATATACGCATAATAAAACTGACGCTGCGGCAGCAGCGTCAGTTTTATTATGGAGCTCTGAGGGGGGTGGCTGCGGCTTTCTTGGTCAGTCCACAATCGTCTGGGTCATTTCCTCCGGCGTGATGCGGTACACGGCCCCGCCAAGGGGCTCAAGCGCCGCCAGCACCGCGCCGCGCTCATAACGGCAGCCTGGCAGCACGGAGCAAATTGCTTCCGCGTCCAGAGTGGAAAAAAAGTCGCCGTAAACCGAGGCGCTGCGGATGATACCCTTCCGGACCTCGATTTTAAATTGAATTTTTCCCCCTGCAAAGCGGCCGGTGCGCTCAATGTTGAATTGGGGGTCCGCGCCGAAGATACGGTCCCAGCAGTTGAATTTTTCCCGGGCGATCTCCCGGATGCGGGCGTCGTCCTCCGGCGTCACGGCATAGGTGCCCCGGCTGCCGTTCATGATATGGCGCACCATGGTCTCCTTGAAGGTCTCCGGGTCCATGGGCTGGGGCAGATGGTCGGAGATGTTGGTGACCCGGTCCCGGACGGACTTGATGCTCTTGGAGGTGATCTTGTAGCTGTCCGGCGTGGTGGACGCCACCATCTGCCGGATGTCCGTGTCAAACAGCAGGGAGCCGTGGTGCACGATGCAGTCTCCCAGCCGGTACTGGGCGTTGCCGGAAAACTTCCGCCCGTCGATGGTCAGGTCGTTGCGGCCGTTGAAGGAGGCGGTGACTCCCATCTCTTCCAGTGCGCCGATCACCGGGGCGATGTATTGGCCAAACTCGATCTCCCCGGCCTCCCGGTGCTGGATGAAGGAAAACTGCCAGCCGCCCAGGTCCGTATAGATGGTGCCGCCGCCGCTCATCCGCCGCACCAGATGGATGCCGTGGGCGTCGGCATAGGGCTTGTTGATCTCCTCCAGTATGTTCTGGTATTTGCCCACCATCAGCGTGGGCGTGGTGCGCCAGAACAGAAACACCGTGTCCGGCAGGCGCTTTTCCACCGTGAAGTAGTTCTCAAGGCCGAAGTTGTAGTAAACGTCCGTGGAGCCGGTCTCAATATAGATCATGCACGTCCTCCAGAGCCTCCCAGGCCTTATAGGAGCTGCGGGCCAGAGGCGCGGAGGCCACATGGCGGAAGCCCTTAGCCAACGCCAGCTCCTTCCACCGGGCGAAATCCTCCGGCGCGGCATACCGGGCCAGGGGATAGTGCTGCGGCGTGGGCTGAAGATATTGGCCGATGGTGAGAATGTCGCAGCCGGTTTCCAGAATGTCGTCCATCAGGCGGTCGATCTGCTCCTCCGTCTCTCCCAGGCCCACCATGAAGCCGGTTTTGGTCAGCAGGGTGGGGTCCTGCTCCTTGCAGTACCGCAGCACCTCCAGGGACCGCTCATACCGGGCCTGGGGCCGAACGGCGCTTTGCAGCTCCCGCACCGTCTCCACATTGTGGTTCAGCACCTCCGGATGGGCGGCAATCACCGTGTCCAGGGCGGCGCGATCCCCCTTCATGTCGGAGATCAGCGCCTCCACGGTGGTGCCGGGACATGCGGCCCGGATGGCCCGGACGCATTTGGCAAACTGCTCCGCGCCGCCGTCGGGCAGGTCGTCTCGGGTGGAACAGGTGAGGACCACATGGCGCAGATTCAGCCGCCGGGCCGCCCGGGCGATGTTCTCGGGCTCCTCCGGGTCCGGCGGCAGGGGCCGTCCAGTGGTGACGTTGCAGAACCGGCAGTTCCGGGTGCAGACGCTTCCCAGGATCATAAACGTGGCGGTGTGCTTCCGGTAGCACTCCCCCAGGTTGGGACAGTTGGCCTCCTTGCACACGGTGTTGAGCTTCAGGTCCCGCATCAGCTCCGCCACTTCATCCACGGCCTCCTGGTTATAGCGGACCTTCAGCCAATCGGGTTTTCTCTCCATGCCGGCCCTCACTCCGTTTCCAGAATGGCCACCGGCGTTTCCACGTCCACCGTGTCGCCCTCCTCGATCAGCTGCTTTTTCAGCACGCCGTCCTGGGTGGCCTCGATCTGGTTGACCACCTTGTCCGTCTCGATTTCGAACAGGGGCTCACCGGCGGAAACGGGCTCGCCCTCCTCCTTCAGCCAGGCGCACAGAACGCCCTTTTCCATCTCCGGCCGCAGCCGGGGCATGACAATATTTTTCTCCATGATAAAAATCTCCCTTTCTCGCAGAATATCCGGCTACATCAGCCAGTCCATCAGTTCATCGGCCCGATCCGGGGCCACCCGGAGACAGACCGAGGAAAAACGCTCCGGGTCCAGCCGTCCGCCCTCCAGCAGTGCGGCAGCCAGGCCTCCGTCCAGCAGGGGACAGTCCACCGTTACACCGGACACAATCCCCCGTTTGGCCTGATAGGCCACCTGGATGGGCGCCCCTGCGAACACGCCGGTTTTTTCATAGGTGAAGGCCGGGGTTTTGCCCCAGGTCCACTCCCAGGAACGGTATTTCTCGTCCCGCAGGCGGCAGACCTCCGCCTCCTGTTCCGGCGTCAGCGCCAGGCGCGGGCTGCCGGGGGGCACCATCCGGTCCAGAAGCCGCTCCCGGAACTCCTCAATGGTCATGGGCCGGGCCAGGTGCTCCCGGATATTGGTAACCGGGCAGATGGCGGATTGAGTCCCCTTGCTCTGGAAGCAGTCGTTTTTCCGGTGGGTGGTGATCCGGTCCAGCACGCCGAGGTCGGAGGAAAACAGCAGGGTGCCGTGGTGCAGCAGCCGCCCCTTTGTCATCCGCTGGGCGCTGCCGGAGATCTTTCCGCCGCCGATGGTAATGTCACAGGTCCGGTTTTTCCGGGCCGGAACGCCGATGTCGTTCAGCGCCGCCAGGATAGGCCCCAGGCACTGGTCGTAGTCTATCGCGGCCCCGCCGTCGGAAATGTATGTATAGTTCAGATTCCCAAGGTCGTGGTATACCGTGCCGCCGCCGGTGATGCGCCGGATCACCGGGATCCCCAGCTGCCGCAGACGCTCCACGTGCACCTCCCGGCAGATGTTCTGATAACTGCCCACGATCACGGCGGGGTCGTTCTGCCACAGCAGGAAAACGTCGTCCTCCAGAAAGGTCTGATAGACGTATTCTTCAAAGGCCTGGTTGTAAAACGGGTCGTGGGAGGAATTCAGCACCGTCAGCATAGCGGCACCTCCTTTCAGCGCTGTGTCGATATGGCATTCTCATTTTATCGGACCCTGTCCCTGATGTCAATAGTATGAGGGCACTACGTTTTTGCGAAGAAATGGGACGGGCCGGAGGAATTCCTGTGTATGGGTAGCACCGGAGGATAAAAAACTGACGCCGCGGCAGCAGCGTCAGTTTTGTTATGGGTTCGGTTTATTCGGCTTTGGCTTCCTTTTTCTGGGGCATGGGGATCTGGGCCAGGACCACCGCCGCGAACATCAGCACGCAGCCCAGATATTCCCGGCCGGTCATCTGCTGGTGCAGGACAACGGCACCGGCGATGACGGCGAACACGCTCTCCAGGCTCAGCAGAATGGTGACCACCGTGGGGTTGGAGTCCTTCTGGGCCAGGATCTGCAGGGTATAGCCCACGCCGCAGGAGAACACGCCCACATACAGCAGGGGCCAGATGCAGTCCAGCAGCACCTGGAGGCTGATGGTGTCGAAAAACAGGGCCAGAATGGTGGACCAGGTGCCGGCAAACAGGAATTGCAGGCAGCTGAGCTTCACACCGTCGCAGAAGGCGGTGAAATGGTCGATCACCAGGATATGTACGGAAAAGCATATGGCACATACCAGCACCAGCAGGTCGCCGGGGGCCAGGGAGAAGCTGCCCTTGATACACAGCAGGTACAGAGCGCCCACGGACAGAGCCACGGCGATCCACACCGGCAGGCTGACCCTCCGCCGGAAGAACAGGCCGAACACCGGCACCAGCACCACATACAGGGCGGTGATGAACCCGGCCTTGCCGCCGTCGGTACCGGCCACCAGGCCCGCCTGCTGGAAGTTGGAGGCAATTGCCAGCACTGTGCCGCAGCAGAAGCCGCCCAGCCACAGCTGCCTGCGCTGGGCCTTCTTCTCCGCAGGGGAGATCTGGGGCCGGTCCTTCCTGAAGCCGCTTGAAACGGCCAGAACCACCAGCAGGGACAGCACGGCGATGTAATACCGGGTGCCGTTGAAGGTAAACGCGCCCATGGCGTCGGCGCAGACGTCCTGGGCCACGAAGGCCGTGCCCCAGATAAAGGCCGCCAGAATGGGAAGCACCACCTGACGCATCTGATTGTGTTTCATAGGTTCTCTCTCTTTCTCTTATTTGCCGCCGTCCAGGGGATCGACGTGCCATTGGAATTTCTTTTCGGTGCCGGACAGCAGCCGCTGGATATTGCCCCGGTGGCACCAGATCACAAGAGCCGCCACCGCCGCCGACAGGGCGGTATACAGCCAATTGTGGCCCATCAGCAGGAAAACCGACACCGGCATGCTGGCCGTGGCGGCGATGGAGCCCAGGGACACATACCGGGTGGTCAGCCACAGCACCGCAAACAGGCCCCAGGCGATCAGGGCCACCCGCCAGTCCAGCAGCAGCACCAGCACGCCGCCGGACAGGATGCCCTTGCCGCCCCGCAGTCCGAAGAACACCGGGAACATGTGCCCCAGCTCGCAGCCGATGCCTGCAATCAGCAGGCCCAGGGTCCAGTCGCCCACTACCCAGTGCATCAGATATCCGCCGATGAGGCAGGCCAGCACGGTTTTCCCCATGTCGCAGATGATGACGCACAGGGCATACCGGGCGCCGTAGGTCCGGTAGAAGTTCGTCAGGCCCGCGTTGCCGCTGCCGTGCTGGCGGACATCATCCCGGATGATGAAATGGGAGGTCATCACCGACCCGTTGAAGCAGCCCAGCAGATACGACACCAGCAGCGTCAGGGCCACGGTAAATACCACAGACACGTCAGCTATCCTCCTCGCCCTTTTGGCGCACGGTCATGATAATGGGGGTGCCCTCCAGGCCGAACACGCTGCGGATCTGGTTTTCCAGATACCGGCGGTAGGAAAAGTGGAAGAGCTTCTTGTCGTTGCAGAACACCACGAAATGGGGGGGACGGATGCCCACCTGGGTCATATAGTAGATCTTCAGGCGGCGGCCCTTGTCCGTGGGGGGCTGGACCCGGGTCTGGGCATCGGCCAGGACGGAGTTGAGCATTCCGGTGGTGATGCGCATGGACGCCTGCTCCCGGACATAGTTGATCAGCTCAAACAGCCGGCTGACCCGCTGGCCGGTCATGGCGGAAATGAACACAATGGGGGCGTAGGGCATATAGCTCAGGTCCCGGCGGATGTCCTCCCGCATACGGTCCATGGTCTTGCCGTCCTTTTCCACCAGGTCCCACTTGTTCACCACAATGATGCAGGCCTTTCCGGCGTCGTGGGCCAGGCCCGCCACCTTGGTGTCCTGCTCGGTGACGCCGTCCTGGGCGTCGATCATAATGAGGCACACGTCGCTGCGCTCAATGGCCATGGTGGCCCGGAGGACGCTGTATTTCTCGATGGCGTCGTCCACCTTGGACTTCTTTCGCATACCGGCGGTGTCGATGAAGTTATACTTGCCAGCAGCATTTTCAAAATAGCTGTCGATGGCGTCCCGGGTGGTACCGGCCACGTCGCTGACGATGACCCGCTGCTCCCCCAGGATCCGGTTGGTGAGGCTGGACTTGCCCACGTTGGGCTTGCCGATGATGGCCACCTGGATCACGTCGCTGTCCTCTTCCTCGTCGGTCTCCGGCGGGAAGTATTGCAGGCAGGCGTCCAGCAGGTCGCCGGTGCCGTGGCCGTGGACGGCGGACACAGCGATGGGGTCGCCCAGACCCAGGTTGTAAAACTCATAGAACTCCGGGTCGGCGGGGCCGGTGGAGTCCATCTTGTTCACTGCCAGGACAATGGGCTTCTTGGACCGCTGCAGCATCCCCGCCACCTCCTGGTCGGCGGCGGTCATGCCGGTTTTGATGTCCGTCACCAGGACGATGACGGTGGCGTTGTCGATGGCGATCTGGGCCTGCTGGCGCATGAAGGCCAGGATCTCGTTATCCGTATTGGGCTCGATGCCGCCGGTGTCCACCAGGGTGAACTTCCGGCCGTTCCAGTCGCTTTCGCCGTAAATACGGTCCCGGGTGACGCCGGGGGTGTCCTCCACGATGGAAAGACGCCGCCCGATGATTTTGTTGAACAGCATGGACTTGCCCACGTTGGGCCGGCCCACGATGGCAATCAGGGGCTTGGACATAGGGATTTACCTCCTCCTATTTGGATGCGGCGGTCATTCCGCCGCGAACATGGCGTCCACCAGGGCGAAGCCGTCCTCGTCCACCACCTGGACGGGAACGCCCAGCTCCCGGCTCAGACGCTCCACGGTGTAGTCATCCAGAAACACGGTCTCGCCGTGGCGCATCATGTGGATGGGGATCAGCACCCGGTCCCCCAGGTCCCGTCCCCGCAGCTGGGCGGAGATATCCTGGCCGGTAAGCAGGCCCGCCACGTCGATGGTGTGGCCGAAGAAGTCGTTTTCCACGGCGATGACCTGGCCCCGCAGGCCGGGATAGTCCCCCATGGCCCGCTGCACCAGGCCCCGGAGAAACGGGGCCGCCGCCGTGCCGGTGGCGATGGTGAAAGGGGAGAAGCGCGCAGGCACGTCCACCGTGGCCAGCCCCGCCAGAAAATCGTCCTCCAGGGAGCGCATGAGGCCCACGCCGTTTTCCAGCTGACGGTAGCCCTCGTAATACTCTGCCTGGGGCAGGGGGCGGCCTGCCCGCAGATACAGCTCGTCGGCGCAGAAAAAGCGCCGGGTGCCGAAGCGGCGGAGGTTCTCCCGGCCGTATTCGTCGGCGATGTCGATGATCTCGGCGGCGGTGGCCGCGTCCACCGGTCGGAGCTTAGCCAGGCCCTGGCGGTATTTGGTGATGCCCACCGGCACCAGAGAGCAGCTGGAAAACTGCATCTCCGTCAGGTCCCGGAGGGTGCGGCGCAGCTGGTCCCCGTCGTTCCAGCCGGGGCAGACCACGATCTGCCCGTTCATCACGATCCCCGCCTTGCAGAAGGCCCGGATATAGTCCAGGGACCGCAGGGCGTTCTTGTTTCCCAGCATGGTGCAGTGGAGCTGGGGGTCCGTGGTGTGAACGGAGACGTTGATGGGGCTGATGCGCAGGTCGATGATCCGCTGGGCCTCCCGCTCCGTCAGGTTGGTCAGGGTGATATAGTTGCCCTGCAGAAAGCTCAGCCGGGCGTCGTCGTCCTTAAAATACAGGGTCTGCCGCATACCGGGGGGCATCTGGTCCACGAAGCAGAAGATGCAGTGGTTGGCGCAGGAGCGCATATCGTCCATGAGGACGGTGTCAAAATTCAGGCCCAGGTCCCGGCCCTCGGGCTTGCGCAGGGACACGGTCCGCACGGCGCCGGAGGGCTCCCGCAGCTCCAGGCGGCAGTCGGTATCGTAGCCGTAAAAGCGATAGTCCAGCACGTCGATGATCTCGTGGCCGTTGATGGTCAGCAGCTGCTCCCCGGGGGTGATCCCGGCCCGCTCCGCCGGACTGTGCCGGTCCACGGAGGTGATGATGGTGCTCATGTGTTGTTCCTCTTTACCTCAGGCGGCATAATACCGCAGTTTATCCAAACTATTATACCCAAGTTCTGCCGGTTTTGCAAGCACGATTCCGGTCATTTCTGCCGGGAAAAAATCACCCCTTTTCTTTTGACAAAATATACGCTATAATATGATTTTAGATCAACATACACCGGGAGGGAATCATATGTCCTCACAGCTGCTTGAGATATTGAACGGCGTGAAAACCATGTCCATTGTGGGCATGTGCAAAAACGCGGGAAAAACCACCATGCTCAACTGGATGCTGCACCATGACCGGCTCCGGGGGACCCTGGGGCTGACGTCCATCGGCCGGGACGGCGAGTCCACCGACGTGGTGACGGGTACAGAAAAGCCTGGCATTTTTGTCCGGGAGGGGACGCTGATCGCCACGGCTCGGGATATGCTGCGGCTGGGCGACGTGACCACGGAGATCCTGGCCACCACCGGCATCCCCACGCCTCTGGGCGAGGTGGTGATCCTCCGGGCCCGCAGCGCCGGAAACGTCCAGCTGGCGGGGCCGTCCATCACCAGACAGCTGCGGGAGGTGTCCCGGATGTTTTTTGAGCTGGGGGCGGACAAGTCCATCATCGACGGGGCCCTGGGCCGGAAATCCCTGGGAGCCCGGGCGGTGGCCGAGGGCGTGGTGCTGTGCACCGGCGCGTCCTATCACATGAGCATGGAAAAGGTGGTGGCGGACACCGCCAACATCTATCGCATCATGAACCTGCCCAAGGCGGAGACTCTGCCGCCGGAGGCGGAGGAGGGCCTGGAAAAGTGCCTGAAGGAGCACGGCGAGGCCCTGGCCCCCGGGGCGCTGACGGACTCTATGGTGGTGCCCCTGCTGCGCAGCGGGGTGCTGCGGGGCGGCCGCCTGGTGGTCAAGGACCCCAGCCGGGTGCTGCTGACGCCGGATACCCTGGATAAGCTCCGGACCCGCCAGGTGCGGCTGGAAACCGCCGAGGCCGCCCGGACCCTGTGCGTCACCATCAACCCCGTGTCCGCCTATGGGTGGAAATTCGACAAGGACGAGTTCATGGCCCGGATGAAGGAGGCCGTGGACGTACCGGTCATCAATGTAAAGGAGGAGCTGGCATGATCCAGATTCGTTTTGAGGAGAGAGAGAAGATCGGCCTGCAATACATCCTGGAGAGCCTGCACGGGTGCAGTCCCTTCGGCCAGGAGCGCATCCGCCGCCTGCGGTACTATACCCCGGACGAGCGGCAGGAGCTGGAGCAGGAGCTGCGCAACGTGGAGCGGGCCGCCGCCCATGCGGAGGAGCTGAAGGACCTGTATGACCAGATCTGCGTGGTGCTGTGCCAGATGAAGGACATCCGGGGCTCCCTGCGCCGGTGCCGGGAGCTGGAGGTGCCGGACCATGTGGAGCTGTTCGAGCTGAAGGGCTATCTCCAGCGGCTGGAGACCCTGCGCCCCCTGTTTGAAAAGCTGCGGGACACGGCGGGCCTGACGGGCCTTGCCTTCCACGATCCGGCGGCGGCCCTGGCCATCCTGGACCCGGAAAACACCCGCAGCCGGGGCTTCTACATCCCCGACGCCGCCACCCCCAGACTCCGGGAGATCCGCTCCGCCAAAAAGCAGGTGGAGGAGCAGCTGTACCGGGCCCAGACCGATGCGGAGAAGGACGACCTGCGGCAGAAGCGGGTGCGCATCTGCGCCGAGGAGGACAGCGAGGAGATGAAGGTCCGCCGCTCCATGGGCGCGGCTCTGGCCCCCATGGCCGACGACCTGCTGGCCGATGCCGACACCGCCGGACGGCTGGATTTCCTGATCCAGAAGGCCCTGTTTGCCCACCGGTTCGGCGGCGTCCGGCCGGAACTGACCGACACCGCCCTGGAGCTGACGGATATGATCAACCCGGAGCTGTGCGACCTGCTGCAGGAGCAGGGCCGGGCCTTTGTGCCGGTGTCCATCTCCCTGGACCGGGGAGCGGCGGTGATCACCGGCGCCAACATGGGCGGCAAGTCCGTGGCCATGAAAACCGTGGCCCTGAACGTGCTGCTGTTGCAGGCGGGCTTCCTGGTCTGCGCCAAAAGCGCCCGGATGCCCCTGTTCTGGAGCGTGCATATGCTGTTTGACGATCTGCAGTCCATCCAGTCGGGCCTGTCCGGCTTCGGCAGCGAGATCGTCCAGTTCCAGAAGGCCCTGGCGGAGGTGGAGCAGGGCTACTCCCTGTTCCTGCTGGACGAGTTCGCCCGGGGCACCAACCCCGACGAGGGAGCCATCATCGTCCAGGCGGTGACCCGGTATCTCAACGACGTCAACGCCATCTCCCTGCTGACCACCCACTATGACAAGGTGGCCGAGCACGCCCGGGTCCACTATCAGATCATCGGCCTGCGGGACGTGGACCCCGAGCAGATCCGCCGGGAGCTGGCCGCCACCAACGAGGACGGCGTGGCCGTTATCGCCCGGCACATGAACTATGGCCTGTACCGGGTGGAGGGCCGGTCCGACTGCCCCCGGGACGCCCTGAACATCTGCCGGATGCTGTCGCTGAAGCCGGAAATTCTGGAGAAAATCGAGCAGAGCTATTGATGCCTTCACAGGGGGGGAATGTCCACCGTATGCGGACATTTCCCCCTGTGCGTTCTGTCGCCCCCGGCGTTTATTCAGGAGAAACGGAGTGCGAAATTTTGTCAGATGTGCAAAAAAGTTATTGTGATTTCTGTCACAAATTCTATTGACAAATTCGAGGCCATCGCGATATAATGGGTACACAGAAGTTCATACTACAATCAATAGAGGCGCGGGCGACAGGGTACTGCTTCGCAGGGGACAGACATCCGGTATAACCGGAGCAGGAAGGGGCCGCCCGCCGAAAGGACAATGCCGGTCTGTGACCTTGCCCTTGGGGACGTCTGCGTAAGCGGCGTTACTGTCATGTTATCGTGTTTGTAACATGGAGCGCTATTGGTCAATGACCTTGACCGATAGCGCTCTTTTTATGCCCGAAGGAGCGCCGGAGAGAAGGAAGGCCTGTTTGCAGCACGGCTTCTGTTGAAGGCGATCCCAAAAAATCTGAAGGAGGAAAATACTTATGGAAAAGATGACTTCTCTGCTGCGTCTGCGTATGAGCGCCAAGGATGCTCATTACGGCGGAAACCTGGTGGACGGCGCACACATGGTGCACCTGTTCGGCGACGTGGCCACCGAGCTGCTGATCAAGTGCGACGGCGACGAGGGCCTGTTCTGTGCCTATGACAACGTGGAGTTCCTGGCTCCCGTGTACGCCGGCGACTACATCGAGGCTTATGGCGAGATCGAGAAGGTCGGCAACACCTCCCGCACCATGAAGTTCGAGGCCCGCAAGGTCATCGTGTCCCGTCCCGACATCAGCGCTTCCGCTGCCGACGTTCTGGAAGAGCCCATCGTGGTCTGCCGCGCCCACGGCACCTGCGTGACTCCCAAGGACTGCCAGCGCAAGAAGATCGAGAAGTAAGGGAGCGGCAGAAATGGAAAAGCTGATTATCACCGCCGCTATCTGCGGCGCCGAGGTCACCAAGGCGCAGAATCCCGCCGTGCCCTACACCGTGGAGGAGATGGTCCGCGAGGCCAAGTCCGCCTACGAGGCCGGCGCCGCCATTCTGCACATCCATGTCCGCGAGGACGACGGCACCCCCACCCAGGACCGCGAGCGCTTCCGGGTGGTCATGGACGCCATCCGCAAGGAGCTGCCCGACGTCATCATGATCCCCTCCACCGGCGGCGCCACCGGTATGTCCCCCGAGGAGCGTCTGCAGCCCACCGAGCTGTTCCCCGAGATGGCCACGCTGGACTGCGGCACCTGCAACTTCGGCGACGAGGTGTTCGACAACACCATGCCCACCATGCGCGCTTTCGGCAAGCGCATGCTGGAGAACAACATCAAGCCCGAGTACGAGTGCTTCGAGCTGGGCCACATCGACACCATCCTTGGCATGGCCAAGAAGGGTGAGGTGCCTGCCCATCCCATGCAGTTCAACTTCGTCCTGGGCGTCCACGGCTGCACCCCCGCCACCGTGGAGAACCTGGCCTTCTTCGCCAGCAAGATCCCTGCCGGTTCCACCTGGACCGTGTCCGGCGTGGGCCGGGCCGCCTGGACCATGGCGGCCGCTGCCATCGCCATGGGCGGCAACGTCCGCGTTGGCTTCGAGGACAACATCTATCTGGGCAAGGGCCAGAAGGCCGCGTCCAACGGCGAGCTGGTGGCCAAGGTGGTCCGCATCGCCAAGGAGCTGGGCCGCGAGATCGCCAACCCCGCCGAGGCCCGCGAGATCCTGAGCCTCAAGCCCCTGCAGTAACCCAACGAACAATTAAGAGAAAATATATTAGGAGGATTTTTACAATGGCTGAACTGAAAGGCAACAAGTACGGTACCCATCGCGTTATCGAGCCCAAGGGCGTTCTGACCCAGGCTGCTTGGAAGGTCGACAACGACATGTCCAAGGTCTATTCCAACGAGATCGTCTGCGACGTCACCTCCCTGAACATCGACTCCGCTTCCTTCACCCAGATCTCCGACGCCTGCGGCGGCGACGAGAAGAAGATCGGCGAAATGATCCTGGGCATCGTCGCTGAGCGCGGCAAGCAGCAGAATCCCGTCACCGGTTCCGGCGGTATGTTCAAGGGCGTCGTCGCTCACATCGGCGAGGACCTGAAGAACAAGCCCGGCTTCGACCTGAAGGAAGGCGACAAGATCGTCTCCCTGGTGTCCCTGTCCATGACCCCCCTGAAGATCGAGAAGATCCTGGCTATCCACAAGGATATCGACCGCGTGGACATCGTGGGTAAGGCTATCCTGTTCGAGTCCGCTCTGTATGCCAAGATGCCCGAGGATATGTCCGAGCCTCTGGCCCTGGCCGCCCTGGACGTGGCCGGTGCTCCCGCTCAGGCCCGCAAGCTGCCCAAGGAGGGCGACAGCGTTCTGATCCTGGGCGCCAACGGCAAGTCCGGCGTTCTGTGCGGCTGGGAAGCTATGAAGAAGGTCGGCCCCAACGGCAAGGTCGTGGGCGTGGTCCGCAACCCCAAGCAGGTCCCCGGCCTGCTGGAGCTGGGCGTTTACACCGACGTCATCGTGGCCGACTGCACCAAGCCCGTTGAGGTTATGGAGGCTGCTCTGGCTGCCAACGACGGCAAGGAGTACGATCTGTCCATCTGCTGCGTGAACATTGAGTCCTGCGAGATGTCCGCCATCCTGCCCGTCCACGATGACGGTCTGGTGTACTTCTTCTCTATGGCTACCTCCTTCACCAAGGCTGCCCTGGGCGCCGAGGGTATCGGCAAGGACGTCACCATGATCATCGGCAATGGCTACACCAAGAACCATGCCCAGATCACCCTGGACGTGCTGCGTGAGAACCCCAAGCTGCGCAAGCTGTTCGACGAGAAGTACTGCTAAACGAAGTTACGCGAGTGCAGGGCGGCCGGGTCTCTGGCCTCCCTGCCCTCGCCCTATCCATCTTTTGGAATCCATTTTTATTAAGGAGATACGAATATGAAGACTCGCAATGGTCTGTTCGCCGATGTCCCCGAAAATCTGTGGAATGACTGGCATTGGCAGGTTGCCAACCGCGCCGAGACGGTTGAGGATCTGAAGAAGTACATGAACCTGACCCCCGACGAGGAGGAGGGTGTCCGCAAGACCCTGGGCAAGCTGCGCATGGCCGTGACCCCCTACTATCTGTCCCTGATCGACCTGGACGATCCCTTTGATCCCATCCGCAAGATGGCCATCCCCCGGGCCGAGGAACTGGAGTATGCCGACTATGAGGACGCCGATCCCCTGCACGAGGATACCGACTCCCCCACCCCCGGCCTGACCCACCGCTATCCTGACCGCGTGCTGCTGCTGATCACCGACCAGTGCTCTATGTACTGCCGTCACTGCACCCGCCGCCGCTTCGCCGGTCAGAACGACTGCGAAGTGCCCATGGCCCAGATCGACAAGTGCATCGACTATGTGGCCGCTCATCCCGAGGTCCGCGACGTCCTGCTGTCCGGCGGTGACTGTCTGATGGTCTCCGATGAGAACCTGGAGTACATCATCAAGCGCCTGCGGGCCATCCCCCACGTGGAGATCGTCCGTCTGGGCTCCCGCACCCCCGTGGTGTGCCCCCAGCGTATCACCCCGGAGCTGTGCGCCATGCTGCGTAAGTATCATCCCATCTGGCTGAACACCCACTTCAACACCCCCAAGGAGTTCACCGATGAGGCCGCCAAGGCCTGCGCCATGCTGGCCGATGCCGGTATCCCCCTGGGCAACCAGTCCGTGCTGCTGGCCGGTGTCAACGACTGCTCCCATGTGATGATGGAGCTGGTCCACGGCCTGGTGAAGATGCGCGTGCGTCCTTACTACATCTATGCCTGCGATCCCTCCCTGGGCCTGAGCCACTTCCGCACCCCCGTGTCCAAGGGCATCGAGATCATGGAAGCCCTGCGCGGCCACACCTCCGGCTACTGCATCCCCACCTTCGTGGTGGACGCCCCCGGCGGCGGCGGCAAGACCCCCGTTATGCCCAACTACCTGATTTCCGAGACCCCCCGCAAGGTCATCCTGCGCAACTTCGAGGGCGTCATCACCTCCTATACTCAGCCTGAGCACTATGTCCAGAACTGCCACTGCGACGTCTGCACCGGCAAGAAGAAGGCGGAGAAGACCGGCGTGGCCTGGGTCGCTGAGGGCACCAAGCAGCGCTATCTGGAGCCCACCAAGCTGCTGCGCAACGAGCGTCACGTGAAGAAATAAGAGGTAATACTATGGAAAGCAAACTCGGCTTGAATATGGAGCTGGTCAACCAGGCCCGCCAGTCCGCTGCCCATGTGGCAGACGACACCCAGCGGTTCATTGACCAGCACACCACGGTCACCGTGGAGCGCGCGGTTTGCCGCCTGCTGGGCATCGACGGCGTCAACGAGATGGACGTCCCCCTGCCCAACGTGGTGGTGGACCACATGATGGCTACGTCCTTCCTGCCTATGGGCGCGGCGTGGGCCATCGGCAACGCTATGATCGAGACCGGCAAGGATCCCCAGGCCGTGGCTGAGGCCATCGACAAGGGCGAGCTGGACCTGTCCAAGGTTCCCGCTCACTCCGACGAGGAGATCCGCGCCGCCATCGCTCCTGTGGTCAACGCCACCGTGGAGCGCATCAACAAGAACGTTGCCAAGCGCAATGCGTATCTGAAGGAGTGGGGCGACAAGGAAGGCCCCTACCTGTATATCATCGTGGCCACCGGCAATATCTATGAGGATATTATCCAGGCCAAGGCCGGCGCCAAGCAGGGCGCCGACATCATCGCCGTCATCCGTACCACCGGCCAGTCCCTGCTGGACTATGTGCCTTACGGCGCCACCACCGAGGGCTTCGGCGGCACCTATGCCACCCAGGAGAACTTCCGCCTGATGCGCGCGGCCCTGGACGAGGTGGGCGAGGAGCAGCACCGTTATATCCGGCTGTGCAACTACTGCTCCGGCCTGTGCATGCCCGAGATCGCCGCCATGGGCGCTCTGGAGCGCCTGGACGTGATGCTCAACGATGCTCTGTACGGCATCCTGTTCCGCGACATCAACATGCAGCGCACCATCGTGGACCAGTACTTCTCCCGCGTGATCAACGGCTATGCCGGCGTCATCATCAACACCGGTGAGGACAACTATCTGACCACCGACGATGCCATCACCGCCGCCCACACCGTTCTGGCCTCCCAGTTCCTGAACGAGGCCTTTGCCAAGGACGCCGGTATGCGCGAGGAGCAGATGGGTCTGGGCCACGCCTTCGAAATGGACCCCGCCGTGGAGAACACCTTCCTCTATGAACTGGCCCAGGCGCAGATGGCCCGCGAGATCTTCCCCAACGCCCCGCTGAAGTATATGCCCCCCACGAAGTTCATGACCGGCAACATCTTCCGCGGCCACATCCAGGATGCCCTGTTCAACATGGTGACCATCCTCACCAACCAGCGGCTGTGCCTGCTGGGCATGATGACCGAGGCCATCCACACCCCGTTCATGTCCGACCGCGCCCTGTCCATCGAGAATGCGCAGTATATCTTCCGCACCATGAAGGATCTGGGCAGCGAGCTGACCTATAAGGAGAACGGCATCATCCGCAACCGCGCCAACGAGGTGCTGACCAAGGCCACCGATCTGCTGAAGGAGATCGAGAAGCTGGGCCTGTTCACCACCATTGAAAAGGGTATCTTCGCCGATGTCAAGCGTCCTAAGGACGGCGGCAAGGGCCTGGCCGGTGTTGTGGTCAAGGACGACAAATACTTCAATCCCTTTGTTGAAGTCATGAAAGGGAAGGTGGCAGCAGAATGAGCAGCGGACTGTATAACACCCATAAGATCGATTTCGATACCACCCTGGACCTGACCCGTCTGAAGCCCTACGGCGACACCATGAACGACGGTAAGGTGCAGACCAGCTTCACCCTGCCCATCAAGGACGACGAACGCGGCGAGGAAGCTGCCCGCCAGATCGCCAAGAAAATGGGTCTGGACGAGCCCAATGTGGCTTACCACACCCCCCTGGACAAGGAGTTCACCTTCTATGTGGTCTACGGCAGCTGCGTCCACTCCGTGAACTATGAGGACATCCACGTTATCACCGTGGAGTCCGATGTCATGAGCATGGAAGACACCAATGACTACATCCGCGAGCATATCGGCCGGAAGGTCGTTATGGTGGGCGCTTCCACCGGCACCGACGCCCACACCGTGGGCATCGACGCCATCATGAACCGCAAGGGCTTCGCCGGTCACTACGGCCTGGAACGCTACGAGATGATCGAGGCGTACAACCTGGGCTCCCAGGTTCCCAACGAGGAGTTCATCAAGAAGGCCCTGGAGCTGCACGCCGACGTGCTGCTGGTTTCCCAGACGGTGACCCAGAAGGACGTCCACATCCAGAACCTCACCAACCTCATCGAGCTGCTGGAGGCCGAGGGCCTGCGCGACAAGTTCGTTGTCTGCTGCGGCGGTCCCCGTATCACCCACGAGCTGGCCAAGGAGCTGGGCTACGACGCCGGCTTCGGCGCCGGCAAGTATGCCGATGACGTGGCTTCCTTCGCTGTGACCGAGATGGTCAAGCGAGGCATGAAGTAAAATAAACCATCACGCCAGACGGTCACTTTTTCCGGTGGCCGTCTGGTCGTGTTGCCAAGCAGACAATTCGCCACATATCGGACACTGCCCACGTTTTTTGACGGCGAACCTGTCTGCTTGTGAAAAAATCGACCAATCATCTCTTGTATTTTCCACACAGGAGTGTTATGATTACAGGTGAGAAAATAGAAGGGATTCTATTTTTTGGGAGAACGACAAATAACAAGGAGGAACTGAAATGGCAAAGAAACCTGTTATCACTGCCAAAGAGGCAGCGGCTATGATCCCCAATGGCGCCACCATTATGTGCGGCGGCTTCCTGGCCTGCGGCCAGGCCAGAGCGATCGTCAAGGAGCTGGTGGCTCTGGGCACCAAGGACCTGACCCTGATCGCCAACGATATGGGCCGCGCGGTGGGCCCCAAGGGCGAGGAGTTCTTCGGCATCGCTGAGCTGATCCACAATCATCAGGTCAAGCGCGTCATCGCCACCCACGTCGGCATGACTCCCGAAGTCGGCCAGCAGAACACCGAGGGCACCCTGGAAGTGAACCTGCTGCCCCAGGGCACCCTGGCCGAGTGCGTCCGCGCCGGCGGCGCTGGCCTTGGCGGCGTGCTGACCCCCGTGGGCATCGACACCCTGGTGGAGGAGAGCCCCTTCTGCCTGGGCCGCAAGACCGTCGAGGGCAAGGATTACCTGCTGATGAAGCCCATCCACGCTGACTTCGCCCTGCTGGGCACCTATAAGTGCGACGAGTTCGGCAACTGCTGGTACAAGGGCACCATGCGCAACTTCAACGTTGTCATGGCCACCGCCGCCGACACCGTCATCGCCGAGACCGAGTATCTGGTTCCCGTGGGCGAGATCGAGCCCGAGAACATCCACACCTATGGTATGTGTGTTGACTACATCGTGGAAGGAGAAAGAAAGTAATGGAAAAGAGCGAGATCAAAGGCTTTATCGCCAAGCGCTGCGCCAAAGAGCTGAAGAACGGCGACGTCGTGAACCTGGGCATCGGCCTGCCCACCCTGATCCCCAACTATCTGCCCAAGGACGTGGAGCTGATCATCCACGCTGAGCTGGGTATCGTCTCCGCCGGCAAGTCCCCCAAGGAAGGCGACGACAATTACGATCCTTACCACGTGGTGGATGCCGGTGGTTCTCCCTCCTCCGTGGCTTTCGGCGGCGGCTTCATCGACTCCGCCTCCAACTTCGGCCTGATCCGCGGCGGCCATGTGGACGCCTGCTTCCTGGGCGCTCTGGAGGTCGACGCTGAGGGCAACCTGGCCAACTGGATCATCCCCGGCAAGAAGATGCCCGGCATGGGCGGCGCTATGGACCTGTGCGTCGGCGCCCGCAAGTGCATCGTCTGCATGGAGCACACCGCCAAGGGCAACCCCAAGATCTTCGAGAAGTGCCGCCTGCCCCTGACCGCTTCCCACTGCGTCAACAAGATCATCACCGAGATGTGCGTGCTGGAAGTCACCGAGAACGGCCTGGTCATGACCGAGATCAACCCCGAGTTCACCGTCGAGCAGGTGAAGGCTGCCACCGCTGCCCCCATCACCGTCGCCGAGAACCTGAAGTCCATGGTCGACTGATTGATAGAATCCCTGCAAACAGAGGGGCTGCCGGAAGGCAGCCCCCGATAAGAAAACATCGTGAGGAAAGAGAGAACGGTATAG